>Ga0172368_10004135_pt1 | contig 17020 bp, 18 predicted proteins | sample Lak11m_FD_114540 | JGI IMG/M metagenome (GOLD analysis project Ga0172368, IMG submission 114540) | Freshwater microbial communities from Kabuno Bay, South-Kivu, Congo - kab_022012_11m | ecosystem: Environmental > Aquatic > Freshwater > Lake | place: Democratic Republic of the Congo: South-Kivu...
CGATTATGTGGAAACGCTGGCGAAACAGAAGATTTCCGAAAATCATATTAAGCCAAAGACCAAGACTAAAAACAAGTCACGCAAAAAAGCCGCTTGAATGGGAAAAAGCTATAATGTTACGAATATGCTAAGACTATGGAAGCGGCTCAAAGATTCGAATGGAGTTTATCTATCTTTGTTTTTCGGATAAACAAACTTGGATGTATGGGTACAGAACCTGATACGCAAGATTATCTTGATTATCTTCAATCACAACCTTTAGGAACGATGCTCAAGAAGTTAGAAATAATAGGGATCAATTTTATTGTCGAAGGAAAAGAGCTAAAGGGGTTACTAAAAAAAGCAAAAGAATACAGAAATTATATTGCTCATAGGTTTTTCAATTTCAATATCAATTTCTTTAATAGTGATAATCTAAAGAAAAATATTGATGAATTGATTATAATGAGAAAATATTTTAACAGCTTGTTTTGGCTTTTTTCGATTCCGTTTATTAAATCCATTAATCAGTTGAAAAATCGTCCTGAAATTAGACTTCTCAGTGATGCTATAAATGGAGACAATGAGGTTAAAAGCGAAATAATGAATTATGCCATCAAATTGAATAGATCATATAAAAAGCCTCAAATAGATCATTTTCCATTCAATATATATAATATGTTAAATAAAGAATTACAATAATTTTCTAAGAATTGTTAAAAACTTCTTGAGATATTTATAAGATAATATAAACTTACATATAATGCCATCAAACAAACATAATCCCACCCCCGACTTCGAAACCGCCTTAGCGGAAATCGACGACCTCGTCGCCAAGCTGGAATCCGGCGCTTTGCCGCTGGAACAATCGCTGGAAGCGTTTCAGCGGGGAATGGAATTGGTGAATTTCTGCGGCACGAGATTATCCGCGGCGGAAAGCAAATTGAAAATCCTGCTGGAAGGCGCGGGCGGAGAATTCAAGCTGAAGGACGCCGAGTGAAATACCTGCTTCTGCATAATATCGATTCCCCGGCGGATGTCAAAAAGCTAACGGTCAAGGAATTGGAACGGCTGGCGGAAGAACTGCGGGATTATATCATCGCGGTAGTTTCCCAGACCGGCGGGCATTTAGCCCCCAGTTTGGGCACAGTGGAATTGACGCTGGCGCTGCACTATGTGTTCGACACTCCTTCCGATAAAATCGTGTGGGATGTAGGGCATCAAGCTTACGCGCATAAGATCATCACCGGGAGAAGGGAGGCTTTTCGCACGAACAGATGCTGGGAAGGGATTTCGGGATTTCCCAAGCGGGAAGAGTCGGAATACGACGCTTTCGGCGTCGGGCACGCTTCCACTTCGATTTCGGCGGGATTCGGCATTGTCTGCGCGCGGGAAGCCAAAGGGGAAAAGTATAAAGTGGTGTCGGTGATCGGCGACGGCGCTTTGACCGGAGGACTCGCTTTGGAAGGATTGAACAACGCCGGCGCTGCGGGGAAAGATTACATTGTGGTGTTAAACGACAATCAAATGTCGATTTCGCCTAATGTCGGGGCTCTGCACAATTATTTTACCATGTTGATGACCCACCCCAAGATGAAGAAGTTGAAGGATGAGATTTGGCATATTACCGGCAAACTTCCTTCCGGCGGATTCATTCAGCGGGCGGTGGGGAGAATCGATACCGGACTCAAGTCGATAGTTACACCGGGGGCGCTGTTCGAAGCGATGGGATTTCGGTATTTGGGGCCGGTGAACGGGCATAATTTGGATAACTTGATCAAGATTTTTAAGCAGATGCGGGAGTTGCAGGGACCTCAGATATTACACATAATGACGCAGAAGGGGCGGGGTTATAAATTCGCGGAAGAAGACGCTACTCGGTTTCACGGTCTGGGTGCTTTCGATAAAGACACGGGGGAAGTCAACGGCGGCGGTAAATCCATCCCCAATTTCACCGATGTTTTCGGACGGGCTTTGACGGAAATCGCGGCGGGAAATGATAAAATCATCGCTATTACAGCGGCAATGGCGGAAGGCGCTGGACTATCGGAATTTAAAGATGAATTCCCCAAAAGGTTTTTCGATGTGGGTATCGCCGAAGGGCATGCGGTGACTTTCGCCGCCGGATTAGCGATGGAAGGGATGCGCCCTGTGGTGGCAATTTATTCTACCTTTTTACAAAGGGCTTTCGACCAGATCATCCACGATGTGGCTTTGCAGAAATTGCCGGTGATTTTTGCGCTGGACCGCGCCGGAGTGGTCGGCGAAGACGGGCCTACCCATCACGGCTGTTTCGATATTTCCTATCTACGGCAAATACCTAATATGGTAATAATGGCGCCGCGGGATGAAAATGAACTGCGCAATATGTTGTTTACCGCGTCGAAGTATGAAAAGGGACCCTGCGCAATCAGGTATCCCCGCGGAAAAGGTGTCGGCGTGGAAATTTTACCGGGATTCCGGCAGATGCCTTTAGGCCGAGGGGAAATTTTGCGGTCAGGCAGTGAAATTGTGATTTTAGCGATTGGCCCGGTAGTGTATGAATGTCTGCAGGCGGCGGAATTATTATCGGAAGAAGGTTACGAACCAACCGTAGTCGATATGAAGTTCGTCAAACCCTTGGATTGGGGACTGCTCAAAGATTTGACCCTGAATCACCGGACTTTTATAACGGTGGAAGAGAATTCCTCGGAAGGCGGATTCGGCAGCCGGATTTTGGAATATCTGGCGGTTTTGGACGATAGTTACCGGGTTAAGCGCATCGGCATCCCCGACCGGTTCATTGAACAGGGGCCAAGGAAGCATCTTCTGAAGAATTTGGGATTGACTGGCGAAGGGATAGCTTCAGCGGTGAAGGATTTTATGGGGCAGGCGAAGGTTTTGGGGTGAAAAGCGGTGGCCGGTGGTCAGTGGACGGTAAAAGCAAACAATAGAGTTCTTTTGTCTTTAATTTTGGCTCGTTCCCACGCTCCAGCGTGGGAATGTATTATCGATGATAAGTTCAAGGAATCCGCACTTGATTTTAGGCATAATCTGTAATACAAGCAAACCCGAATGCCAATCCGCACTGCCGGAATTTTTATTATGGCTGAGGCAGCTGGGCGGTAATTTTGTGGCGGATAAGGCGCTGGTAAGTCTGCTGGGGGATTTGCCGCAGGCTTATTATCCCCGCGAGGAAATTGCCAAACACTGCAGTGTAGTCTTGTCCTTCGGCGGCGATGGCACTCTATTATCTACCGCCAGGGCGGTGGGAACCGCGGAAACGCCGATTCTGGGCGTAAATTTCGGCGGTTTAGGTTATTTAGCGGAAATTTCCCCGGAAGGATTGAAAGAACGGTTCAAAGATTTCTTAGCCGGGCGCTACCAAGTAGAAACGCGGATGCTGTTGGAAGCCCGGGTCAAGAACAATGGTTCCGGTCATAAAAAATATTACGCGTTGAACGATGTGGTGGTGGAAAAAGGCGGAGTGTCCCGCATAATAAAATTACGGGCTACCATTGAAGGCGAATATTTGAATACCTACCACGCCGACGGCATCATCATTTCCACTCCCACCGGTTCCACCGGTTATTCTTTGAGCGCCGGAGGGCCCATATTAGAACCGACAATGGAAGGTATCATCATCAATCCCATCTGTCCGCACACTTTGGCGCACCGCCCGATTGTCATCCGCGCCGATAAAACTATTGAAATCGCCCCGGAGCAAAATTATACCGATTTGATCTTTTCCTGCGATGGATTCCTGGAACAAAGATTGACGCCGGGAGCGTCGGTGGTAATTAAAAAGTCGGATCGGGTAGTGAAATTGATTAGTATGAAAGGGACCTATTTTTACAATATCCTGCGGGAAAAATTGAATTGGGGAATTTAAATGCAGGAATTAGGATTTGGGATTTGGGATTTAGGGAGAAGCAAAAGCAAAGCAAAGCAAAGATAAAGCGTCACCACAGAGTCACAAAGAAGAAGGAGTTTCACAGAGAAACGCAAGAGCGATGGGAATCATAGATTCATTAAAAAGCGGTTTAGCGCGGACAAAGGAAAGGCTGAATCTTGCCGGACTGCTAAAATTTCGCAGCCGGCTGAATGAAGAGTTTCTTGATGAATTAGAGCAAATTCTGTATGAAGGCGATGCGGGAGTGGCGATTACGGAAGACTTGCTGAAAGCTTTACGGGAACGGATGAAACGGAACGGCAATGAAGCTGCGGCGCGGGAAATCCTGCTGGAAGAAATGGTAAAGCTGTTCCCTCAAGGCAATCCTTTCGAAATTACTCATAAACCGGAAGTGATCTTATTGGTGGGAGTGAACGGCAGCGGCAAAACTACCACGGCGGCGAAATTAGCGTATAAGCTGATTCAGTCCGGCAAACGGACCGCTTTAGCCGCGGCGGATACTTTCCGCGCCGGCGCTATTGAACAATTGGAACAATGGGGATTAAGGACTGGAGCCCGCATCATCAAACAAGCCCCAGGGGCTGACCCGGCTTCGGTTGCTTTCGACGCTTTGCAGTCGGCGCAGGCTAAACAGGAGGATGTATTGATCATCGATACCGCCGGAAGACTGCATTCCAAATCCAATCTGATGAACGAATTGGAAAAAGTCGGAAGGGTACTGAAAAAATTGGACGAAAGCGCGCCGCATCAGGTTTTGTTAGTGCTGGACGCCGTTATCGGGCAAAACACGGTGGAACAGGCGCGGGTATTCCTGGAAAAAGCCGGCGTTACCGGACTGATTATCACCAAGCTGGACGGCACCGCCCGCGGCGGCTCTGCTTTAGCGGTTTCACGGGAATTCGGACTGCCTATCAAATTTTTGGGCGTAGGCGAAAAAATGGATGATCTGCTGGAATTTGATGCGGAGCAGTTTGTGAAGGAATTACTGGAGTAAAAACAGGAATTGGGATTCAGGATTTGGGATTTAGGGAAAAGCAAAAACAAATTAACCGGGATGAAGGGGAATAATATTCACAGTAATTAAGTAATTATTTTTATTACTTCATTACTTTATTTACTGTGAATGCTTTTGCTTTTCGCTTGAACACTTGTCAACTTGAACACCGCTTTGAAGATAAAATTTATCAACCTCGGCTGCAGTAAAAATTTAGTCGATGCCGAACGAATGGCGGGAATGCTTAAAGAAGCGGGCGGTGAAATTGTCGAAGAGGCGGAAGAAGCGGATAGTCTGGTCATCAACACTTGTTCTTTCATCGAAGCGGCCCGCGCCGAAGCGGTGGAAACTATTTTGTCCGGCGGGGAGTGGAAAAAAAGCCGAAAGGGGCGCAGGATGTATGTGACCGGCTGTCTGCCGCAAAGGTATGATACGGAATTACGCAAGGAAATCCCGGAAGCGGACGGTTTTTTCGGTGTGGGCGATTATCAGGGGCTGGTCAATGCCATTATCAGGATTAAGCGCAACCCGTTGCTTAAAATCCCCCGCTATGTTTTTACACCTCGGCATTACCGCTATCTGCGCATCGCCGACGGCTGCGACCGGCATTGCGCCTATTGCGCTATTCCGGGAATCCGCGGCCGCTATCACAGCCGGGGATTGAAGGAATTGGCAGATGAAGCTCAAATTTTAGCGGGCGAAGGCGCAAAAGAATTAATCCTCATCGCGCAGGAATTGAACAGTTACGGAGGGGATTTATCCGAAGGCGGCGATTTACAGGTTTTGCTGAAGCGGTTGGTCAAAATCGAAGGAATTCAGTGGATTCGCCTGCTGTATCTGCATCCGCCGCTGGTGGAAGAAAGCTTGGTCAAGCTGATCGCGGATGAAGAAAAGATTTGCCCTTATTTCGATTTTCCCATCGAACATATCAGCGATAAAATTTTACAGCGGATGCGGCGGAGGATCGACCGGCGGGGAATTGAAACTAAACTGCGGATGATAAAGACTATAATCCCGCAATCGGCGATCCGCACTTCCATAATGTCCGGATTTCCCGGTGAAAGCGAAAAAGATTTCGGAGAGCTGGTGGATTTTGTGGCGGAAGGCTGGTTCGATCATTTGGGCGTTTTCACTTATTCTCCGGAAGAAGGGACCCCGGCATATCTTTTCCCCGATAAAATCCCTCCGGATACCGCGCAATTCCGCCTGGAAGCCATAATGGATACGCAAAGCGCGGTTTCACGGGAAAAGCTTCGGGAAAAAGTGGGAAGTATTATTGAAACTATGGTCGATGGATACGACGAAGAAGGCGCGCTATTCGGACGAACCCGTCATTTAGCCCCGGAAATAGACGGAGTGATTTACCTCGACAGCAATGCGGAAATTGGGGATATAGTGAAAGTAAAGGTTTTGTCCTCGGAGGATTATGATTTACGGGGGGAAGTGGTCGATAGTTGATAGTTGATGGGTTATGGTCAATAGTCTAAGAAGTCAGACAGTTTAAATCGAGCGATAAAGATGGTTTTGATAAAAAAAATCAGAGTGATTATCTTCTGTTTCGGCGTTTTTTTCTGCTTATCGATCAGAGCGGCCGGGCAATACGAGGCTGCGCCGATGACGGAATCCCAGTTTCGCCGCGCGCTCAACATCGACTATATCGTCTTGTTCACCGACGATCCCGGCAAACGGCGGCTGAGGATTTTTGCCAATGTGGTGTACGATGATTTGCAGTTTCTGAAGGAAGACAGTTTGTTCAAAGCCGAGTATCGCGTCACTTTTTCTTTATTGGATGCAAAGGGTGGATATATCACCGGCGACCGCATCGACAAAACTATTGTCACGAGGGATTATTACGCCACTAACTCCCGCAGTCAGTACGATTGGGTGGAAGCGAATTTCGATTTAGCGCCGGGCAATTATAAGCTGATTCTCGATTTGGTTGATACAGACTCCCGGTCTTCCGACCGGGCGGAAAGAGAAATTAAAGTGTCCAGTTTCAAGGAGGAAGATATTTTAGTGGCGGGGCCGATTTTGCTGGATACGGTGATGGTCGATGAAAATAACAATGTATCTTTGACGCCAAGTATTTCCGGGACCGTGTTTACCGGGGAAAAAAATATCTGGGTATATTTTGAAGTTATGTGCCGGGAATATCCGGCGGATGTCAGTGTTACTTATCATTTGATCGATTCCAAAGGCGGCGAACGGTTGACCGGGGATTTCTCCCGGCATATCGAAAGCGCGGTTCTGCGGGATAAATTCCGGCTGGATTTGGGAGAATTCAATTTCGACGATTATCAGCTGGTATTGAAAGTAGAACAGGGTAAAAAGCAGACCAGTAAGACTAAGAAATTTCGTATTCATTGGCCGGAATTGCCTCCCACCATCAGAGATTTGGATAATGCCATCGAACAATTGACCTATATCGCCACTGAAAGAGATATTACCCGCTTGAAGGTTGATTACGAAGGACGCAGGCTGGAGATGTTTTTAGAATATTGGCGGAAATGGGCGAAAACCGAAGCGGAAGCTTTCAATTTGATGGAAGAATACTACCGCCGCATTTACGAATCCAACCAATATTTCAGCGAAGGCGGATGGAAAAGCGACCGGGGGCATGTGTATGTGCTTTACGGCCCGCCGGGAGAAATCGAACGACATCCTTATGATATTTACAGCAAAGCCTACGAAGTTTGGTACTACTTGGAAGACAACCGGCAGTTCATTTTTGTGGATGAAGGCGGTTTCGGCGATTACCGCCTGCGCAGCCCCTTATGGCAGAATTGAGAAAAGCAGGGATTAGGGGATAGAGGCTGGGGACTAGAGAAAAGCAAAAGCGAATTACCAGGGATGAAGGGGATTAAGCAAACAAAAGCCAAGGCGATTAAACCCGGCGATTCTATCGCCATTGTATCACCGGCCTCGTCGGAAGAAGCGGAACACTTCGATGCGGCCGCGCGGTATTTTACCGATAAAGGTTATCGTCCGGTTGAAGGAGTCTACTGCCGGGGTAAGTATGGCTATTTTGCCGGCAATGATGCGGAAAGAGCTGGCGATTTCAATCGTTTCCTCCGGGATGACCAAACTGCGGCGATTTTCGCTGCTCGAGGCGGTTACGGCTGTTCGCGTATTTTACCGCTGTTAGACTATACTGCTGCGGAAAAGCGCCCGAAAATCATTGTCGGCGGCAGCGATTTGACCGCACTCTTATGGGCGATTCATACTAAAACCGGGCTGACGACTTTTTACGGGCCGATGGCTTTGCAGGCGGGAAAAGGATTAGACGAATTTTCCGAAACCGCGCTTTGGAAGGCGTTGACCGGAAAGATGAAGGGAATATTTCGGCCTCCGGCGGGAAGGGAATTAACTACCCTGAAACCGGGCAAAGCTGAAGGGCGGCTTATTGGAGGCTGCCTGTCTTTAGTTGTTTCCTTGTTGGGAACGGAATATTTTGGCGATATTCGCGGGAAAATTCTATTCCTAGAGGAAATCGGAGAAAAACCCTTCCGCATCGACCGGATGTTGACTCATTTGCGCAATGCCGGAGTGTTCAATCAGATAAACGGTTTGCTTTTAGGGGATTTTCATAAATGTTGGGAAGATGGTGATGCGGAATCTTTCTCTTTAGAAGAAATAGTCAAGCAGATATTGGGCGATTTGCCGCTGCCGGTTATCGCAGGACTGCCGTTCGGACACAACGACCTAAAAATGACTTTACCGCTGGGAGTATCCGTTAAGATGGATGCGGATAAATGCAGTCTGGAATTTCCGGAGGAGGCGGTTCTGCAGCTTCCGTCAGGCGAGGGCGCCTGACGGCACAATTTTACCTATTTTAAAAAGGGATCTTCGCTATTTTGTGTGGGTAGTTTGAATAATTTGTTTTTAAAATCCCCCTTTAATTCCCCCTTTTAAAAAAGGGGGAAAGTGGGGTGGAACAGTTGTTTGCTTTTCCCCCCTTTATTTAAAGGGGGGAAGGGGGGATTTTCACTAAAAATACCTACAATACCCTTAATCTGTTTGTCCCTTGTCTATATTAATCTGGGAATTTTTACCCACACGATTCAGCGAAGAGCCTTAAAAGGAAACGGTTGTCTGATAGGGAATCCATAATGAAAGTCGCCGTATTCGCTTCGGGAAACGGAACCGATTTCCAGGCTTTGACGCAGGCTTCCCAAACCGAGGATTTGGGATGGGAATCGGCTTTGCTGATTACCAACAATGCGGAAGCGGGCGCGATCGACAAAGCAAAATTTTACGGCGTGCCTTACCGCTGTATCAACCGCCAGGATTTTCTCGACCGGGAAACCTTTTTACACGAACTAAGCGGGACACTGCAAACTTACCGCATTGATTTCATCGCCTTAGCCGGGTATTTGCGTAAAATCCCTTCGGAACTGGTCAGAACCTACCGGCAGAAGATCATCAACATTCACCCCGCGCTGCTGCCAATGTTCGGCGGGAAAGGATACTACGGACGGAAAGTGCATGAAGCAGTGTTGGAAGCCGGATGCAAAGTCAGCGGAGTGACGGTACATTTTGTGGAAGAGGAGTACGACGAAGGCCGCATCATCGCCCAAAGATGCGTTCCGGTGTATGATTACGACGACGCGGAATCGCTGAGTAAAAGAGTATTGGAAGTTGAACATCAGCTCTATCCGGAAGTGGTGACTTGGTTTGCGCAAGGCAAAGTGCTGGTCATTGGAGGGAAGGTGGTAGTGAGAAATTAGGTTCTGGGCATCAGGCACTGGGCATTAGTAATCTCTATTAACGCTTTCACTTGATACTTGATACTTGTTACTTGCTGCTTTTTTTTATAAACTTACCAACATATTTGAAAATAATTGGTAAAAACAATGAGTAAATTCAAAATCGAACGGGCGCTGATCAGCGTGTTCGATAAATCCTATCTGTTGGATCTGCTAAAGGTATTAGCGGAAAATGGAGTGGAAATATTATCCAGCGGCGGCACGGCTAACACCATCCGCGACGCCGGATTTAAAGTTACCGATGTTTCCGATTATACCGGTTCGCCGGAAGTGTTTGCCGGCCGGGTGAAGACGCTTCATCCTAAAGTTCACGGCGGGATTTTACTGCGCCGGGAAAATCCCGAAGATATTGCGGAAGCGGAAACTTACGGCATCAAGCCTATCGACCTGGTAGTGGTCAATTTATATCCCTTTATGGAAAAAATCCGGGAAGGCGCGGATGATAAGACTGCGATGGAATTAGTGGATATTGGCGGCGTAGCGCTGCTGAGGGCGGCGGCGAAAAATTTCCCCTATGTGGCGGTGTTGAATAAAACCCGGCAATACGGCGATTTTATCAAAGCTTATACCTCGGCTGAAGGGATTACACTGGAAATCCGGCGGCGCTGGGCGGCGGACGCTTTCACCCATACCGCCATTTACGATTCCGCTGTCGCCCATTACTTCACCGGCGATCTGTTTCTTCACGGCAGTCAAGGCGTGGATTTGCGCTACGGGGAAAATCCGCATCAGACAGCCCGCTGGTACAAATCCGCCAATGCCGGATTGTCCCGCGTCCGTCAGCTGCACGGCAAAGAGATGTCCTACATCAATGTTTTGGATATCGAGGCCGCGGTCAATATTGTAGGCGATTTTTCCCAGCCGGCTTGCGTAATTATCAAGCATACTACTCCCTGCGGTCTGGCGATAGGATATTCGCCGAAGCAGGCTTATGAAAGAGCTTATTCCTGCGATACCCGGTCGCCGTTCGGAGGGATTGTGGGATTCAATACCGAAGTGGATAAAGACACCGCGGATATTTTAGCCGAGCTTTTTTTGGAAGCCGTCGCCGCGCCCTCTTTCACCGATAGAGCATTAGCCGTCCTGCAAAAAAAGAAGAATTTACGCTTGATAGAAACCGCTAAATTCCGCCTGGATAAGTCCGAACGCCGGATTGTTTCCGTCAGCGGCGGATTTTTGTCGCAGGAAGGCGATTATGCGGAAATCAGCAAAGACGATTTTAAAGTGATGACCAAGTTGACTCCGACAGCTGAACAGTGGGAAGCTCTGGTATTCGGCGCTAAAGCAGTGAAATGGGCGAAATCCAACGCAGTAGTCCTGAACAACCGCTGGCAGACTTTGGGCATCGGCTGCGGGCAGACTTCGCGGGTGGGATCGGTGGAAATCGCGGTGGCGAACGCCGCGCGGTTCGGGCATAGTTTGCAGGATGCGGTGATGGCGTCCGACGCCTTTTTCCCCTTCCCCGATTCGGTGGAAGAAGCGGCGAAAGTGGGGATCAAGGCGGTGGTGCAGCCGGGCGGCTCGGTTAAAGACGAAGAGGTGATCAAGGCGGCTGACGAACTGGGAATTACAATGGTCTTCACCGGGAAGCGCCATTTCCGGCACTAAAAGCCGGCAGTGGGCATTGGGCATTGGGCATTATTTGTGGTATCAGGCGTCCTCGCCTGACACTGACATCCTTTGATATAATGTCAAATTTTGTCACTTTAAAAACTTTTCACTAAAGTATAAATTACCTTTCTTATTCAACCTTAAAATTTAACCTGCCAAATTCCATTTATGTCTTTTTCCCTCAGTAATTTCTTTTCAAGCGATATTGCCATTGATTTAGGCACCGCTAATACTTTAGTCTATGTCCGCGGCAAAGGGATTTTAATCCGCGAACCGTCGGTAGTGGCGGTGCGAAAAGATGACGGTAAAATTGTCGCTTTGGGTTTTGAAGCATGGGAGATGATGGGCAAGACTCATAAGAATATCGAAGTGATCCGGCCGATGCGGGACGGAGTGATCGACGATGACGAGGTGGCGGAGGAGATGATCCGTTATTTCATCCGCAAAGTGCACCGAAACCGGCTTTTCCGGCCGAGAGTGACCGTTTGTGTGCCTTCCGGAGTGACTAAATCGGAAAAACGCATCATCCGCGACAGCGCGGAACACGCAGGTGCGCGGGAAGTGTATTTGATAGCCGAGCCGATGGCGGCGGCGTTGGGAGTAGGATTGCCGGTGACGGAGCCGGTCGGTTCGATGGTCATCGATATTGGCGGCGGCACTACGGAAATCGCTGTGATTTCCCTCGGCGGCATTGTCAACGATATATCCATCCGGGTCGCCGGGGACAAAATCGACGACAATATCCTGCAGTTTATGCGCCGGAATTACAATCTGTTAATCGGCGAAAGAACGGCGGAAGAAGTAAAATGCAAAATCGGCACCGCAATGCCGCTGGAGAAAGAATTGAAAATGGTAGTCAAAGGTAGAGATTTGGTGGCGGGGATTCCCAAAGCTATCGAAATCAATTCCGTGGAAATCCGGGAAGCGCTGGCGGAACCGGTCAGCTCCATTGTGGAAGCGGTGAAATTGACGCTGGAAAAAACGCCCCCGGAATTATCCGCCGACATCCGCGACCGGGGAATCATCTTGACCGGCGGAGGCTCGCTGTTGAAAGGACTGGACATCCGTTTGCGCGATGAAACCAGTCTGCCCATCAATTTAGCTGACGACCCCTTGACCTGCGTCGTGCGGGGCACCGGACTGCTGATCGAAAATTTTGAAAAGTACGAACGGCTGCTGTTGAGGAATTAGTGATTATTATAGTAGTTTTTAGAAGTTTTGTCATTCCCAATGAAAAAGAGAACCTCTTTTTGTAGGGGCGGGTCAAAGACCCGCCCGATTATAAACGATAATCTTTTTGATAATAACTTTAGAAGCAGCGCCAGTAGATAGCGCCTGACACCACCATCCATAGTAAGAATCATTAAGCGAATTTGTCGGAATTTCTCTTCAAATACCGCGATTATTTGACACTGGGATTATGTTTATTGCTCAGCATTGTCCTACTGAACTCCAATGAAAATCCTCAGATGGAGAAACTGCGCCTAAAATCGTCCCAAGTCGGGTCTATTTTAGCCAGACCGTTTCATTTCATCCCCTACACCGTAAGATTGTATAGCGAAAACCGCGAACTCAACCGGGCGCTTTTCGTATTGAATCAAGAGAACTTCCGCTTAAAGGAAGTGGAAGCGGAAAATGAACGGCTGCGGCAGATGCTGGCTTTTGTCAGTCAATCGGAACATAAATACATCCCGGCGAAGATAATCGGTAAAAACGCCGGCGGCGCTTTCAATTATTATACTTTGGACAAAGGCAGTTCCGACGGCATCGTCAAGAATTGTCCGGTGATGTCTTCCAAAGGATTGGTGGGACGGATTGCGGCGGCGGATAAAGGCAGTTCAATTTGTCAACTGATGCTGGACAACAAATTCGGCGCCGCGGTGAAAGTGGAACGGAACCGCATCGACGGAATTTTGCATTGGGACAGCGGACGGCTGTGCCGGTTGGACGGAATCCCCAATTCTATGGATGTCCGGGAAGATGACATCCTGATTACCAGCGGTTTGGGCGGCGTGTATCCCAAAGGTCTGGCGGTTGGTAGAGTCACCAAGGTCAAGAAAGAAAGCAGGGGACTGTTTCAAAGTATCATCGTATCGCCTTTCACCGATTTTCAGCGGCTGGAGGAAGTGTTCGTTTTAATTCAGAACGGCGAGGCAAAGCAGGAAGAAAAAAGTCCGGAGACAGCTATCAGTCATTAGGCATTGGGCATTGGGAAAAGCATAACACTTTACTGATTTGAAGTTCCCCGATTGCGTCATTGCGAAAGGCTGAAAGCCTTGAAGCAATCTCCTGAATTTATGATATGACCTCGTTGGACAACAATATCAGGCATTAGTCATTGGGCATTGGGAAAAGCAAACATTTCCAGGCTTACTGACAACTGGTCACAGACGACTTTTTGAGATAAAAATTTGACAAATTATATTTTTTTCGTTATATTGTTGCTGCTATGAACGATAATCGCAATAATTCGGCAATGATTTCGGCGGATACAGCGGCGAATAAAATGATGAATGCGGTCGACCGGCTGGCGGAAAGCTATTTCCGGCTGGTCGATGCGCGGGCGGCGAAATTGAACCTGACTCCGGCGGAATCGAGATGTCTGCGAGCTTTCGATACCGAGCGGTACTTAACAGTCAAAGGATTAGCCAAGGAAATGGGCTTGGTGAAAAGCCGGATTGTGCGCTTGATCGACGGTTTGGAAGGCAAGGGCTTGGTGAACCGTTTTCCCGATCCGCAGGATGGACGGATTTGCCTGCTTACTTTGACAAGTCAAGGGAAGAAACTTTTAGCGGAATTGATAGTTTGCTGTGACGAAGCCGCTCAGTTTATCTGGCAGAAACTGCCTCTTCCCTATAGAGATACCCTGCCGAATTCGCTGGAACAATTGACATATTGCCTCGAACAGACGATGCGCCGGAACTAAACGGATTTTGCGATGTTTAACAATAGTTCACGGTGGCAACAATTATAGTATGCTGCCGACTTTCTGTGGTCGACAGCATTTACTTATAAACAGTGTGTTGGTGTCGACAGCAGAGAGTCGATCCCACAAGTAACTTTTTGCTTTTAACTTGCCGACTTGCTAACTTGTAAACTTGCTAACTTACTATAAAATATGAAGAAAATACCCAAACCAATGTCTGATACCTTAGTAATTTTAGTAATTCTGGGATTGTGGATCGTCCTGCAGACGGTCGTGCTGCCCCGGATGGGAGTTTCGACCTGAATGTCCAACGCATGTTCCACCGAGGATCGGCGGAATAACATCGCAACCGAACAAAAAGTCGAGACTCAGGACACTAATACGAAAATAGAGGAGCATTAAAGAATGCCGATTTACGAATATCGATGTCTGAATTGCGGAGTGGATTTTGAAGAACTGACCGGTTCTTCCGAGGAAACTCCCGACTGCCCGGTTTGCCAAAGCAGCGATGTGGCGAAGAAAATTTCCTCGTTCGCTTCCGGCGGCTGGGGCGGAAACAGCGGAAGTTATGGCCTAGGACATACTTGCAAGCCGGGACCATTTTCCTGAGGATAGAAATCTTAAGGCAGCTGGGAGCTGCCTAAAAAACTGAAAGCCGTCCAATTGGGCGGCTTTTTTTTTATTTGTCTGCAAGTCTACAAGTCTACAAGTCTGCAAGTCGAAAGTCGAAAGTTAAAAGAAGGAGTGTTCAAGTGTTCAAGTTGGCAAGTGCTCAAGTGAAAAGCATAAGCGGCGTGCTGCAGAATCCCTGCACTCTGCAGTGAGTATAAACTCGAGAATTGAGACTCGAGACATATTTTCATGCTTCATTGTGCGCCGTAGGGCGCATGAGGATTACTCTTGTGAATCCTGTCTAATTTATAAATAAATCAACTATGCCTCTTCAAAGTATGCCAGCATTCCGCATCGCCGGAAGGGATACAGCGTTCAATGACATAGTCCAAGCTGGGATTGAGGCCTTGCACCAGCGCTTTTTCCATCGTGGTGTGGGCGGCGCAAACCGCCGGATTAGTGAAGGGATAGGGGCATTGCCGCACCATAATGGTGACTTTATCGTCGGACCATTCAGTGATTTTCCCTTCCCCCAGCATCCCGTTGAAAATCCTCACTAAAAACAAAGCCAGCTGCTGTAATTCCATCTCTCCGTATTTGGACTTGGTATTCGCGGCGATTTGGATTCCGTATTCCCGGCTGACCTGCCGAATCAAATTCAATCCTTCCTCGCCAAAACGCAGGTAAATTTCATCATATAGTCGTCTGATCCTTTCGATCAAGCCCTTGATAGTCCCCTGATAGATTTTTTCTGCAGGGATGGCGGGAATTATTACGCCGGGGGGAAGTTCGATCATAATAGGGATCCTGATTGAATCTGCAAGATTTATACTATTTCTTGAAATACTTTTCCGATGTAGGGGCTTGATTAATCAAGCCCCTACTGTAAACATGCAAAAAGACTTTTTAGAACCGGTATAATTATAATTCCTATAATTTATCATTCTTGCAGGAAAAATTCAATGAAAATCTCCTGAAATTATTGACTTTTAAAGTAATCATTCCTATGCTTGACCTTTTCCTTTCCAAGTGTTAAATTAAAAGGTTATGCAGAATAAGAGCATCAGAATATTGTTGGTGGACGACCATGCGATTTTCCGGCAGGGGCTTTCCGCTTTATTCGCCCGCATTCCCGAATTTACTGTGGTCGGCGAAGCCGGCGACGGGCGGGAAGCGGTGGATAAAGCGATGACGCTCAGCCCGGATGTGATCTTGATGGATATTATGATGCCGGTGATGGATGGAATTGCTTCGATGCAAAGGATAAAGGCTTTGAAACCGACCATCGAAGTAGTGATGTTGACAATGTATCAGAATGAATCGTATCAGCGGGAAGCTTTCGCCGCCGGGGCGCGGGGGTATCTGCTGAAGGACTGCGGCTTCGAGGAAGTGGCTTTAGCGGTGCGGCACGCGGCTAAGGGGGATTACTACATCTGCGGGCCGCTGGGGAAAGATATGGTGGCGGAATATGTTCAGCCGCTGCTTTCCGCGCAAAAACCCGGCGGGGTGATGACCCAGCGGGAGCGGGAAATCGCTCGGTTGATAGCGGATGGGTATTCTTCCAAGGAAGCGGCGGAAATCCTAAATATCAGCGTGAAAACCGCGGAAACCCATCGAGCGGCGATTATGAAGAAATTAGGGGCGAGGAATATCGCGGATATTGTGAAATATTGCATAAGGAATCAGATGGTGGAAATTTAAAGCAGATGCGAGAGGTGAGAAGGATGGGATAAATGGGCAAGTTTTCAAGGGAAAAAACTGGGAGGGTATGGCATCGATTGTATAGATTTGTATTCCCACGCTGGAGCGAGGGAACGAGTGAACGTGAAATTGTGCTAATCAATTAATCGCTACAGGCATTAGGTGTAATAAATAGTGGATGTTTGTTGCCACTGTAAAGATGACTTTTTAAATGTGTGCTTCTGCGAATATTTACTAATGTTTTCGTTAATTTTTTCAAGTTTTTTTTGCGCATTAGTATAACGCTCTTTTTGTTCTTCTGCGAGCTTTTTAATATTAGAAGGCGTTTGGTCCATGTTTAGTTTTCCTATCTTCCTACTACAAAAGAATGTTGGGCATTTTCGACGCACTTATATACTTTTGTGTTTACAAAATTATTTAGTCTCCCCTGAAAAAGTGTTTTTTACATTTTTGGGACTTATATTTCTTAGAAAATCATTGATTTTTACTTTTATATTATCAAATATCTTGTTCTTTGACAGAAAATGGTCCAAAAAAGA
>Ga0172368_10004136_pt1 | contig 17017 bp, 16 predicted proteins | sample Lak11m_FD_114540 | JGI IMG/M metagenome (GOLD analysis project Ga0172368, IMG submission 114540) | Freshwater microbial communities from Kabuno Bay, South-Kivu, Congo - kab_022012_11m | ecosystem: Environmental > Aquatic > Freshwater > Lake | place: Democratic Republic of the Congo: South-Kivu...
CAAAAGTATTCAAGAATGGGATTGCCGCGCTTCGCTCGCAATAACAAATGGCGTCTTTGCGGTCATTGCGAGGAGCGTAGCGACGAAGCAATCTCAATAAATTAGACTTTTGCAATTGGCTCTAATGTATCACAATTGAAATACAAGTTCAATTTTTATACTACCTGCAGAAGGCTGCATCTGTAGCAGGTAAAAAAACTGAGATTGGAGTTTGCTTAAGCAATCTGGCTCTTGGGTAATGAAGATGTGCATATAAAAAAAGGACGTGCTACACAGTATCTGCTGCAAGTCCCTTTTTATTAGAAAAAGTAGCGTGGCGTCTTTATAAGCGCCCGATGGCCTGGGCAATGTAGTCCTGGGTGAAGGCAGGGTGGCTGATAGCGGTGCCCTGAAGGCCGTTTTGCACGTTCGCGGTATCAAAGACCGGGTTTACAAAGAAGTAATCAACATAATTTGACAGCCAGGTCTGGATCATCTTTTCATGGGCGTTCAGGTCGGTAAATGCCTCTTTATTTTCTACCGCCTCGAAGCCCCGGATTTTATATATCTCCATTATGGCGTGCATGAAATCCTCGTTCAGCATGGGCCGGGGATTGGTGAGATGATAGGTTTTATTGCCGTCATGCTCCTTCGTGCCGATGTGGAACAGCGCCTGGCAGCAGAAATCAAGGTCCACAAAGTTAAGGGTTGATTTCGTGGAACCGAGAAAGCGGACCGGAACATGATAATAGCCGTCACTCATGACCTTTGATTGTGCCTCAATATCCCGGTGCAGGGTATCCAGCACGCTGAAGAAAAGATAGAAGTGGTTGAGGTGCGGCGTCTTGCCGGGAATCGCGTGGTTTCTGATGACAATGCTCGGACGGAAAACATTATAGGCAACCGACTTTTGCGCGCACACCTCGTGCACTTTCTTTTCGCCCAGGCATTTACTCTCTTCATAGGGGTTCTTGAAGCGCTGCCCCACGTCAAGCTCAGACTCTAAAATCACCCCCGAGCGGCTTCCCGAAACATAGGCGGTGCTCACATGATGAAATACCGCTTTATTCCGGCACAGCACTTCAACGAGGGAGGCGGGGCCGTTGATGTTGGTATCAAAAAGCTTCTCCTTGTCGCGCGGGAAAAACGTGGTATCCCCCACGCAGTTAAAAATATTGCGGCTGGATTCAAGGATGTCTTTAAGTGCCGCGTCAGAGAGGCCGATCTGCGGCTCGTTCATGTCGTAATCATAGATGGTAAGGCTGCTCCTGTATTGCTCGATCTGCCCCGGCGTGAGATTGTCCTCAAGCTCATCAAAAACCCTTTTCTCCGGGCCCTGTTTTCGTTTTTTGCGGGCCAGCCCGATGACGCGGGTATTGTTGAGCAGCGCCTCAGCGATAAGCCTGCTGCCGATAAATCCGTTTGCACCGACCACGGTGATGGTTTGCGTATTCATGGGTGATACTATTCCTCCTTGTTTAGCAATCTGCAGTTTGCCCGGTAATTAAAACAGAGCATAAGAGCGTTATAATAATTAGCAGCGGGATTTTCAACTGGTCTGAAAGAATTGAAAAAGCACAAATGAAATGTTGTGTTGTCTTTGTTATCAGCGACGTATCGTGTCTGTATATAACACAATTTTACGGAAAAAGAATATTTTTTAAAACAGCGCCAGGTTTTTTCCGTTACCGCCGTGTGCTGCTTTTCTCCGAGTGCAGATGGGGATGCTTTTCTCCTTGACAGCCCGAAGACCTTTATTCTACATACCTATAGTAACAGCAACCCGGCTCAGAAGGTTCTATAAAATGTTCAAGCCCTATAAAATTGCCTATCAGCTCCAGCATGTGAAGGTCCGTGAAGTAAAACGCTTCGGCCTGCTGCGGGAAAGTGTCGCCCACCTGCTGTCGGAAGCCGCCCGGACTATTCCCCACGCGGCTATGATCATGCAGATTGATGTCACCCCGCTGGTGGAATACGCAAAAGACTCGGAAAGTGAGCTTGCCGCCGTAGCAGGGGAAAGCCAGGAAAAACGCCTGTTCCGCCGCGCCATCCGAAAAAATTTCTCTGCTTTTTTCCTGAAAGCCTATGCTCACAGTCTGCATTATGTGCCCTGCCTGAACGGGTTTCTTGACTACCGTCCGCTTGCCCATGGCGGCACGCTGTATCACGCCGAAGATATCAATGTCAGTTTCACCGTGAGCACGCCCACGGGTGTCGTGCGTCCTATTATCCGCAATGCGCATCAAAAAGATCTGGAGACGGTGGCACAGGAGATGCGCGTTTTAACCAGGAAGGCGCGCCGCACCAACCAGGACGAGCTGTATCACAAGGCGGCGAAAGTTCTTGTCCGGACTGCGCTGCGGGAGTTTGATCTGAGCGGGCTGTACACGCTGCTGGTGTATTTGCGGACCCGGTTCCTGACCGGCATCGCGAAGGACCCGGAAACCGACAAGGTGCCGGAAAAAGACAAGCTCCAGCCGGAAGACATCCTCGGCGCGACCTGCACCCTGGCAAATATCGGCATGATGCTGCCCGGCATTCAGACAGTAACCGTGATCATACCACCGGAGGTATTCTTTTTAGGGATCGGCGACCTTCACGAGGCGCCGCTGGTTATGGACGGGAAAATCGTGGTGCGCAGCGTCATGTCAATCATGTGCAACATGGACCACCGGGCATTTGATGCGGGAGAGGGTTTCCCCTTTTATGAAAACTTCATCCGCTATATAAACAATCCCGCACTGATTTACGACTGGAAACCCGGAGATCAGATTTAGCGCAGCTGCTGTTTTTTGTGAAAGGCGTTTTGCTTCCATGGCGTTCAATTTTAAACTGTTCTTTCGTCTTGCATACCGGACCCTTTTTCACACCCGCGGCACCAATGCCCGGCTCACGCCGAAGCGCATTTTTGTGATTGTAATTCTTGCCGTTCTGTATTTCGCGGTGGAGATACTAAACTGGCTCGGCTTTCTCCTGGACAGCATCCTGTTCCGCGGATCCCGGGAACAAATAATACGCGGGCCGGTTTTTATCGTCGGGGTGCCGCGCAGCGGGACCACCTTCCTCCATCGCCTCCTGGCCCGTGATGAAGACCAGTTCACGTCCATGAAGTTCTGGGAAATCCTGTTTGCCCCCTCTATTATCCAGAAAAAGTTTTATAAAACCATCGGGGCTCTTGACGCGCTCTGCGGCAGCCCGCTCCACCGGCTGTTGAGGGCCCTGGAAAAGCGCTCTGTTAAAAACCTGGCCAAGATACATCCCATAAGCCTGTTTGAAGCCGAGGAAGACGGCATTATCCTGCTGCATATCTTTTCGTCAGCGTTCCTTGGCTTTGTCCTGCCGTTTCTGGATGACCTGTGGCCGTACGTTCTTCTGGACCTTGAGATGAAGGATGCTGCGCAGCGGGCGAAAATCATGGGCTTTTACCGCCGCTGCGTGCAGAACCATCTGTACGTGTTCGGCAAAAAAAAGCGCTTTCTCTCAAAAAACCCGCTGTTCAGCACCATGGTGGGATCGCTGAATGAAGCATTTCCCGACGCTAAATTCATCTGCATGATGCGCACGCCCTTTGAGACGGTGCCGTCGGCAATCAGCCTGCTGAGCTTTTATTTCCACACTTTTCTCAGCCCGATAGAGCCCTGTCCATTTCTTGACCGGCAGCTGGAGATGATTTCCTGCTACTATCGCTACCCGCTCACCCGGCTTGACCGGATGTCCCCTGACCGGCAAAAGTTAATCACCTACCAGGCGCTGGTAACCCATCCCGCGCAAACAGTGACCGGCATCTATGCCAGCTTCGGCTTTGCAATGTCCCCCGGCTATAACACTATTATTCAAAGCGAGGAAGAAAAAGCCCGCTCCTACAAGAGCAGGCATGAATGCTCGCTCGAAAAATTCGGTCTTACCCGCGAGCAGGTCGTGGCGCGCTATGCAGATATCTTTGACCGCTTCGGCTTTGAAAAATCCTAAAAGCATGTGCTGGGCGCGCATCAGCGCATGCCGCTGATTCATATCCTGCAGTCCGGCAGCGCCCCTTAAGCACTCAATCAGGTGACGCACTATGGATAATTTCTGGCTCTGTTTCGTGCCCCTGTTTGTGGCAATGGACGCGCTGGGGCTTCTGCCGCTCTTTGTGCGGCTGACGCAGGGTCTGGACCGGCCGCGGATCAGGCGCGTCATCTTCGAATCGGTCATAACCGCCATGGTGGTAGCGCTGCTGTTTCTGTTCATCGGGCGCATTATTCTTTCGCTTCTGGGCATCACGGTGGCTGATTTCATGATTGCCGGCGGGATACTTCTGTTTTTGATTTCCCTGAGCGATCTCATCGGTCCTGAAAAACGGCGGCTGCAGCCTGGTCAGGACTCGGTGGGGGCGGTTCCTCTGGGCGTCCCTCTCATCGTGGGGCCGGGCGTGCTCACCGCCACCATTCTTTTAAGCAGCCAGTACGGCACCGTGCCTACGGTGTCAGCTATTGTTTCAAATATTGCCATCGTCGGCATTGTGTTCTGGCTGGCTGATGGAATCATCCAAGTTCTCGGCAGGGCAGGCACCCGGACCATATCAAAACTTGCCAGCCTCATCCTTGCGGCCATCGGGGTAATGATGGTGCGCAAAGGAATTATGCTTCTTATTGCGGGAACATAGTTGTTTAGTGAACAGTGAATAGTGAACAGCATGTTTACCTGTTTACAAATCACTTCAGCTGAAAGCTGATTGCTGACGGCTGAAAGCTTTTTGGGGGCCCCATGTCCAAAACAGTCATCATCAGCGGCGCAACCGGTTTCATCGGCACGATGCTGGTACAGAAACTGGTTGAAAAAAAGTATGCGGTTGTCGTGCTTTCCCGGAATTCGGGGAAAGCGACAGCTTTAAACAGCAGTCAGGTTGAAGTCGTCAGCTGGGATGGAAGGAGCGCCAATGGATGGGGCCATTATACGGACGATGCATACGGCATTATCAATCTGGCCGGAGAAAATATTGCGGCCGGCAGATGGACACCTGCCCGGAAAACGGCAATTCTACAGAGCAGGCTTGCGGCAGGCAAGGCTATAGTGGAAGCAGTATCTCTGGCAGCACAAAAGCCCCGTGCACTTATCCAGGCATCAGGGATCGGTTACTACGGCAACCGCGGGGATGAACTGCTGGATGAGGCGTCGGCCGCCGGGACCGGTTTTTTAAGCGAGGTGGCACTGCAGTGGGAAAAGTCCACCGGGCCGGTTGAGGCGCTGGGTGTGCGGCGCGCGATCATCCGCACCGGAGTCGTGCTCGGCCGCAGCGGAGGATTCCTCTCGCGGGTGCTGTTGCCTTTCAAGCTTTTCATGGGCGGTTATATGGGAAGCGGCCGGCAGTGGCTCTCCTGGGTCCACATGGAAGATGAAGTTGGGGCCATCTGTTTTTTGCTTGAGCGGGAAGATGCGCGGGGTGCTTTCAACCTTTCGTCTCCGCAGCCGCTCACGGCAAAAGACTTCTTTCACGAGGTGGGCAAGGCCCTGGGACGGCCGTCATGGCTGCCGGTGCCCGGATTTGCGCTGCACCTGGCTCTGGGAGAAATGGCTGATGAGCTTATTTTATCCGGGCAGCGGGCGCTGCCGAAAAAGCTGCTCGACGCAGGGTATGCTTTTCAATACCCTTCTGCCCGGCATGCTCTGCAGAATATTCTGGGATAGAGAGCCACTCTGCCGGCACCAGCGGTCCTACCGCACTTCTTCAAAATAGGCTTCTGCAACTCCCTCCAGCAGTAAAACAGACTCCACAATAATGGAAAATGGTTCTGCATCAGCACGAGCGGCAAGCTCCTGCAGATGGGGGTGCGCTGCTGCCAGCTGCGCGGTGAGCGCTGCTTTTTTCTCCAGATCAGTTATCTGCCGAAACACGCCGGTAACGGTAACTGCCTTTGCCCGGCCTCTGCGGCTGCCAATATCTTGCTCCCGGGTATCGATAAGAATACTCACCTGAGGGTTAAGGAGCAGGTTCTCAAACTTCTGCGTGTTTCTCATCGTGATCATGTAGAGTTCCCGGCCCTGCTGGTCAGCAGTGTAGGACATGAGAGAGCAATGTGGTCTGTTGCCGACCGCGGTGGCAAGCACGCAGTGATTGTTTCCGCAGATCAACGCCTGTATATCCTCGCGCATAGCTTCTCCTTCTGTTTTGCCGGGCAGCGTTACACATGATTTCGCAGCTGTAGTTCGATGGGGTGCGGGTTGAGATAATATTGATCTTTCAGATAGGGCTGGTCATATTTTCGCACATAGTGGCTGATGAGCGTTACGGGTACTATGAGCGGCACCAGCTCGTGGCGATAGCGCTCAAGTGTTTCCAGCAGCTCCTGCTTTTCATCTGCGGTGAGCTCATTTTTAAAATACCCCATCATGTGTTGCAGGACATTGCAGTGCTTGCTGGCAGTTGCTTTGACGCGCAGGGCCTCCATGAGCATAACCTGATACTGGTCATAGAGGCTGGCGAGCGCATTCTTCTGCGCCGCGGCAACCAGCTTTCCCATTGCCTGATACTGTTTCGGGCTGTGGGAGAGGATGAGGAGTTTATGCCGGGTATGAAAAGCAACCAGCGCAGCGATACTCTTTTTCTGGTGCAGCACCTCCCGCCAGCGCTGAAATGCGAAGATGCGCTCGATGAAATTTTCACGCAAAGCCGGGTCGTGGAGCCGCCCCTCATCTTCCGCCGGCAGCAGGGGAAAGTGCTCCATGAAGGCGCGGGCAAACAGGCCCACCCCTTTTTTGGCCGGCACGCCGTGCTCGTCATAGACCTTGATCCGCTCCATGCCGCTGCTCGGAGATTTGCTTTTAAATATAAAGCCGCACAGGTTTTCCCTCTCCAGCTCTGCAACTTTTCTGCGCGCCCATGAAAGCATTCGCGCGGTATGGTCCTGCCCGCTCCTGACCGTAACCAGGCGCGGCGTGTCAGGATCTCCCACCAGGCGCAGCGACTCGCGGGGAGTACTGAAGCCGCATTCAACCTCCGGGCATACCGGAATATATTCAACGAATTGTCCCAGGGTGTCGGTCAGAAACCGGTCCCAGGCATGCCCGCCGTCATAGCGCACGTTGTTGCCGAGCAGGCATGAGCTTATCCCTAACGTTATTTTATCGTGTGCTGCCATCTATTCCCTCTGGGAGCTGTCATATAAATAAAAGAGTAAAGGTCAAAAACCAAAGCTCAAATGCCAAACGAATTTCAAATGAAAAATGATACATAATATTTTGATTTTGAGCTTTGTCATTTATCATTTATTGAACGATAGGCCTTTATCCAGTCAATCTCAAGCCTGAACGGTCCTTTCTGCTTGTCTGCAATGAGCAAACCAAAGGACTTCACTTTTTCAGGGTCTATCGGCTCAACATTGTCCATGACGCTGCCGCGAAACATTGGGACAAAGCTCTTGAAAGGAAATCGCAGCTCTGTCCAGGCGTTGCTTTCAGTGTTGAACGGGGCCTGATAGGTGAACCCGGAAAAAGCAGTATCGGTCTTAACCGTAAATTTGTAGCGCTTACCGTCACCCTTTACCCGGATGGCGATTCCCATGAAACCGCCCAGGTTATAAGCGCCCGGCAGGGAACTCGCCGACGCGAACCCGCCGAAGTTCTCCAGGGATACCGTGCCGGTGAACAGGCAGGTGCTCTGGCTGCCCGCTTGTATAACGCTTTGGGACACGCCGCCCATGACGACATCATCGATGGTGCGCCACTGGGCCACTTCCGTTGGGCTGTCAAAATTGAAGATGAGCTTTTCTTTCTCCTCAGCACTCATGACTGTTTCTCCTGTTAGCAGCATAATGAACAGCAGCGGCCATAGACAAGCCGGCAGAGCGTTTTTCAGGATTTTGTTGTGTATGGAGCAGTGCAAAATTTGAAACCTCCCTGCGACGGCTGCATCACGGCTCATGAATTAATATCTCGCCCAAATAGCCGTCCACGCTTACCAGGGTGTTGTCTTTCAGCTGGCACGCCCCGGACACTGAAACCACCGCCGGGATATTGTATTCCCGGGCAATGATGGAGCTGTGCGACAGGATGCCGCCTGATTCCGCGATGAGGGCCCCGGCCCTGGTAAACAGCGGCGTCCAGCCCACATCAGAATAGGGGATGACCAGCACGCTGCCGGCCTCCACCTTGGCAAAGTCCCTGATACCGCGCACCACTTTCACGGCCCCGCGGTAATATCCCCGCGACGTGGGAGTTCCCTTCAGCCGGCTGCCGCTGTGATTCATGAGCGGCGGCGGCTGGTCGCCGTAAATGGTGCTGGGAAGGGTTATGTCCCGGCACTCCTGAATCTCGCGCTTGCGCACGGTGACCGCATCTGTGTACGCCGGCTCCATACGCCCGTTCTTAATAACAGCTTTTATCTCGTCAAGGCAGAGGTAAAAAATGTCATCCCGTTCCGCAAGAAAGCCCTTTGCCGTCCATAAATCCGCCAGTGCCAGAAAACAGGTGCGGAACAGCCCGTAGCCGAAGGTGTAGAGAAAGCTCACCTCTTCGCGGCAGAGCCTGAAGGAGCGCGCCTTATGATAGATGGGGCTCAGCAGCAGGCGGCGAAGCCTTGACATGCGCAACTCCTCATAGCAGATATTTCTCACTGACTTGTTTTCCTTCTGCTGCGGGGCGATTATCATCCTGAGTATGACCTCAGGGTTTTCCCGCCACGGCGCTGCCGAGAAATCACTGCCGCTGTCGCTCAAATGGCCGAAGCGCTCCAGAAACCTGCTTAATTCATCCTGCACGAGCGCGATGCCTGAAAGCCGGGAAAAGTCCTCATACGAGCCCCCTGTAATCCTCTCCTGCACCTCCGCGGAGAGTTGCCGATACTGCTGGTTCATGACCAGCATGTGAATGGCCGGGTCAAACTCTTTCAGCTCTTCCATGCCTTCGGTCAGGTCAAAACAGGTAAAATCAACCCCCAGCTTTTTCAGCTGCCACTTGAGGAGCATATTATAGAAACCCATCAGGAGCTGGACGACAATATTATAATACGCGGTCTGCTGCGACAGGATGAAAAGCCGGTCTATCTGCTGCATCAGCTCTTGCTCGCTCAGCCGTTCCAGGCGTGTACTGCAGAACGCGCGGTAGTTTTCCTTCATCTGTATAAAAAGCTCAGGGAACTTCCGGGAATAGCGGATTTTTTCCATGGCAAAGCGTGCGATACGCGGCAGGCGCAGCAGCATTTTGGGTGTTATCCTGAACGAGGGCCGGTCTGCCCCTTCCAGATAGATGCCCTTGAGCAGCTCAATAGTTTCATGAGGCAGCCCTAAAGCCGTAAAGATGCTCCCGATCACACCCATGTTGAAATAGGCGCGATAATAAAAGGACTTTGCCAGCGCCCCGGCGTCAATGTCAATATCTCCGATCAGCTCAGTGAGGAATTGTTTCCAAGCGCTGTTGACCATGGGGACGTTAACCGACCAGACCAGGGGTTTTATAATGCCGGGGAGCACTTCCCTGGCTATGTAATTTGAATAGACATTGAGATTTTTAAGGCTGGTGATTTCCCGCAGCTGCACCCAGTAGAGGGAGGTCCCGTCATAGGCCCACTCCAGGTCCACCGGCTTTCCGTAAGCGCGGGCTATGTCCCTGGTCCGGGTGACGACCTCCTGGATAATTTCGCGGGGCAGATCCTCATGCTCGGGGAGCACTATCCACTCGCCCCATTTATGAATCCAGCGCTGCGGGGTGATGCCCTCCTGCAGCAGCGCGTCACTGCTGCCGGCCACCGCCTCCACCACGGTCTCATCCATGCCGGTTATGGGGTTCCTGCTGAATGCTACGCCGGAAAATTTAGGCGGCACCATCTCCTGAATGATCACCGCCATTTTCAGGCGGTCCGGATCAATGCCCATTTTTTTCGCGTAGGACTGCACGGCAGGCGCTGTGGTTGATTCCCATATCGAGCGAATGGCGGCAAGTACCGCGTCGAGGCCCGTGACATTGAGGATGCTTTTAAACTGGCCGGCAAAGGAGTGCTGCTGGTCGTCCTCAACGTTGGCTGATGAGCGCACCGCATACGCGGTGTGCGGCTGAATGAGGCCGGCAAGCTCCGCTTTGACGGCCGCTGCCAGTGCCGCATCACCCCTGCGGAACTGCACAAAGGCGTCCCAGGCACAGACCCAGGTCGCGGGTACCTGGTAACCGCGCTTCATCAGGAAACCCAGGGCATGGGCCTTGTTGCCGATACCGTGGGCATGCTTTTCATGTTTGAGATTATGTATGTGGCGAGTCCGCATCGTTCAGCCCTGAGCGCTGGTGAAACACATTGTAATACGCATAATCATCTTTCCGGATACAGCCGGTGAGCAGGAACAGGAGGCTGGCGAGAATGCCGAACGCGGTGAAAACAAAGTCCCGCTCCACCAGATAGATAACGCCCGGGATACAAAGAAGAAGGAGCTTTTTAATCATGAGATTAGCGCGTGCCGGAACGGCGAGGATGCCTGCAATGGCGAGCAGGATAACGCCCGAAAGAGGGGAAAGTATAAGGATGATCCAGAGGGCAGTGGTGCTGCCCCTGCCCCCCCTGCCGCGCAGAAACACTGAAAAACTGGTGCCGACCAGTGCGCAGAAAGCGCACAGGAGCATCACGAAAAGATCACTTCCACAAACAGACCGCGCAGTGTAAATCGGCAGTGCTGCTTTTGAGATTTCACCAAGCAGGGTGATGATGATCACCGCGAGGCCGCCAACCTTATAGGCATTGGTTACGCCGATATTGCCGGTTCCCTCCTCGGTCAGTTTTTTTCCGGTGAGAAGCCGGGTTGCCAGGTAGGCAAACGGGATTGCGCCATAGAGATAGGAGGCAGCGGCAAGCAGGACAATTTTCATGCTTCACCCGCAACCGGCTTCAGGCCCGGTGATTTTTGCTGATGCCTGTGCAGCAAAACCCCCTCCCGGATAGTATGGGCTTATATATTTGTTTAAACATCTTCAGCTTATATAATTATCAATAATTGCTTTATTTTTTACCATAAGAAATTTTTAATTGCAAAGTAAAAGCGTTAGCAGTTGTTTCACCCTGTGGATTGGTTTAATGCAGCGCGGGGAAGAATGGCCGGTAAACCCAGGCAGAATAAAAAAATTCTTTTTTATCGACATACGCTTTACACCTGTTATATATTATTTTAAAATTGGATAGTTTTGGTGAGCAGGGTGGCAGGCTGTTGACCCTTTGATATTGAGGATATGAATTTAGCACAGATTAAAACCTCTGATATTCCCAAGCGCAAACTCTTTCAGATTGAGCGGACGGTTGTCCGGGAGATGACCGATCTGTGGTTCAGGCAGGGCTGCTATTTTGAGGGGAACTTTGCGGAAAACGCAGACATTGCCTTCCAGGGGGAACAGATCAAGGTCACGTTTAAGCTGACCAGGGGTCTCAAGCAGGGCTCAGCTGAAGCAACGGTGAATGAACTGATGAAGAGCCTGATACTCACCATGGCCACTGATCCACGCACCGGGGAGCTTCTGGAAAACTATGACTATATAATCGGCAACATCCTCGACGTGTTCATTTTCCGGCTCAGGGAAATCGGTGACCGGAAATTCCTCATGCACCGCCTCATGACTCTGGACCTCGGGTTCAGGGTATGCTTCGGCTTGGGGGATGCCTATTCCGGGATAAGGGATGCGCGCCGGTTCCTGGATGAAGTGCTCATCAGCTCCAACAGTTCTACCCCTGATGAAACGGTCGGGAAGTTAATGGAGGCGGTGCGGGAGACGGAAAAGCTCGGTCTTAAGGAGCCAGGGGTCACCTTTCATATTGTGATGGAGAATGAGAACGAAGCGAGCTGCGTGTGCCTGCCACTGGTCATGCAGGAGACGAATTTCGTGTCGCTCATAAGCGAGCATACTCTGCGCTGCAACTTTATCGGCACCACCACCGGCAACGGGCAGTACCAGCCGCGCATGTTTAAAATTGACGCCCCCACCCGGCCCTTGCAGTTTGTTCACCACAAGGGATATAATTTCGAGTTTGATGAGCAGGCGCTCATGGACAAATTGGCATCAAGCGGCCTCACGAGACGGGACTTCAGCCCGGAAGAGCTTTTTTATATTAAACTGCTGTTTAATGAATATGTGCTGCTGGCCCATTTCTTCCTGCAGAGCGGCATGCTTGATACTGACGTGCGCCTGGTGCTTATTTTTCCGCGTCTCAACTTCTTCAGCATACTGCATGAAGAGAAGCCCGAGCTGCCGCCGGACGAGCCTCAGACCCTGGGAGAGCTGGCAGCGTATTATCCCCTGCGATTCCGCATGGAAGAGGAAATTCCCGACACGGCCCGGACGGATCGCTCGCCGCGCATCCCCGAGCGGGTGCTGCAGGAGCGCAGGGTGCGCGCCATACAGGCGCTCTCCAGCAGCACCATCAAGAATCTTCACAATCCGCTGAAAAAAATCCATAAGGATTTGAAACTGTTTCGCGAGCGGCAGCTCACTGATGATAAACTGCTGCAGCGCATCCGGACGCGGCTGCAGGCGATATCGGATTTTCTTAAGAAGCTGCACAGCCTGAAGCGGATTGTTATAGATGAAAAGAGCGAGAGCCTTGATCTTGACTCCGGCAGCGGCGCGGAGACGAGCCTGAAAATAGCAGCCCTTGATGAAATTTCCTCCAATATTCAGATTGCGGAAATTGACCCGCTCAGGGAGGTCATCACCACCAAGATGCTTGACTATCTCTCCTTTGTGACGGTCAGGCTGGAGCAGATACAGAAAGTTACCGCGCCGGCTATCAGGGAAGAAATAGTAGAAGAGCTGCAGGCACACACCAGCATTATTCTCTCCCAGTCACAGGCTTTCTACAAGCTGCTGGTCAGCAGCGGATGGGAAGTGCCCCGCGCCGGGCTGTCAGCCGGCCGGGTCAGAGGGTAGCCCCGCCTTTTTCTCCTGATGGAAATAATCATACACCAGCACGGCGGTCTTTTTGTTCAGGAAAGAAAGCTGTGAAAGCTCCTCATGAGCGGTGTGCTGCAGGCGCTCGATGCTTCCGAAATGGCGCAGAAGCTGTTGCGCCGTCTTTTTGCCTATGCCCGGGATGGCCTGAAGGGGAGAGGTAAGGTCCCGGCGCGCTTTAAGCTGCCGGTGGTAGGTTACGGCAAAGCGGTGCGCTTCATCACGGATCCGCTGCAGCAGAAGCAGCACCGGGGACTGCCGGGGAAGAATCAGGGGGTTTTTGCGCTGCGGCAGGCAGATCTTCTCTTCTTCCGCGGGACTCCCGGCGGGTTTTTCCCCCGAGTCCGCGGCCTTGGCCAGTGAAATGGCGTCGACACCCCTCAGGGCAGTATCCTCAAGCGCCCTGATGAGCACCCCGAGCTGGCCTCTGCCGCCGTCAACCATGATGAGGTCGGGAACGGTTTTATCGCGTTGCGCTCTGGCGAGATACCTGTTGAGCACCTCATACATCATGGCGTAGTCATCCGCCTGCTGCACGGTCCTGATGCGGAACCGGCGGTAGCCGGCCTTGTCCGGCCGGGCATCTGCAAACAGCACTGCCGAGCCCACGGCAGCAGTGCCCATGATATTTGATATATCAAAGCAGGCGATGCACTGCGGATAGCGCTTCAGGCCCAGCTGCTCCTGAAGCTTAGCCAGCACGTCTTCCGGCTGCGCGGACGCTCTCCGGCGAAAAAGGATTGCGGCATTCTGTGCGGCCATTTTAAGAAGCTCGCAGCGCACGCCCTTCACCGGCACGACGATTTTTACCGGTCCGCCGCGGGTTTCCCTGAGCCATTCTGCAAGCAGCCCCTGGTCCGGCAGATTACAGGGAATGATAACCTCGGGAGGGATAAACTTTCCCTGGTCATAGTACTGGGCAAGAAACGAAGAGAGCGTCTCCGCATCGCTCAAGCTGAGGTTGTTCAGGGGGAAGCTGCGGGTGCCGCTCAACCTGCCGCCGCGCACGAACAGCACTACCACCTCCATACGCTCACCTTCCCGAAAGAAGGAGAAAACATCCCGGTCAGTGAAATCAGGGACCACCATCGACTGTTTTTCAAGGGTCTGCTCCAGTGCCTGCAGGCGGTCACGGGTTCGGGCCGCCTGCTCAAACTGCAGGGCCTGGGACTCAAGCTCCATCTTTTTTTTCAGCGAAACGATAACTTCCCGGCTGCGCCCCTGGAGAAAGAACTGCACGTCGCGGACCGTTCTTTTATATTCTTCCGGGTCCACCATGCAGCAGCAGGGGGCAGGACACTGGCCGAGCTGATAGTAGATGCAGGGCCGTTTCTTTGCAAGGCGCCTGCCGTGGCATTTGCGTATAGGGAATATGAGGTTTATGAGCTTCAGCGTTTCCCGCACTGCCAGGGAAGAGGCAAACGGGCCGAAATACCGGGCGCCGTCGGGCTTTGCCTGACGGGCAATGGTGAGGGTCGGATAGGCATCCTCCAGCGAGAGCCGCAGGCAGGGATAATTTTTATCATCCCGGAAGGACACGTTAAATCGCGGCCGGTATTTTTTTATGAGGGTGTTTTCCAGAATGAGAGCTTCTTTTTCGCTCGGCGTGACAATGGTTTCAATGCCGGCAATCTTTGCCACCAGGAGCTGCACTTTTTGGCGCTGGTCCTGGATGCGCTGGAAATATGACCGGACCCGGTTTTTAAGGTTCTTGGCCTTGCCCACGTACAGGACCGAGCCGCCGCGGTCCTTCATAAGGTAGACGCCGGGCAGTTTCGGCAGAGACGCGAGTTGTGCAATAACTTCAGGTGAGGTATGTTCCATGCCGGATACTTTTTCAGACCGGGGATTAAAGATAATCACAGAGGGCACTGAGAAAGAATTACTTGAACAATCTGAAAGAAGAGGCGCGGTCAATAAAATTGAATTATCACGCAGCATACCGCATAATTTCCACTTCCGTTCCCTTTTTAACAGCTTCCTCTGCTCTTTGAAGAATCTGGCCGGCTACCTCTTCCTTTAAGTAGTATTCGCCGCAATTATCACAAATATCAGCAGGGACATTCTTGAAAATAATTGTGCACTCGTTACGCTGAAGCATAACGGTGGTCTTGCCAGGATTAATGCTCCCATTTTTACAAATAAGGCACCTCATGGTTTCCTCCTTGTTTTAAAATCACTGGTCCAAAGATTTGCGTCAGGGATGTAGGCAGTAATTACATATCCTGTTTCAGTTGCATCGTTATACGCCAGAACAACATGAATTGGACGTCCCGCTGAAAATCCAAGGATGAGCTTGCTCGGCAGCGGCTTGTCATCGAGATATTCCATAATCACTTCACCATTATTTATAACAGCCCTGACCTCCATATCTGAAATCTGGCGTAAAAACATCTGCCTAATCGCATGACCGGTAAATTTCAGATATTTATAATATATCATTTGCAAGCCTCGAAGAGGATACCTATTGAAACTTTTATTGAATTATTTATTACCGCTACTTTATTGTCAAGGAGTTTAAGGTTACGCGCGACCTTATAACCTTTTTTGTCGCAAACGCCAAATACCTGAATCAAATGAGATTAAGAAACGTTTTTCTTATACAGATTGGAGTTGTTGATTTAACTACTGCCTTCTTTTTAAAATCTATAATCCACCACGGATAAATCTGGGGGGGCATTGGGGTCAAATCTTTATCTTGACAAAAAAGTTTGGTAGTAAGACAGAGGCAACCGGCCGCTGCTTTTATACTTACACTATAAGCTTTCATTGCAAACGCTCATTATCTGCCCTATAATTGATTTAAAAGAATGACCTGTATATTTTTCAGTAGAAGTCATTATGAAGAATTAGACCGCATAACCATAAATCCCGAAGTCTGCCTTGGTCAGCCAACCATACGGGGAATGAGGATAACGGTTTCAGTTATCCTCAAACAAATCGCCAGCGGCATGACAACAAAAGAGCTTTTAAGCGATTACCCGGAGCTTGAGGAGGAAGACATAATTCAGGCACTGCAATATGCAGCCTGGCTTTCTTCTGAAAAGATAAGAGTCTTGCCTTTATCTCGGGAAATATTTGCTGTTTAACCTACCCCCCGTTTCTTCTATATTGATTTTTTAAAAAATATAATTTATCCTTTAATAAAGGAGGAATTTAATATGGCGGAAATTCTTAAAAAAGAACTTCAAACATTCGAAGCTCAGAAAAATGAGCTGATTGGTAAATCGAAGGGTAAATTTGCTCTTGTCAAGGATGATCAAGTCGTAGATGTTTTTGACACAAAATCAGATGCCATCCGGCAAGGGTACGAGCGTTTTGGAAATGTAGCTTTTCTTGTAAAACAGGTTATTGAAGTAGATATACCCCAAAATTTTACTTCTAATCTTCTGGGGATATAAATGCCGTCATTTACCACACAAGTGCCTAATCTCCAGGGGGTTGGGCCTGTTGTTGAAGTCCGGCTCGCAGTTGGGTTAATAATTGAAGAAGTTCTGCGGCGGAGTAATGAGAATATTCCAACTCCTGTCCCTGTGCTTGCAATGATTGATACTGGCGCAACAGGTACGGTAGTGCGAGAGGATTTTGTTAGACAGCTTGGCCTTAAGCCAGTAGGAATAACGCAAATTAATACACCCTCTTCCACAAATGTGCAATGCTATGAATACCTGATTCGAATTTTATTTCCAAATAATGTAATAGTGGAAACTGTTGCTATTGCTGCTCCACTACAGGGACAACACATACAATGTTTAATAGGACGCGATGTGCTGAGGCATGGGGTGTTTATCTACACCGGGTATATTGATAGCTTTACATTAAGTTTTTAAAAATGATGATCCATTGGGAAAATATAAAGTAGTTATTTGCATATTACCAGTTCGTACTTAATAAGCGGACTCTATGTGGGCACATAATTTCTGCTGATTGTTTTAAAAGAATTACAGAAGCGCCTTCAGGTTGCAAGATAGACCTGCAGGCGGTTTTTCTATGGGGAATTTTGAAATATTCTATGCAGCAATGGGGACATCCTATAATGCTCCTGTCAAGAGAAAAGTTAAAAAAATAAAAACCGTCGTCATTTCAATGCGATAAATTTCGCGTCTGATTTTAGACGCACCACTACCGTTGTTTCGTTTTGAAC
>Ga0172368_10004137_pt1 | contig 17015 bp, 10 predicted proteins | sample Lak11m_FD_114540 | JGI IMG/M metagenome (GOLD analysis project Ga0172368, IMG submission 114540) | Freshwater microbial communities from Kabuno Bay, South-Kivu, Congo - kab_022012_11m | ecosystem: Environmental > Aquatic > Freshwater > Lake | place: Democratic Republic of the Congo: South-Kivu...
ATTGAAGGGTGCCATCGCTTCCTGTGCAATCCCTTCCGCCAGCGACTGCATCAGCTTTATCCCGGCATCCAACGCCGTCGGCAGCAGGTTGGCCAACCCAGTCACCAGGTGTTGGAAGGCGCCGGTGGCGGCATGCTTCAGCCCGTCCCAGGCATTCGTCGCCCACCCTTTGATCGATGTCCAGGCTGAGGATGCGGCGCTGCTGATCGACTGCCAGACCCCATTGATCGTGGTACCGACCGCCTGCATCGCGGCACCGAGTACTGGGTATTTGGCGCTGATCTGCTGCACGGCCTGACCCGCCGCCAGCTTGCAGCGATCCCAGAGCGAGCCATGCCCATTCGCGATGGTGTTCCAGGTGTTGCCGGCGATGCTGCCGATCAATTGCAGGTTCCCCCGATGGAAATCAACATACGAGGACACCCCCGATTTGATGCCTTCCCAGGCATGGCTGGCACCTGACTTGATGCCATTCCACGCTGCTGTGCACCAACCGCCGATGGTTGATGCGCCGGCTTTCACCCCATCCCAGATGGCGCTACCCGCATGTTTGATCCATCCCCACACCTTGCCGAGGAATCCGGTGATCGCATCCCAGTTCTTATAAATGGCCAGCGCGATTAAGCCGATGGGTCCGGTGACGACCGCGAGGATGGTCAATCCCCACTTGCGGAAGAAGCTCGCCAGCCACTGGAAGACGGCCACCGCGGCGCCCTTGATCGCCTGCCAAGCACCGGTCAGCCAGCCCGTGACGGCGCTCCAGTTCTTCCAGAGCAGGATGACCACGACAATCAATCCGATGATGGCTGCGACGATCCAGGTGATCGGGTTCGTCCGCAGCGCCGCGTTATACGCCCATGTGACGGCGGTGGCGATGCCGGTGGCCACCGACGAAGCGATCTGCGCGACCCGTGAGGCGACGGTCGCCACGATGCCGGCGAGCGTGCGTGCCCGCAACACCACCCATTGCCCGGCCTGGGCCGCCAACGCCCCCACCACCCGCGCCAGCCGGCGGCCGCATATTGCACGGTGGCGATCCCGGCAGCGCGAAGCGCGGTCACCATGCCCTGTATACCCCCGGTGAACGACGACCAGGACATCCTGCTTGACCAGCTGCACACCATCGAAGCGCAGATCGCCGAGACGAATTGGCAGTTATCCGAAGCCCAGCAGGAAATCGTAACGCTGTCATCGCGGAGCATCACCATCGAAGACTTCCGCACCGCGCTGGAGCTGTTCGATCCGGTCTGGGAGGTGCTTTACCCCACCGAGCGTGCGCGTATCCTGCGTTTACTGGTCGAGAAGGTCGACTTGGATAGCGATTCCGGACGAGTCGGGATCACCTTCCATCCTGCCGGCATCGTCATGTTGAAGGATGAAATGACCAGCGCGGAGCACCTGATCGCCCAATCGGAATAAGGAGGAATCATGACTTCGGAATCACCATTACGCCTGGAATTCACCATGCACTTTGAGCGAAAGCCGCACGGGAAGAAAAAGCTTGTCACCGGCGAGACGCCGGCGCGGGTAGGCCATGTCCCGCGTGTGGCAAGAGTGCTGGCGCTGGCGCATCACTTCGATTATCTCATCGAGCAAGGCATCATCAAGGATTATGCCGAGATTGCCCGGCTTGTGCACATGACCCGTGCGCGGGTCACGCAGATTATGTATTTGAAATACCTGTCGCCTCACCTGCAGGAGCAGATCACCTTATTGCCGCAAAGTCATGGTAAAGACCTTATCACTGAAAAACAATTACGGCGTATCGCAATGATCCCCGAGTGGGATCAACAGCTTATACGGTTCAAGGAAATACTAACGCAGTAAAGATGACATTCCTTGGCCCTTTCTCGGCAAACTGTTATACTGTGCTGTAATATTAGGCTTGCATTCACAGGACTCTCTATCCAAGGCAGGGCTGAGACGATGACGAAATCACAGGATTTTCATGGAAAGCGATTTGATAATGCAACACGCCTGAAACTTGAAATATTTCGCGAGTACTTACAGGAGTGGTTGCCTGTCTTTCTGGCGCGATCAAACGCTCGACGTTATGTCAATATCTATGACTTTTTCGCAGGTCCTGGTTATGACGCACATGGTACTCCTGGCAGTCCGGTGATTATCCTCGAAGAGGTACGACGGTTCCTAGATACCATGGCAATGCCAGCGAATGTGCAACTCCGCCTCTTCTTCAACGACTTTGATGCCCAGAGTATTACAGCCTTAAAAGAGAATATCGCACAGCACCTTGATGATTCGCGTTACACGGTCACGATTCATCAACGAGACTTCTTTGACGCCTTTGCGTCAGAACTCCCGATGTTACAGTGCGACGACAGTGCCAATCTCGTCATCCTTGACCAATTCGGATACCGCTTCATCAACTCACGTGTCTTCCTGCAGTTAGTTGAATGCCGCACTACAGATATCCTTTTCTTTATCTCCTCTGCCAATATCAAGCGCTTCATCGAGGAAGATGCGACGCAACTATACTTTTCAATCCCCAAAGAACAGATAGAAGCAATCCATTCAAATGACATTCACCGGTTTATTTGTACGGAGTGCATACAGTCATGGATACCAGAAGGGGTTGAATACCACTTGGCCCCATTCTCCATCAAGAAAGATAACTCGGGGAACATTTATGGGCTAATTTTCGGGAGTGGGAGCCTTTACGGCCTTGAAAAATTTTTCCGCGTTTGCTGGAATAAGGACAGAATTACCGGTGAAGCCAATTTCAATATTGATCATGATTCACTTCGTGACGGCCAGTTTTCGCTGTTTGAAGAGGACAACGTCATCAAGAAGCAAGACCGTTTTAGGCACGATGTTATTGCCTTCCTCCGTGCCAAGCGTTTTACCAATCGAGACCTTTATCGTTTCTGCCTACAATCAGGCTTCCTCCCTAAGCATATTAATCAAATACTTCGCGAATTACAGCGGTCGAATCTGCTGAAAGTAACCCCAGGGGACAGTGGACACAAAATCGCAAAGGGTGCGTTTTATATTTCATGGGAAGAATACCAGTGCGGCAACCCACGTGCTTACTTTGAATACCGAGAGGGATAATATGCGATCCAGCAAAATCGAGTGGACCCAGGCAACCTGGAATCCGATCACCGGCTGTTCCCCTGTCAGCAAGGGCTGTGAGCACTGCTATGCGCGCCCCATGGCAAAGCGATTACAAGCGATGGGGCAACCACACTACACAAACGGATTCACGCCAACCATGCATCCAGACTCGCTCGATCTCCCCACCCAATGGAAACAACCGCAGATCATTTTCGTAAATTCGATGAGCGACCTTTTTCATGAAGATGTCCCGTTGGACTTCATTCAGCAAATATTCAACACGATGCATAAAGCCAATTGGCATCGTTTTCAAATTCTTACAAAACGCTCGGACCGACTTATTGAGCTCTCCCCATTCCTCGAATGGACCGACAATATTTGGATGGGTGTCACAGTAGAATCTAGTGAATATTTGACACGTATTGATCATCTGCGCTCCACCTCAGCGATGCATCGTTTCTTATCATGTGAACCGTTGCTCGGTCCATTAGGGACACTCAACCTTCAAGCTGTGGATTGGGTAATTGTAGGAGGTGAGTCCGGGCCGGGAGCACGCCCGATTGCAGAGGAATGGGTCGTAGAAATCCGAAACCAATGTAACCAGGCAGATATCCCTTTTTTCTTCAAGCAATGGGGTGGTGTCAATAAGAAAAAGGCGGGGCGGTTGCTTCAAGGTAGAGCATGGGATGAGGTACCATGAGGCATTTATTTCAAGTATCCACCTTCAATTGGCTTAATTGTAGGCTAACGAGGATGATCGTAGCCTATGGTTAATACGTTTACAAAGCGAAATCACTACAACCCATGTTTCTGGACTGCGCTTTGGAATCCCGAATACTTTCAGGCTATGCTCGATGGACAAGAGACTAAGCGTCCAGCGCGAGAACAGGAAGTATTTGCGCTTAACATTCGCGGCGACCGGATATACCGTACAAAAGTAGAAAGAATCCATTATGATAAAAACCTCGGCATTGCCGAGATGACCCCTGACGGGATGAAGAATTATTGTTTAAGATGGTTTCCTGGTAGATACGACAGCTTTGCCCGCCACGTTGATGAACACCCCGAAAGCCTATTTATTGATTTCGAGGATATCCTTTCTGCTATCGAGGGAAAGGATGGTTACAACTCTCTGCTTCATATTGCTCGAAATTCTGGCATATCATCACCAGAGCATAAGGGGTTTCTAACGTGTAATCTCGTGATGCACGCGATGCGTAGCCACGAGATGATGACCGCCATGATAAATGCAACCGGCTCGTTGGGCCTCGAAAAGTGGGAGTATTTCTTGCTCCTAAAAAATGCTTGGGGCAATCCTCTCATACTTGCACGCGCGGTTACCCCACTAGCACTAGCAAGCTGGGTCTTCTATCGTACGTCCACCCATTGTTTCCCCTTATGTGATTCACCCGTCATGATCAATTCTGATACTCTGATGGCTGTTATATCACCAAGGCTCCTTCTCGAGGTTAATCTTAATACCACAGCCCCATCAGAAGATTCATGGACGATACAAGACGGAATCAGCCCGGAAAAATTTTCTGAGTTTCGGCGCAGAGCTATTGCTAATACATTTAAAGACATCATTTTTCATGATGTTGATGAATTGGAGCGATGGCGAACCCAGCCAGAGTTCAGGGCTCGGATCATAACACTTTCAAATTTGACCACAGCACAAAGCGCTGTAGCCGACGCAGCCAACCGCGTGATATGGGCTATCAACGGCTTCGGTCGAGTTCCTCCACAGTTCGAGGATTGGGTCAGGCATTTGTTTTAATATATAACTTCACTGTTTAGAGCTTATCAAGCATGCACCCCATGTATGTCAACCCCAAACCTGGGCGCAATTGGGCGGAACGTCTACAGGATGCGGCCAGGCGAGACGCGAACCGTGCGGGAGATTCACAGGGCTGTTAAATGAGAAAATCGCTCTCCGACGGCTAGTTGTTAACCTTAATTTTCCTCTCTCTGGGAGCGGCAGAGAGATTCAGGGGATATGGGGAGATCATTCCGAGTTATCATCGGTCAATCGACTCTCAGGTGCGCATGGCTCATCTCTCTGGAGAGAGACAGTAACAAGCAATTTGAGGCTGGAGATACGCGTAAACCGCCAGCGAAGTCGCTGACGGTCAGTAAACCTTCCGCAAGTCGGAAGAACTTGCAAACAGAAGTATGGCTCCCCATGGCATACACGTTTTGCAGGAGAGAATTCTGAGAGATCTGATACTTCTCTCGAATTATCGCGCGAGCGGCAACTTAAATATTTTTTCAAGGTATTATTTAACACACCCTCATATCCGGACGGACAGCACGTGATGGAGGAAAAGTATCTGAAATCGAATGCTCATTGGGAGATATGGTTCGAGTGCCTACCAGATAACCAGGCAAACTGATTCTCGGTGCAGAGGAATATTTACTGCATACGCGTAATCCATCTATATGCCTGCGTAGTTCCGCATACTATCATGACATTGGTAGAATTGATTCAATATAATACTGGTCCGATCACGAGCAATCGACACCATACAACCTTACCGTTGTCGTGTTAGTTATAGGCGTCGATGGAGGCTTGTAGATCATCAAAGTCTATATTTCGACTCGTCAAGAATTGCTTGAGTGCATTGAACTCCGGATCGGCCAACAGGTCGGCGAGGCGGGGCAGTTTGTAGCGGTGACCTGCTTGCGTCGCACGCGTATTGAACTCAATTAGATTGGCGATAGCTGACATCAGCGATTGTCGATGGCCAGAAACATGACAGTAGATAATATCAGCAAGTTGATGCCTTGCAGCTTCATGCAGGTTCCCTGTTTCACCAAGATACCATGCGAGATTACAGTGCGAACGAGCACGATCAATAGGGTCGGAATAGCTATTGTAAAGTAATAACACTTGGCGCGACAGATCAATTGCCTTACTGATTTCACCGCGTTCCCTCCAGATATGTGCTAGCGCTCCGAGAGCCATTACTTGCCCCTGCGTATGTTGCTTTGTGATGAACTCGTCAAGGCAGGATTCCACAACCAGCTGAGCCTCATCAAGGCGACCAAGTTTTAACAACGAGGGGAACTGATTGAAACGGGTTTGAGCCAATTCTACTCCACCCTTACCCAAGTCTCGCCCAAGTTGTTCGGCCTCTAGAAGCAAGGATAAGCAACGTTCCCAATTCTCGGAAATCTTATTTGCATACCCAGCGGTTTCTAACGCACTAGAAAATGTGCGAGCGAGTATCACCGGGTCAATAGCTTCAGAAGCTCTTTCGCCGGCTATATATTGTTGCCACAAGCTGCGAACCTCATCCAAGCGCCATTCTATTTCTGGCATTGACGTCGCTACCTCACCTTGGGTTACGTAAATCCGCAACGCCGATAGTTCGTCAAACAGGATATGTATTCGCGGCATGCCGGCTTTTTTCGCCACTTCTGCACCTCGTAAGAAGGTAGTTTTGGCTTGGCATAAATCGCCGCTATTCCGAAGCCCACCTGCCCAGTTATGGCAGATCACTGCAAGGTCTTTCCAGTCTTCATCACCTTCAGCTTCTTTCGCAGCCTGCTCATAGAGAGGCAATGCCTCATCTAACTGATCAATATTACACAAGGCATCCGCCAAGTTTAATAGTATTAACCAGTGTGACTTCCCGGGGGGAACTTGCTCAATAATCGCACGTATCTCTTTGATTGCGCTTTGTAGTGCGGCGGGGTTCTGTGTATTGGTTATCATGCTACTGCCGATAGCTGCGAATAGGTCGATAGCGCTAGCGCGAGCTAGATATATTAACGCACGTCGTCCTGCCTCGGTAGCTTTCTCCATCGCACCGTCTTGTCGGGAGGTCTGTAGCTGCTCGCAAGTCATTGCATATCGATGTCCATAGGCGTACCAAACCTCTTTCTGGCTGTGACCTGCAGTATCATCAGGGTGATCTTCCATCCAGCGGACGATACGTTCGCGTACCAATTCGTGGGAAGTATATGAACTTTCTTCCTCCCGCGAAAGTAAGCCGGCTCCGTGCAGTTCATCCAGCAAGGGACGAACGGGGGGAACAGCGGGGAAAAACATTTCATATAGCGGTTTGAGATGATGCTGACCACCCTCTGTTGCTAAAAGATCCTCAAACTTTTTCCTCTGATCTTCTGGCAGGATCTCCGCAAGTGAATTCCGCATCTTTTCGACATCCTCGAGCTCGACCGATTCACCAGCCCAAAAGGCTTCGATTAGGGCAAGCGATACAGGCTCGTCTGCGAGGGCGATCATCCAGAGTAGGCGGCGAGCGTTAGATGAAGTGCGTTGGATGAGTAAGTCGATGGCACCGATAGTGATGTCTTCTAGGTAGACACGCTCGTCGGCTCGGTCAGTTTCCGATTTAGCCGCAAATATGTCAGATAAATTTTGCCATCCGCTGCCGTCCTGTAGGGAGTCAAGGGTTTGGGCAAGTGCTGCAGGATCGTTAGCTAAGGTAGCCAGGCGGTCAAGAATGAGAGGATGACCTCGGCTGATTTCGAGGAGACGCCTTGCGAGAGCCTGACCAGCAGCGTCGCGATGATACAGGCGGCAGAGGGCATCGTGGTTGCGGAGATAAAGCGCCGCCTCGTTCATCGGTAGTGGGCCAATGTCGATCCAGAGAGATTTCCGCGTGTCCGTTAGCGCCGCCAAGCGATGACGGCTGGTGACGATCACACGGGAGCCGGTGGGCGGGAGCTGTTCCGTCAAGGTAACTAAGAGGTGATCCCACTCGGGATCTTGGCAGTGATAGCCGGTCGCCCCGGCGACGGTTTCCAAATTAGTTTCGAAATTGTCGAATACCAGTAATATATCTTGGTCGCGTAACGCCTCAATCAGATTTGTTCGCATTAATGAAAAGCGCTCTTCCCCAGTGAGTGGACTGGAGGTCGGAAGATAGACGACTCGACTCGGTCGGTATGTACAGCTGTTTTGATAGGCGGCACTGTGCAATCGCAGCTTGAGGTCGAATTGACGATAAAAATCTTCGGGTGTCAGTGGGAATGACTTTGCCTGAAATGCGAAGACAAGATCGAAGCGTCGATGCCAAAGGTTGATCAACTCAGCGGCAAGTACGGTTTTACCAAGGCCAGCCAGTCCCTGTATCAGTACCACTGCTTGTTGGTCGCGTGGGAGCCAATACCTGGCGATACGTGTGATTTCGGTGCCACGGCCAACAAATATTTCAGGCCTATCTAATTCATGATTATTTCCGGGGAGTAATGGCTGGGGGTGTGGACGACGATACCCAAGTTGGTCGCTACGACCAGCAACTGGATAAAATGTAATGTTGCCACCTCCAAAGACAAGCGGGGTGATGTGATCTACTGCATGATAGCCGCTGAGTCGTCCTGCACCTTGCACCATCTCGTTGCGGGTAAGCGAGAGTGCGGTTTCCACGGAATGAGGTATCTTATCTGTGAGCAAGTGCTTATAAAAACCTTCAGCTAAGTCGAGGGCATAATTATCACCCACCTCGTAGCGCATAGCCACCACCTGAGGCACGCCGGCTTTAAGTAGTTCCATCGCAATTCCGGTATAACCAGCTTTGTCGGGGAGGAGACCGGGTAACAAACTATCGGAAATCTTTGTTCCATCTACCGCGTTGTCTGTCATGGCAGCGTGCAATTCTGCCCAGTTATGCAAGTTGATGAAGGCACCTGATAGGCACGCGTTAAGAAAGATGAACTGCGGGATGAAGCCGCCAGCGTCATAAATCAACTGAACTAAGTCCTCACCAGAAAGGTGATCGGGGCAACCGTTATCACTGTGCAGTTCTAGCTGGTTATGATGCCCATGACCGCTCCAATGGATGATCTGATAGCCGCCTGCAGTTATTATTTGCTCACGGAGCCGCTTTCTGGTGACGCCATGGCACAACACGTCGAACTCCACACGTCTCTGTGGCAGTACTTGATCGTAGAAAAGGCGTGAAAGAAACTCACGCTCAAGTCGCATGGCTAACGGGCGTGATCCTGGAGATTCGGCAAAAACCAGCAGGATACGAAGTGGATTGTATGAGTCGTTATACGATTCCAATTGTGCAGAATCGTCTGTGACGGTACATACCACGAGATTCCGTTGTTGTAAAGAGCGATTCTCAACTCGATTGCGGGCAATCTCCCATGGAACGCGCGCCAGCGCCGCGACCAGTGGATCATGGGACGTGCTAGGTAGATGCACTAACAGCGTGCGATGCTGGCTACCGGCTAATCGATTCATAATACCCGGTCCCAATACCGTTTCCCCAAGGAAAAGACCTATCTCCTCAAGGATATCATCTTCGGTTTTAGGTTTAGTAGAAGATCCCTTGTGCGAGGTGACCGTATAGCGTTTCACGTATGTACGTGTATCAAACAGCCCTTCCCACTTGGCGGTGTGCTTCCCCAGTTCGACTTGCGAGGCTGCGAGCTGGACGCCACGCTGGTCGAGGAGACGCAGCCGGACAATCTGATACGACTCGGTTTCAATAGCTAATTCAAATTTCATGGGCACAGTACGCTTTCATTGCTAATAGATAGCTGCCCTAGTAATTCTGCTAGCCTATAGCTTCGAAAGTATTGTGACGATTCCTCGTAAACCTAGCAGAATGATTTGACCAAGGGAGAGGATTATTTATACGCTTTCTTTGGTGGGTGATAGCTATCCTCAATGAATAGCTTTGCTGCCGTTGCTGCAGCCAAAGCGCTCGTATACTCCCAGTGCTTCTCGATTGCTGTTCCACCGATATTTACTATGCCTTTGAAAATCAACCATGGGATCTGTTTTACTTGGCATATATCTACCAATCCGTAGCTCTCCATGTCTATCGCACGTATTCTATCATCTATGTCAATACGAGATATTTTCGAAATATTGTTTGTTGTAATTTTTCCCCCAGACAAAATTAAACTGTTGTGTATAGTCGGTCGATAATTATTACTTGCTATCTGTGGCATTGAAAATAGTTGTTTCACCTGAAGTATGTTTCTGCATTTATCTATTTTCTCATGCCATTTACTAATTGAAGGGTGAAATCTTTCAACATCAGCTGTAATACTAGAATCGTATTGTGATATTGAAGGTATGCTATTATGTCTTTGAGTATCGTTATATTCAAGCACATGCTGCGCTACCACAACATCGCCAAGTTTAGCCTTATTATACTCAGCAGTAGCAATGCCAACTAGCATTAACAGTTTAGGCTCAAAGTCATTAAGATATCTTGCTAACGCTCCCATGCAGGAATCGCTTCCATATTCACCAACCATTATTATCACAACGTTAAGTTGACGATTCATTAGATTGCTTTTAATATTTGTCTTACAACTCATTATGCTGCCGCTACTTACAGTGTCTTTCGAGACATTCTCGATGTCGAATGCGATTTGCGCAGCAACAAATTCAGAATGATGTACGGTGACAACTAATATATCCACAGACAAAGAATGTGCATTATATTGTGTATTAGAGATTATTCCGCTTTCTTGCCGAGTAGTATTAGTAGTATTACTACTAATACTACGCAGATTCGGGTTCTCGCCAGAATCAATATTGTGCTGTAAACTGTTTTCCAACTCAATATCAGCGAAGATATCTTGTATGGTAATGGGCCTCTCACCCATAGATGCAAGTATCATATTCAACCCGTTTAATAGTTTTCTTTGCGTCGTCTTCCTTGATATTTGTCTGCCTTCTCTGGCACTCTTAATAGCGCCAATGGAGACATCAGCAGCCTTAGCAAGCTCGGTATTCCCGATACTATACTTCTCCATCAGTTCAGCAACTGTTGATTTGCCTTTATTGGGTTTACCTTTGTGTGCGTTGATGACATTGTTGGCATGTATGGTTTCACTGTATTGTCCAACCATACGTAGTAACTCAGCCAGACTATTCCGAGCTTCAAGGTTATTGGGGAAAGCAGCACAAGTTTCCCGATAGACAGCTATTGCTTCTTCATAACGTCCCATTGCCCGTAGGACATCAGCCCGTCCCGTCATAGCTACAACGTTCTCGGGGAAGCGAGCACAAGTCTCATCGTAAGTGGCGAGTGCTTCTGCATAATGTCCCATTGCCCGCAATACATCAGCCCGTCCCGTCATAGCTACAACGTTCTCGGGAAAGCGAGCACAAGTCTCATCGTAAGTGGCGAGTGCTTCTGCATAATGTCCCATTGCCTGCAATACATCAGCCCGTCCCGTCATAGCTACAACGTTCTCGGGGAAGCGAGCACAGATCTCATCGTAAGTGGCAAGCGCTTCTGCATATCGAGCCATGGCCCGTAGGACTTCTGCCCGTCCTATCTTAGCAACAACGTTCTCGGGGAAGAGAGCACTAGTCTCATCGTAAGTGGCGAGCGCTTCTGCATACCGCTCCATCGTCCTTAGCACATCTGCCCGTCCTATCCTAGCTACAACGTTCTCGGGGAAGCGAACGCATACCTCATCGTAAGTGGCGAGTGCTTCTGCATACCGCTCCATCGTCCTTAGCACATCTGCCCGTCCTATCCTAGCTACAACGTTCTCGGGGAAGCGAACGCATACCTCATCGTAAATGGCGAGTGCTTCTGCATAACGCCCCATTGTACGCAAGACATCAGCTAGACCGGTATTTACCTCAAGGTTTTCAGGATAGAAAATACAGAGCTCACGGTAAATAGTGAGTGTTGAGTCATATCTCCCTATTGCACGAAATGCTTCAGCCTGACCGATCTTTGCTCGAATGTTCCCAGGAGAGATCGCGAAGACCTTTTCATAAGTAGCGAGTGCTTCATCATATCGCCCCATCTCCCGCAGTATATCAGCCTGACCAATTTGAGCCAGCTCATATTGGGGATGCTCTTTTAGAATATTTTGATAGATCGCGAAGGCTTCTTCAAGATGTCTTGTATCAATAAGCGATTCAGCGTGTGCAAGTAGATCGTCAAGTGACATTTTAATCAATTTATCAGTTTCCAACATCGCTGCATGTAGAGCATCTTCCTTCGATGAGAAGTAATTATTCAACACAAATTGACTATTATCTGATGAAGCAGTGGCATTGATATAACTAGAGATTGTAAAGTATATACCTGTCTTCCCTTGTGCACCCCAATCTCTATCGACATTATCGAAAGCAACAAGGATAGTCCATCCCTTATAATGTGAAAGGTGAGTCTTTGTCCATGTCCCAGCATCTCCCTCAACGGATGTTAATAATCCCTCACCCCATTCAAATCGATTGCGCATTACTAATGTTGACAAACCAGCAATATTAAATTTTTTACGCCCTGTCAATAGAACATGCAATCCTGAGGTCTGACGAAGTAAGAGGATGAATGCGAAAATATTATTAATAACTGTATACTCATCTGTTGTTGACGAGTTAGCATTAGATTGCCCTAATAGGTCCTCTAGAATAAATTGGTCACTTTCTTGTATATCGTCGAATACGAAAAGAATATTACCTAGCTGCTCAAAGAAATATTTTATTAGTTGGAGATCGTGTCCATTCCAGTCCTTGATAGTCGAAACGCCTAATATCTCAAATAACAATCCCTTTAACCGATCATGAAGTTTATTTTCACTTCCACTTATCCAAAATATCGCACGGTATTTTCTATAATTACAATAAGCATACTCGAGTGCTAACTCAGTTTTGCCAGTTCCAGCATTGCCGACAATACTAACCATTGAAGGTATTTTCGAATCTGAATCATTACCTTTGAATAAATTATCGAGTGAATCAATCTCCGATTCGAGTCCAATGACTCTGCTATTCCGCTTAGGGATCTGATAAGTAATTGTACCGGTTGACCGTATAGAGTCTTCCAGCGGTGTTTCTCCTTGCAACACAGCAACTAGTTGACCGATACGCTCGGTAATTTTCTCAGAGCCACGCAAGTCGTAATATGGATGCCCTTGAAGCCATAACGGAACTACATTCTCCCATTTACCATCAATAATTATTGGAACAATTTTATTATGTATCGCCCGGAATACCATTCCAAGCTGTTTCATATTATGTAAATCACCATGTTGAAGTTCTTCTATGGGGTCTTGATGTTTTTCTTCAGTGCATATATATAATAGCAAATCTGCCTTTGAGGAGACTTCTTTCACGAAGTCTACCATCCAACAGCCACTGTTCACATCACTCTGTCCCCAAAAATATCCGTTAAATACATGTGTATCCGATGTGATAGCCTGTAAAAAATTTATAACCAACCGTTCGCTCTTTGATGGAATAAGAGGGCTGAAATATACGAAAAAACTCTTACGCATTTCCAACTGCAATTGTTCATCTAGCAACACGTCTATTGGTGGTACAGAGATAGTCTTATCTGATATCGTCTTTGTAATTCGTTGTGAAAGATCGCGATACTTACCGCCGAAATCGTTGAGAGTGTCCAGTGTGATGGTGGTAAAAGGATGATTACTATCTTCAATGGCAATATTGTCTACACTTGTGGGATCAGCCAATAGGGCACGAAGGTTGAAATGGCAACCAGAGCGCTGGCAAAGATAATCGGAGATGTCTTGCATTACTTCAATACCGTCGCTGACACGAATAATCTCACGCAATATTTCGCGAACGCCTGGATAAAAATCGTACCATACCTCATCAGGGTCGACGTGTATGTCAGTGGGGGTCTCTCGGGTAAGCAGGCCACTTAAGAAAACCTCGGCCAAGTGGGAATGACGCGTCTGTGACAGTTTGTAATGCTGCTGTACCAAACGCATGATGGGTAGTGTGAGTGGAACGGTAGCCAAGTAGCCGGCAAGCTGCTGGGCTAGTGGTGAAGCAGTTGCAACGAATGCGTCAACACGTTCACTAGCGGTTGGAAAATGCATAGGATAGTGTGTTTCGGGCGACGAAAGGGTTGCCTCGGGTAGTAGCAGTCCTGGCTGATTCGCACCTTGTTTTCCAGTGACGAAATTCGCCCATTGTGCCAATGGGTGAGCATCGAGGGTAATGACTGGGATGGGTGTGCCAGTTGGTGTTTCCGCCAACATCCGACTTATAAAGGTTGATTCTACACGAGCCTGCAGGTTGTCTGTGAGGGGATGAGCGCATTGCAGTGAAACTTTTCGATATTCACCCAGCGCGGTTTGCCTCCACAATGAAGCTGGGAACATCTGCACAAGAGTGGTGACGTTATGCTCTGCCCACAGCTTAAGGGCTCTTGCCATATGCCCTTGATACCATGCAATACTAACAGTATCGCTCAGTAATAAGATAAGTCGTTTGCCTAGCGGATCGACCAATTCCTCGATTGGATGAGCCGAACTCTGGTCTGTGTGCAGGTATATTCCTGGGTATAATAACAGATGTGATGGTTCATCCTGATCTGAGACTATACTCCAAGTGGTAACATTACGAAAAGCTCCGTGACATTCTAGCAGGCGTTGGAATTCGGCCACCGTTTGTTGCCAGATGACCATAGAGGCAGAAGCCTCAACCACTAACGCTATGTCGTAATGCCTTTCCACCATTGGACGGAGGAGGGGCATCCATAATCCACTATCGGCAATAGCTTGCACAGTGGCTTCTTCATCAAGGACTAGCCTGAAGGATGATGGCGTCATGCGCTTGAGGGGACGCAAGGCACGCGCCAGATCTAGTGCACCGGGTAACGCTGTGGCCGCTTTTCCGTAGAACTCGACTGCCCCCAGACCCTTTGGCACTCGTGTCCTCCCCTCTGCATATGGTCGGTGCACGGTGGTGTGTAGCGGAGTCTGCGGTGTTTCTACAGGCGGATGTGCTTCTTGTGGCATGTATTGTTGATCTTGCTGTTGCGTTGATGTATGCATGCCTGCATCACAGGAATCACCTGGAGAAGCATCTTCACCCATTCCCTCCGGAGTTGGCTGTGCATTCTGCATGGCTAGCCAGAGAACTTCCGCAATCTCTTCTCCACTCAGCTTGAATGCGGCGCCATGCAAGGCGTCGATGAGACGTTTCATTAGCGTTTCCCATGTGAAGAAAGATTGCGTAGCACAGCATCAATGAGTTGTTGTTCATCGGTAATCTTTTGGTTTAGATCGATCCCTTGTGAAAGTAAAAATACGGCATTGAGTAGCTGATCGTTTGATAACAATTGCCCATCATTGCATCGTGCCACGAAGTCCGTGATGATCTTTTGTCGCGCTGGTTCAGATACGGCATCCTCTGCGAAATGTACGTTAAGGATCTGCTGTAGCTTCTGCTCTGTTGGATCAAATATATCGAGTCGCAGACAGCGCCGAAGAAAAGCCTGCGGTAGTTCACGCTCATTATTACTAGTGAGAATTACAATGGGAAAGGAGGCGCACTTGACTCGCCCTTTGGTAATGGGAACGAGTATCTCGCTGTCATATGCCCGCACATCCACTATTTGCTGTGTATGACGTGTCAACTCTGGAATCTCGTACCAGCCTTCCTCGAAGATATTCAACAAGTCATTCGGTAGATCAAGGTCACTCTTATCAATTTCGTCGATAAGGAGTACTTGTGGGCGTAGAGTAGGCAGCAATGCGGTTCCAAGAGGCCCAAGGCTGATGAATCGACCGATATCTTCTGCAGTGCTCTCTTTGCGACTTCGGCGTATCCCATTTCCTGAAGAAGACTCTTTCGCTAAATTGGCTTCTTGCAGGCGTCCAATGGCATCATAACGATATAGTGCTTCTTGCAGTGTGGAGCGTGATGTTATAGGCCAGCGCAGCACCCTTCCCAGGTTAAGTTCATAAGCGATAGCATCAGCTAGCGATGATTTCCCAGAACCAGGCTTACCTGTTACTAACAATGGACGACGCAGGTAGAGAGCAGTATTGATTATATCAATTTCCTTGCTACCCACTTGATAGAAGTATTTTATCTGTGGATTGCTCATACGTTGTTGCAATCGTTCATCTTTGGGTGGGATAAAGGGGGTGTCCGGCACATCGCCAAAAGTGCGCCATGGTGGTGCGCCTTTGGCGATAAGTGTATCAATACTGTTATGTGGCTCACAATTCCCGCGAAATATCTTCCAGTCAGTCATAAGGCGACCTCGTTTCTCATGCCAGCACTGCTTCACGTACTGGCATAGGTTGTGCATCAGGTTCACGATAGCGAATGTGAGTTTTAGGATGGTGTTCCGGATTATCCCACATCAGCACGATGCGCTGTCCTAGTGTTCCTTCATCAGCTCCCCTGCGAATCATTTTAACCTGGGTAGGTAGGGAGTAAATGGAGGCCTCAGGTGTCGGGTTGAGGATGTACCTTGCCAAGTTATCGTTGTTGGCATCAGATCCAATGGTTCGCATCCATACCGCGAGTGGTACCCCGGAGATAACTAATGGTATCAACACTGCCGAAGGGTATGACGAAAGATCAAACTCAAATCCAGTGCTACAAATCTTTTCTACTTGCGAAGTAAACAGAGTTCTCATCTGCGACGCAGAAGCAATATCCGCCGGATAAAACCAGCGGAAGTTCGGCCCGGTGGGATCATATCTTTTAAAGCTATCCCATTTTTCTAGCAAACAGATACGCAAACTCGCCTCCATACGCTCATAAGGGCGTACAACGGTGGGATAAGCGTGTCCGCAGTGAGATGCTTCCGCAAAATAACCGTCACTCACCGGCCATAACTCTACCCCGGACGAGAGCAAGGGGGTGGGAATAATGAATTCGACACGGAGACGAGTATTGATGTCATCCGGTAGATTCTCTGTAACCTTTTTAAATGCCTTGCAAAAATGGCCACGAAGCTCTAGATATGGCAGCACTGCATCATCGCGGAATACACAGACCAAATCACCTGGAGCCTGGCTGAGGTATAAGGCTATGGAAAAAGATTCATCCGGTAAGCCATCTTTACCAAGCTCTGGGCTGATCTCTGCTAACCCGCATTATTCATGAAGGAGCCGACACCCCTGCCTGCTCCCGTCCTGCTCCCCCCGTAACGACCGATTTCGCCGGTCATCAGCATTTTTTCGCGCCCTCTCTAGTGTGCGTGACTGCC
>Ga0172368_10004144_pt1 | contig 16999 bp, 22 predicted proteins | sample Lak11m_FD_114540 | JGI IMG/M metagenome (GOLD analysis project Ga0172368, IMG submission 114540) | Freshwater microbial communities from Kabuno Bay, South-Kivu, Congo - kab_022012_11m | ecosystem: Environmental > Aquatic > Freshwater > Lake | place: Democratic Republic of the Congo: South-Kivu...
TAACTCATCCCCTTTTCCGCCAGAGGCGGATCCGTCTTCGGCGGAAAGCCCGGAATCACCAGAATCGACAATAAAGTCGAACTTCAGGGGATTGTCAGGATAAATTCTCATGCCACGCAATATTAAAGGAGTGAATGCAGGGCTCAAAGAAACGAGTCCGCTTGACAGCGGTGCAGCGATTTCTCCGACGGCAAAAGCGCTGGGCAGAGGCAATGGGCAAACAACTCCCTGGCAAAAGACTAGCGACAAAAGTATGCAGAAAGTCTTTACAAGAATACGATATCTTTGTTGGGTGTGATAAAACATATATTAATATTTGTATATAGGAATTGATGAAAGTATAGCATATGAAAATCACCTTTGCCAAAAACCCTTGCCCCGCTAGAGATTGCGGACGCCTCTGGCATCCTATTTCTAACGGGACTTGCCAATTCAAAGATTTACAGCTATAATCAATAAAATTTTTAACACAAAAAATCGATCGGAGATCTTTATGCTTAGAATGTTAAGAAAGAAAGGTGTGGCGAAAAAAATCCTTTGGGTGCTGGCTGTCATGATCACGATATCTTTTGTTTTTTGGGGAATATCATCGTCGATGATCAAACAACAAAATACGGTTTCCTATGCCGGAAAGATTTTCGGCCGTACGGTTTCTTTCAGAGACTTTGAAGACGCCTTTCAGCATATGCGTAACCAAGCGATCTTGCGCTATGGCGAGAACTTCTACAAGATTGAAAGCCAGCTCAATCTTGAAAGTGAAACATGGGATCGGCTGATCTTGCTTCACGAAGGGAAAAAAAGAAAGATTACTGTCTCTAACAATGAACTGATCGCAGCGATAAAGAAGTTTACTTTCTTCCAGCGCAATGGAAAATTTGACAAACAACTTTATGAGCAGATTGTGCAATATGTGTTCCGCTGCACCCCTCGAGATTTTGAAGAAGGGATCCGCGAATCCCTTATTTTTGAAAAACTATATCAGCAGGAAACGCTAACGGCAGACGTATCTGAAGAACAGGTCCTAAAAGCCTATAAAACAGAGAACGAAAAGGTCCAAATTGATTACCTGCTGTTTCCTTTTGCCAATTATACAAAAGACGTTGTGCTCGCCGATGAAAGCCTGCGCGCCTATTATGATCAAAACCAAGCGATGTTCCGCCTGCCCCCGACGATTAATATCAGCTATTGTGCTCTTGAATATCCAGCGGATGCCTCAAATGAAATAAAAGAAAAAATTACGCTAACCGCTCAAGAAATTACTAAAGACATCGCGACAAATAAATTCAGCTTAAAACAGTTATCAGAAAAACATTTATTAACGATGAAGGAAAGTGGATTTTTTAGTGCGGAATCCCCTAATTTAAACCTTGGCTGGCCGCTCGAAGTTTTTCAAAAAGCATTCGGCCTTAAAAAAGGCGAGCTCATCATCGTCCCAAGCACGACGAAAGGATTTTATATCCTCGAGCTCAAGGAAACCCAAGGCGAGCATCTTTTAAGTTTTGAAGAAGCCAAGGACAAGGCAAGGGAAGTTTTACTGCAAATTGAATCAAAAAAGATTGCTCACGATAAAGCAAAACAAGCGCTTGAGCAAATTCGCAAAGAATTCGCGAACAATCCTAAAGAAGGTTTTGAGGTTATTGCCAAAAAACTAAACATGAAGATGGAAAAAACTCCGGAATTTAATCGGGCACAATACCTGCCAGGAGTGGGCCCTTCGGCTCAGTTTCATCAGGCGGCCTTTAGCCTTACAAAAGAAAAACTGCTAAGTGATCCTGTGGAAATTAATAACGGCGTTGCCCTTCTTTATTTGAATGCCTTTATTGAGGCCGATCAGGAAAAGTTTACAAAAGATAAGGATTTTCTTAAGGAACGTTTAACGGCAAAGCTGCGCGATCAAGCCTTCAGCAACTTCTTGGCACAGCTTCGGCAAAAAGCTGAGCTTGTTGATAACATCAAAAAAGCTCAGCCAGAGGCGATGCCCAATTAGTTTTCGGTGAGAATTTTCTGGTAATCTTCAGACAAGAGATGCGTAGCGCTCTTGATGATGCCTTCTTTATTGACCAGAAAAAAAGTTGGAACGCCCAGAATGGAATAATCACTAGACACCGCTGAGTCTTCGTCAAGGAAAACATCCAGCGTGACTTTACGCGCATCAGCATACTCTTTCACTTGAGCTTTGGGTTCTCCCACATCAACAAGAATAATTTTAATTCCTTGATTCTGGATTTCTGTAGCACGCGTATTCAAGTCCTCAAGCGCTGTCCGGCAATGCGGGCACCATGTCGCCCAGAAAAAAAGAATGGCGGCTTGATTTCCCCGATAGGTGCTCATCGTCACAGCATCCTTGGTTAACGTAGAGAGGGTGAAATCCGGCGCTGCTTTTCCTTCCGTGGGATTACCGAAGATAAAAAGCTGAGCCCGGCTTCGCGCCAGCCCGAACACAAGCAAGAAGAAAAGTACAATCAAAATAACCCGTCCGATAACTTTCATGGATCCATCCTCCTTAATTTGTGCATGAGGCTTCTAGCCATTTAAGATATGCGCGTTCACCTTCCACGATCGGCAAGGCAATAATTTCAGGTGTTTGATAACTATGAAGTTTTTTAACAGTCTTAACGATTTTTTTAAAACAGCTTTTTTTTGTTTTTACAATCATGAGCGCTTCCAGCGAAGATTCTGCCTTACCCTGCCACCAAAACAGGGACTGCACGCCGGGCACAATGTTCGCGCAGGCAATGAGATGCGCACGCACAAGGGCTTGGCTAATCTTTTTCGCTTGCGCGACATTTTTTGTTGTAATGAGAATAACGATGTTCATTTTTTGAGTTTCTTTCTGGCGTTGGGTTATTTTATCTCAAAGGAAAGCTTTGGCAAGATGATTCCTAACTTTTTAACATCATCACCGACAGCATGCGGCCTGCGCGATCCTGATCTCTTCGATAAGAAAAACATTTTTTCATGCAACGCGTACATGTTTTGGCGTCAAAAATATTTTTGGAAAGAATCCCTAACGACAAAAGCTGATGCTTGTTGGCCAAGGCGAGATCAAAATAAAGCTGATCTTTTATGTGTTTTGTTTCTTTAGGAAAAACCTTCAAGAATTCTTCTGTCACTTCATAGCAGCAAAAACGCAAACCCGGGCCAAAAACAACTTTGACATCCTGAAGCCGCGTCTTAAATTTATCTTTCATTTTCTTCAACGTCCCCTGAACAATACGCTTTTGCGTTGAACGCCAGCCGGCATGCGTAATACCAATCACCTTCTGTTTGGGGTCGTACATAAAAACAGGCAGGCAATCGGCGGTGCGAATCGCAATCGGCACGTCACAATCTTGTGTCACGATCCCATCAGCCTGGATGATCGCATTGCTCTCTTTGTAAAGCTTAGTCGTCGCAACAACGATTTTGCTTCCATGGACCTGGCGGATATTGAAAACCTTGGAACATGATAGCTGCACTTGTTCTTTGAGCAAATCACGCTGTAGCGAGCTTAAAAATGGGGCACTCTTTGAAAGCGCAAAATCCACAGACGCATCGGTGGTAAACGCCAGGATACCCTTTCCCAGAAAAGGAGTGTAATCAAAAATATGACTTTTCAGATAATCTCGATATGGCATATGTTTTAGAATAGGTTATCCGGAAGATGAAAAATTTTTATCTTCAGGAAGACTTGCCCCTTGTCCTGTTTTCAGATCTTGAATCTTACGAATTTTTGTATCAAGCTCCTTAAAACTTGTACTTTGAATTTCATGATATTTAGTTGAGGCTGCCGCAATTTTCCCTTCAAGTTCAATAAACCGTTCTTTAAATTTATTATACGTTTGCGAAAACAATTCAACCGCCTTGACGATTTCCTTAGTCGCCTTTTCATAGTGAAAACTCTCAAAGGCCTGACGAATAATCCCCAGCGTCGCGTAAAGCGTAAACGGCGAGCATAGGATCACTTTTTGTTTAAGCGCCATGTCCATGATCCCTGGATCTGCTTCCTGAATAAAACCGAAGACTTGTTCATTGGGGATAAACAACATCACAAAATCCAATGTTCCGTCCGCCGGACTGATATATTCCCGGCCTTGAATTTCTTTAATACGGTTCTTAACATCACTTAAAAATTGCTTTAAAAACATATCCTTCTGGGCTGTTTCGGCGGCGTTGACCATTTGAAGATAATTGTTCAAAGGAAACTTCACGTCCATGTTAACGGTATGTTTATCCGGCAACAAAAACGTATAATCGGGCTTCGATCCAGACTCGCCTTGTTTCTGCTTGCGGTAATTAATGCCGTCCTTGAGGCCGCAAAGCTCAATAATGTCTTCAGCCATGCGCTCACCCCACTCGCCGCGTTTTTTTACATTGCCCAAGATGCTCGTCAAATGATTTGTTGTATCTTGGAGCCTCGCGGTCTCGGTTGATGCGCGCTTAAGCTCATTAGCCAGATTGCCATATTTTTCCGTTCGATCCTTTTCAAAGTCACGGACAATTTTTTCATACCGCACAAGATCATCCTTGAGGCTCTTGACAGAATTTTCAACGGCCTGGCGCTGCTGATCAAGCTCACTGACCGCTTTTTCCTGTATTTGTCCTCGAGAAAACTCAAATTCTTGACGCACTTCCCGTCGGACAATTTCTTTAAGAAAAAAGATGGCCACGATAAAAAAAAGACCAAAAGCTAAAACACCACCTAAAAAAACCCATACAGAAATATTCATCTTATGCCTTGTCTTCTTTGATTATAACTTTTTGATTTTCCTGCACTGTTTTCAAAACTTGCCAATCCCCCTCAATCTTACCAATAAGATTAACCGCGCTTGCCGGACGAATTTCTCCGGGTTTACTTACGGGTGTTGGACCAAAAAAGATACAAAAACATTGCCCTTCAGGCCAATAACCCAAATCACCGATCTCAACGGTCTCGACAGAAAATCCTTTTTCATTGTCCATCTTGACAGGAATCTGAAAATAAATCTCCTCGCCCCAGGTGCTCGTAAAAGACTTCATCGGCAAGGCATCCCAAATCTGGCCGGCTGTTTGCGAACCATTGAGTTTGGCGCGAACTTGAAGGCTGTCAATGTCAATGACGATGTTTTTCATTCTCTATATAGTACATTTAAGCTGTCATTTTTGTAAAGAATTTTATAAAGCCCGGTGAATCGACTTTTCTCCAAATTTATCCTTGATCAAATCCACGGCTTTATGCACCCGCTCAGCCTTATCCTTTTTCTTGTCTTCAAATAAACTTTCCTGAACATACTGGCTGTGAAAACCCGAAACCCGAACGCCTAAAAGACGCACCTTCGCGCCGCAGACATAAAGCCCGGTAAAAAGCATTTTTACATTCGCGAAGATATCATCCACAAAATTCGTCGGTTCGGCAAGTGTGACGGCGCGCGTATATGTTTTAAACCCTTCCAGCCGAACCTTAATACTGATCGTGCGCCCTTTAAAATCATCCAGGCGAAGGCGGCGCGACACTTTTTCGCTTAACATAAGCAAAACCTTAAAAAGTGTTTCTTTGTCTGCGGTATCTTTTTCAAAGGTGTGCTCATGGCTAACGCTTTTGGCCTCTTGGCCTTGCTCAACCTCGCGCTCATCAATGCCGTGCGCTAACGCATAAAGGCTTAACCCGTGCTCTCCTAACATATCGCAGAGCTTGTCCTCGCGGACTTTAGCCAAATCTCCGATGGTAAAAATTTGTTGCTCATTTAAAAAATCTTTTGTTTTGGGGCCCACGCCCCAAAGTTTCTCAATAGGCAGAGGCCATAAAAAGCCAAGAATATTTTCTTTCCTTACTTCGAGCAATCCATCGGGCTTGCAGAAATCGGAAGCAATTTTAGCCACCATCTTAACCGGTGCGATACCGATGGAAGCTGTTAAATGTAACGTCTCTTTGATGCGTTGTTTTATTTTACGTGCCGCTTCAAGCGGCACACCATGCAAAGACTGCGTTCCGCTCAGGTCTAAAAACGCTTCATCAATACTTACCGGTTCGACATCCGGTGTGAAATCAAAAAAAATAGAAAAAATTTGGCTGGACACTTCGCTGTAGCGGGCCATCCGCACGGGAAGAAAAACAGCCTGTGGACACTTGCGAAAGGCTTGCGAAATCGGCATGGCCGAATGAATACCATAGCGACGAGCTTCATACGAGCAGGTTGAAACAACGCCGCGCCCTTTTCCTTTTTTAGGATCAGCGCCAACAACAACAGGTTTGCCTGACAACAAAGGATTATCCCGCTGTTCAATGGCTGCAAAAAATGCATCCATGTCCACATGGGCAATAATTTTTTCCATCATAAAACAGCTTCTGATTATTTCTTTTTATCTTCCAGAATTTTTAGAAGCTTATCCAGCCGTCTTAGAAACATCAGCGGGACAATTAAAATCCATATAACAAGCGTCATTTTGAACACCATCATCCAGGCGAAGAGATCTCCTCCGCCCATCCCCATCATAGGACATTTCATGCGCGCCTCCCTTGATTAATAATTTTTAAACATCTTAACGGACACTCCTCGCACAAAGACGTTGTCCGGCAAAAATCTTTGGCCACCTTGACAATCAACGCATGATACTCGTTGTAAAGCTGGACATCACAAACAAGATGCTGCATAAACATTCTTTGAATGGTTTCATACGAAACATGCTTTTTGATTATTCCATGACGCGAAAAGATTCTTCGCGTATATGCATCGACAACAAAAAATGGCTTAGAAAGCGCATAAAGTAAAATAGAATCCGCTGTTTCTGGGCCAATACCGCTGACGCCAAGAAGTTCTCGGCGCAAATGCATCCCGTCTTGGGCTTTCATCTTTTTGATATCAGCACCGTAACGATCAAGAAAGAACGTAAGAAAATTTTTAAGCCTTTTAGCCTTCACATTAAAATAACCAGCAGGACGAATTAAAAGAGCCAGGGTCTTAAGGTCTAAGGCATTTAGTTTCTTCGCAACCAATAGCTGCCTGCTCTTTAAATGATCCGTGGCGCGCTTGGCGTTATTCCAGCTGGTATTTTGAACAAGAATAGCGCCAACGATCACTTCAAAGGGTGTGCGAGCTGGCCACCAATGTTGAGGCCCAAAAGAACGGAAAAGAATTTTATAGATCTTTTTTAGCAAAGATGCCTTGGTAACTACTTCGCGGCAGGCAGGTGTTCCCATTTCAAAAGCTTTCCGGACGCATCAAAATAAAGATAAACTTTTTCAGACCCTCGCATTTTCTCACAATAACGATAAAGCCAAAGCTCAGCATAATCTTTATTGTTATCATGCTTTTCTTCAAAAATAGGCACACCGAAAGCTTTTAAAAAATCTTGCTGGGTTAGATACAAAGACATCTGGTTAGTTTCAATAGCGGCGAGAAGTTTTTCAAATCGCTCGTTGGCTTCTTTAACATATTTCTTCTGCTCATCCATGTTGGCGCCGACGGCCTGGACCCTGCGGATCTCGCTCACATGGCGCAAGCTGCAGCCACAACACACAACAACACACGCAAGGAAAAAAAGCTTTGATAATAAAGAAAGTCTCATCAGAATATCCTCTTGGTACTTGCTTGACTATTGGTGAGCAGGCTCTAAGATTTGGGTTTCGCTTGCATAGTAGCCATGCCCGTGCTCATCACCATTACATTCAATTTTTACAGAAATAACATCGCTTTTTTTAAGCTTAGCAGCCGTTGTATCGCTCGGCCACGTTATCGCCTTAATAAACTTTTCATCGTCTTTAACCCATGAGAACATGCCGGGGCAGGGTTCGACATTAACAACTTCGAGCTCAAGCGTCGGTCCTTCGTATGGATTATCTGCGCGAGCCTCCTTGATGTTTAAAACTTTTGCTTTTACCTGAGCACAATTAGGCGCAGCTGGAACAGCATGGACAATCTGAATGCCAAAAATAAAAATCATCAAAATAATCAAAAATAATTTTTTCATAAATTCCTCCCATTACCAGCGAAAATGAACGAAGATACGTCCGAAATTCTTATCGTCCTTTTCGATGCGATGATATATATTTTTATACCCTTTTTCTAAAAACCGCAAGACATGTTTTTTAAGCTGTCCTGACCCTTTGCCGGGGATGATCTCCACACAGCGGGCCTTTTTGTCAACCGCTTCGCGCATAACAAACGTAAGCGCCTGCTCGATGGCGCGGTCATTGCTAAAAATGTCATGAAGGTCTAACTTTAAATTGCCCAAGGGTTTCCTTACTTTTTTATGCTTCGGTTTTCTTCTCTCAAACGGTCAATTTCATTTTCGATCTGGCGAATACGATGCTGAATAAATTTAAGCCGCTGGCCGTATTCTTTTAATGTGCTCTCGTCGCGAGAAACATTGGACCCGGAAAGAACACGCGCCTTGATATAGCTTTCCGTTTCCAGATCTTTTTTTTCTTTATCAAGCTTGCCGATAATATCTTTGTTCTCGGCGATCTTGCGCAAGGCTTCTTTGTGCTGCTCATGCAGCTTCTCGATCATCGGATTTTCTTGTTTCTTTTCCTTGGCGCCTTGTTTTTCTTGCTTTATTTTTTGCTTTAAAACTTTCTGCGCTTGCGCATGCTGAACATCTTTTTCCTGACGCTTTTCCAGATAATAATCGAGATCACCGTAATAATGCGTCAGCGTTCCGCTATCAACATACACAATATGATTGGCAATTTCTTTGACGAAAAACAAATCATGGCTGATAAAACACAGCGTCCCTTCATATTTTTTGAACGCATTGGTCAAGGCTTCAACGCCATCCAAGTCTAAATGCGTTGTGGGCTCATCGAGCAAAATAAAATTCGGCGGATTGATCAACAGCTTCGCTAAAATCACACGGCTCTTTTCACCTCCGGACAAAATTTTAATCGATTTAAAAACATCATCATCGTGAAAGTTAAAAAGCCCAAGGAGCGTGCGGGCATCTTGCGCGCGCACGCCTGCTTTCGCCGAACAAACTTCTTCCAAAACTGTTTTGAGAGGATTTAAAACATCGAGGCGCGCTTGCGAAAAATATCCAAGCTCAACATTGTGCCCAACACGCCGTGCCCCCTGGTCCATATCGATCACGCCTGCCATAATTTTAAGCAGGGTTGATTTTCCTGCGCCATTTTCACCAACCAAGCACATGCGCTGTCCGCGAGTAATTTCCAGTTGGAGATGATCATAGACTTTAACATCCCCGTAAGATTTGCACATATTTTCAAGTGCCAAGACCTGATGGCCGCTTCGTACAGTTTCGGGAAACTCAAAATTTTTCATACTGCTTCGACGGCCCTGGATCTCGATGTCTTCCATGCGCTCGATCATTTTGCGTTTGTTACGCACCGCGGCCGCACGATTAGGCTGGGCGTGGAACCGCTCGCAGAAGCGCTCCAGCTGTTCTTTTTTCTTTTCGATGATTTTTTGCCGTTTTTCTAATGAAAGCTTGTCTATCGCTTTTTGTTCTTCATAGCGGCTATAACTCCCTTTAACTTTCACCATGCGGCTATTTTCAAGGAGGATCGTGTAATTCGTGACATCATCTAAAAAGATCTTATCATGGGAAATAATGATAAAAGTGCCCTGATAGCTGGCAAGAAAGTCCTTAAGCCACAGCGTTGCGTTTAGATCAAGGTAGTTGGTGGGTTCGTCCAACAGAAGGATGTCGTATTGATAGGTCAACATTTTGGCTAAAAGCGTTCTCATCTGCCAGCCTCCGCTTAACTGCGCGATGGGCCGGTGAATATCGCGTTCACGAAACCCCAAGCCGCTTAAGATCTTTTCCGCCTTATGTTCAAGTTCATAGATCCCCAAATGCTCTAGCTCTGCCAAAACATCACCATAGCGCATGCTATCGGCTTTATTTTCATCTTCAAGCTTATGCTTTTCCGCCTTCAGGGCAACAATACGATCATCACCGGACGTCAGCTCATCCATGACCGTCCGCTCTGAGAGAAAAGAACTTTCTTGAGGAAGGTAACCGATGTTGATCCCTTTTTGGATTTGCACTTCTCCGCCCGTCGATTGCATCTCGCCGCGGATAATTGAAAAAAGCGTGGTCTTTCCCGCGCCATTAGGGCCGGCCAAACCGATCTTTTCATTACGATAAATGCTTAACGAAACGCCTTCGAAAAGTGTTCGGTTAGTAAAATTTTTTGAAAGATTAGAAATTGTGATCATAGCTGTTTAATGATGCTCACTTCTTCTTGGGTTAAAAATCGCCATTGTCCTATCTTAAGCCCGTCGAGCCTAAGCGGCCCCTGCTTTTCTCTTTTTAGAAATACCACATCATAACCTAAGGCATCAAACATGCGACGAACTTGGCGCTTGCGTCCTTCGTGGATGGTGATTCGAAGCGATGTCTCGCTTTTTCCGCGAAGAACATCAAAAACCTTGGCTGGTGCTGTTTTCTGATTGTCAAAAATAACTCCTTTTTCAAGGCACATCTTATCTTGCTCGCTCAAGACACCCTTGATGGTGACAAAATAAACTTTATCCACATGAAAACTTGGATGTGTCATCTTTTGCGTCACCTGTCCGTCATTGGTTAAGACAAGAAGTCCTTCGGTATTCTTATCGAGCCGCCCGACGGGATTAAGGTGCCTTAAATGATTCGGCAATAAGTCAAGGACAATGTCTTCTGCGTAAGGATCATCGGTCGTTGTGGTATATCCTTGCGGCTTGTATAAAAGAACATACTCATATTTTTGCGCACGCACTTCTTGACCTTCAAAACAAACAACATCCCTTTGCGGATCCACGGGCGTTGACGGCTCCAGTGTAAGCTTACCGTTTAAGGTGACCTTACCCTCTTGAATGCAGTCCATAGCCTTACGCCGAGAACAAACACCGTTATGCGAAAGAAAAACTTGAAGGCGTATTTTATTATTGTCGTTGACGGATGATTTCATAGAGAACCACAGCGGCAGAGACAGAAACGTTCAAAGAATCGACTTTACCTTTCATCGGAATCGACAAAGCCTTGTCACAATTTTTTTGCCAAAATTCGCTCAACCCTTTTTCTTCACTTCCCAAAACAACGGCAAGCGGCAATTTCATGTCCACATGAAAATAAGGCTCTTTCGAATCCGGCAAGGTTGCGTAAACCATAACTTTTTTCGCCTTAAAAAATTTCAGCGCTTCTTCATTGCTTGCCTGAACAACGCAAACAGAAAAAATCGACCCCAGGCTGGAACGAATGACATTCGGATTATAAATATCCGTCGCCGGGTCACACACGATCAACCCGTCAGCTCCGACGGCATCGGCGGTCCGTAAAATCGCGCCCAAATTCCCGGGCTTCTCAACACTCTCTGTCACAATCAAAAGCGGATTGGCTGAAAGCATCATGTCACTTAACTTCTTTTGGGGCTGAACGCAAACGCCAAGCACACCCTCATGACGATGGCCAAAGGTCATTTTTTCAAATACATATTCCGGCAGGAGAAAAATTTCTTTTGCCTGCAGGCTCATGGATTCAATAAACTTTTTATGATCAGGTGCCTCAAAAAAAGATTGCTCAAGGAAAAGCTGAGAAAAGATAACCCCCGCATTCTGCGCCAAAGAAATTTCGCGTATACCTTCCACGATCATCAAACCTGTCTCGTCGCGAAAGCGTCGTTCGCGAAGGTCAATCACGCTCTTAACTTGAGGATTTCTTAAGCTGGTAATTTCCTTGATCTCTGTCATTGCGCAAGCGCCTTGATCACTTTCGCGTTCGGGGTGAAATGATCACTTTTCCAAGACTCGATGATACGCCTCTTTTCTTTTGGCCAAAGCGCCGCATAGGTTTCCCAGCCTGTCTTTGGCCCCTGGCGATTAACCCAAGGATGATTCGGGTAAGAACTTAAAATTCCATCTGGAAAAGTCGTATTTTTTATAGCCTTGTAGGTCCAATAGGTCCAATGAAAATCATGATCGTTGAAACACTTCACGACATCCGAAAGACAATCGACTTCGCCGTCGCGATTGTCTCGATAGTTGACGCCAAATTCGCCAACCAGAATAGGAGCCTGATGTTCTTTGGCAATTTTGGCATAAGATGCAACGATGCGTCCGAACATTGCTTTATTCCAAAAAATCTTTTGATAACGCAAAGGATACGAAAGCTGCGGAACAAAATTAAATGTAAAATCGATCGGATGATAAAAATGGATGCTGAGCGCCAAGTTGGTGTCAGGAAATCTCTGAAGACATTTGATGTCCGTGGCCCACTTATTGCCTTCGACAAAAAGGATATGGTTCTTGTCTGCCGCGCGGATTTGCCTGATCAAGGTTGCATAAAAACGGTTGAGGACAGCGGCGTCATCGATCACGGCCTCGTTTAAAAGATCATAACCGGCAACAGTTGGATTGTCTTTATAACGGTCAGCGAGAAATTCCCAGAGCGCAAAGGTGCGTTTTTGAAATATTTTGTTTTTCCAAAGTTCAGCCGCTCCCAAACTATCCGAATGCCAATCATGATTTTGACTTCCTGGCGCGGCATGAAGATCTAAAATAATATAAAGATGATATTTTTCTGCCCAGGCAATAGCTTGATCTAAATACGCAAGGCCATCGTCGCTATAGTGATAAGGCACACGCTCAATCAAACTATGATGAAACGGCAAGCGGATACAATTAAGCCCAAGCTTCGCAATCGCTTCAAAATCGCTTTCTTGAATAAAGGACTGATAAAAACTTTTTTCAAGATCTTTTAATGCCTTTGCTCCTAACGCCGCGGAGAATTCTTTTTTAAACTGGTGTACGGCGATATTGCGCGCTTGCAAAATATAGCCTTCCATCATGAGCCAGCCGCCCAAGTTCACGCCACGGAGCATGACCTTGCGCCCCTGGCCGTCAACAATATTTGTCTTGTGCGTTCTTAAAAATTTTTTCATTGCCATCGCAATCCGTGTTTGATGAAAAAATTCTCTATTCCTGCAACATAACGCGCCTTGGACATGGCAAACCCGCTGTTATGATCCCCCTGGATTTCTAGGAACTCTTTGGGCTCTGCAGCGGCATCAAACAACTTTTGCGCGAGCGCAAATGGAACAATTTCATCGTCTTTACTATGAATAAAAAGTTTTGGCACCGTAATATTTCTGACCTTGGAGGCTGAATCCATTTTTGTCGCTAACAAAAAGGCTGGGATGAAAGGATAATACTTTTTTGCCAGATCTGCGGCTGATGGAAACGACGAATCAATGATAAGGTCTGCCAAAGGCCGATGCAGTGCCAGATCAACGGCAACCGCTCCGCCCAAGGATTCTCCATAGCCGATGATCCGCGTTTTATCAATGTCGTCTCGCTTGGTCAAATAATCAAAGGCCGCCAAGGCATCTTTATATATCCCTTTTTCGCTTGGCGTTCCTTGGCTTTCGCCATAACCGCGGTAATCAATGATAAAAACATTCAGCCCTAGATTGTGGAATAGAAGAACTTTTTCAAGCCGATGGCTGATATTCCCGGCATTGCCATGAAAAAAAAGCAGTGTGGCGCGGGCAGATGGTTTGCTGAAAAACCATCCGTTAAGGACAAGATGATCTTCTGTTTTAAAAAAAACATTCTCAACGGCAATATCGTTCCCGGCCGGATTTGCCACCATCTTTTTTTGCGGAAAAAAACAGCTCTTTTTTTCCACGTACCGGACCATAAGAACAAATCCTAAAAGACAAGCCACAACAAAAACAAATGTTTTCATGGCTGCTCCCCTTTTTTATCCTGTTGTTTTTCGATCAATTCACACATCATCTGCACAGCCTTCAAGACCGTATCGACGGTACACGGTTTCGTAATATAATGGTCGGCTTCGTGGGCAAAACCTTTTTTCACATCTTCCAATTCATTGAGAGCGGAAATGATCACGACCGGTTGTATGCGACCAGGCAATGGATCTTCGCGAAGCTTCTTCAAGATCGTCAGCCCATGCATCCGGGGCATCATCAGATCCAGCAAAATAATATCCGGATCTTCTTTTTTTATCTTTTCCCACGCCTCTTGTCCGTCAATCGCCTTGACAACCGTGTAGCCGCGCCGACTCACCGCGCGCGCCATGATATCCAAGGCGTCTTCTTCATCATCGGCCATGAGAACTTTTAATGATTTCACTTAGCCTCTCCTTTGCAAAGAACAAACAGGCATCTTGTTCGAGAATGCCTGCTTGCCGAAAACCAGCGCGCTACTTTCTTGCCCGTTAAAGAAATGACTCAATACGTCAACCAGACTTAACCGTCGCAAAATACCATAACAACCCCGTACAGAAACTTCTACCTGCGCGCTTTAGCTTTCTTTAACGGGGCGAGCCGAAGAATAGCTGTCCAGGTTGTAATTGATCTCGTTGGACGGCTTGGCGTTTTTTTCCAAAGAAACATTCGCTTTCGCAAAAAATTTCTGAGCCATCGTATCGTGGAAATCCGAAAAAACAACAACCCTCTTGATCCCCGCTGCGATCAAGGCCTTGGCACAGGTCGTGCACGGCATGTTCGTTACATACGCTGTGGCCCCATCGGTGGGATGCCCTTTTTTCGCCGCTTGCGTCAAGGCATTCATCTCCGCATGATTGGTACGGATACAATGATTGTCAACAACCCAACAACCCACATCTTCGCAATGATCATCTCCGGGAATAGACCCATTATAGCCCGTGGCGATCACTTGCTTATCTTTAACCAAAACACATCCGCAATGCATGCGCGGGCAGGTCGCCCGCTCGGAAGCAAGCATAGCTAATTTTAAAAAATATTCATCCCAAGAAGGTCTTTTGCTCATCATTTATCTCGCTATAATATTAATATTAATAAATTTAATTCTATTATCATATTATCAAACAATAAAAAGTTTGCAAGACCAATCAACGCAATGCCGATAGGCCAATCTTATACGTGATGGCCAACGATGCGCTTGATGCCTTCTTTAAAAACATCCTCCGGCGACAAAAGGCTCACGATGACATGCGCGCCGGCGTCAAGATCGAAAAAATACCCCGGATGGACAAAAACATGGTGTTTGGCTAAAAGTTCGAGCACCCAGGATTCTTCGCAAATCCCTTCCGGCAGCTGCAAAATCGCGTACCAGCCGCCTTCAACGTTCAAAGGTTTAAGCACTGTCCCGGCGCAAAGCTCATGTAAAATTTTTAAATTCTTTTGAAGACGGCCAATGATCTCTTTTTGAATTTTGCCCTTCAGGGAAAGCCACGCCGGCAAGGCATTTTGCGACGGCGTATTGACGGATAAATACGTGTCGACGATGATCTCGAGCCGCTGCAAGGCTTTTTTCACATCGTCTGAAGGGCCGCTTACGACGACCCAGGAAAGTTTCATTTGCGGCAGGCCTAAACTTTTTGACAACCCGCCCAAGGTAAATGTCAGAACGTCCTTATTGCCCGCCAAACTTTTTGCCTTCACCTTTTCATCTTCAAAACGATAATCCCAAAAAACTTCGTCAGAAATAAGGGCGATCTTGTGCTCGCGGCATAATTGATTGAGACGCGTCAGTTCGTCCTCTTTGATAAATGAGCCGGTCGGATTGTTGGGATTGACAACGACCACGGCCTTTATGTTCTTATGGATCGCGGCCTTGAATTTTTCTTCGTTCAACTCCCAGAGGTCATGATAAACCAGCGGATAACTTTCCATGGAGACATCGTTTAACTGCGCTAAAAAATCAAACAATGGATAACTGGGGCGAGGGAACAAGACTGTTTCTTTTGGGTTCAATAGCAAACGAAACAAAAAAGAATACGCCTCGCTCGAGCTTGACGCGAGGATAACCTGATCGGGATTTACAAAGATCTTTTCCCTGGCATACATCGCACAAATCGCCTGCCGCGCCTTAACGTCCCCCAAAGGTTCGGGCCGATAATCCAAATTTTTGACGCTGTTTAACGGAAACAAAATTTCTTTAGCCGGATAACAAAACCCAGCGTGCGTGGGATTTGATTCTGTAAGGTCTAGGATCTCAACCTTTTTTTCTTTCAGCGCATGAAGGGTTGACATCAAAGGATTTGATGTAAAGGACCAGTTTGTGCGGTGGGAAAACATACGCTATTATCGCTTCCAATCGTCCTGGAGCTTTTGAACTTCTTTTTCTTTTTGTTTCAATTGCTGCTCGAGTTTGTCAAATTCAGATTTTGCGATCCATTGCTCTTCATCTTTTTTCTTCTGAAGGCTTGTCGTTATTTTACGCAATTCCGTGATTTCTTCTTTTTGCGTTTTCAAGGTAAATTCCAAATTGGTGACCTTCAGAAGCAGATCATTTTTTTCTTTCGTCACTTTTTCTAAATCAGCTTGAATATCTTTTTTCTCTCGATCCGCCGCCAAACGCAGTGAATACTCATGCTCCCTGTCCGTCTGGGCCTTGGTGAGCTCCATTTTTACCTGGCGCATTTCTTTGGTGCGCCGATCCAGCGATGATTCCTGCTCGGTCAGCCATTGTTTTTCCCGTTTAAGCTTTTCTTCAAACTTTTGCCCTTTTTGTTCTTCTTCCTTGATTTTTTCCTTAAGCTTTTGCTGTTCTTTCTGAAGATCGCTCACTTCCTGCTTATAACGTGTCACATATTCTTTCAGGCGAAAAGCAGCCTCCTGCCATTTTTTGTCCTCTTTCGACAAAAGATCCTCAGGCGTTTCTAGTTTTCGCCGCTTCCGCTTTCGCTGTTCTTCCGCAGGAAAGAAAATAGCAAAGACGATAAAAACAACAACGCACAAAATTGAAAATACGATGATCAGGTCTTTGGTTGACATAACTTGAAAATCCCAATATCAGGTTAATAACTCTTTTCTTATTATACTCGAAACTTCACGAAATCAATTCAAAACTCTTGAAACAAAAACCCCGCAAAGGATACGCCTTGGCGGGGCTTGGCAAAGAAAATATTACTACAACAACTTATAAAAGAACGATCCAACTAACCTAAAGATAGCACAAAACGCAAAGAAAAAAAGGCCTAAAAACACAAACGGCGAAAACGTTTTCTTGTGTTATTTTGTCGCTTCGGCAGCAGGAACATTGTTGATGGCTGCTCCTTCACTCCCCTGATTTAAATCATTCACGGCATTTTGCAA
>Ga0172368_10004145_pt1 | contig 16994 bp, 14 predicted proteins | sample Lak11m_FD_114540 | JGI IMG/M metagenome (GOLD analysis project Ga0172368, IMG submission 114540) | Freshwater microbial communities from Kabuno Bay, South-Kivu, Congo - kab_022012_11m | ecosystem: Environmental > Aquatic > Freshwater > Lake | place: Democratic Republic of the Congo: South-Kivu...
GAGCGACCGAGCGCGGCGAGGGAGTCGAGGGACGCCCCCGCGGCCGGCCGAAAAAGAGCGTTTCCGCGCCGCCCGCATATACTCGCGCCCGTACGGCGGGAGCGCCCATGGAAACGCGCCAGCTCAAGGACGATGCCTCCTCCGCCTTCCGAAAAGGCAAGTTCGGCAGGGCGGCGGAACTGTACGCGCAGCTCACGGTGCTGGAGCCGCGCGACAACCAGCACCTCATCAAGATGGGCGACGCCCATCGGCGCGACGGCAACCGCGTCGCCGCCGTCGACGCCTACCGCAAAGCCGTGGACGGCTACGCCACCGACGGCGTCGTCATCAAGGCCATCGCGGCCTGCAAGCTCATCCTGGAGATCGAGCCCGAACACCGCGACGCCCAGGAAGCCCTGGCGAAGCTCTGCGCCAAGCGCTGGCGCCAGCGCCCGCCCGAGCCCGAGCCGCTGCCCGAGCTGCCCTCGCCGGTGAAGAAGACTGAACCGCCGGAGGCCGTCGAGCTGCCGCAGGTCGAAACCGCGCCGAAACCCGAGTCCGAGGCGATCGAACTGGAAACCTCGGACGAGCGTCCGCTGCCGCAGCGTGCTCCCGAGCCTCCGCCCGAAACGCGGCCGATCCCGCCGGTCATGACGCCGCGCGTCAAGGCCCCGGCGCCGGACGCGTCGGGCGCCATCGAGCTGGACTTGGGCGGGCAAGTCTCCGCTCCCGTGGAAACCCTGGAGATCGACACAGGCGCGTCCGAGCCGGCTCCGGCTCCGGAAGCGCTGGTGCTGGAAATCGACACGGGCGGGCCGTCGCAGCCGCCGGCGAAGGCCGTCGAACCTGCGCCGCCGGCCGCCGTCGAAATCGAGCTGGGCGAGCCGACGCCGGCTCCGCCCCCGATCGCCCGGTGGTCTCCGCCGCTGGCGGCGCGCCCTTCGCCTGCCGCGCGGCCTCCGCCGGCCGCCCGCATTCCGCCGGCAGCGCGGCCTCCGGAGTCCGTCGACATCGACATCAACGCCACGGTTCCGCCCGGCTACGTCCCGCCGGGACGGCCTGCGGCCGGGGCGAGGCGTCCCGCGGCCGGTTTCGACCTGGGCGAGCCGTCGGTGCCGCCTGCCGGGGCAATGCCCGAAGACGACCTCGTCGAGCTTTCGCCCGAGGACATCGAGGAAATCGAGAACACGCGGCCGCCGACGACGGCGATCTCGGAAATCCTGTCCGAGGCGCTGCACACGCGCGACGGCTCGATGCCCACGGACGAGGAGCTGTTCGGGGCTCCCGCGCGCGCGCGGACGCGGCCGCCGCCGCTGCCCGTCGACCTGACGATGCCGCCCGGAAGAGGGGTGCGGCCGCCGGGCGTGCTGGACGATCTGTTCGCTCCGGTGCAGGGGCGCGCGAAGCCGGTCGCGCCCCGGCCCAGCGCCGCGCAGCTCGCGGCCCGGGCCGAGCAGGCAGCAGAGGCGGCGCGGCTCGCGAGCCTGCAGCGCGCCAGCGAGGAAGTCGAGGCTCTCGAGACCGCGCCGGCCGCCGACGCGACCGGGCGCCACGCCACCGAGATGGCGATTCCGACCGCAGACCTCACGCGCGACCGCGTGCCGCTCTTCAGCGAGCTGCCCGAGGACGCGTTCATCGACCTGCTGGAGAAACTGCACTTCCGGCGCGTCCAGGCGGGCGAGGTGGTGCTGCGCGAGGGTGACCCGGGCAAGAGCATCTACGTGCTTGCGTCGGGCGCGGTGCGGGTCGTGCGATCGCTGGGCACCGTACACGAGGTGGAGCTGGCCCGGCTGACGGACGGCGCGTTCTTCGGCGAGATGGCGCTGCTCACGGGTGCGCCGCGCGTGGCGTCCGTCGTGGCGACCGAGGACAGCGAACTGCTCGAAATCACCGAGAGAATTCTGCAGGAACTGACGGCGCGGCACCCGTCCGTGGGCCGGTCGCTGCAGCTCTTCTACCGCCAGCGGCTGCTCGCGAACGTGATGGCGATTTCACCGCTGTTCCGCTCGTTCGACCCGGCGGACCGGCGCATGCTGGTGGAGAAGTTCAAGCTGCGCGAGGCGGCGGCCGGGACGGTGATCATCCAGGAAGGGCGGGCGTCGGACGGCCTGTTCGTGATCATGCACGGGTGGGCGCTGGTGACGAAGTGGCGCGGCGGCCGCCAGGTGCCGCTGGCCGCGCTGCGCGAGGGCGACGTGTTCGGCGAGATGTCGCTGCTGACGCGCCAGGCGGCCACGGCGACGGTGATGGCGAAGCGGCGCTCGCTGGTGCTGCGGCTGCCCAAGGCCGAGTTCGACCAGATCAAGTACACGCACCCGGCACTGCTGGAAGTCGTGAGCGAGCTGACCGACCAGCGCACGCGGGTCAACGAGCAGATTCTGTCGGGCCGGGTCGGCGTGCCGCGCGACGTGCTGGCGCTGCTGTAGCCGGGTGAATGGTCCTCATCCCGTCGCCGCAGGTCGGCAGGTGTTGACGACGATGCCATGTGTCCATATGATGTGTCTATGAAGCGGGAGCAGAGCATCGGGGCCGCGGAGTTCAAGCAGGGGTGTCTGGCGCTTCTGGACCGGGTGGCGGAAACCGGCGCCGAGTACGTCATCACCAAACGCGGGCGGCCGATGGCGAGGCTCGTGCCCGTCCAGAGCGCGAGGGACCGCGAGAGGGAGGTTCTGGCCGAGCTTCGCGGCAAGGGTCGCGCCCGCGTGGACGAGAAGACGTTCCTGCAGCCGACCGGCGACCTGGGAGGCTGGGACCCGGTGGTGATGGAGTGACGCGCACGCCCACCGTCGTGCTCGACACGCATGCCGCGCTTTGGTGGACCCTGCAGCCGCAGTTGCTGGGGAGCGGCGCGGCCGCGGTGATCGACGGCGCCGAGCGCATCGGAATCCCCGCCATCGTCTTCTGGGAAGTGGCGCTGCTGACGCGCAAGGGCCGGCTGGAGCTGGATCTGAGCCCCGCCGACTGGGCGGTGAAGGTGTGCTCCATCGGGCGCGTCGCCGCGCTGCCGATGACGGCAGACATCGCAATGGCCGCCGACTCGCTGGCGATGCACCCGGACCCGGCGGATCGGTTCATCGTTGCCACCGCGCTTGCGGAACACGCACCGCTCGTGACGAAGGACGAAGCACTTCGGGCCTTGGTCTTCGTGAAGACGATTTGGTGAGGCGCGAACGGCGCGGCAGGCAGCAGGCGCCCGGTCGAAGCCGCTCCCCGTTCCTACGACGCGGTCGTCGGCACCGGCCTTATCTCCGGCACCGGCGTGCCGTCCAGTTCCTGCGCGAGCGTCGGCTTGATGGTCGCAGCCAGCGGCGAGGGCGTCGTCTCGGCCGGGCCGGCACCGTGCGTCGGCAACCGCAGGATGAACGTCGCGCCCTCGCCCGGCTTGCTCTCCACCTCGATGGTGCCGCCGTGGTTCTTCACCACCCGCTGGCAGATGGCCAGCCCCAGCCCCGTGCCGTGCTTTTTCGTCGTGTAGAACGGGATGAAGATGCTCCGGCGCACGTCCTCCGCGATGCCCTCGCCCGTGTCCGCGAAGCGGATCTCCACCTGGTCGCCGACGTAACGCGGTGCGTCGTCGCGCAGATGCCACTCGCCCGCGCGGGGCCTGCGCGTGGTCAGCACCAGCGTTCCGCCGCGGGGCATCGCCTGCACCGCGTTGATGGCCAGGTTGATGAACACCTGCTTGAGCTGATCCGCGTCGCAGCTCACCGGCGGCAGCTCGGGCGCGAGGTCCAGCTTCACCTGCACGCTCTCGGGCATCTCGTGGCCGGTCAGCAGCTTCATGGTGCGCGCGAGCACGTCGTTGATGTCCACCGGCGTGAACGTGCTCTTGAGCGGGCGCGAATACTCCAGAAACTGCGTCACGACGGCGTTGAGCCGGTCGACCTCCTCCAGGATCACGCCCGCGAGCTCGCCCTCGGCGTCGGGCAGCGCCTTGGGGTCCAGGTACTGCACGGCGCCCTTGATCGCCCCGAGCGGATTGCGGATCTCGTGCGCGAGTCCGGCCGCCATTTCGCCAAGCGCCGCGAGCCGATCGCGCTCCTTCATGCGCTCGTACAGGCGCGAGTTCTCGACGGCGATGGCGAGCTGGTTGGCCAGCTCCAGCATCATGGCAATCTCGTCCGACGAGAACGCCTCGGGCACGCGGTCGTCCAGCAGGTTCAGGAAGCCCAGCACGCGGTCGCCGCCGACGAGCGGAATGCACACGCCGGCGCGCATGGCGGCGAGCGCCGCGCCGATTTCGCCCAGACGTGCGGCCTCCTCCGCCGGTCCGGGCGCGGGGGCCGCCGAACCCGCCTCGCCCGTGCCCGGCAGCATCGAGCGCAGCTCGAACAGGCGCCGCTCCACGTTCTCGATGAGCACCGCCTTCTGCCCCGCGGCCGCGGCGGCGACCACTGCGCGCGCCGTCGCCGCGTCCAGGTGCGGCACCGGCGGCGGTCCGCGGAAGTCCACCCGGCGGAAACCCAGGCCGTCGTCCGAGAGCAGGTAGAACGACGTGTGCGTGACGCGCCGCGTCTCGTGCAGCGAGTCGAGGATGAGCCGGCCCACCTCGCGCACGTCGATGAGCGAGGCGACGCGCTGCTTGATCGCCGCCAGCGCGCGCAGGAACTCCCAGCGCTCGCGGAACAGCAGCGACACGACGGTGCTCTCGACCTTGGTCTTCAGAGGCTCGAACAGGATGAGCACCACGAACGAGGCGACCAGCGTGTTGAACAGGAACAGCCCCGCCCAGCTCTCGCGCCCCGCGCGCACGCCCACGACCCACGAGACGATGAGGCCGTAGATCGTCGCCAGCAGCAGCGCCAGCAGCGACAGCACCACGAGCTTTCCGAGCAGCTCGTTGAGGTCCAGCAGGCGGTGGCGCGCGAGCGTCTGCGACAGAAAATACATGTACACGATGAGCGCCACGTTGCCCGCGGGCGGGAACGGGATGGAGCTCGCGAGCACGTCGACGCCGACGAGGCCGATGGAGAGCGCGGCGCCCACGAAGAGGTAGAGCAGGCGCGCGCGCTCGGTGCCCGACACGGAGCGGCGCATGCGCGCGTAGAGCAGGCTCGCGACGACGACCAGCGTCGCGAAGGCGTAGAGGCCCAGCAGCACGCGCCCGGGCGCGAAGGAGAGCGCGCGCGGTTTCCACGCGACCAGAGGCGTGAACGCGACGACGGCGCCCAGGGAGCCCAGCACGATGAAGGAACGCAGCAGGCGCCGGCCGCGCGGCGGCGCCTCGCCCAGGAACTCCAGGAAGAACGCGAGAGAGGTCGCGGGCAGCGCCACTTCGCCCAGCACCGTCATGCGCAGCGGCAGGCGGCCCGCGACGTCGAGGCTCGCGAGAAAGTGCCCGAACGCCCACACGCACAGGTTGCCGTTCAGGACAGCGAAGAGCGTGAACAGGCGCGAGCGCGCCGGGCGCAGCACGATGGCCACCGCGAGCGCCGCGGCGACGATGGCGAGAAGCAGCGCGCTCTGGGCCCGGGCGTCCATCGGCGGCGCAGTCTACCGGATCGCTGGCCGGCATGACGCGGGAGGGCGGGCGTCTATCATGGCCGCCGGGACGAGGCGGCGATGGACCTGGACGAGAAGCAGATCGAAGAGGCGGCCCTGAGCCTGGACCTGGAGGCGCGCGAACGGCTCCTGGCCAAGCTGATTCGGAGCCTCGACGGGCTTTCCGAAGAGGAAAACGAAAGGTTGTGGGCGATCGAAGCGGCGCGGCGCGACGCCGAGACCGAGTCGGGCGAAGTCGAGGCCATTCCCGGGGAAGAAGTCATGCGGGAAGTCCGGGCAATGCTCAAGCGACCGCGCAGACCGAAACGCCCCTGACGATGTTCCTGCTTGCCCCCCGTCCGAAGCTCGCCTATCACGACGCGGCAAGCGGGTGCGGCGGCGGGTGCCGCTGCAGGACGAAGCCAGACAGTCGGGACGCCACCCGGGATGCGGCGAGCGGCAGGCGCCGGTGAGTGCACGATGGCCCGATCATCCGTTCCATTGGCGGCGGTCGCCCTTGTCGGACTGCTCCCGCTCGCGACGCAGGCGACGGAAGGTGCGCACGCCGACCCGGTCGTCCCGGCCATCGTGGGCCTGGCCGTCGTGCTGGTGGCGGCGCTGCTGGGCGGCGAGGCCGCGGTGCGCCTGCGCCAGCCGCGCGTGCTGGGCGAGGTGCTCGCGGGCGTCGTGCTCGGCAACCTCGTCCCGCTGTTTCCGGCGCTGCCCGACCCGGGGCGCGAGCCGTCGCTGGATCTGCTCGCGCGGCTGGGCGTCGTCGTCCTGCTGTTCGAAGTGGGTCTGGAGTCCACCGTCTCGCAGATGGTCGCCGTCGGCGCGCGTGCGACGCTCGTCGCCGTGGTCGGCGTGGTCGCGCCCATCGCGGGAGGCTTTCTGGCCGGCGAAGTGCTGATGCCGGACGAGCCGTCGGTGAAGCACCTTTTCCTGGGAGCCGCGCTGTGCGCCACGAGCGTGGGCATCACCGCGCGCGTGTTCCAGGAGCTGAACGTCTCGAAGTCCTCCGAGGCGAGGCTCGTGCTGGGCGCCGCGGTCATCGACGACGTGCTGGGCCTCGTGGTGCTCACGCTCGCGAGCGGGCTCGCGCTGGCCTCCGGCGGAGCCGGATTCTCGTGGCAGGTGCCGGCGCGCGTCGTCGCGCTGTCCACCGTGTTCCTCGTGGGGGCGCTGCTGCTGGGCCCGCGCGTGTCGCGGGGCATGTTCCGGCTCACCACGCGGATGCGCTCGCCGCACGTGCTGCTGCCGGCGGCCTTCGCGTTCGCCTTCGCCGTTTCGGCGCTGGCGAACGCGGTGGAGCTGGCGCCCATCGTCGGCGCCTACGCGGCAGGACTCGTGCTCGAGGAGGCCCACTACCGCACGCTGCTGGATCGCGGCGAGCAGTCGCTGGAGTCGCTGGTACACCCGGTTTCACAGCTCCTCGTGCCCGTGTTCTTCGTGGTGATGGGAGCGCGCGTGCGGCTGGCGGATTTCGCCGGCGGCTCGTTCTGGCTGCTCGCCGGGATGCTGATCGTCGTCGCGGTGGCGGCGAAGCTGGTGTGCGGCCTGTGCGCCGCGAAAGGGATGAACCGGCTCGCCATCGGGTTCGGCATGGTGCCGCGCGGCGAGGTGGGGCTCATCTTCGCCGATGCCGGGCGGCGCCTCGTTGTGGACGGGAAGCCGCTGCTGACGGGCGGCGACTACTCCGCGGTGGTGCTCATGGTCATGGCCACGACGATGGCCGCGCCGCCGCTGCTGGGCTGGGCGCTGCGGCGCGGCGCGGGGCGCTCCTTCCTGCGCCCGCGGCCGGGTAGTTGAGAACCGGGGGTCGGCAAGGGGCGCTGCGCTCTTGCCGGCGGCGCCCCGATGCCCTATGAAACGAAGGTCTTTCGCGCGCGGCGCCGACCCGTCCGGGCGGCGACCCCCGGAGGCGCGATGATCCGCCAGGTGCTCAAGAGCAAGCTCCACCGCGCCACCGTGACCGGCGCCGACGCGGAGTACGAAGGCTCGGTCACCATCGACGCATCGCTCATGGAGGCGGCCGACATCCGCCCCTGGGAAGCCGTACACGTCTGGAACGTCACGCGCGGCACGCGTCTCGTGACGTACGCGATCCGCGGCGAGCCCGGCTCGGGCACCGTCTGCGTCAACGGTGCGGCCGCGCACCTGTGCGGGCAGGGCGACGTCGTGATCCTCGCGACGTTCTGCGACCTCGACGAGGCAGAGCTGTCCCGGCACCGGCCGCGCGTCGTGTTCCTGGACGCCGGCAATCGAATCCGCGCCGGGGACGCCTCCGAGGTTCCCGGGCCGTCGCGGCGGGCCTGACGGGTCCGGCACGGCCCGGGATTACTCCGTCCCGAGAATGTTGTCGGCACGTGCCGACAACCCTGAAAGCGCAGTGATTCCGCGGACTTGCAGAAAAGCACCCCCGGCCACGTAACGTTTGTTCAGTAGGGGGCGTCGAGTCGGGAACCGGACCATGCGCAGCGGCGCCGAGGGCGGCCGGCGAGCTCATCCCTCCGACCGCGCGCCGGGCCGCCGCAGGGTCCGAGGTCGCGCTCGCATTGCACATTCTCCGTGCCAGGCTGCCCGCAGGAGGTGGTTTTCCATGTCAGGGCAGGGTGCCCGCCAGGTCGATCCGAGTCTGCCGCCTCCATCGGCGCTTCCGCGCGATCCTCTGCGCACCGTCCCCGTCGGGCTGACCGAAGCCTTGTCCCGATCGGGCGAAGCAAACCGCCCGCGGATCCGACGGATCCGCGGGCGGTTTCGTCGTGCGAAAGCGTTCTCAGGTGCCCGGGTTCGCGGCGGGACCCGGCCGGGCGAAGGGCGACTCGCCGGCCACGATGCGCGCCCGGACCGCGGCGCGCAGCGTGGCGCGCTCCTCGGCGTTCAGCGTGCCGTCGCCGTCGACGTCGTACTCGGCCACGAGTCCCTGCATCGGCGAGGGACGCGCCCCCTGCCCGGCCGAGCCGTCCCTGCGCGGGCACGCGCCGTCGGGGGGAGGGCCGCGGTGGCCGCTGCCGTCCGGAGGCGGCGGGCGGTCTGCGTCGTCGGTCGCGTCGTCGGTCGCGCCGTCGGGCGGCGGAGGCGGGCGCACGTCGTCGGTGGACCCGTCCTCGGGCGGATGGCGATCGCCCGGCAGAGGCGCCGGGTGGCGCGCCGCAAGCGTCGCGCGCGCCGCCGCGAGCTCCTCCGCGCTCAGAGTCCCGTCGCCATCCGTGTCGAACTCCGCCAGCAGCCGCGCGGCGAACGCCGCGCACCCGGCGGTGAAGTCGCTCACGATGGCCGCCTGCTCCGCCTCGTCCAGCGACGCCGAGTCGTCGGCGTCGTACACGAAGCCCAGCAGCCGGAACATGTTGCGGTCGTGCCCGCGGTGCATCGGCAGGCCGCCGGCGGCGGAATCCGCCCCGGCCGAGTAGACCCGGACCACGTGGTCGCGGATGCGCGCCGCGTCGCACGCGCCCGCAGGGTCGGGCGCGTCGCTCAGCGCCGACGCGTCGATGCCGTCGAACGTCTCCTCGGCGCCCGACGCGGCGCCGCCACAGGCCGCCGCGAACAGCAGGGCGACTCCGGCCAGCACGAGATGCCTCATGACTTCCTCCATTCCGGGCCGGCGTCCATTCGCCGTCGCCCGCGTCCCCGGAGAGCAACCGGCGCGCCAGCCGGAAAAGGCAGTGTTTTCGCGGGGTTGCACGCACGGGCCGTGGCGCAGTGCGTCCGCCGCGGGGCATGTGTACGGAACGGTTCACCGGATCTCGCCTCGGCGGGCACGTTGACCGGTGATCGACGCGCGAGTATTCTCAGGTCGTGGAGCCGACCGACATCACCATCGCGATTCTGCGGGAAATCCGGGACGAAATCCGCGCCAACAAGGAAGAGGTTCGCAGGACGAACGAGCGACTGGACCGGTTGGAGCAACGCCAAATGGAGGCCGAGGTCCGGATCGCCTCGGAGCTGATCGCAGTTGCCAAGGCAGTCGACAAGGTCCACTCGCTGCTCGAGGAGAACCTCGCCGTGCGCAAGACGGTCGAGGACCACGAGCAACGCATCCGACTTCTCGAGACGCGCGCCGATTTGTAGGCTCCGAGACGCCGCACACCGACATTGGACTAGTGCCCGAAAGCCGGACGCCGCCCGTCTGCCCGCGCGGAGTGCCTTGCGCGCGCCTTGACGGCAGCGGTCCCTGCACCTTTCGGCACGAACCCGCGTCGGAGCGGATTCGCCTGAAATCGCTGACGATCCGCACGCACCGGTTGCATGCGGCTGCCTGGCCGTCGCTTGCCGGCCACTCCCCGCTGCTCCGATGCTGCGTGCGGTGGTTGTCGAGCCCACATCCGCGGGCGCCCGCGAAACGCGCGCCCGCCGCACCGCGCAGGTCGCGCTTGCGGCCGCGCTGCTCGTGCCCGTGCAGACCCTTGCACGGGAGAGCGCGCCCCCGGCGCACTGCCGCACCCTTGCGGCCGAGGCGCGATCCGCGGCGGATCTGCTGCGGGCGCCGCGCGTCGAGGTCCAGGCGGTGCGCGCGCCGCAGGCCGGTGGTCAGGAGTTGGGCGCCGTCGCGGGCACGTCCGGGTCGCAGCTCCGCGCGGGTCTGAGCTTCTCGCCCGTCGACTGGCTGCGCGGCCGCCGCGTGCTCGCGACCGCCGACGCCGAATGCGAACGGTGGGTGGCCGAGGACGCGCTGCAGCGGCTCGTGCAGCAGGGGGCCGCCTACGGCCACGACGACGCGCTGCGGGCCCGCATCGCCGCGCTGGAGGCGGCCCTCCCGCGCGCCGACGCCCTCGTGGCGGAGGCCGCCCGGCGGCTGGAGCGCGGTATCGACTCGGTGCTCGACCACGACGAGCTGCAGGCGCGGCGCCTCGCGCTCGACACCTCGCTGGGAGAGCTGCGCGACGAGCTGTCGTTCTTGGAGGCGGAAGGCGCCGTTGCCGTCGACGCGCCGCCGGCGCAGACCCTGGCGCGCTACGAGGCCGCCGTGCGCGCATCGGAAGGCGAGAAGTCTTCGGAGCGCAGGCTGCGCGCCTGGCAGCTCGAGCTGCGGGCGGGCGCCATTCCCCTGCCCGGACCTGACTGGTACGCCATGGTGTCCGTCGGATGGAGTGCCGGCGCGGTCGGTCAGGCCCGCGCCGAGGACGATGCGCTGCGTGCACGCGACGACGAGCTGCGCACGGGCGATCACGAAATCCGCAGTCTGCTCGGACGTTTCGTGTCGGCCATGCGGGCGAGCGTCGGGCGGCTGCGCGAGGAACTGGGACGCGTCGACGCGCGGCTTGCCGTTTGCAGAGAACGTCTGGAGGCGGACCGCGGCGACTCGGAGCGGCTGCGCCGGGTGCTCGCGCTCGTGGAAATGGAGCGGCTGGACCTGGAGTCCCGTCGCGCGTACGTGCTGCGGCTGATCGAGCGCCGCGAGCCTCTGGCGGAGGTGGATCCGTGATTCCCCGCAACGGTGCCGCGGCCGACGCCGTCGATCCCGGCCTGCGCATCGCGCCCGCCCCGGCGCACGCGTCCGCCGACGCCGCGGACGTGTCCGGGCTCGGCACGCGCCTGCTGTCGCTGGCCGCGCTGGCGGGGCTCGCGTGCGGCATCGGGTCGCTGGCCGTCGCTGGCTACCGCGCGGCGACCGACGCCTGGGTGGCGCCGGTCATTCTGTCTCCGGACAACGACCTCGTCCTGACGAGCCGAATGAAGCGCAGCGAATACCGCGTCGAGCGCGCACGCACGCTCTCGGCCATCGCGCAGCTCGAGTCGGACCTGGCCGCCGCGGACGCCGCCGTCGATCGTCTCGAAAAGCTGCGCGGCGCGGCCTCCAAGGCGCTCGCGTGGACCTCCACCGTGACCTCGTCGCAGCTCGCGTCGGACGCCGCCGAGCTGGCGAAGCTGGACCGCCAGCGCGCGCTGCTGGAGCAGATGCAGGCGCGGGCGCAGGAGCGCGCCACCCGTGCGCAGGCCGACTTCGACGCGCACCTCATCGCGCGCGACGAGCTGGACCGCGAGCTGCGCGACCTGGACGAGGTGCGGCTCGCGCTGCTGGAAAACGATCGCTCGCGGCTGCAGAAGGAGCATGCCGCGAAACAGGCCGAATTGACGCAGAAATCGCTCGCCCGCCGCGAGGGCGCGCCGCCGCTGCCGGAGCGGCTGCTGCGCGAGGACCAGCTCGTGCGCGTGGACCTGGAGCTGCTGCGGCTCGGCTCCGAGAAGCGCGCGAAGGCGGCGGAGGCGAAGGTGCTCCGCGAGAAACTCTCGACCATGGAGGAGCTGGAGGCGCAGATCGCGGGACGGCCTCTTTTCCGGGCGATCGAGCGCAGTCTCGACCTGGCGTTCGTGCCCTACACGCAGATGGACGACATCCGGCCGGGCGACACGGTGCACGACTGCGTCTGGGGCCTGTTCCTGTGCCGCGGCGTGGGCACCGTCGCGGAGCTGGTGCCAGGCGAGGTCATCCTGCCGGACCCCTGGGGCAACCCGGCGCGCGGCCAGTACGCCGTGCTGGACCTGAAGGATCGCGACGCGGCGCGCGAGAAGACGCTGCGCGTGCGCACCGGCGGCCGCGCCGCGCCCGCGCCCGCGCCCGCCCGGCCCGACACGGGCGCGCTCTCGCAGAGGTGACGGGTGGAGTCGCTGTTCTGGGCCCTGGGAACGCGCGACCCCGTGGCACTGGCCTGGCCGGTGTTCCTGAGCCTCGCCTTCGGGTTTCTGCTGCTGCAGAACGACCTCGTGACGCTGCTGGGCGCGACGCTGGCGCGCGTGGCGCTGCTGGGCCGCGCCGACCCCTTCGCGCGCCGCGGGCCCGGCGGGCGGCCGTCGGGACTCGTCATCATCCCGTCGCTGCTCCGGAATCGAGGCGATCTGGAGGCGATCCGCACGACGGTCGCGAGCTCCGCCTCCAACGGCTACCCGGGCGAGCTCGTCGTCGTGGCGAGCGTGGACGGGCGCACGGAGCAGCCGTCGCTCTACCGCGAGCTGGAGACGTGGATCGCGGCGCTGCGCAGTCCGGCCAACGTCACCATCCTGCTGGGCGGCACGGAGACGCGCCTGGGCAAGATGATGGCCGTCGAGGCCGCCGTCGTCCTCGTGAAGGATCTGGTCGCGCGCGGTCGTCTGCCGGCTTTTCCGGAGTTGTACTTCAGCATCGACGGCGACGGCACGCTGAGCGAGAACGCGCTGGAGCGCCTCGCCGCGCGCCTCGTCAGGCCGCACCCGCTCACGGGAAACCCCAGGCGCGTCGTCTCGGGCAAGATCTGCATCCGCCCGGATCTGTTCTGGAGCGGCTGGCGGCAGGCGCCGGCGAGCTTCTTCTCGGTGCGCGGGCAGATCTACCTCCAGGTGGCCCGCGAGTTCCTCCTGTCGAACATCGCGCGCTTCAACTGGAAGCCGACGCCGCAGATCGGCATTCCCGGCGCCCTCTACTGCACCTGGAGCGAGCTGCTGCTGGCGGCGCCGCGCTACATGGGCTTCATGAAGACCGTGCGCATCCGGGACATGGCGCTGTGGGCCCTGGGCGTGCCGCCGCCGCTCTTCTCGCGCACGCGCGTCGAGCCCTGTCCCGAGGCGCTCACGGGCGCTTCCGACGACACGTGCATCGCGTTCCTGGCGAGCATAGCGTCGTGGAAGGACGGCCGGCTCTCGTTCGACGCGCCGCGCACGACGGTACACGCGCTGGGACGCCTGCTCATGGGCTACTTCTTCGAGCGCTCGCACGACTACGAGCCCGAGGCGCGCGTCTACACCTACACGCCGGCGACCATCCGCGGTCTGTGGAAACAGCGCGTGCGCTGGAACTCGTCGCGCTTCGAGTGCGCGGGCCGCTTCTGGCGCGCCTTCGCGTTCCACTGGGAAATCGGCTTCCCCACGAGCTCTCACCTGTGGCTCGTGCTGCAGCACGTCTTCGACCTGACCGTCTACTACGTGCTGCTGCCCTACGCCGTGTTCCGCTCGTCCAACGCGGTGTTCGTGTACGTGCTGGGGTACGGCGCCCAGACGGTCGCATATTCGATATACACGAGTCTGGCGCTGCTGCTGGAGCGCGAGCGTCGGCGTTTCTGGCCGGTGCTTTTCGCCCTGCCGCTGGCGGCGTTCTACGGGGTGGCGATCAACTTCTTCGGGTGCGTCGTCGGGGTGGTGCGCGACGTGTTCCTGTTCGGGAACCCGACGGATTTCGCGCCGGAGTGGACGCTGCGGCGGGGGCGGACCGAGCGAATCGCGCTGCTCTTCCGCGTGCGGCGCTTCTTCGCGCTGGCGGCGCGGGCGGTCGTGTGCGGCGACGTGCCCTTCGGCGCGTTCTGGCTGGGCTGGGGCGAGACCCCGTGGACTCCGAGCGGCTACGACGGGTGGACCACGAAGCGCGGGCGGCGCCGCATCGTGCCGCCGCTGTCGGCATGGCGGCTGCTGCGCCCGAGCCGGCGATGGTTCCCGTCGCGAAGCGCTGCTGCACCGCAGACCGCGGAACGCACGCCGATGCCGGTCGCGGCTTCCGCGGAACTGGGCGCGCTCGACGCGACGACCGGCGGCTGACTTTGGAAGGATGAAGAATGAAGGATGAAGGATGTAGGATGAAGGATGAAGGATGAAGGATGAAGGATGCAGCGGCATCTCTCCCGGAATTCTCATGGGTGCAGCTCGCGCCAGATCCGGCTCGTCGTGCCCGGCGGCGAACCGCCCTCACCCCCGACCCCTCTCCACACGGGCCACAATCGCACTGCCCTTTCGATCGCACAGCGGCCCGGTGGAGAGGGGAGGGCTGCCGCTTCTCGATCCGGCGGCGCGGATATTCCCGTTCGCGCGCCGTTGGGTCCCACCGCAGCCGCACGAATCGACGCGCTTTTCTCCCCCTCTCCACCGGGCCGCAACCACGCAGGATTGGAGCGCTGCGCATCGCGGCCCGTGTGGAGAGGGGGTTGGGGGGTGAGGGCCGCGGCCGCCCCCCAAGGACTCGGATCTGGCAGGAGCTGCACCCGATTCTCGTTCGTCTCGCATGACGCGCTCGCAGTGCCGGCTCTGCCGGGAACACGCCGAATCGCGGCAATCTGTGCTCTTGCAGCCTCGGCGTGCGCCGGCGCGTCCGCATCCGTCCGGTCCGACGCGCCCTCCTCGCCCGGAGCGATGGTGCGTGTCGATCGCGCCGGGCTCTGCGTGGAAAGCGGTCGGGTCGAGGAATCCGCCGGCGGCCTGGCGCTGCGCACGCCGGGCATCCGCGCGGTCGTCGCGGCGGGCGGCAGCCGCGCAGCCGCGATCGGCTTCACCTACCTCGGGCCGACGCGTGCAAGCGAGCCGCTCGCGTCGGGCGAGCTCCGTCGCCAGATCGGGCTCAAGCTGCGGGCGCACGATACGTGCAACGTGGTCTACGTGACGTGGCACATCGAACCGACGCACGGGATCCACGTCGCGGTCAAGTCGAACCCGGGCCGGACCCGGCACGAACAGTGCGGCGACCGCGGCTACCGCAACGTCGTGTCTGAATTGCAGCGCGAACCGAGACCGATCCGCATCGGCGAGCGGCGCCGCCTCGAGGCGCGAATCGATGGCGATCGACTCCGGGTCCGCGCGGACGGCGAAGTCGTTTGGGAGGGGCGCCTGCCCGCGGAGGCGTTCGCGTCCGACGGCCCCGCGGGGCTGCGGTCGGACAACGCGGAGTTCGACCTCGAGCTCGACGCGTCGCCCGGGCCGCCGGCGACCTGCCCGTGAAGAGGGCCGCCTTTCTGCTAGACTCCCGCCCGCCGACGACCTCCGGAGAACCCGATGCTCCAGGCCCTTTTCCGCACGAAGACGCTGGAGCAGCTCCAGAGCGGCGCCGAGACCGGCCAGACGCACCTCAAGCGCAACCTGACGACGTTCGACCTGACGATGTTCGGCATCGGCGCGATCATCGGTGCGGGCATTTTCTCGACCATCGGCACGGCGGCGGCCGGCAACCCCGCCGACGGTCGGCCGGGCGCGGGTCCTGCGCTCCTCGCGAGCTTCCTGCTCACGGCGGTCGCCTGCGGCTTCACCGCGTTCTGCTACGCGGAGCTGGCGTCGATGATCCCCGTGTCGGGCTCCGCCTACACCTACGCGTACGCCACGCTGGGCGAGCTGATGGCGTGGGTCATCGGCTGGGATCTGGTGCTCGAATACGCGGTGTCGAACGTCGGAGTGGCCATCGCGTGGGGCGGCTACGTGCGCAGCCTGCTCGAGGGTTTCGGCCTGCACCTGCCCGCGTGGCTGTGCATCGACCCGAGAAGCGCGCTCACCGTCTCGTCGGGCTGGCTGGCCGACGCGCATCTGGGCGCCCAACCGTCGTTCGTGGAGAAGCTTTCACTGCTGGCGCAGGCACGCGCCGGCACGCTCGACGGGGCGCTCGTGTTCGGCACGGCGGAGTTCCCGTCGGCATGGGAGGCGCTGCGCTCGGCGCCCGTCGTCGCGGGTTTCCCGATCTGCGTGAACCTGCTCGCGGTGGTCGTGACGGTGCTCGTCACCTGGCTCTGCTACGTCGGCATCAAGGAGAGCGCGCGGGCCAACGCGGTCATGGTCTTCATCAAGCTCGCGGTGCTCCTCGGGGTCGTGGCGGTCGGCGCCGCGTACGTTTCGCCTGCGAACTGGCGTCCTTTCGCGCCCAACGGCATGACAGGCGTCCAGGCGGGCGCGGCGATCATCTTCTTCGCGTTCATCGGCTTCGACGCGGTGTCGACGACGGCGCAGGAGTGCCGCGAGCCCGCCCGGAGCATGCCGCGGGGCATTCTGTGGTCCCTGGCCATCTGCACGGTGGTCTACGTGCTGGTGACGGCGGTGGTCACGGGCATGGTGCGGTACACGGATCTGGCGGGCAAGGACGACCCTCTCGCGTACGTGTTCGAGCGCCACCACCTGACCTGGCTGGCGGGCGCCATTTCGGTCGGTGCGGTCATCGCGACGACGGCGAGCCTGCTCGTCTACCAGATCGGCCAGCCGCGCATCATGATGTCGATGAGCAACGACGGCCTGCTGGGCGGCTGGTTCGGGCGCATCCACCGGGTGCACGGCACGCCGGCGAACGCGACGCTGCTCACGGGGGCGCTGGTGGCGGTGCCGGCGGCGCTGATGAACATCGGCGAGGTGGTGGAACTGGCGAACATCGGGACATTGTTCGCGTTCGCCATCGTGTGCGCGGGGGTGCTGATTCTGCGGGTGCGGCGGCCCGACGCGCCGCGCGCCTTCCGCACGCCGGCGGCATGGATCGTGGCGCCGCTGGGCATCCTGTCGTGCTTCTGGCTCTGCTGGGGCCTGCCGCGAGTGACGTTCATCCGCTTCTTCGTCTGGCTCTTCGCGGGGCTCGCGGTCTATGCGCTCTACGGCGCCCGCCGGAGCCGCGTGCGGGCGCAGGCGGCACAGGTTGCGGGCACGCCGCAGTAGACGGGACCGGCTCTCCTCCCGCCTTGGCCGGAATGGACCGCACGGCGCCCGCCGCGCGGTGGAAAGGGTGCAGCTCCCGCCAGATCCGACTCCATGCGGGGCGCACGCGGCCCTCACCCCCCGCCCCCTCTCCACACGGGCCGCGATGCGCAACGCTCGATCCTGCGTGGTTGCGGCCC
>Ga0172368_10004147_pt1 | contig 16986 bp, 18 predicted proteins | sample Lak11m_FD_114540 | JGI IMG/M metagenome (GOLD analysis project Ga0172368, IMG submission 114540) | Freshwater microbial communities from Kabuno Bay, South-Kivu, Congo - kab_022012_11m | ecosystem: Environmental > Aquatic > Freshwater > Lake | place: Democratic Republic of the Congo: South-Kivu...
AGAAGGCGTCTGAAATGCGCCAGTTGTCGTTTCGTTCAATCAATCCCATTGGGTTTTTTCCTCCAAAAACCCACCTACGAAACGACAACTGCAAAGGTCAATTTAAGCTAATGGGATAAGCTCATAGTCCAAATAGGCATCTATACTTTCTGTTGGGCACTGGTCCAATAACGTACGCGCAATTTGCCTTCGAAGTTTTGGCGTCATATCAAAGTTTAGTGTCGGCGGTTTACTTTGATTTCTTTTTGTGAATATCATGTTACTTTCCAATTTCGGTTGACTAGGCGCCTTATTTAACATTCAGTGCCATTTTTGTTTTCAAAAGGTGATTCGGATTTCCAAGTCTATCGACAGACAAAAAGCACCCCCTACTGGAACTGCGACTGTTAAAACAAAGCATCTCATTACCGCCGCCTTGCCGTACGCCAATGGTGACTTGCACTTGGGCGGCATCCGCTCGACGTACCTGCCGGCGGACGTGTACGCCCGTTACTTGCGTCTTCGGGGTCGGAAGGTGCTTTACGTCTGCGCTAGCGACGAGCATGGCACGCCGATCGAGGTCAACGCCGCCAAAGAGGCGTTGGCGCCGGCGGAGTTCGTGAAGAAGTACCACGACCGCCAGGAAAAAGACTTCGAAAAATTGGGCGTTTCGTTCGACGTCTTCCACCGCACGCATTCCGAGGAAAACCACGCGCTGGCCACGCGTTTCTACGAAGCCGCCGAGAACAAGGGTCTTTTGTTCACGAAAGAGGTCGAGCAGACGTATTGTCCGAAGGACGAGCGCTTTTTGCCGGACCGGTTCGTCAAGGGCACGTGTCCGTTCTGCGGCGCGGCCGACCAGTATGGCGATGGTTGCGAGAAATGCGGCAAGGTCTACCAGCCTGCCGACCTCAAGGAGCCGCATTGCGCCATCTGCAAGACGCCCCCGGTCAAAAAGAAGACGGAGCATGTCTTTTTCAAGTTGAGCGCGTTGGGTCCGTTCTTGTATCGGTTTTTGTCCAATCCCGACCTGCAGCCGGACGTGGTGCATTACGTGCGCAACTGGCTGACGGGTCTGAAGGATTGGGACATCACGCGCGACGGGCCGTACTTCGGCATCCCGATCCCGGGCCGGACGGATCAGTTCTTCTACGTCTGGTTCGACGCGCCCATCGGCTACGTGGCGGCGACCGAAGCCTGGTGCAAGCAAAAAGGCGAGCACTTGGCGGATTGGTGGTCGACCGACTCGCAAATCGTTCACTTCATCGGCAAGGACATCGTGTACCACCACTACCTCTTCTGGCCCGCCATGCTGGATGCCGCCGGTTTTGCCCAGCCCTCGCGCATCCCGACGCGCGGCTACTTGAACGTCGAGGGCGAGAAGATGAGCAAGTCTCGCGGCACGTTCATCCTGGTCAAGGACGTGCTGGCGCGTTACCACCCGGACGCCTTGCGCTATTATCTGTGCACCATCACGCCGAACAACACGACCGATGGCAACTTCGCCTGGAGTGATTTTCAGGCCAAGGTCAACTCCGAGTTGATTGGCGCGTACGGCAACTTCGTCTACCGTTGCCTTTCGTTCATCGCCAAGAAAGGCGGCATGATTCCAAAACCGGGCGCCAAGACTGACGCGGATGCCGCCTTTGAAAAAGAGACGGAAGCATTCGCCGACGCCGTGGCGGCCGAGCTGGAATCCGTCGGGGTCAAGGAAGGCCTGGAAAAAACAATGGCCTTTGCGGCAAAGGCCAACAAGTACTTCAACGACCGCGCGCCGTGGAAGCTCACGCAAGCTGCCGAGCTGGATACGGTGTTGTACTTGAGCGCCAAAGCGGCGTATGCCTTGGGTTTGGCGTTGTCACCTTACTTGCCTTTCTCGTCCGGCGACTTGTTCTCACAGTTGGGCGTCAAACCCAAAGGCTGGAACGACTTTTCGGCCTTCAAGCCCGGCCTTTCCTTGCAGGACGTCACGCCTCTCTTTGCCCGCATCGAGGACGAGGCCGTGGCGGAAGAAACCGCGAAGATGAAGAAGGCGGCGTAGCGGCTCGGTCGGGGAAGGCGGGCGTTTATTTGGGTCCCTGCGTTAGGCTTTTCTTTATGGACTCAAAAGCAGCGAGCGATTTCTGGCAAGCCGTCCAGGTCAAACGTGGCTTCGGCTTGCTAGCTCTGGTGTTGCTGGGCTTGTTCTTGCTTGGCTGCGTACAACTTCCTTTTACGGGGAACGCTGGCACTTCGAATACCAAAGAAGCGTATGATGGCCTTGTTTCATTGGCCGGAAAAACCGGCGACCCGGCCTACTGTCAACGTGCGCCGGTCGTTTACGAGTCTTGGTGCGGGCCGCGCGGTCCTTTGATGGGTGATTGCTCCCGGATTGTCGTCGGCAGCCCTGAACTTTGCATGGAGTCTGTCTTTTCGTCCAATGCCGACCCCGCCCTTTGCGCCAACTTGACGGACAATGCGCTTGCAGACGGCTGTTTCGCCCGCTTGCGGAATGCGATTAGTTTGGCTGTAGCGAACCGAAGCGGTTTTTTCTGTGATCGGATAACGAATTGGGGGTTTTTCCATGGCGGCGACAGCGATTTGCAGGGTGCTTGCTTACAAGCCCTCGCCCTCTATCGAAAGGATCCCTCCGTTTGCGAGCGCATTGCCTTCCAACTAACCCACGATGACTGTTACCGGACGTTTGCGAGCCGGTTGGACGACTTTGAGCTGTGCGACAAGACGTATCACGCGCAAGCGGAGTGTCTCACCTCGTTTGCCGTCCGTTTGGGCCGAGCCGATATCTGCGGGCGGATTTCGCCGAATTCCTATGGCGATTCCATTATGTCCGGAAAGGACCTTTGCTTCCTCCGGCTGGCACGTCCGAATGGTGTGGCCGCAAATTTGTCGTATTGTTCCGGCATAGCGAATCCTTTTGGCCGGTACTACCAGTGCATGGGGTTATCCGATGCGTCGGAATGCGGTGTATTCGATGACGTTTCCTATCGTGATGAATGTCTGGCTGTCGTCTTGTCCATTCCTAAAGACGACGTGCAGGCTTGCCAGCAAATCGTCAATGTCACGCTGAAATCTAAATGTATCCATGATCTTTCGTACGAACAGTGCACTCGGCTTCCGGTAACACAGTGGGACGATTGCCTTTATTCGAGTGCTTTGGAGCAAAAGGACCCGAGCTTGTGCGGATCGATTGACGATCCGTCAAAGCGGTCGGGCTGCACCTCGCGTTCCATCGGCGGTTGATCGTTTTCCGAATTTTTAGCGAGTCGGTAACGGGCTGGCTGCGTTTTGTCCGAACGGGTTCAGCGGAAGGTCTCGCGTGCCAGCGTTCTTCCTACTTTGCGTGCGACGTCCGGCGCCCTTCCAATGGCCCGGCGTACGACCGATTGGTTTCTGCGGTCTATTTCCTTCTTCAGCCCGGCAAGCGTGTCCTTTTCGTGTTGGCTCGTTCCGTAGAGTATAACGTTGAGCGGCCCGTTGGCTTCCCGGCTGGTCCGGATGCCCAGGCGTGGCGGCGTGTGCAGTCCGGCATTGATCAAGGCAGTTCGAACCTTGGTTCTCATTTCGGAAGCGGACGTTTTGGTATTGAGCGTGAATCGGATGGAGTGCTCTTCACCGGCGTCCTGATGCGCCTGGAAGTGGACGGCTTTGATCTGGGCGTGGCGTTCCAGCATGCCGGCCAGGCGGGCGGAGTCTTCGCGGAGCAGGTCGTCGAATTTTTCTCGGATTGTTTTTTCTTCGTTCGTCTTTGCGGCCATGCTACGTCTTACGGTGTGGCGTTTTATTTGCGTTGCGGCGTGCGCCAATCAGCAGCGTTTCGAGCACTTCCGGAAACGTCGTGTACCCCGCGTTGATGCTCAAGTGACCGCCGTCCACGAACGTGTGAAGCGTGGCGCCTAGGTCGCGTGCGAGGCGGGCGGATTCGTCCAGCGACATCCAGATGTCGTCATCCGAGGCGAAGACGTCGATTCTTTTGGCCTTCTTCTTGGTGACTGGGAGGTCCAGGTCTTCGTAAAAAGGCGTGAGGAAGGACAAGTCGCTTGCCGCCACTTTTTGCGGAGTGGCGGGTCCGACCAGTGCGACGTGTCCGACGTTGCGGATGTCGGAGCGCTTCAGGACGTGGTGGATCAAGGCGCAGCCCAGCGAGTGGCCCACGAGTGACGTGTGGGCGTCAATTTTCGGCATTTCCCGTTTGACGGCATCCAGCCAGGCGGCGAGGTCGGGATGGCGCGGGTCGGGAAGCTTGGGATAATGCGTTTCAAAGCCGGCTTTTTCGCATTCTTTCGCCAGCCAGGTCTGCCAGTGCCGCCGGCCGGAACCGAGATAGCCGTGGAGGATGAGGACGCGCGTGATGGCTGTCATGGAGTTTTCGTTTTTTTCCCGCGCCTTTGCTTTTTTTTTTGAATGGGCCGTTCGCGTTTTTTTCTAGGTCGCCGCCATTGATTATTTTTTTTTTATTCCAGCGTCTTGGCGGCGTTGATGGCGCGCACGAGGCGGTCGTAGGCGCGGTGGGCATCCGCCTCGGCCACGACGAAGGACATCTTGCTGTAGGAACTGAACACGCCGACGATGTTGACGCCGGATTGGTGCAGTGCGTCGATGAAGTAGCTGAACACGCCGGGCTTGTCCAACGCCTCCGGCGGGTATTGCACCGTCACCGACGCCAAGTCCGGATGGCGCGCCAGGGCCTTGGCCTTCTCGGCGGCTTTGATGATCTGGTCCATGAATTGGCTCTGCGTGATGACGGAAATCTCGACGGCGCGCTCGACGACGTAGACGTTGCCGCCGCGGTTCTCGATGTCGCCTTTCGCCTGGTGGATGCGTTCCTGCAGTTTGCGGCTGTAGGCGTAATGGACGGCGGCGATGTCAGGCAATAGGTGGACCTTGCAGGCGGCGATGATGTCCGACGGGCCGCTTAAGCCTGCCGGCGTGGCCGGCTCGACATGCCGGTGCAGCGCCATGGCGATGGCCTCGACGCTCAAGGACTGCCCCAGTTGTTTTTCCAGGTGCGGCTTGATCTTTCTCGCCAAGGCTGAGTAGTTGATCAGGCCCAGTTCCATGGGCGTCTTTAGGAACGGGTAGGCGTCGATGGCCTGCTTGACGGCTTCGGACAGTCGGAATCCCTTTTCGGCATTGGGCGCCATGCTGTTTTTCCCCATTATTGGCCCGCGCGTCTTTGCTTTTCGGGTCCGTACACGACTAAATGCACCCAGCTTATTAATCATTGTGTTGTTTTTATAACATTCTTGTTATAAAAACCAAACCTTTTTATTGTCGGACTGCGTGTTCTTACTTAGGAGGTCGAAGCTGCCGGAAAAGTGGGACAGTCGCCGGCGGACAACGCTCCTGAGGCAGTGGTGGGACCGCATCCGGATTTGGAGGATTCGTCCAAACCGCCCTGCAAACACCCGCAGAAAGGCGGTGCACGGCGCGGGCAACAAAAACCTGCCCTGCCCATCGGGAGCCTATATGGAACTGATGTTTCATGGTGGAATATGCTGTGTTGGATCGTGCGGAGCGTACGTACCACCGTCCGCGCGGCTTTTCGGACGGCGACCTGACGGGCGTGGGCACCGGCTCGACGCATTCGGATGCCATCGCCGCCGCCTTGTTCGTCGTTTCCGCCTATTTGCTTCTGATTGCTCAAGACATCGCCCTGTTCACGCTTTCGTTCCTGGCTTTCGCTTTCTTCTACAATCCGGTTCGTGTGCGTCTGGGCGGGCGCGTGGCGACGGATACGGGCAGCATCTTCGGCATCGTTTGAGGGGGGCTGGGGCCATTTGCCGTTTTGTCCTTATTTCCAGATGGCGTAGCGCAGCAGAGCCGCCAGGCCGAAGGCTTTCAGTTCGCCGCCGGGCTGGCTGTCGGTCTCAAAGACGTGCAACTCGGCCCCCAGTTGGCGGGCCTGTTCCATGATCTTCTGGACGGCCTTGTCCTTCAGCAGCCCTTCGCTCAGCAGGATCTCAGCCACCGCCCCGGCGTCAACCGCGGCCTGCACGTCGGCCAGGCCGTAGGCGCATAAATGGTCGTCGCGGCCGATGCTGGCCTTGAATTTTTCCATGAGTTCGAATTCCTTGGCGAGGCGCTGCTCGCCCAATGCCTTCTCGATGACGCCGCGCTTGAGCAGCTCGTATACTCCCGTTTTTTCGGCCGATGCGGCGTATTCGTAGCGGGTCTTCTTGGAAACGGCGGGGTATTTTTCGTCGAGGTATTTCTTGAGGTTGTCCTTGGCAAAGCCGGGACCTGCGATGACCAGGTGTTCCTTTCCTTCCAAGGTTTTGGCGATTTCCGAAAAATACGCTTTTTGGGCTTCTTCGAATGCCTTGGGGTCTTTCTTGGTGCCGCGGAAACTGATTTCGGCGACGAACTTCAATCCTTGCAGCTGCAGTTCGGCCAAGGTCGCCTGGTGCTCGTCCAGGACGACGAGGAAGGCCTTGACGTGTTGGCTACGTTTCTTGGCCTCGTTCAGAAGCGACCAGTGGTAGGCGTTGAGCTTCTTGAAAATCGTGACGCGCTCGTGCACTTCGATGTCCAGCGTATGGAAAGCGCCTTTTGGGGCGAACTCCTCGGGGGTCCCGGTTTCGATTTTGCCGGTGATGCGCAGCTTCAAGGCGTTCTCGGCGAATTCGACCTGCTCGGCGCGCAGCAGGACGTGGACTTTCTTTTTTTCGCCGGACTCGCCTTCCTGGCCTTCCGACTTGAACCTGCGGAAGGAGACGCCTTCGACGCCGTCGCCCGGCTCGATGATCTTCTGCAAATACCATAAGTCTTCCGAACACTGGGGCTCGACTTTGAGCTTGTTTTCCGCTTCATCGTGGTGGATGATTTTCATATGCAACCTTCGGATTGGGCTTCGAGTTCGTTTTTATTGTGCCGGAGCGTTGTTAAAAGAAGAAGAGTTGGTGCAAAATGGCCGGAAGGAAGATCGTCGATTTTGAAGCCCGCGGGGCTGTCTCCGATTTGTTGGGCGACTTTGAGTCCGCCGGATTCCAGGCCTCCCACCTGGCGCAAGCCGTGGCGCTCATGCGCGAGATGAAGGAAGACCAAAACCGCACGGTTTTCTTGGCGTTCACGGCCAACTTGGTGGCTTCCGGTTTGCGTGGCGTCTTGGCGCAGGTCATCCGCCAGGGCTGGGTGGATGCGATCGTGACGTCCGGCGGCAGCATTGACCATGACTTGATTAAGTCCTGGCGGCCGTATGACGCCGGTTCGTTCGATTCTGACGACGTTTTGCTTCACAAGAAGAGCATCAACCGCATCGGCAACGTGCTGGTGGACAACGACGCGTACGTGCAGTTGGAAAAGAAGGTCCAGCCCGTCTTCAATAAGATGCTTTCGAAAAAAGAAGTCTGGGCGCCGTCGGAATTCATTGCCGAACTTTCCCACCTGGCTAAGGGCAAGCATTCGTTCTTGGCCGCGTGCCGCGAGCGCAACGTGCCGGTCTTCTCGCCGGCGTTAATCGACTCGGCCCTTGGCTTGCAGTTGTTTTTCTTCAAGCAGGACAATCCTAATTTCGTGCTAGATGCGACGGCGGATTTGAAGCCTGTCGGCAACCTGGTGCTGAACGCGGAAAAGACGTCGGCCGTCATCCTGGGGGGCGGACCCTCAAAGCACTTCACCATCGGCTGCAACCTCCTTAGGGGAGGCTTGGATTCGGCGGTGTATTTCACGACGGCACAGGAATACGATGGCTCCTTATCGGGTGCAAGGCCGAAGGAAGCCGTGTCGTGGGGAAAAGTCAAGGAAAAGGCCAGCCACGTAACGGTGTATGGCGATGCAACGATCAACTTTCCGCTGGCGGTTGCGGGCATCTGATTTCCGCTTTGGGTCATACCCCGGCCTTTAGGCCTCTCTATGACCCAAATGCTATTTGATTAGCCGCTTCGCGGGATACCTCGGGCTTTGAGCTTTGCGATGATTCCAACGTAAATCATCGCTTGCAACCGTTGCTCGGGGAGGATGTCATTAGGGGCCAAGTGTCGAGCTGCCTACTGGCTTTATACCAAACCTTGAAAGTTTCCCGAAACTTTCAAGCCGTTTGGTAGATAGTCGTCCACGACCATTTCGTAGTCTTATTTTCGTGGACGACTATAGCCGCTTTTACATCGCCCTTAGCGTCTTGATTCTTTCTTCCAGCGGCGGGTGCGTCGCGAAGAGGCCGTCCAAGTGGCTCTTGACGGGGTCGGAAAAGAAGAGGTGGGATTCGGCTTCGCTGACGTTGAGCTTCGGCGCGTCGGCTCTTCCTTCCATGGTCTTTATTTTTTCAAGGGCGGACGCGAGGCCTTCGGGGTAGCGCGTGAGCTTGACGCCCGAGGCGTCGGCAAGGGACTCGCGCTTGCGGCTGATGGCGGCCTGCACCAGGCGGACGATGATGGGGGCGAAGATGGCAAGTATGACGCCGATGAGGATGAGCGGCAGCACGTTGCCTTTGCGGTCGGAGTTTCCGTTGCCGGCGTACCAGAGCGAGCGGAGGAACATGTGGCTCAATATGGCGATGAGGCCCACCATGATGGCCACGAGCAACGAGAAGCGGATGTCGTAGTTGGAGATGTGCGACATTTCGTGGGCGATGACGCCTTCCAATTCGTTGCGGTCCAGGGTGTTCAATAGGCCCGTGGTGACGGCGATGGAGGCGTGCTCTGGGTCGCGTCCGGTGGCAAAGGCGTTCAGCGCACCGCTTTCGATGACGTAGATGTCAGGCGTCTTGGGGAGGCGGGCGGCAAAGGCCAGGTTCTCCACCGTGTTCTTGAGGAAGAGGTGCTTGGGGTTGCGTTCGTCGATGGGTTTGGCGCCGGTGGTGCTTAGCACGATCTGGTCGCCGTAGAAGTATGTGACGGCCACGTAGGCGCTGGAAAAGAGAAGGCCGACAATGATGAAAACGATGGATGAGGCGCCGGTATAGACGGCGGCGATGACGTAGAGCAGGGCCGTGAGGACCAGAAAGACGATTCCGACCAATGCCCAGCTCTTGCGCTTGTTGGACGAGACCTCTGCCTCAAAAGTCGTGCGTTGAACGGGTTGGAGTTCGTTGCTGGGCATAATGCTCACGCCGGAAGGGGGATGAATCCGGGGGTTTCGGGGGAAACCTGGGTTTCCCCCAAGACGCCCCGATTGTTCGAACCGATTTCGGCTTGGAACGAGGTGCGTTCGACGGGGGCGAATTCAGCGGGTTGGGACATGGGGGTGACTCATCCTTTGCTCCGAGGCTTTCGTCGGGTTTTCTTGCGTGGTTTGGCTTTCTGCATGGGTTTCCATGTCATGGTCGGCGTGTGTTCGGGAAGTGCGTTGTGGGCGGCTTTGGCCAGGCTGAAGAATGCGGCGCCGATGAGAACTCCGTCCGCCAGGGCCCGAATCGCGTCGCCGCAGAACCAGGGAGTCAAGCCGAAGAGCAGTTCTTCCTTGCAGCCAAAGAACTGGCCGTCAAACGTAGTGACGAGTTGATCAAATCCCCCGACGCCTTCGCCTTCTGCATGGGGGCCGGTCAATTGAAATGAGAGAAGGCTGGCCAGCGGGACCAGAAGGACGAACGCCAAAAAGAGGCCGGCTGTCCAGAGGGCGCCGTCGCGCACGGATTCCGCGAAGTTGCGCTCACGGATGGCGCGGGTGAGGGCGAGGCTCCCAATGAGGATGGGGATCACGATGGTTGCGCCAAGGATGATGTTCGTCAGGGGTTCGCCAAACGAATTCGTCCATTTGCCGCCTTTGAGGTAGATGTCGAAAACGAGGTGTTGGGCCAAAAAGCCGAGGAAAAAAATAGCGCTGATTGCGACGAATGAGCGCCTTAGGTTCAAAGAGACGCGTCGGAGGAACGGATGCATTCGAGGTGTACCTTCCTGACCGTTTATTCCAACAATTTGGCTGCGTCGATGCCTTTGCGCGCTGCCTCGTCCGCCTTGAAGTAGGGCCACTTGTCGCCCTTGTAGCCGAAGATTCCGGCGAAGAGCATGCCGGGGAACTGGGTGGTGGCGTTGATGTATTCCTGGACGGTGTAGCCGTAGCGCTGGCGGCCGTACTTGATCTTGTCCTCGATGCCGGAGAGCGCTTCCATCGCCGTCTGCATGGTGGTGTTGGACTTCATTTCGGGGTAGGCTTCGGCGCGGGCGTACAGCGTGCCGATGAGTGAGCCGAGTTGCTGGTTGGCCTCGACTTTTCCTTTGATGTCCTTGGCAGCCATGGCCGATTCGCGGGCGCGGGCCAAGCCGGTGAACAGGTCGGTTTCCTGCTTCATGACGCGCTTGGCCATGGCGATGAGGTTGGGAATGGTGTCCAGGCGCTGCTGGAGCAAGGGGTCGATCTGGTTCCAGTCGGCCTGGGCCTGGTTGTTCAGGCCCACGAGCTTGTTGAAGTAATAGACGGCCAGGAGAACGACCAATACGACCAATCCGATGACTATCCATTCCAGGACCATGCGAAAACCACCTGCATGCATTGATGCGGAGCTTGCTTTTAAGAATATTTTTTGGTTTTTCCATCTTCCTGCGAATCTTTAAGAAAGCCCGCGGCTCAAAACCAATCCGGGGATTTGCCCGCCAAGGCGGGGGTTTGCGTTTTTCATGAAGGAACTGGACCGCAAGGTTTTGTCGGCTTTGTCTTCACACAAAGGCGAGCTTGAAGCCTCCGTATTGGCCGAAAAAGCCGGCGTGCCGCTCTCGTCGGTCATGAGCGTGCTGGCGTCGCTTGAGGCCGAGGGTTTTGCTTCGCTTCGCAAGCTGGAGGAAAAGGCGGCCGAGCTGACTGAGGAAGGCCGCGCTTATTTGGAAAAGGGCTTGCCGGAACGCCGCTTGGTGCAGGCGTTGGGCAAAAAGGCCGCCGCCTTGAAGGACGTGTTTGAAAAGGCGGGTCTTTCGCAGGCCGAGCAGGGCATTGCCTTGATGTGGGCCAAGAAGAACGGCTGGTTGAAACTGGAAGGCGGCAAGGCCTCCGTTTTGGCCGACAAGGCCAGTGACGTGGAGTCTGCGTTGAAGGACTTGGCGGCCGGAAAGTCCGTCAAGGACCTCTCATTGTTGTTGCAGCGGAAGTTGGCGCGTGACACGTCGGAAAAGACTGTGTTTGTTTCGGCGACGGCGGCTGGAAAAACTGCCTTGAAGTCCGATGATGCCGTGATTTCTGGCTTGACGGCCGAAATGCTCAAGTCGGGAAGCTGGAAGGGCAAGTCGTTCCGTCCGTACGACCTCAAGACCGTCGTCGCGCCCGTCATCGCGGGCCGCAAGCATCCGTATCAGGAATTTTTGCAGAAGATGCGGGACAAGCTGGTGGGTTTGGGCTTCCGCGAGGTCGACGGCTCGTTGGTCGAGACGGAGTTCTGGAACATGGATTCGCTTTTCATGGCGCAGGACCACCCGGCGCGCGACCTGCATGACGTCTTCTACATCGAGCACGATCAAGGCGGCGTCTTGTCGCCGGATGACTTGGTGCAGAAGGTCAAGAAGGCGCACGAGGAAGGCCTGGAGGGTTCCAAAGGCTGGCGGTATTCGTGGAATCCGATGGTGTCGGCACGCCTCATTGCCCGCTCGCATGACACGGGCATCAGTTCGCGCGAATTGTTCCACTCCAAGGAGTTTCCCGACCGCGTCTTTTTCATCGCCCGCGTCTTTAGGCCTGATGAGATCGACTGGAAGCACTTCATCGAATTCTCGCAGTTGGGCGGTTACGTCGCCGGCAACATCCAGTTTTCCGACTTGCTGGGCCAGCTCAAGACGTTCGCGCAGGAAGTGTTCCAGGCGGAGGACGTCAAGTTCGTTCCCTCCTATTTCCCGTTCACGGAACCGTCCGTCGAACTGTATGCCAAGATTCCGGGCCGCGGCTGGGCCGAGGTCGGCGGCGCGGGCATGTTCCGTCCCGAGATGCTCAGCGCGCTTGGGGTGAACGTGCCGGTGGTCGCGTGGGGTTTGGGCATCGACCGTCTGGCCATGGTGTCCATGGGCATCACCGACATCCGGGAATTGTTCTCGCACGATTTGGGCTATTTGCGTGGCGCGGAGGTCAAGGGCCGTGGCTGATGTCTCGTTGGCGTTCGATGCCGTGAAGCGCGGCGCGTCGTGGTTCGTGCTCTCGGCGCATTCCGGCGGCCGGTTGGCGTGCGAGTTGCAGCTTCGCCTGCTGAAGACGCAGGCGGTGTTGTTGCCGTACCCGAAGGCGCCGTTCGCGTCCAAACCCGGCTTTCAGGGCAAGGGTGTCGGCAAGGCCCTGGTGGCGTATGCCGTGGGGTTCGCCCGCAAGCAAGGCGCGTCGCGCGTACTGTTCGCCAATTTCCAGGATGAAAAATTAGCCCGGACGCTGTCGGGGCCCGGACGTGTGGAACAGTATCATGAGTTTGCGTATCCGGAGGCTCCGGAGCGCTACCAGATCGTGTGGGACTGACGGAGTCGCCGTTCTGTTGCGAGTGTGGAGTTCATGGTTTCAACAACTTACCCTAAGAAAATGCTGCTGGCGCTTTCCGGACTTTCCGAGGAAAAAGTGCTCGAGGCCTTGCCGAACATCAAGGCCGGCGTGGAAGAGGTCACGGCCGATGGCGTGACGGTCGAGATTACCGGTGATCGGCCGGATTTGCTTTCCGTGTATGGCGCGGCGCGTGCGTTGCGTGGCTATTTCGAGAAAGAAATGGGTCTGGTGAAGTCGGATTGGCCAGCATCCGGCGTGAAGTTCTTTGTCGAGCCGGAAGCCGAGGCGTTGCGTCCGGTACTCGTGGGGGCGGTCATCCGTAACGTGCGCCTAGACGATGAAAAGATCCAACATCTATTCCAGGTCCAGGAAAAGCTGGATTTGACGTTGGGCCGCCGCCGCAAGAAAGCCTCTGCCGGCTTGTATGATTTGGACAAGCTCAAAGGCCCGTTCTACCTGAAGTCCGTGCCGTTAAGCACGTCGTTCCACCCGCTGAAGGCGGACGGGAAGATGACGCTGCAGCAGATCCTCAAGGACCACCCCACGGGCAAGGACTATGCGCATCTGGTCAAAGACAAGCACTATCCGGTGCTGATGGATGCCAAGAACGAGATTCTCTCGATGGTGGATATCATCAATGCCGTGTCGTGCGCGGTGACGGTCCAGACCAAGAACGTCCTGATTGATATCACCGGCACGGACCTGCATGCCTGCAACACGGCGTTGAACGTCCTTGGTCAGGACTTTGCCGACCAGGGAGCCTCGGTCGGGACGGTCGAGGTCCATCATGCGTCCAAGAAGCTCGTGACGCCGGATGTCCGGCCGGAAAAATACGTCCTGCGCGTCGAAAAAGTCAACCAACTTCTGGGCACTTCCTTGACGCCCAAGCAGGCCGTGCAGCTTTTGCGCCGCCAACGCCTGGACGTGCAGGTGGGCCGGGACACGCTGGAGTGCCTCGTGCCGCGCTACCGTGCCGATTTTCTCCACGAGGTGGATTTGGTGGAGGAAGTGGCGTTGGCCTATGGTTTCAACTCGTTTGCCATCAAGCCGCCGTCGTTGTTCACGGTGGGTTCCAAGAGCGAGCAGACGTATGTCGTCTCCGCTGCGCGCGATGCGTTGGCGTCGTTCGGTTTCGTCGAGTTCATGACGCACGTGTTCTTCAATCCGCGCAAGGCGGCCAAGGCGTTTGCCGAAAAGGATGTCGTGAAGATCCGCAATCCGGTGAGCGAGGAATACACTTCCTTGCGTTCGCAGCTTCTGCCCTCCGTTATGGAGGCCTTGTCGGAGAACACGCACCAGCCCTATCCCCAGAAGGTGTTCGAAGTGGGTCAGGTCGTCATGCCTGATGCCTCGAGCGAAACCAAGACGCGTACCGATGTTCACGCCTGTTTGGTTTCGGCGCATGCGCAAGCCGGCCTGACCGAGGCGGCGTCGTTGTTGGACGAGTTCTGCCGCCGCATGGGCGTGACGTACCAGCTCAAGGAACTGAAGTCCGAGCGCTTCATCGAAGGCCGCGCGGCCTCCATCGTTATCGGCAAGGAAACCGTCGGTACGTTGGGCGAACTGCACCCGCAGCTCTTGGAGAACTTCGGCTTACAAGTTCCTGCCGCCGTCTTCGAAATCCGCCTGGTCAAGGGCGAGCGCTGAATCGCCTCCGCCGGGGCTTCCTTCATGGCTTTGGCTTCCGTTTTGAGAAAGATCCCGCCTTCCGTCCGGCTTGTGGCGGCCATCAAGTACGCGCAAAGCGTGGACGCCGTCAATGTTTTGATTCGCCAGGGCGTCCAGGCGGTGGGGGAGAACCGCGTCCAGGATGCCGAGGCGCGCCTGCCTTTGTTGTTGCCGTGCGAGAAGCACTTTTTCGGCGCGCTTCAGTCCAACAAGATTGGCAAGATCGTTCGGTTGTTTGACGTGGTGCAGTCGTTGGACGATTTGGGGCATGCGGAGAAACTGGACCGCGCGGCTGAAAAAGAAAACAAAAAATTGCGCGTTTTGGTCCAGATCAACGCTGCCAGCGAAAGCCAAAAGTCCGGTTTACCTCCGGACGAGAAGAAGGTCTGCGCGTTCTTGGCCGCTTTGAAATCTTTTTCCAATTTGAAGGTCGAAGGCCTCATGGCCGTCGTGCCGCTGGAAGGCGATTCGCGGCCTCATTTCCGCCGCGTTCGAAAACTGTTCGACTCATTGAAGGCCGACTTTGGGCTGTCCGTGTTGTCGATGGGCACATCGGATGTTTTTGAGGTCGCTATCGAGGAAGGCGCGACGATGGTACGAGTCGGGCGAGCGTTATTTGAAGGAAACGAAAAATCGGAGAGTGCTGTTTCGATGCTCTTGTCCGAGAAAACCTTGGCCAAAGATTGGTCCAGCAAGGACGACGACCGTTGGGATTCGGTTTGAGTTGCCTTTGTCTTTTCAACCCAGGCTCTTTCGCAATTGTCCGGCCCTCACGATTTCCGGACTCACGTCTGCGTTGCTTTTCAGGAGGAGGCGTACGTTGGAGGTGAGGTTGCGGTGGATGTAATGCGTGTCCTCCTGCGGGCCCATTTTTCGGCCCAGGTGGCTTTCCAATTGCTTGACGTCCTCTTCCACCGCCGCCCATCCCGCGTCGTGGCGGGCAAGCGCGTGGAGGTTCTCGTGGTTCAGGTAGTTTCCGGCGCGCTCCAGGTCCTGCTCGAAGAAGCGGTAGGCTTCGTACAAAGCGTCGCGCTGGCGCCCCTTGACCAGTCCGAGTGCCGAGCCGACGCCCAATAGTTCGGGTGGCACGCCGAGGGAGTACATCGCGGCACAAAACGAGATGGCCCGCGGCAGGCTCACGCCTTGCATCTTGCGGGCGTAGCCGAAGAGGCCGACGTGCAGGCGGCGTTCGCGCCGCTTTGGGACGTAGGCGGCCACGGCGTTGACGGTTGTAGCGATGGCTTCGACCAATTTCTGGTAGTGCTGGCTGAAGCGTTCGGCGACGCCATCCAGCGCCTCCGGCACGTCGGGTGCCTCTCGCAGCGGGAGGTCATTGATCTTCTTCATGGCGGTTTCGACTTCATCCGGTTCGTAGTCGTAGCGGAAGGCCGACTGGATGGTGACCGTCTGGACGCCGGGGTATTCCTCGAAGAAGGCGTCGACGGTCTGAGGGCTGAGGCCACCGCGAAAAGGAAGGGATCCGACGCCGATGATGGGGTGCGTCGCGATGCCGGTGTCGTCGCTGAACCGGCGGATATTGGCCAGTCCGATTTTGACGCTCAAGCAGGCGGCGACGTTGCCGGAATTGAGTGCAGGGTCGGAGCGGGCTAGGAAGACTCTGATGGATTCGCGCGGTTCCTTTTCGACATATTGGCGCAGCAGTTCGTCGACGCCTTGGATGGCATGCGTCTCTTCGACCAATGGGATGAGCTCGATTTCGTCCGGCGCGTCGAATGCCTTCTTGACTTGACGGAAGCGCTGGTGCAGAAAATGCAGTTGGTCGGCCGTCTTGGTCATCGGCAGGATGGCCTCGATGAGGACGGGGGCGTGCATGCCGTGGTCGCGTGCCATCTGGTTGGCCGAGATGACGTTGACGAAAGCCTTGGGCAGACGGTAGCCTTTTTCCTCCCAGATGTTGGGCAGCCGCGTAGTCAGGAAGATGTCCTTTCCGAGGGGAGTGTTCTGGAAGTATTCGGTGTAGTTCTCGAAGAGCTTCTCGACGACGCTCTCATCGACGTGCTTTCCTTCCCAGTCCCACATGAATTCCTGGGCGTCAAGCTCCGAGAAGCAGCGGAACGCCTCCTCGACTTCCGTCTGCGTGTCGATGAACGCGGTTTCGGCCCAGCGGGGCTTGGACGCGTTGTCCGGATGCTGCGTGCCCATGGTGCGGGGAATGCGTCTTTCGGACATCACGCATTATGCTGGTGCTACTTGAATAAAGCGATGCCGCGGGTGGACTGCGGATTCCGATCCGGCTTTCTCTTTCATTTCCCTTCAGGGTGCCTTGTTCATTCGATGCGCTGCAGGTAGGCTTCGTGCTTGCGGCCGTTGAAGTCGAACTCGCCGAGGCATTTAGCGTCTTTCGGGATGAGGGACTTGCGGCGATTGTTTGCGGGCAAGACCAGGTGGACGACGTGAGTGTATCCTTGTTCGACCGCCTTGAGGATTCGCGCCTGGTGGATTTCCCGTCCGATTCCTCTTCCTCTCCAATCAGGATGCACGACGTGGTTGTAAAGAAAGACTGCAACTTTAGGTGATGCGTAATTTCGCACCGCCTCGACCAGGGGACTCCCTTGTGAAAACTTGTCCGTGAGGGGCATTGCCTGGCCCAAGCCAACGACCCGTTTGGTTTCGGAATCTACCGCGACGAACCCGAATCCGCGGCGTTCCTTTTTCCGGATGTTCCTTATGCCCAAGAGGCTGTGTGCCGCCATCATTCGCAATTCTTCCTCGGTTTTGCCCTGGCTGTAGTCGCCAGCATGCCGAAAGAGGTTGCCTATTTCATCGACTTGACTTTCCGGCAGTTCTTTAAGATTCACGATTCGGATGCCGGGAGTCGGCCGTTTTCGGTCCGGATGCATGCTTTCCATTTTTGTCATTACGGCAGACGCGCTTTATATCTAGCGGGTGGCCGGTGGGGGCGTTTTTGGGGCATGGCGGTCAGAAACTGACGACCTTGTC
>Ga0172368_10004149_pt1 | contig 16971 bp, 24 predicted proteins | sample Lak11m_FD_114540 | JGI IMG/M metagenome (GOLD analysis project Ga0172368, IMG submission 114540) | Freshwater microbial communities from Kabuno Bay, South-Kivu, Congo - kab_022012_11m | ecosystem: Environmental > Aquatic > Freshwater > Lake | place: Democratic Republic of the Congo: South-Kivu...
AAAAGAAACAGAAAGAAAGTTTTTTATATCAAATGATAAATCGCAGAACCCTTGCTTTTATTGTACTTGCCATAATTATTGTTATTTCTGCATTTTCAGGTAAGATCCTGGTAACTTCAATAGCCAATTTATATGGAAAATCCATTTCAGCAGGTGATGAGGCTATGAGTGGCCTGTCCTCAAACATTTATATCGCAGGCATAAACGGAGAAAGAGAGAACATATCCGTCGCTCCCATTACTGGACTAAATATCTATATTGAAGCGATCGGATTTGATTTGAATGTTAATTCCTTAATTGTTAAATATACCAGCAAAACCAATACATCAATAATGAAATTCGGGTCTAACGCAGACGCCTCCCATTATTCTTATGAAGGAAAACTGACGGGAAAAGGCGGTACGATATTGAAGATCGGCGATGAGGGGATTATCACAATTAACCTTTCATCAACGGGACAGGAGCTTTATTCCTATGAGAAAGGAACGATCCAATTGATCCAGGGAAATGGTAAAATTATTTCAAAGGATTTTACAAGCCCTGAATTTAGGGATGATAAATTGATCCAAATATACAGCCAAGAATGAAAGCATCCTCTTCTTTTGCGCCCTATAAATTGATCTCTACGCCATACACTTTTTCAGGATTCTCTTTATGTATCTTCCAGAAAACATCTTCACCCCATTTTTCAATGAGCTGTTTTGTACGTCTTGGAATGGTTTTCGGCCCAAGCACTGAACCAGGTCTCTCAAGGTCATCGATGTAATCCGTTTCCATCATGAATCGCGTGCCCTCAGAAAGCGCCGTCTCGATTGCCTTCTCACTCGCAAGGACACTCGGGAAAATACCATGTTTCTCGCAGAGTGCAACCATAGGCGGTGAAAAGTGCTTGACCACCTTTTCAGGCGCCAATCCCGCACTTCGTGCAATCCCTGCAATCTCGGAAATCCCTTCTTCAGTCGCGCTCTCTGTGTGAAGCTGGATGGCGCATCCTGCATCTCTTGCGTGCTCAAAACCGCAGCGCATGATATCATTTGAGGCGTCCCATATTTTGGGTTCAACCTCATAATGGGGACGCCCCGATTTTAATCCAATGGCTTTTCCCTCAACAACATATTGGCGCGCTATCTCAAGCCCGCCCTTCATTATCTCGATCGAGCGCGCAAGTCCGAGGCGCCCGTAGTATTTTGTGAGCTCAGCGGGATGAACTCCAAGGATCACGAAGACCTTTACTTTTTCTGCCTCTTCTGCGCGCTTTGCGATTTTCAGGACTTTATCGAAAACTTTCCTGTAATCATCAGGCGCATTAATCTCGATGCCGATAGACCAGGGCGGCAGGGAGACAAGAACGAGATGTGTGCCGCCTGCGCGCGCGAATTCTCGGACTGCGTCGAGGCAGCGCCCGGCGGGGTTGAGGTGCATGTGGTTGTCGATGATGGGGAGGGGGGATGGTGTCATGGTGGGATTACTCTTGTTTTCAGAATGTTGTCTAATATATTCGGGGGAAGTTTTCGAGCTGGTTTGCTGCGGTTTGGGCTATTTTTCACCGCAAAGGACGCAAAGGGCGCAAAGAAATCGTTGTTTTGTTGATTTGCGTCTATTGAAAGCAAAGATGAAATTATCGCCGGAACAATAAATCTGCGTTTATCTGCGTTCATCTGCGGTTCGTGATATTTCGTGACCGAATCTATCATAATACTTGTCTCCTCATGCGATGACTCTTTTTGCGGTTTAAAATAAAACTCATTGTTCTGCGGTGCATGTGGTTGTCGATGATGGGGAGAGTCGTAGGTCATGGAGTACCCCAGAATAGAGGTTTAATGATGGAAATAAATCTCGATAATAAATTTAATGAGAAAATCCAATCCACGATTGCTGCAGCAATAATAACTGCAGCTGCTGCACGTATTTCCTTGATCCATTCGCCCAAAAAAGATTTTTTCGGTATTTCTTCTCCAATAAATCCCATACCCTGCTTCTCTGCGTAATCTCGTATGGCTTCAACAGAATGTTCGGTGATAATTTTAAGCGCACCGTCAAGTTTTTCACTCACTTCAAGAAGATTATTATAACATTTACCCAACCTTTCTTCCTGAATGCGAAGCCCCACTTTTCGATGTTCTGCAAGTTCATCCACGCATTTGATCAGTTGTTTTAATGTATCAACAAGTGCAGCACCATTATTTAATTTCTTTTCTGTATATATTTTATGTGCCAGTTCAAGTGAATTTGACCATTTATTTTTCTCGATTTCAACATCATCATTTTGTATCAATGCGTTCATAGCATGCAGAATTTCAGAAAATACTCTTATCGAAGAAAAACATGCGCTGCAGATGTCTTTTCTCTCTCCTGCAGAGCAACAAGAGGCTTTTTCATAATATTTTGCAGCTTCACCTAAATTATCCATTAATTCGGAAATGTCAGGATTCTTACCGAATCTATTGAGAATTTTCCTGTACCATGATTTTACGGGTATTTTTCTAACAAAGGATTTTGCTTTGAGCACATTACCTTGCAGCGCCAGTTTCTCATTTAGATCGCCCTGTGTGGTTTCAGATGCATTTAGATATTCTTTTCCCGCTTTTTCCGCATCTTCACCGCTTTCTCGAAATTTTTTCATGTGGAAATTTTTTTCAGAATATTCTTCGTAAAACCATGCTCTTGCTAAATGAGATTTAGTTATTTGTCCCGCTTCTCTAAAAATGCCGGAAGCTCTTTCAATTTCTCTTTTTGCATCTTTTCTTTTATTGAATTTAATTAATAAAAGACCATAAGCACCATGAGCCTCAGCAAGATTCGGGTTAGCTGCAATCGCTTGTTTATAATGTTCTTCCGCGTCTGGTTTCCGGTTGAGTTCAGATAGCAAATTGGCGTAATTATAGTGTGCCTCTGCATAATTCGGATTAAAAGTTATCGCCTGTAGATAATGTTCTTCGGCTTCTGTTTTCCGGTTGAGTTCCTTTAGCAAAATTGCGTAATTGGAGTGTGCTGCCGCATAATTCAGGTTAGCGGCTATCGCCTGTTTATACTGTTCTTCAGCTTCTGTTTTCCTGTTGAGTTCCTTTAACAAATTGGCGTAATTGTAGTGTGCTGCTGCAAAATTCGGATTAGTAGTTATCGCCTGTTGATAATGTTCTTCCGCTTCTGTTTTCCCGTTAAGTTCAGATAGTAAATTGGCGTAATTGGAGTGCGCTTCCACCAAATTCGGATTAGAGGCTATTGCCTGTTTATATTGTTCCTCAGCTTCTGTTTTTCTGTTGAGCTCGTATAGCAAATTGGCGTAATTGGAGTGTGCCTCCGCTATATTCGGGTTAGCGGCTATCGCTTGTTTATACTGTTCTTCCGCTTCTGTTTTCCTGTTGAGTTCCTTTAGTAAATTGGCGTAATTGTAATACGCATCCGCCAAATTCAGGTTAGCGGCTATCGCCTGTTTATACTGTTCTTCAGCTTTTTCCACTTTTCCGAGATATTTCGCCGCAAACCCTGCATTATAATAAGCTACTGCTTTCGCTTCTCCTTCAAGTCCCTGTGCCGCCGCAAGCACAAGCACATAAGTGAAATCGTACCTGGTGTTCTTACCCGATTCTCCAGATAACTCTAGCAACTCCCCCGCCCCCACCCCCATCTCCCGCGCCACCCGTACCGCCTCCTCCACACATGCGTCCAGGTCGCTGCGCTCGATGCAGGGCGCGAGTTTCTGGAGGAATTCTTGGGTTTTGTTGTTTTCTGGCATATTTTAACTATTCCTTGAACATTATGTAAAAATTTGTTCCCTATTTATATTTTTTAAAAATCTCTTCAATAGTCAGCACCTTGAAAATTCCAGCATTTTCTATAATGCCTTTATCATTTGTCAATATTGGTATTTCTAACATCAAAGATAATGCCACGAATGGAGTATCTTTCTCATCGAATTCCTGGCAGATAGCATAAGCTTCATCAATTCTCAAATTATAAAATTTATCGGGTTCGAAGATGATTTTTGAAAGAAGTTCCTCTTTAGTAAGCTCTACATTTGACTTGAGAACTCCTCTTTTTTCAGCTTTTTCAAGAATCAAATCCCAATATTTATCAAGTTCTTTTAAGAGATATTCTGGAGCATATATATGAAAATCCCCCGATAATAGAATGTCCCTGAGCTTAGAATTTTTTGGGATTAAGGCGGAAATGAGAATATTTGTATCTATGACGAACTCAATCTTAATTTTCTCTTCTCTTTTTTCCATACCTCTCCTCTAATTTTCTCAAGTTGCAACAAGTCCTCTTCCCCAATATCCAATTTCTTTACTGTCTCCTCGATAAGTTCTCTTTTTCTACTTTCGATAGCTAATATTCTCTCCATTTGCAGTTTTACAAGCTCTTCATCTACCCATTCCGGAACATTAATTAAAATTTGTTTCATGATCTTACCTTTTTATCAATTACAATCTGTATTTTTTCTTTGTTTCTTTCCATGCTTTTTCTCTTACGATTTCGAGTTCTTCCAGTTCCTTTTCACCTAATGAGAGTTCTTTTTTGCATTTTTCAAATAAAACCCATCGAATTTCCTTCGTATCAAATCATCAATTTTTCTTTTTTGAGAAGGATCTCCCATTTTATCCATATAGGTTTTATTGGATTTGTTTTTCTTATATCCTTCGATTGCTTTTTTCCGTGTACAGCTCCTCTAGCAACTCCCCCACGCCCATCTCATCAGCCACCCCGCGCCGCCTCCTCCACACATGTGTCCAGGTCGCCGCGCTCGATGCAGGGCGCGAGTTTCTGGAGGAATTCCTGGGTTTTGTTATTTTCTGGCATGATAAGTTACAAAATTAGAAATCTTCAACTTCCTTAGTCTGTATTATTGATTTAGACCGTTCTAACATTTCCCTGTCTAGGCTTACCAGAGGAGCATTGAACTCTTTTGCGATCTGGATGACAATTGCATCCATTCCCCTTACACCGATCTCTTGGGCAATATCCGAAGCTTGATGCGCTCTTGTGGAACTTATATCCAGGAAAACAATAGAATTTATATCACACAGGTCTTGTTTAACTCTTTCAGCAAGATGAGATGAACCCGTCCTTCTTTTTATGGCTGCAACTACCTCAACTAAAACAATATACGGCTCTATGGCAATAAACTCCCCATTCTTGACTTTTTCAAGCAAATTCCTGCATTCAATGTACTTTTTCTCCTTATCAAGAAGGGCAGCAACAATAATACAACTGTCAATTGTAATTTGTTCTACCATTCTTTTTCTCTCTGGCTCTGTATTTCTTCCAAAGCACAATACCCTTTCCATTTTTCAGAAATCTGTCTTGATACATTCATCAAATCATTCCAGGCTCCTTCTGATTTTATTCTATCCAGAGTCATATGTCCAATGTTCATTTTCCTGATCTGATTTAATTCATCGGTAATATGTACCAAAAGTTCATCCATTTCCTGATAACTTTCCATAATTTTCTCTTATATTCTATTGCAGTAGTTTTTCTTATACCTATCGTTTATATGGACTTTATGAAATCAAACCGCCCGCCTCCTCCACACATGCGTCCAGGTCGCTGCGCTCGATGCAGGGCGCGAGTTTCTGGAGGAATTCTTCGGTTTTGTTGTTTTCTAGCATAATTTCAAACTTTTTATGAAACCTATATTAAGATTTAAATAGAAGCCCATCATATAAACCTATAGAATGGCAACAGCATCCGTAACTGGAAAACATCAATCTGGCTGGATAACAATTTCAACAGATGAATTTGAATCCATGAAAGAAACCATAGAAGTTCTATCGGACATCGATATCATAAAGCAGCTTGAAGAAGGAAAGAAAGATAGCACAAAGGTAAGGGATTTTGAAGAGCTTGCTGAAGAATTGGGTATTTAGAACTCATCTTTATGTTTTATGGCTTCTATAGTAACGATCTGTTCTTTATTATCAATTGTATATAATATTCTGAATCTATTCTCAAAATAGAGTTCCCAATATCCATGAAGCACGCCTCTGAGGGGCTTACCATGAATTTCTGGATTTTCTTTTAATTTGCGAATTTTTGTTGCAAATCGCTTCTGAATCTCCCGATCATATTTTCGAAGCCATTTTTCAGCAGGTTCTTTGATATTAATTTTAAAAACCATAATTTATTTTTCCACCCTCACTCCCATCTCCGTGCCACCTGCGCCGCCTCCTCCACACATGCGTCCAGGTCGCCGCGCTGGATGCAGGGCGCGAGTTTCTGGAGGAATTCTTGGATTTTGTACCTTTCTAACATATTCTTAACTTTTTATATACCCGATCTTTTCATTTCATACATCCTTCCAGCAGTCTCCTCAATAAGCTCCCTATTCTCAAGCCCCTCAATCCAGCTCTCCGGAAAAGAGTCTCTTCCACGAAGAGCTCCGCAAAAAGCACCTGTTATACATGCTATGGAATCCGTATCCCCTCCGGCGTTCACAGCTTCGATGATCGCGCTTTCGGGATTTTCAAAATGCTTTGTGAAACAATAGAAGGCGCAAGGTACTGTATCTAATGCCAAATAAGAAGTTCCGATCAGGGAAAAAACATCATCGGGATCATTATTCCTTAATTCAAAAGAAAGCCTTATCTTTTCTTCAAGCCCTGAATCATATTTTGAAGTCCGAGCACATGTTTCAGATATAATATCCTTGTAATTTTTTTCATCAAGAGCGCATCTTACTGCTATGGCAACAGCTACTGCGCCTGCTATCGAGATTTTACTTTTATGTGTTGGCATGGATGATAAGACAGCATTTGATTCGACCTCATCAAGATCGTCATAGAAAAGACCAACAGGAGCCACCCTCATTGCGGAACCGCAAGATGGAAAATCACCCCCTGATTCTTTCCAGCTTACTCCTGAATATAATCTATCGATAGCATGAGCACTTGTTGGCCCAACAAAGGATTTCCGTATCGGATCATTTAAGGCGTCTTTTCCCCATTTCGCCAAGTTTTTCGAAAAATCAATTACATCGAACCCATTATTATAGATCAAAGACCCTGCAAGCACAAGCATCTGTTCCGTATCATCCGTATAATCCCCGGGTTTTAATTTGTCACCCGGAGTTCCATCTACAGCTTTTCCATAATCTGTTATGTGGCCTCTTTTGAGGATATGTTCTCGTTTTACGCCTTCATTCTGTTTTCCAAGAGCATCCCCGATGGCTGCTCCCAGCATGCAGCCTAGGTATTTGCTTTTTGATTTTTCGTTGGGAATCATTTTGATCCTTATATTCAGATTTATCTTTTGACTCTATTTTTGTTACCTAATTTCTTGATATTTTTATTTCTTTTAATGCTTATCTTTATGTTTAACAAAATGAATATTATGTTAATAAATGGTACTATATGAGATATTTATTTCTTATGGCATGTTGGGACTTCTTCTCATAAGTCTAATTTCATCTATTATACCAATACCTACTGAACCTGTGGTTTTCGGATTACTTGATGTTGCAAAAAAACAAACTGAACTGGTATTGATCGTATATGTAGTGGGTTCAATTGCGGGAGCATACATTGGTTATTTCCTGGGAAAGTATGAACTCCGAAAGATCATCCCATTCCACAATAAAGAGAACGAAAAAATGATGCAAAAGCATTTCAGGAAATACAGCGCAGCGCTTCTCCTTATCTCCCCGTGGATACCTATCGTGGGTGACCTTGCCCCGATGGTAGCAGGGATTGAGAACTATGAAACAAAAAAGTTCCTGGTGGTAATTTCGATCGCAAAAACAATAAAATGCATCGCGATTATATATTTATCCATCAAAGTTATCGATTGGTGGACACTTTTCGTTAAATAAACTGTCTATTCCTAAAGCTTATTCTCATCCGCAAATTTCACAAGAGCCTCGCCCAGCACCCGGATGTATTTGGGATTAACATTGAACCGCCCCCGCTTCTGCCCGCTTCTTTCCTTGGCGATCTCGACATATTCTTTTTCGGTCTCGAACTTATCGCTTTTCTGCATCGTGATGGTCATGAACCAGCCTGAAGCCATTTTAATTTCTGTGAAACTTTTCTCTTCTTCTGTCATAAAATTTCTACACTTCCTACAATTGCATCAACTAAAACCTTATCCCCTGTTTTTATGATTTCAATGGGATTCTTTTCCATATTATCAACAAGCGCAATATCAGAAATGATCGCCCCAACTGCAACGATAGGTTCAGCTTTTACATTAATCATGGCAACCGGAGCTACGCCGTTTTTCTTGAGCTGGTATATCGCATATGAGCCAACAGTCGAACCCTTTCCTCCGGGAAAAACAAGCACTTTTCCACCAATGCTTTTTCCTTCAAGTTCATGCCCTTTTTCAACGACAATCCCTTTTTTCACGTCTACGCTTCCAAGAAATGAGATCGGCTGTGAGGTCACAAGGGCAACTCCTTGCGCTATCCCGCGTGAAACAATATGCGCTTTGAGTTTTGTGGTCATTTTATTTCCAGCATTCGAATGATCTTATCATGCAGTTCATTATTTTTAGTTCCTGCAATGGACAAACCCGACACCTGCACATTATTCGTCAAATTCATTCCTTTAAGATCCGTGAGCGAGCCCCCTGATTCTTTCAAAATCAGAGCAGATGCCATGATATCATAACCACTCGCAAGCCCGCGGGTGTCTATGAGCCCGTCAAGTGTCCCGTCTGCTACAAAACACATATCAAGCGCAATGCTTCCCAGCGCCCTCACGATAATTGATTTTTCAAGTTCTATCAAACCCGCAGGAACATCAGGAACGCCGTAAGAATAAACCGATACAACAGGTTTTGGTCGTGTGCCGGATTTTTTCCCTGACAACATTTTTTCGTTCAAAAATGCCCCTTTTCCCTTCCGTGCATAATATGTATTTCCCTGGATATCACAGATTACAGCCATGCTGATATCATCAAAAGTGGCTATATCGGTTTTTTCAGTATATGCTATGGACGTGCAGAAAAATGGTATGCCGCAGGTAGCATTTGTCGAGCCGTCGATTGGATCGACCACAAGCATGAACTCAGGATGCTTGCCGACAACGCGGTCGCCAAGCTCCTCAGAAATTATCCTGGCAGAAAGTCCCCTTGATAAAAGAGCATTATCAAGCGCCTTTTCAGCCGCCATATCCATTTTGCGCGTTATGTCCTTGGGGCGTTGTACAAGCATTTCGCCATAATCCGCATTGGTCTTAATAAATGAACTTATTGTATCCCTTACCTCGATCCCAATTTCAACTAAAGTTTCAATTTCCATGTTTTTCCAATTCAAAAAAAGAAACAATGGCGTTCACTGCTTTTTCTGCACTCATTTCCGGCCTCATCCTGTCACTATCTATAACAACGATCGGATTGAGAGGTTCTTCATAAGGAACATTCACACCCGGTACATTTGCACCAGACCTTGCTGCTTTTACGTATATCCCTTTTGGTGAGAAAGCGGCTTTCCTGTGAGCTTCGCGTTCCATGCAAATCTCAAGTGGGCAGCGGATATATATTTCAGCAAATTTGGGGATAAGGCTTCTGGCAGTATCGCGATATCTCCTTTTGTTGGCGGTTGCATCAATAAAAACATTAACACCGTTTTCCACAAGTAATTTTGCCATATAAACAAGGGATAAATAAACGATATTTCGTTCATCATCAGTATATTTCGGTTCGGGCGTGAGAACTTTTCGTATTTCATCAAGCTGAAGTATCTTTACCTCGATCCCTTCGTTTTTAAGAATTGCCGCAGACCGTGAAGCTATTACTGTTTTTCCGCTTCCTGGAAGACCTGTGAACCACACTGCAAAAGCCATAAGATCCTAAAAGTAAGAATTCACATTCTTATAATCAAATTCTTCGGTTTCCAGGATATTATTTATGAAGTTAAATATCTTTGTCCTGACAGATGGATCAAGATTGGGATACCATATCGGGCTTGCAACAACAACACTCCTGAAAACATAGAAGGGCTGGATAACCTGTAATAGCTCTTTATCTCCTGTTCTTTTCAGGTAATTATCGAAGAAAAACTCATACATTTCCTTAAAAGGACCTTTTAGTTCCCCGTATTTCTGGAGAGAATAGAACAGGTAATTCATCGTGATCGAAGAAACATCATCCGCAGCTTCTCCCCATTCGCCTCTGCTCCTGTCAAGAACTGTGAAATCAGCTCCTTCCCTGAACATGATATTCCATGGATGGAAATCACCGTGTGTCATGCAAAGGCGGCTGGTCTTGCTTTTTAGTTTATAGCGCCAGTCAATGCATTTCTTTTCTATTTCACACAGGTCACTCCATTTTATGAAATCAAGATCCCCAGGATAGCTGTCCGTCAATCCCATGATACATTCGCCATGCCCCACAAGATCCCGGATCTTCCTGAGATACAATTCAGAGTCATCATGTTTTATTGTGTGGATGTCAGCCAGGTACGACGACATCGCAAGGGTTCTGTCCCTGTCAACAGACGTAAGTTTTCCATCTGTTTTTATCCTTTCAAGGTCAAGGAAATACTCTTTTCCTTCGATCTTTTCCATTAAAATGAAATATTCTTCAGCTTTGCCTGATGAGAAAAGTTCACCTTCATGTGTAAAATAGCCTACATCAAGCGACTTTACGTGTTTTGGCAGCCTATTGAAAACCGAGTTTTGCCAGATGAGAATTTGCGCCCTGTCGGAAAAATGGTCATGACCGAATCCTTTCTGGATCCGCATTGATGAGAGCACGACAGAATGCGCTTTTCCAGCAACCTCGAATTCGATCAGATACGGCTTGCCATAACCAAAGCCTTTTACGCCTTCTTTTACTTCTTCTGGAATTCCGCCAAGCTCGCCGACTTTGGTAACTTTTGCGCTGCCATACAATCCTTTCAGATAATTCTCAACTGCTTTTACCCGGAGCTGCATCTTATGTACCCATTGTCCATGAATGAAGATATTTATCCTGCTCTTTTGTCAGTTTTTCGATCTCGATGCCCATTGATTCAAGTTTAAGTCTTGCCACCATTGTGTCAACTTCCTGCGGGACTTTGTAAACCTGGTTTTCGAAGGTATCTCCCTTTTCAACGATCAATTTTACAGCAAGAGCCTGGTTGGCAAAGCTCATGTCCATGACTTCAGGAGGATGTCCGAATGCACTTGCAAGATTCACAAGCCTGCCTTCAGCCAGAAGATAAATACGCCGTCCGTCTTTCATTGCAAATTCCTGGACGTCATTCTTTATCTGGCTTACTTTCTTTGATAACTTTGTAAGTCCAGGGATATCTATTTCCACATTGAAATGACCTGAATTGCAGACAAGTGCCTGGTCTTTCATGACCTCAAAATGCTCTTTCCTGATAACTGAGATGTCTCCAGTTACTGTAATAAATATGTCCCCGACCTTTGCGGCTTCCCTCATTGGCATGACCCTGTAGCCGTCCATAACAGCTTCAAGGGCTTTCCTGGGTTCTACCTCAACGACAACGACATTCCCTCCAAGCCCCCGTGATCTTGACGCAACTCCGCGCCCGCACCAGCCATATCCTGCTACTACTATTGTTTTTCCTGCGAACAGGACATTTGTGGCGTTCATTATCCCGTGTATGGTGCTCTGTCCTGTGCCATAACGGTTATCGAACATCATTTTTGTTTCTGCGTCATTAACTGCAACGACCGGGTATTTGAGGGCGCCTTCAGCGGCCATTGCCCGAAGCCTTATTACACCCGTTGTTGTTTCTTCACATCCGCCTATTATGTCTTTTATGAGGTTTGTGTGCTTTGAATGGACAAGAGCGATCGTGTCTGCACCATCGTCAAGCGTCACATGCGGCTTGATCTTTAGCGCTTCTTCCAGGCATTCGTAATACTGTTTTTCGTCCATACCTTTGATCGCATAGGTTTTGATCCCATCAGAAGCAAGAGCTGCCGCCACATCATCCTGCGTGCTCAGGGGATTTGAGGCGGTGAGTGCTATATTTGCGCCGCCGGCTTTCATGGCATATATGAGATTTGCTGTTTCAACCGTCACGTGCAGGCATGCTACCACGTTCACACCTTCAAGGGGTTTATCCTTCTTGAATTGGTCTTTTATTATTGAAAGTACGGGCATATGTCTTCGTGCCCATTCTATTCTTTGCTTTCCTTCCTCTGCAAGGTTTATGTCTTTTAATATATAATCCTTCATCATTATCACTCAATTGAATTTTTTAAAACGGATTTTAAATGCTTCTGATATTATTAAACTTGTTGGTTTTTCATGCCGTATTTCGATCTATTCGGATGGATAATATTGATTTTATTATCCATTCATGATAATAAATCCCATATTTTCAAAATCCTTATCTAAGGAAAAAACCTTCTCTATGGCATTTGAACATTAATAAACATACCCAAATACATGAATCCCATCTTTTTCCACAACAAGCTGGTATTTTTTCATGCTGTGATTAGCAGCCCTCATTTTTCTTATCTGGATATATCTTTTCACATTCTCCATTGTTTCGATCATACCAAGTTCAATAACACCATCCGCAAGGAAAAACTCAGGTGTTTCCCTGGGATCACTATCCCAGATCGAAGAATGCTTTTCACGAGAACGGGTTTCAAGGATGAGAAACGCGGTCAGTCCTTTATCCCTGAGCATTGAGAAGAAATGATACATGATCTTTCTCAAATTTTCCGGTGGCAGGACAGAATAAAGTGCATTTAAAGAATCAAATGCAAAAACTGAAAGATCGGGATATTTATTTTTATAGAAATTGATCATATCCTCCGTAATCTTGATCATATCTGGTACCACATCCTTAAATTCATGTCTCATATCCCTATAATCGAAAATATGCATATTGTCCATTTTCTTGACACCAATACTTTTCATATTCTTCAGATAACTTTCTTCATTTTCTTCCATTGTTGCATATACAGCATGCTGGTTGCTACCTGCTAGATACTTTGATATCAGGTTGAAAACAAAACTGGATTTTAATGATCCTTCAATCCCTGTTACAAGCACCACACAGCCAGCAGGTATGTCGCTCTCCTGTGCGAACAATTCATCAAAACCTGTCAGGCAATTTTTGAACATGTAATTCCTTTTTGATCGAATCCAAGAAATACTCCATTGTATCTATGAATCCAATTAATCTGGTTTGGGTTTCCTTGATTTTCTCCCCTGCACAGATATATTTTTTTGTTCTCAAGTCGCCTTTGTTAGATATTGATAGAACCTTCCCGTCTTTTTTAAGGGAATATAATAGTGAGTAAACGGTTCCCTGGCTTAATAGCACCATATATCTTGAAAAAATACCCCGGATAATATCGTGACCGCTCATCGGTTTCTCGCAAAGCATTGAAAGCGTAACGACCTCCAGATTACTTTTAATAATTTCTTCCATCAATGTCTGTACCTGTTGATTATTGTCTTCGGCACAAAGTGAATTTAAATCACCTATAATCACAGGACTTTGACAACTTTCCATAATTCCCTGTTTATCCATACCATCAACATCCTTTAATGACAAAAACTTAAGGGCATCATGAAAAAAAATCTGCTTGATTTCCCCATTCCTCAATTGCCCCGTTTTTCTATCCTGAATATTTTTCGAATGGTTATTTCGGGACAATTCATTATATTAAAACTTCATCCTTATATAACTTTTTATTTTGATTATAATGATTATTATCAAAAATTGTTTTGATTGATGTCATCACATAACTTTTGAATAAATGCATTCTCCCTGTCGTCTAAAGTCGCAGGGCAAAGAGGCAAAATAAAAATTGCTTTTTTCAGAATAACCATTTCCCGTATATCATGTAAAAATTTTAATACCTGAATAAAACCATTCGTAATAACAAGATATTCTATACCATCAAGCATAACCACCGGATTTTTGCTTCGTTTGAAAAAGTCATTTATTCTTCCGGCCATTATTTCAAGATCAGCTGGATTTACAGCCTCATTCCCGTGTTTGCTTATCCAGAAGATCGGGGTCGTTTGTATAAGATATTTCTCCCGTATCTCAATAGGTGATCTAGTTGTAAAACACACCCCCTGTGCTCTGGAATATATACATTTTTTACATGAACAGGACATGGTGCATATTTCACATCCTATGCTTTCACAGGGAAAAGTCTCAGGATGCCCGCATTCTGCACACGCACTCCTTATGATAGATACAAAAATATGATATGCAGAATCTGACCTTGTCTCTTTTACCACATAGCTTTTTCCTCTTTCTAATTTTACTCCGTCAAATTTTGCTATGGGCTCAGTGACGGGAATCACCTGCTGCTTTCTCCTGAAGATATCAAGGATTTTAGTCATACATTGGAAGTGTAAAATAGAAAATGCTTCCTTTTCCTTCCCCATCACTTTCTACCCATATCCTGCCTCCATGCGCTTCCACAATTCCTTTGGCGATGGTCAGGCCAAGTCCCATCCGGTCAGATTCCTGCATCAGGGATTTGCCCCCAACTGTATAGAATTTTTGAAATATCTTCTCATGCTCTTTTTCAGGAATTCCTATGCCTGTGTCAGATATCGAGACAAGCAAGCCCTTTTTTTCTTCTTTTACGCTCACTTCTATTTTCCCTTTATTTGGAGTATATTTCACTGCATTTGTGAGCAAATTATTGAATACCTGCTTTATACGCTGCGCATCTCCTTCTATCAGGTGCGGCTTTCCATTTATCTTTAATGAGATCGTATGTTCCTTTATGTCAGCCAGCTTGCTGACCTCATCCACGGCGGTTTTTGCGATATCTTCAAGTTTTATCGGATATTTCTGGATCTTAAATTTCCTGGAATCTAGCCTTAATGTATCAAGCATATCCCCAACTAACCGTATAATATGGTCTGTCTGTGAGCGTATTACAGCAAACTTCTCATACTGTTTATCACTTAAATCACCAAGCATCCCATCCTCGAACATCTCAAGGTAGGTGTTTATAACAGTAAGAGGGGTTCGAAGCTCATGCGACGCCGCTGAGATAAAATCTGATTTTGCTTCATCCTCATCTTTAAGTTCAGCGTAAGCATTTTCAAGTTTTACATAAGAATCGTGAAGCTCCTCTTCAAGGTGTGTAAGTTCAGTAATATCTTCCATAAATAGCATCACCCGCCTTATGCTTAGATCAACTTCTTTCAAAGGATGTATTTTATAAAAAAAGAACAGCCCCCCGGAATATCTAAGCTGCTCACCGCTAAAAGGAACGCCTGTATCAAATACCTGTCTTATTTTTTCATCTATCCTGGTTTTAACGATGAGTGTTGATGAAAAAATCCGTTCAAGCTTCTCTCCGACCACTTCACGTTCCTTTTTACCTGATTTAACATAAAAGTTCTTATTGGCATATAGTATCTTCAATCCCGCATCCAGGATAATAATAGTGCTCGGCATTGACTCTATGATCTCTTCCTGGTATGCCCTGAGAATGTCAATTCCTTTCATAGTTACTCAACTGCCCTATAGTCACTAAAAGATCCTTAGTTTTAAAGGGCTTTAGGATAAAACCGCTTGCTCCTGCCTCAACACACTCAGCCTCAAGTCCGCGCTTTCCGACAGCTGTTACTGCTATGATCTTTGCGCCCGGATCATTATTTACAATATTTCTGATAGCACTGATGCCGTCCATCTTTGGCATCAGGATATCCATTAGAACTACATCAGGATTTACTTCACTGTATCTTATTATAGCCTCTTCCCCGTTTGATGCTTCATACACTTCATATCCATGTGCCTCCAATGTGTCCCTTAGAGCTTTTAGCACGAATGGGGCATCATCCACTACAAGAAGCTTAATTTTCGTCATTTCTTGGATTAACGTAAGATATTCTATGTATTTAAACCAACGGATGTTTCAAATTTTGAAACAAATCTCAAAACAAAATTTGAAATATACAAGTCTATTTTAAACCATACAATGTAATTGTAATAATGATAAGCACCATAAATAATCGGATTTGCTCACGGTTATATGGTCAATATCAGCCACGGAATGGGAATATAGCAATCACGAAAAAGGGGCAATGCTCCTTTCTATTCCCGCCTGTAAGGAGAAAATAATGGGAAGATCAATAAGACCGCGTCCGGGAAGAACTGGAACATCAAGTTCAATATCTGGTATTGGTGAGATATTCAATGGATTGAGTAACTTCATGGATATTGTCTCTGAAGCTGAGAAATCAGGGCATGGGAAAGTAGAACGAACCGGCGAAATAAAAACACCCTCCGGAAAAGCCATGTATGGATTCTCTATCAAGACGGGAGGCAAAGGTCTGCAGGTGGAGCGTGTTGGAAACGTTATGCGAGAGACCGAAAAAGGTGTAGAAGTTGATGAAATGCGAGAGCCTTTCGTGGACATCTTTGAAGAAGCGCTCAGCATTGAAGTTATAGCCGAGCTTCCCGGAGTTGAAGAAAAGGACATTTCCCATGAGATAAAAGAAAATTTATTAATTATTAAAGCAAGCGGCGTAACCCGAAAATATAGCAAGGAAGTACTGCTTCCATGCAGTGTAACGCTACTAAAAACCGCATATAAGAACGGGGTTTTAAAACTTACCCTGAAAAAGAAGGACAAATGAAATCATTACATTCCTCAATTTTATATTGAGAAAAAAAATTAAATAAAGGAGATGAAGAAATATGGCACATGGACCCGATTCATCCAGTCTTGCAGAAGTGCTTGACAGGATATTAGACAAAGGCGTAGTTGTAGATGTATGGGCAAGAGTATCCCTAGTTGGGATCGAGATCTTAACAGTTGAGGCAAGAGTTGTTGTCGCATCTGTAGATACATACCTGCACTATGCAGAAGAAATGACCAAGATCGAACAGGCTGCGATTGGCGCAGCGCCAGGAGTTCCTGCTTAAGCAGGATTCCGGTACCTAACCAATTAAAGGAGATGAAGAAATATGGCACACGGACCCGATTCATCCAGTCTTGCAGAAGTGCTTGACAGGATATTAGACAAAGGCGTAGTTGTAGATGTATGGGCAAGAGTATCCCTCGTCGGCATCGA
>Ga0172368_10004150_pt1 | contig 16971 bp, 18 predicted proteins | sample Lak11m_FD_114540 | JGI IMG/M metagenome (GOLD analysis project Ga0172368, IMG submission 114540) | Freshwater microbial communities from Kabuno Bay, South-Kivu, Congo - kab_022012_11m | ecosystem: Environmental > Aquatic > Freshwater > Lake | place: Democratic Republic of the Congo: South-Kivu...
CTGCCACCCAGGCCAGCAGGTTGCGAAAGGCCGCGGTGGTTGCCTGCTGTGTAGCGATGATGTCCTGCTGAGTCTGGATACTGAAATCGGGCTTGGTCGCATCCACATCATGGCGTTTGGCCAGCAGGCTTGTTATCTGCGTGGTGACACTTTCAATCTTGTCCTGGCTGGCGACTTTGACGTAGATCGTGCGCACGGCATCGGCATTCATCAACGAGCTGGCCATGAATTTCTGAAAAACGACATTGATTGGCAGGTAAACGCGCCCGTCATAGTCAATATCAGCTACCACTCCCTTTGAGCTCATGATGCCGATAACGGTCAGCTTAGTCGATCCAACCGTGATAGTCTGGCCGAGCGGGCTGTCAGTGCCGAACAGATCTTTGGCCAGGTCGGAACCCAGTACGGCAACTTTGAGTTTGCGATCGTCATCGGCTGACGTAAAGTAAACGCCCTCGGCCAGCGGATAATCGCGTACAGATGGGAAGTCCGCGCTTGTGCCAACCACGGCGATTGCGTCCAGGGTCACGCCATTGGCTTTCACGGTTTGCGTTGCGGGAGATTGTTCTGCAGAGACGCCGGTAATTCCCACCACCTGTTCGCCGATTGCCAGCGCATCTTCATAGAGCAGAGTCCGCCCAGCGCCCGGCACCCCGCGCATGGGCGAGACAATCAGCAGGTTAGCGCCAAGAGCATTGATCTGTTCAGCAATTGCAGCTTCGGCGCCGGCGCTGACAGCCATCATCACGATCACCGAGGCGACGCCAATGATCACACCCAGGGTGGTGAGAAATGAGCGCACTTTGTTGAGCATCAGGCCTTCCCAGGCCACACGAAAAATTTTATTGAGTTTCATAATGTTTTGTCCGAGCAATGCCCATCGGCAACTGTTTTGCCATCGCGCACGCAGATGATACGACCGGCATGGCTGGCGATATCCTGTTCATGAGTCACCATCACCACGGTCACACCTTGCTTATGAAGTTGATGTAGTAAATCCATGATCTCTACGCTGGCTTTTGAATCCAGGTTGCCGGTAGGTTCGTCCGCCAGGATCAACGGCGGGCGGTTTATCAACGCCCGCGCAATTGCCACACGCTGCTGCTGCCCGCCCGAGAGCTGGTTGGGATGATGGTGAGTGCGTTTTTCCAGTCCAACCGATGCGAGAGCTTCAGTGGCGCGTGCGCGCTGTTGCTCCACACTCAGATCATTGGCGGTATCGTACAACATCGGCATCAGCACGTTTTCGAGAGCGGAAAGCCTCGGTAGCAGGTTGAAGGATTGGAAAACAAAGCCGATTTTCTGGTTGCGCACATCCGCGAGTTCGTTTTTGTTCAGCCCACTGACATCCCGTCCGTCCAGAAAATATGCGCCGGAGGTTGGCCGATCCAGGCAGCCCAGGATATTCATCAGGGTCGACTTGCCTGACCCGGATGGCCCCATGATGGCTACAAAACCTCCACGTTCCACCTTGGCACTCAAATCGTTGAGCGCGTACACCATGGCATCCTGTTCTTCACCGTACACTTTGCTTAGGTTCTGAACCTCGATCAAGTATTCACTCATGGTATCTGTCCCTATTTGGTTTCGACTACGCCAGTGCTGACTACGTCGCCGGCTTTCAGACCGCTCAGGATCTGGACATTGGCCAGGTCGCGCAGACCGGTGCTGACCGGGGTCAGTTTCAGGCTGCCATCAGGCTGAACCATGAACACAGCGTAAGAACCGGCGGATAATTCGCGCAGCGCCTGGGCTGGAACAAGAACGGCGCCCCTGGCTTCACCAGCCACCACTTCCACCTCGCCGGTCATGCCGCTCAAGAACAGATCTTCACTCCTGGATGTATCCAGCGTGGCCCAGGCGCTGACAGCCAGGGAACCGTCCACATTGGCCAGTTCAGGGTCAATTCGTTCGATGACGCCCTCAAAAACCTGCCCAGGATAGGCATCAAAAGTGACTCGTACTGGCAAACCGGTTTTCATTTGGGCCAGATCAGTTTCCTCTACATAAAAGTGCAGAAATTTTTCATCTGTTGAAATCGCCACCACCGGGGTCGTCCCCACTGTCTGACCAACTGCCACATTCAGTTCCGCCACTATACCGGTATTAGGTGCCACCAGGTTCGCGCCGTCCAGGGTCAATTGCGCGGATTGCACGTCGAGGCAGGCCTGGGTTAGTTTGGATGTCAGGGTGCCCACCGCGGTCAGGTCAGCGCAGGCATCCTTGCTGCTCAGGCGTTCAAAGTAGACATTTGTATCTTCCAGAGCCAGTTCGGCGGCGCGGATTTTGGCGCGAGCCAGGCTGATGTCATCTTCGGTGGGCGGGTTCACGGTTTCCAGCGTTTCGTTTGTGACCTCGTCTTTGTATGTATAGAGGAAGATCACCGGTGCATAATCCGCGCGATAGGTATATTGGGCGGCATCCAAAACGATTTGCGCATATTTCACCGCGCTTTCGGCAGAAGTGATTTCGGCAGCCGGAGCATTGGCGGCTTTCTTTTCGTCCAGCGCAGCCTGTGCCCTGGAAAGCGCCATTTCACTGGTGTAGACCGTGGGACTGATCAGGTACTGCAGGTTGGTGATAGCCGTGTTCAATACATCCTGTGCGCTCAGACGGGCAATTTCGGCTTCATTCAAGGCATCCGAAGAGATCAGCGCCTGCAGCGCCAGTTCCTTGGTGGCGAGCTGCAATCGGGCAGCGCTATCATCCAGGCGCACAAGCACCTGCCCCTGGGTCACTGCCTGGCCGACCTGGGTATTCACAGCCAGGACAGTGCCACCCGCGCGGAAACCGAGGTCTACGCGGCTGGCCGATACCAGGTTGCCTGCACCGCTGACCACGATTGAAAGGTCGCCGGTGCGCGCTTTGGCGGTTTGCAATGGAGCCGCCTCGGCAGCTGCCTTCGATGGCATTCCAAAAAAGTAATACCCTCCTGCAGCGCTGGCCAAAAGTACAACAACTATACCGATAATCATCCAACGACTATTTTTAATTTTGAGCATGGTTTTCTCCTCCAGAACGATTTATTGAAGGATATCAACCTTGTATAAAGGGTTTGTAAAGAAAAGAACAAGATGCTGTCAAGAATAGATTACAATCCGCAAGGATATTTGCGCAATTTATAAGACCAGCCCTGGCATTAGTCAGGGCTGGTCTTATAAATTGAATTATGAAACGAATGCACGGAGCCGGTTATTCCTGTTTGGTCCTTGAGAGCTTGATTATCACATCGGTGGGCAAGGCCAGTCCGGCCTCGATTTCGATGGCTTTTATAATACTTACCGGGACGGGGCAAGCCGCATGTGTGCAATACTTGACCCCCATCTCATGGGTTTTGGGCATGGCTCGTTTGAAGGATATTTCCTTGAAGGGCTCCACCTCGGTCAGTTCTTCGGCCAGGCGCTGGATGGCGGCGCACTCGCTGGTGATATGAACCTTGCAAGTTCTTCCGTTCATGGATGTTTCGATGTGGGTGTTGAAATCGCAATTTCCGGCCATAACATCAGCTTGGGCCATACGTGTTCTCCTTGTCAATTTTTGACGCCAGACGACCTAAAAGTTACGATTTATTCTGCGAAAAGCTTCATTATTCCGTCTCAGATTATGGTCCCAAAATCAGATCCACTCAAATCAACCCGGGATCGGCAGTCATGGATACCAACCGTACACCCATACGATGCAGCTGATGGAAATTAGCGCCCTGCATAACGCCTCGCAAAGCAGAGTCGATATCATCCACCACAGCGCCAGAGATGATGCTCACACCATGATCGAATAAGACGGGTGAAAGCGGCGTGGTTGGCCCCATAAGCAGGGTCAGGGCATTGGACCTGCGCAGGGAAACCAGATCATTGAATGTGTGATTGAGCAAGGTCGTGGCGGTGATGGCAATCACATCTGCCTGGGGGATGATTTCAAGTGCAGCTTCAGCAGGTAAGTCGCCATCGTGCGGGTTTTGTTCCAGCACCCACAATGTGCCCACTCGCCGGCGCAAGCGTTCCACAAATGGAAAATGTCCAACCATCGCCACGTTTTTACCCGCGCCATGGCGGGCAATCACTTCCTCGGCATGAATATCCACCCAGTGATCTTTTAGACGCGGTAGGAGAGCGTTTATTGTTGCCAGGCCAATCGATATTTCCGGTAGTGTGGCGGAATAGACGAATGCAGCGAGGTCGTGAGCTATCAGTTCGGTAAGATGACCTGCGCGCGGGATGGATGGTTCGTTGGTGTAGTGGTGACCATCATCCCCCATGGTAGCGGCCAGCCCACAACGGATTTCCCCGCCGATTTCAACCACTACGGCCGTCCAGAACAGGCCAACGTTTACACTGATCAGCTTGCCATCTGGAATAGTGGATAAAAGTTGATCATATAGGGAGTTTGGGCTCATTTTGCTTCCATAAAAAACAGTTGAGAATTGATATAGTCAGGAAGGGAAGAAGGCACAGGGCGATAATAACCTGCCCCGGCACAAGTCTGGCATAACTGGAGCCCATTGCATGTCACTTCTCGTTCATTGATGATCTCCTCCCCGCAGCCAGCGCAGTTAACGCGCAGACCTGGGTGCGAGACCATCTTCTCAACAGATGTATTCAGGATAACTTCCTGAATTGCCAGCAATTCGTCATCGGGCATCACCTGGTAAGCCTGTAATTGAGCAAAATAATGGCGTGGTTCGCCAGGGACACAATGATAAGCCTGTTCACGTACATTCGGACAGGGTGCGATGCGAACAGCGCGGCCGGTATGGGTATCTACAATCACGGCAGCGATTTTTCCCTGATCTTCCAACCGCAGGGTGCGGTGTCCCAGACTGCAGCCGGTGGCAGCTTCCACGCCATCCGAAAAACAGCCATCGCTTTCAACAATAGTTAGCAGTCGCTTATTGGGATTTTCACCCGGCGTAAGGTTAAAAATACGCACAGCCAGCAGGCCGATACGCACGCCAAGCACCTGTCGTGGGCATAGATGATTGTGATGGGCTGCGGATTGTTCCAGGAATGGTTGGATGTTCATGATAAAGCTCCATTTTCAAAAAGTAAGTTGCTGATCAATAAAAACGGGCCGTCTTGTGAAAAAAGACAGCCTCTTCGCGAACCCGGTTCATAAACAGGGTACAAAAATTAAGGGATGTCTCCTTTCCAAATTCGGGGGGCCGGGACGTTTCCGTCACTGACCGGGGCCATTTGCACGGCCGTTCTGGCTGCCATGAGCAAGGTTTTAGGCAGGCAGACTCGGAGATAGCGCTATTCAGTTTTAATTCATGTGCAAGATCAAGTTTCCATCATCTGTTAATTCGATGCGCAATGCTGCCAAAGGTTGCGCTGCCGGACCGCGCTGCAGGCTGCCATCCTGCGCATACAAGGAGCCATGACAGGGACAGGCGAATCCATCTGATTTCGCTTCAACAGTACAGCCAAGGTGCGAGCAAACCAGGCTCAACGCAGAAAATCCGTTCTCAGTATGGATAAGCAGCGCCGGGACGTTGGCAAGCACCGTGCGCGAGCCAACCGGGTAGCTGGCTGCTGGGCCGAGGTTCAAGGTAGTTGGGGGTGCAGCATCAGGCTGAAAATCCAGGAAACGCAACAGGCCTCCCAGGATCAGTCCACCACTCAGGTAGAGAAAACCATCACGCGCCATTTTTAGAAAGTCACGACGGGAGAGTTCAGACATGGGTTACCTTTCCACCGAGTGACATTCGTGACAATACTGCGAACCCTGCTGTTCCGGTTTTTGTTTGCAAGTAGTACCTTTTACCGGGCGAAAGGTGAAATTCTGCCTGGTAACCTTGCCTGTCATTTCATAGCTGCCATCTGGCAGCACTCGCGTATTCCATAACAGCTCACCTTTTTCGGTGACAAGCACGCTGTCGCCAGCTTTTAGATCCACAACCGGATTTAGAAAGGCAAGTTTGAAGGCAAGCTTGTCTGCTTCGGTAATTGTGTGAGTTTGTGGCAGTTCAGTCAAGGTACCATGACAGGTTTTGCACTGGATATACTGGATATCCTTCTTGTTGGAGTGCAGGTCGCCATCACCCATCGCTTCGCTGCGCGTATGACAGTCCACACAATCCAGCGTATATTCGCAGCGCGTAAACTGGGCGATTGGCTGGTAATAATCGTGGAGCCGGTCTGTCGCTACATCCGTGCGTTCGATAAAAGCCATGCTGCGCAAATCGTAGTTGCCGCGGTTATGGCAGGTGTTGCACTGACTGTACGGGATCGTTGTAGTCAGGTGGTGGATCTGACCTTTTGCAAAACCGTTGATCCCGGGGGTATGGCAGGCCGCACAGCCCGTCAGGCGGGCAAATAGTGTGCCATCTTGCAGTGTGGCGTTGATATGACAGGTCAGACAGTTATCAGCAAATTGCTGAATGAGCGGGCTGGTTTCATTGGATGGATCAAAAGCATTCAGTGAAGGAAGGCCGGTTTTTGTAGTGATATGGCTATCAGTGATGGATTGGATGCCAAATCGGGCAATCTGATCCGGCTGTGCGCCAAACGTAAAGCGAATATTGGCGATCGCCCCGGCATAGGTGGATTGCACGCTGGTCAGCACTCTCTGGATGTGATCCAGGTTATCAGCGGTTGTGCCACTGTGGCAATTACCACCACCACAGGATTGCTCCACCACCGCCAGGTCGGAAGGATTTTCCCCTCCGCGCATACTGCTGTGCGCCAGATCCGCATCCATCGCCAGGCGTTCGCCGCCGTGACACAGCACACACCCGAAAGTTTTAACAGGGTGCGATGAGCTGATCTCCGGCAATTCACCGTGACAGGAAAGGCAATATTCCGGCTGGCCCGTCAGTGTGGGCACCAGGCTTACAAGTTGCGGCTGGCGGAATTCCATCCACCGGGCCAAAGCCAGCGTAAGCAATAAAGTTCCGGAAGCCAGCACAATCCATTTACGCATATTAAAAGGCTGCCAGGCTGCCAATGATGGTAAGTGCAATCACCAGCAGGGCGATCCCTGCCAGTATGATTTGCGCCATGCGGTTGGATTTGGGAAACCAACGGCCCAGATCCTTTTCGGCGGGTCTGGGGAAAATATAAGGGATGAGTGCAAGTACAGCCAGCACAATCAACGGAACCAGGATACCCCACACAAACGGGTCACCCCATTTGAGCATCTGCTGCACCCACAGGAAGAACCAGGGCGCGCGGGCATCGCCTGAAATGGCGGTTATTTCTTTAATTGGAGCAGCCAGAGGGGCTGGAGCAAAGACGGAGAGCAGGATCAACACGGAAGCGCTGAAGAGCATCGCCAGGACTTCACGCCGTACCAGTTCAAAGCGCGTAATCCGCTCGTTATCGGTGCGCATTGAGGCGGGCGGAAGGGCAATGCCACCATCGCGCCGCACACGAAAGGCATGCCAACCCACCAGAAAAGCCGCCGGGAGCATCAGACCTACCAGGTGCCAGGCATAAAAGCGGGTAAGTGTGGCCTGTACAGGCTGTATTCCGCCGATCAAAAGCACGTAAAGCCTGTTCCCGAGCACCGGGATGGTTTTAAGCAGGTTGGTACCCACTACCAGCGCCCATTGAATGCCCGTATCCCAGCGCAGAATGTAGCCGGTGAAATCGAGCAGGATGGCTGACACGAACAAGACCAGGCCAAGCAAATAATTGAAACGCCGCGGAGGAGCATATGCCCCGCTGAAAACCACCCGAGCCAGGTGTACAGCGCTGACCACCAGCAGAAACTGGGCTGACCAGAAGTGAAGGTTTCGCACCAACCCGCCAAACGGCACCAGGTAGGCAATGGTTTGGATGGATGTGGCTGCTTCATCGGTTGTGGGAATGTAGTAGAACATCTCCAGTGTGCCGGTAATGATCAGTACCAGCACCAGGAAGATGGCCGTGCCGCCTGCGCCCAATGTATAGCGCCAGCGCGATTGTCTGGCTGGAATGGTCGGCGGATGCAGGTGGTGGAAAAAATTGGGGCGCATATCTTTTCTACAGTATTTATGAAGAAGGTTCTGGTTAAAGAAATCGACACGGAGGGTTTTCAACCCTCCGTGTCGATTTTAGCCTAATCTCCACTGTGCGCCTGCTCTCCGTGCTCAAAGAGCGGCAGATATTTGGCAGCCAGGGTAAAAGCCAGCACACCGGCCGAAACGATGCCAATCGAAACAGAGATTTCCGGCAAAGTTGGGAAGTACGTGACGTGGCTCATAAACGCGGGCACATAGCTGAGCGGGTCGGCGTGTTTGATGGCAAACCAACTGGCATTGAAGCGGTTGAACATTAAACCTACAACGACAAATATTGAGCCAATCAAAAGGCCCTTCGGGCTTTCACGAACGGCACGTCGCGTAAACAGGGCAATCGGGATGAGTGCGCCAATGATGATTTCACCCCAAAACAGGACACTCATCAGGCCGCTTGTGAACAGGAGATTTAATTCACCTGACCAGGCCAAGTCGCCAAACTTTAGCGCCAGATAGATCAACAGAACATAAACATCGGCTTTGGCGAGTTTCTTAAGCAGGTGCGTTTCCAGTCCCTGGCCAAAAGCGCTGGAACTGAGTGACGATTCCAGAATAATCATTCCCAGGCCAACATTAACTGCCGAGACGAAAAACAACAGCGGCAGCAAAGAGGTCCACCAAAGTGGATGCAGTTTGTAGGGCTCGATAATCAGCATGGAGCCAAGCGATGATTGGTGCAGGGTGGAGAGCACAACACCCAGAATGATGAACGGCCAGGAGTATTTGTGGATGGTATGGGCCACTTTATTCAGCTTGAATCCTTCCAGTAAGACTGGTGAGAATTCAATCAACAGTACGGTGGTGTAGAGCATCACGCAGATGCCAACTTCAAACAAGATGGAGGTGTAATTTTGATATACCATCAAGTGCCAGATACGCACCGGCTGACCCAAATCCACCAGCAGGGCGATCACCACCATGATGTAGCCGAGCAAACCTGTCAGCACCGATGGCCGCAACAATGGGCGAAATTCTTTGAGATCGAGTATTTCGACAGTGGCGACAATCGTGAACGCGCCAGCTCCCAGGGCCACGCCACAATACAGATCGAAACTGATCCAGAAGGCCCAAGGATAGGCATTGCTCAGATCGCTAATGGCACCGATGCCATAGGCATAGCGAACAAAGGCTGAAATGGCTGCAAAAGCCATCAGGGTGATCATGACCCACATGCCGCGCGTGATGGGCAGGCGGCGGAGATTTTCTGTTACCCGCAAATTTAACTTCATTTTTCACTCTCCGTCTCTTGCGCGGCAGGTTGTTCTTCTTGCATAGTTTCTTTTTTCTTGAAGGCCCGCACGCCCACGGTAATGGCACTCAAGACACCAGCCCAACCGAGAGCAAAGGGAATGGTTTCTTCCATCAAGCCTTCGGTGATTTTGTTGATCGGATCAGAACCCAAATCGGGCAGGCCCAATTCTTTGAAAGGCACATGCGAGAGGATCAGATAAGATGTGCCGCCCTTCTCGAATTCACCATACACGTGGTCAATATAGCGGCCCGGATGCGCCTGAATGCGTGTATGTGCGAGCGCGATCAATTCCTCGCGCTCGCCAAATTCCAAGGCATCTGTGGGACAGGTAGCCACACAGGCCGGCTCTTCGCCCACATCAATGCGCTGGGGGCACATGGTGCACTTGTCAATAAAAGCGCCGGCAATGATGCCCTTGTCGTAGTCAAAATGGGGTACGCCAAAGGCGCAGGCATTCATACAATAACGGCAGCCAATGCACACATCTGGGTTGTAGAGCACTGGCCCATCGGCGCGCTTGGTGTAGGCTCCCACCGGACAGGCGGACATGCAGTCGGGATGTTCGCAATGCATGCAGTGCGCAACCATCGTGGCGCGCTCGAGCTCAGGATATTCACCCTTGATGCCAATGCCAGCCAACCAGATGCGGGTCTTGTCTGTTGGAATGTTGTTTTCCACGCTGCAAGCCACCATGCAGGCGCGGCAGTCTATGCAGCGAGTGGCGTCAAAAAGATAGGCTTTATGTTTTATCTCAATCATGTTATTAAGCCTTTTTTACCGTTACAAAAGTCTGGCTGAGCGCCTGACCACCACTGATCGGGTCAGTAAAAGTAACGTGCACAACCGAATCGCTTGCGCCAACCCCATAAGCTGTGGTCAAGCCCTTCGAGATGTGCCCATAGCCTGGCGTCATGTATACGCAATCGGGGCGAATGGCCTGCGTGACCAATAAGCGTGTGTGGATTTTGCCAACCGAGCTGGAAGCTTCAACCCAATCGCCATCCGCCAGATCGAGTTCACCGGCGGTTTTTGTGTTCATCCACAGACGCGGCTCATCGGAATACTTGTTTAATAGCTGGTTGTTCTGTGTGCCGAACTGTGTGGATTGCGCCACTTTGCCAGTCAGCAAATAAAATTCACTGGGCTCAGGTTGAGGTGGTTCTTCCCAAGTGGGAACACCGGGAAAGCCCACTTTGGCGAGCGTTTCTGAATATAGTTCAATCTTGCCACTGGGCGTGCTCCAGCTTTTTTCAAGGGTTTCGCCAGCGTGAGGGGTTTCTTTTAGTTCTGCGTAGCCTTTGGATTTCACTTCTTCCAGGCTGATGCCCAGCGGAACTAACTGCTGGCGGAGATAATCTTCGTCATCCGCATACTGGAAGAAATCGCCCAGCCCAAGACGTTCACCCAACTGCTTGTAAATCCAAAGCGCCGATTTGGCTTCACCCTGGGGCTCAATCACCGGTTGGCGGATAAACACTCTGTCCCCAACCGGAAGCAGCGGATCGTAGCGTTCAAGATACGATGCTTCCGGAAGGACGACATCTGAGAACCAGGCGGTGTCGTTCATGATGATATCGACTGTGGCGATAAAATCCATTTTAGCGAAGGCTTCCAGTGTCCGGCCGCGGTCTGGAAGTGACATGACCGGGTTTTGGCGGGAGATGAACCAGCCATGCGCCTGGTACGGATCACCAGTGACGATGTTGTCACGCAACTCCTGGAAGACACCCAGCTTAAAAGGCACCACCGGATACTTCCACGGAACTCCATCCAGCCGCAGCGCAGAAACGCGCGGATAGGCAGGTTGCGCCGGTTTGCCCAGGGTGCCGCTTTCTTCGCCATCCGCCTCGGTCATGGTCACGCCCCAGTTGCCCACAATCGCATTCAAAATGGTAATGGCGCGCTGGGTGTGGAAAGAATTGACAAAGTTCGAGGTGCGCCAGCCGTTATGGGCCAAGGCATGCGGCGCGGCAGCGGCAAATTCACGCGCCACGCGAACGATGGTTTCAGCGGGAATGCCAGTCAGTGGCGCAGCCCAGGCAGGCGTGTAACGGCTGACTTCCTTTCTGACCTCATCAAATCCAAGGGTATTCTTTTCAACAAAAGATGCGTTGTACAGCTTTTCGTCAATAATGATGTTGAGTAAGGCCAGATGAAAGGCCAGATCGTTGCCAGGTTTGACCGGCAGCCATTCTGTAGCCTTGGAGGCCGTCTTGGTATAACGCGGGTCCAGATAGACCACCTTGGCTCCGCGGTCAATGGCATGGCTCAGGTCGGAAGTCTCGGATGTGGAAATTGCTTCGAGCAGGTTGCGTCCAGTCAGCAGGATGTAGGCCAGTTTGTCATCGTAAATTCGGGCTGGTTCTTCCATGCCATAGGTCATCAGATTGGCGACAATCATGGCATTAAAACACAGGCTGCGCTGTGTGCCGTAGTTCGGCGAACCGAATGCATAGAGGAGATTTTCAAACTGCACCTGGCTTAGATTATGCGTTGAAGAGAAAACCATTGCTTCCGCGCCGTATTTATTTTTGATCTCCAGCATCTTGCTGGCGGTCAGATCGAGGGCTTCTTCCCAGGTGGCTTTGCGGAATTTTCCTTCACCGCGGTTGCCAACCCGGATTAGCGGTGTCAACACCCGGTCGGGATCGTAAGTATTCATCAGGCCGGATTGGCCGCGCGGGCAAAGATTGCCGCGTGAATGCGGATGTTCCGGGTTGCCTTCCAGCTTGACAACCCTGCCATCTTTTACTTTCGCCAGCACACCGCAGCGCCACACACACATTTCGCACATGGTGGAAATGATGCCATCGCCGCTGGCACTCAACGTTCCGTTTTCCCGGGCAGCCCTGACGACCAGAGGCGGCAGCATCTGACCGATGACGACCATTCCAGCCGACGCAGCTCCTAATTTAAGAAAATCACGCCTGGATAATGTTTTGTTCATAGGGTTCTCCAATAATCGGTTCTTTGTATTCACCAGTAATAAAACACCGGGAGCCGGCTATGCTTTCTCTTTCCGCTGCCATCCTGCGCGGTCGATCAGGTAGAAAAGCAGTAGCGAGATCAGTCCAAACAGCACCACGGTTAGGAAAGGGCTCAAATTCCAAAGATCGGGAATGGTGGTGTTGCCATAATTGGCAATTGCTGAAATCGATGGGAATACCTGCTGGTAGGTCAGGCCATAAATAATCGCACCCGTCAGAAAACCGAGCAGACCCGGAACAATGTAATCCAGCTTTCCTTCGCCCGCTCCTGCTGCGCAGGTGCCTGGGCAGTAGCCGCTGAGCGCCATGCCCACACCAAATATCAAACCACCGACTATGTTTCCAACAATATAGGTGGCGGGAACGGCCGGGAAGGTGATCAGACCCAGACCACGCAGAGCAAACAAGCCGCTCATGGCAACAACCAGGGCAGTCATCATAAATTGCAGCACAGCCATATCCGTAAAACGGAATACGTTCACAATCTTGTTGTACTTTGTTAACCCAGCTTTGTTCAACGAGAAACCGAAGAACACACCCAGGGCGAGAGCTACGATATAGTTTGTCATGTCAGCCTCTTAATAACGCTTGCGATAAATTACCAACGCGGTCAGGATGCCTGAAGCGAACATACCAGCGATGAACAGGAAAGCCGATGGGGCCAGCAGCATGCCACCTGAAATAGCCAGGCCGCTGGTACAACCTCCGGCAATGCCAGCCGCATATTCCAGGATGATCGCGCCTATAAAGGCCAGCACCCATCGCTTCCAGGTCTGCGGGCCAAAGATACGCTTCCATTGCACATCAGGATTGGCAGCATCTTTCTTGCCCCACTTAAGTGTGCCACTGGTTCCGGCCCCAAGCATCCCCCCGAAAAATATACCCACAACCAGAAGAACGCTTGTGGTAATCCCGGCCGGCATGATGAAGTCGAAATACATATTATCGAAGAGCGCGGGCGCAATAGCTTTGCCAAGCAAGCCAGCCAAATTCTCGAACGCGCCTGAAGCGCCAAGCAAGCTGTTACTGATCCAAACTGCCGCGATGCCCACCAGACCGAGCAGGATACCCGCCACATAGGGCGACCAGACTTCCTTGCGGATGTAATTCAGGATAGTTTTCATGGGTTACTCCTTGCCGTAATTAGTACCGGTGCTATCCGTGTTCTTTTCAACAGAGATGACGGCATCCATCAGATCAAAGACTTTTTCGGCTTTTTGTGGGTTGTCGAGCACGGCATTTAGCGATTTGCGACTTTGCGACTTGAGACCTACGATTTTTGGTAGCATGGCAACCACTTCCACCGGATATTCGCTATCTGGCTTACGCGTGTCGCCAAACGAAACATTGATCAGCTTTTCCCTGGTGACAGCAAAACCACCGCCGCCCACGACAACCAGACCTATCATGACCATCAGAATGGTGTTGCCCCAATTTATCGGGCGTTTCCCCAATACGACTGAATCGTAGTTTTGGACATAATCCACATAATTGGGGTCGTTGACATCTATTTTGGTTGAAACTAAAGCAGAGATCGAGCTGGATACCGGTTGTTCGCTAGCTGTACCTGGTGCGGCTGTGGTCACCGGAGCAATATCTCCCCCGGCAGGCGGGACAGATGAGGCCGCGCCGAGTGTCACCCCCAACGTTGTAGCGTAGACCTGGGCACGCGCATCCAAATCCGCCACGTGGCATTGCTGGCAGGAGGCTTTCACGTCCGCCAACGGGGCAACCATGCCCTCATGCGCCATGATCTTGTCCGTGGCTTGGTTATTACCCGCATGGCAGATATAACAAAAATCACCAAAGGCATGCGACTGATGCCAGGCGGTGCCATCCGCATTCACAGGCTTTTCAGCCTGTACTTCGTGACAGTTTTTGCAGGAAGATGCCTGGGAACCACACTGTGCGCTGGCCGGGGTCGCAGTGCCCAGCCAGAGGCCTGCGGCAATGACAAGCGTTATTCCGAAGAGTAAAAAAGATACTACAGTTTTCTTTTGGTGCATGGTTTCCTCCAGAGAGAACTAAATAATTCAAGCAATGGCTTCTGCCATCAGGTTGGCGCTGCGCATTACGCGATCGTGCAAAACTGAACGCAGGATATCAAGGGCATTAATTAACCGGCGGTCCGTCAACCTGTAGTGCATGGTAGTACCCTGGCGATCGGCAATCACCAAACCATGATCGCGCAAGACTTTCAAATGACGGGAAGCGGTTGGCTGACTGAGGTTCAAATCCATGATGAGATCTGTCACGGTGCGCGAGTGTTCATCCAGTTCGTAAAGGATAAGGATACGCGTTGGGTCTGAAAACGCCGAACATAGATCGGCTTCCATTTGCGAAACTTCCTGGGTAAGAGATGTGGAAAGGGGCATGATGTCCTGCTCACTATATATATGACTTGGCAAATAAATAAATATACCTATGCTGATATTAGCCGTTAGCTTCAAGAAACAATAGTGGGTTTTGTCACAATCAAAAGAGCAGATTGTCACAATATACTTTACATACACATTATTCAGATAGTCGATTGTGCTTATCTGGTTATTATACGACAATATATTAGTATTATATGTTGTAATATAACGAAAATATACTATAATATTGTTATATATGTATTTTTCACACTGCTGATTAGTTTGCATTACCAATATAATAGTACAACGCACCGCAGACAGAATGATCGGTATTACCACAAGCCAGGCCACCCAAGGAGGCATGCCATGTTCACCAGAAGAACTTTTGCGTTTTCCTTTATCACAATTGGATTGTTGACGTTGCTGGGTTTGCTCTTACTTGCCACACCGCAAGTTGTACTGGCACAAACATCCACTCCTGCCAGCCTGACCAATACCTGCCGCAATTGCCACGAGGATTTGTATTACCTGCACGACACTGGAAAATCGTATTGTTTGGCTGAATCCCCCATGCAGTGCGTTGATTGTCATGCTGGTGATCCTGAGGCTATTTCGCAGGAAAGCGCTCACAAAGCCTATATCAAATATCCGGTGGTAAACCAGGATGATTCCAAATGCTATCAATGCCACCCGGAGCAGGCGAAGGCGCGTGTTGAAAAATTTCGCCAGGTGGCTGGCATTCACAACGTAATCGTGGCTTCTTCCTATCAGCCTGTGTCGTTAAGGACACGGTCCGACTCAAACCAGGATATCCAAGCGCATTCCGATGAGTTGTTTTCTAAACCGTGGACCTTTACACTGGTAGTGGTGGCAGCACTGGTTCTCACTGGTTTAATTATTTACATCATTCGTCACGTATAGATCTCACCCAGGAGCATAATCAATGAAAATCGCAGTCATCACCGACGACCAGCAAACCATCTCGCAGCATTTTGGTCGTGCGCAATATTATCGGGTTTTTAGCGTTGAGGCTGGCAAAATTATCGCATCTGAGCCTCGCGCCAAGGCTAACCACAATCAATTCACAGATCAACACTCTCATCAGGATCATGCCGAAACTCATGGCAGCGATCCGGCATCCGAACAGCGTCACGCCACCATGCTGGATACGATTGCAGACTGCCAGGTGATCCTGGTGCGCGGTATGGGCATGGGTGCGCACAATGCGCTTAAAGCTCGCGGGATTGAACCAATCATTACCGACATTCAGGATGCCCAGCAGGCAGTAGTAGCCTATCTGGCTGGCAGCATCGTGGATCATCCTGAGAAATTGCACTAAGCGGAGCGATTACATGGAACGCTCAATTTTTGATATTCAGGCGGATTTCTGCAAGGCAATGGCAAATGCCACCCGTCTTCAAATTATGCACACCTTGCGCGAGCGTCCCATGATTGTCGGCGAAATCATGCAAAAGACAGGTTTCAACCAATCCATGGTCTCGCGCCAGTTGGCGACGCTGCGCGCTGTCGGTGTGGTGGATTGTCAGCGACAGGGCACTGAAAAGCTGTATCAGCTTTCAGATGAAAAAATAGGTGATGTTTGCGACCTGGTGCGCAAAGTGTTATTGGAGCAAATGCAAAAACGCTCGAATACATTGTTTGGGTAAATAATTCTCCTTTGGCTGAGCAGCGGCCAGGTTGGACCGCCCAGCCACTGCCTTATTTTAAAACGCGCGCCAAGGAATAAAAACAAACCCCAACTCGGGATTGGGGTTTGTTTGATGGTTTTGAAATTTTCTTATCACCCGATATGGTTAATCGATGGAAAATCTGCAAAATGACGCTGCACCGGATCGCGTGATTCGTTGGGAGTCTGGATAACCAGTATAAACACGGCCCGTGTGTCAAACGGATTCCGCCAGATATGCGGCAAGATGGCCTCGAAAATTAAAAAATCGCCTTTTTCAACAACATAAGACTGTCCATCAATCAGATATTCGACTTTTCCTTCCTGGCAGCAAATAAACTCCTGTCCTGGATGCACCACCTGACGTTCACCGCTCATGGCGTGGGGCTCCAATACAATCAGGAAGGGTTCCATTTCCTGCGCCTTCAGGCGCTTGCCCACCCCCTCAATCGTGAGACCGTTACCGGTAATAACGGGACGTTCACTGCCTTTAACCAGAAGGACATCACCGACAAACTCATCATCAAAGAAATAACTGACCTTGATATTGAGCGCGCCAGCGAGACTCTGCAGAGTGGACACGCTGGGAGAGATTTCATCCCGCTCGATCAGGCTGACAGAGTTGGATGAAATTCCGGCAAGCTGTGCCAGATCGCGTTGGGATAGACGACGTTCTGTGCGTAAACTTCGCA
>Ga0172368_10004151_pt1 | contig 16967 bp, 18 predicted proteins | sample Lak11m_FD_114540 | JGI IMG/M metagenome (GOLD analysis project Ga0172368, IMG submission 114540) | Freshwater microbial communities from Kabuno Bay, South-Kivu, Congo - kab_022012_11m | ecosystem: Environmental > Aquatic > Freshwater > Lake | place: Democratic Republic of the Congo: South-Kivu...
CTCCGCTGCGTAGCTCCTATGAAAATAGAATGGTATGAACGGTATGATAGGCATTCCGCCTACCACTCATTTTCATGCCCATGGGTGAACCATATGGTTCATCGGTAACTTACTACGAACAACTATTTATCTTTACTGCGGCCTAGCTTGCGCTTTCAGGCTTATCACGCTGGTCGATAGAGAATTCCAGTTCATCGAGAGTTTCTTTGCTGATCACCAGCACGTCTTCCAGACGCACGTCGAGCTTTTTCATCAAAGCAAGCAGGATGGTGTTTTGATATTCGAGATGCTTGTAGAGCACTTCGATCTCCTGTTCGGCCTTCATGTTCACCTGATAATCATTTTCCGCGCGAAGCTCCGAATGCTTGCTTTGCAGGTTCTGGCCCACCATGATCAACGGCAGCAGGATCAATTGTAAATAGCCGCTGGAAATATACTGGATCACCGGCATGGCGCTTCGGAACAACAGGGGGATGGTGACCATGATCGCGCAGGCAAAAAAGAACCCCATGGTTCCGACAATATTGGTCGCTCTGAGCGCGATACGATCGGTCAATGACAACGACTGCTCGTGCATTTCATTGACATTCTGGATCGGCGCGAGCGTTTCCCGAGTCACGGACAAAGACGGCGGGAGTTGGACCAGCGTAGAGTTATCAGTCATGAAACACCTCATGCATGGGTCGAAGTTGGATTCTCGATGTGAGCGAATGCCACCCGATTGCGGGAACAGGCGATCCTGCCGTCTGCACGTTATGGCACTACAATATTGCGCTCCGTCGCGACCATTTGGCGGATTTCGGCGGGGAGGGAGGGAAATCCTGCCTGGGAGCGCGGACCGCTGAGTCCGCGAGTGTTGCCCATCGACACCACACGCGGACTCTGAGGTCCGCGCTCCCAAATCATTCGTGGATCCGCCGCACGTAGATATCCTGCGCCAGCGGTTTGTCCAGGGCGATCTGGGTCTGGCCGACCTGGAAGACGACGCTGGGGAAGGTCTGGATCACCGACACCGGGGCGCCGGGGAGGGCGCCGAGAGCCATCAGCTTCTGCATCGTTTCCTGCTGCGTGGTGGAGAGGTAGGCGATGGCGCCGCGCTCGCCGGGGTGCATCTCGGCCAAAGGCACGATGACCGGCTCGGAGACATCTTTGCCGGCGCCACAGCAGCGGCCCGGCGGGATGGGGCGGCCGTGCGGGCAGGTTTTCGGGTGGCCGAGCAGCGTGCAGATGTGCTCGTCGATGCCGCGGTGCAGCGAGTGCTCGAACTCGCACGCCGCCTCGTCTACTTGCCGGCCATGTATATTCATCACATCGTGCACCAGCCGCTCGGCCAGCCGGTGTCGGCGCACCGCCCCGCGCGCCTGCTCCTCGCCGTCCTGAGTCAGCGCCAGGTGTTCTCCATTGAGGGTCGCCAGCCCATGCCGCAGCAATTGACCCAGCACCAGGTCGTCGGGCGCGGGCACCACTACCTCCCATCCTTCCACGTCGCGGTTGTAGAGATGCTCGAGGTAGTCCTCGGTGTTCGCGCTCAATTGGAGATAGACCGGACGATGTTGTTGTTTGGTAGCCATGCGTGCTCCTGTGGGTATCTAGTAAAGGTTCTTCGAAAACCGAGTAAGCCGGTACGTAGTAAGCCACGCAGCCGCAGCGGAGTGGCGTCGTTGATCGGTAAGCCTTCTGATCAACGACGCCACTCCGCTGCGGCTGCGTGACTTACTACGTACCGGCTTACTCGGTTTTCGAGAAGGCTTCATTGGCCGTTGGCCTTTTTGAATAACCGTGCCAGCAACCCTGGCAGCCGCGCCGGCGCCGGCATCTCGTAGCCGCACTTCGAGCAGCGCACCTTGTGGCAGCCGCCGGCGCCGAACATGGCGCAGTTGTTGCAGCATTTTGCGCTTTCTTCCTCGGAGAAGCGCGTATTACAAAACGGGCAGGTAATCGTGCTTTTCGTCTTAGTTGCCATGTGGAATCGCATCCTTATTCAAAATGAACTGCAGGTGCGACGCCTCCAGTCCGATGCGCAGCAGGTAGCCGATGCCGAAGGCGACCACGATGATGAACGCGGTCATCGCCAGCGTGACCCACAGTCCGCGCTCGCGCTTCATGACCAGGAACTGCGCGATGCACGGCAGGAACAGCGTCAGTGTGACCGCCGATACCAACACCTGCACGGGGTTTATCAGGCCGGAGCGGAACAGGTGCCACAGCCCGGCGGCGCCGAAGTCGCGCCGGAAGAAGCCGCCCAGCAAGATGGTGCCGCCGGAAAACTCCAACGCCGGGTTGCGCGCCACATCCGCCGAGGTAGGCAGGCCGATGAGCGCTGCCAGCGGGTCCAGCCCGCGCTCGACGTAACCGAGCAGCCCGTGATGCGGCCAGAAAATGAACGTGTGACCGTTCCACGCCAGCGAGCCGACCCACAGCAGCAGGCTGGCCACCGCGAACATCGGAATGATTTCGATCAGGTACCATTCCAACCGCGTATATGTCTTCACCAGCACATTGCTGAGCTTGGGCAAGCGGAGGGGCGGCAGCTCCATGTAAAACTGCGCCTTCTGCCCGGGCAGCAGCTTGGCCGCCAGCAGGCCGACGAGGAGGAAGACCAGCGCCAGGATGGCCAGGTAGATGAGCAGGCCGTAAGGCTGCACCGCGCTGAGCATGGCCAGGAACAGCCCGCTTTGCGCCGCGCAGGGGATAGCGAGTGCCAGCAGCAGCGTGGCGATGATGCGCTCGCGCTTCGTCTCCAGCACGCGGGTCACCATCGTGGCCATGGTGTCGCAGCCGAAACCGAGCACGATGGGGATCACCGCGCGCCCGTTCAGCCCGATCCCCTTGAACAGCCGATCGATGAGCATCGCCAACCGCGGCAGGTAGCCGCTGTCCTCTAAAATTGAAAAAACCAGGAAGAACAGGCCGACCACCGGCAGCACGATAGCCACCGCGTAGGTCAGGCCGAGGGTGAGCACGCCGTATTCGCCGACGATCAGATTCGACCACAACGAGGGCAGGAAATGTGTGACCCAGTGCGTGGCGAAGGGATTGATCCACCGGCCGAAGAGGACGTTCTCGAGCCAGTTGACCAGAAATCCCCCGCCGAAGACGCCGACGAATTTGTAAATGCCGAAATAGAGCACCAGCGCGATCACCGGCAATCCAGCCAGCGGGTGCATGAGCAGGCGCGACAGCCATTCGAGCCGCGCGGGAGGCACCTCGGCGGGCATGCGCATGGTCTGGGCCACAATCTCGTTGGCCGCCTCCTGCCGCCGGAGGGGGATGATAATGGACAGTGACTGCGCATACCGGGATTGTACCGCCTTGACTATGCGCTGCACGGCTTCCAGTGTTTCGGGGCCGGCTTCACGCGCAACCAGCGCCGCGACTTCCTCATCGCCTTGCAGCAGCAGCAGCGCCACCGCGCGTGGGCACATGGCGGAAACCCCGCTGATGCGCTCCGCGATTGAAGAGATCGCTGTTTCGATCCGCTCGCCATATTGGACCGGTGTCGCGCAAGCCGTCGGGGGCGGGCAGCGGCCTGATAGCACGTCGCCCAGCATTTCCACCAGTTCCCTCACGCCACGGTTGGCGGCGCCGGCAGTGGCAAAGACGGGGATTTCCAACGCCGCGGCCAGCGCCGGCACGTCGAACTCGAAACCGAGATCCTCCGACTCGTCCATCATGTTCAGCGCCAGCATCACCGGCAGGCCGGCTTCCAGTAACTGCAAGGTCAGCGGCAGCATGCGCTGCAGATTCTTCGCGTCAAGCACGTGCAGTGTGACGACCGGAGATTCTTCGAGCAGCAGGCGGCGGGCGACGGCCTCCTCCTCGGAGATAGGCAGCAGAGAATACATGCCGGGCGTGTCCACCACCTCCACCTCGGCGCCGCCCAGCCGGGCCTTGCCGCGCGACACCTCCACGGTGGTGCCGGGGTAATTGGAGACGGTGACGTAGGCGCCGGTAAGGCGGTTGAAGAGCACGCTCTTGCCCACGTTCGGGTTGCCGACGATGGCCAGTAGCGGGCGTTCGCCGGTAGCCGAAGGTTTCACCGCGGTTGGAGCACAATGGGACATTACTTCTCCACCTCCACCAGCAGGCAGTCGGCCATCGCGCGGGAGAGGGCATGCCGCTCGCCGCTCACTTCCACCGTCAGCGGTCCGTCGAAGGGAGCCAGTTCGCATACGGTGACGCGGGCGCCGGGACGCAGGCCCAGCCGCGCCAGATAATCCAGCGCGGGCTCGGTTTCATCGACCACCCGGCGGAGGCGGCCGGATTGGCCGGGCGCCAGCGTGGTCAACCGCGCCCAGGTATCACACGCACTGGTGTCAAGTGGATTGCCATGCGGGCAGGTGGCAGGATGGTCCAGTGCTTCCGTAAGATACGGCTCAACCTCTTCGTCGATGACATGCTCGAAGCGGCAGGCAATATCGTGGACGCGTTCCCATGGCACGCCCAGCAGGTCGGTCAGCAGGCACTCCGCCAGCCGGTGTCGGCGGCGCAGCGTGTCGGCGCGCTGCCGGCCCAGTTCGGTCAACCGTGCGCCATCCTGCCGCGAGTAGGTGAGCAATTGCTGATCGGCCATGCGCCGGATCATGCCCAATGCCGCCGGCGGTGAAATGTCCAGCTCACGCGCCAGCTCGGTGGGTGTCGCCACCTCGCCGCGGTCGCCGATCCGGCACATCGCCTCCAGGTACTCCTCCGCCTGCGGGGTCACCTCGCGCGTTGCCCCATTCATCACCATGCCCCATCCTCCGATTATTGATTCATAATTTCCATATTAACCTGCATTAATAATATGGATAATGACGTATAAATGTCAAGAGGGGACGTTATTCATGAGAGCGCCGGCGATGATGCCGGTGCTCCCGGGGATGCCATTTTGTTATAATGTGAAGAGGATTCGCCTGCCTTACCGGGAAATAGCAGCAGTTGATGCAGCGAGTGACGCATAATGCGGAGGCGACGCGCGGGGTGGGGGAGGCGCTGGGGCGGGCCGCCCTGCCGGGCGACGTGCTCTGGCTGCACGGGGCGCTGGGGGCAGGGAAGACGGAGATGACGAAAGGCGTGGCCGCGGGATTAGCGAGCCGCGATCCGGTGTCGTCACCCAGCTTCGCCCTGATCCACGAATACCGTGGAGGCCGCCTGTCGCTCTTCCACGCGGACCTGTATCGGCTGGAAACCAGATCGGCGCTGGACCTGGGACTGGAAGATTACCTGGAGGACGACGGCGTGACCGTGGTGGAATGGGGCGAGCGGCTGCCCGCTGATTTTTTCCCCGACGGTCTGGACGTGGAATTATCGTCACTGGACGACGAAGATGCGCGGCGCATGACGCTGAAGCCGCGCGGACCGGCGGGCGAGGCGTGGCTGAAAAGAATGGAAGCATTCGTGAGTAGTGAGTAGTGAGTGGTGCCCGGTCCGGTGGTCGAGTAGGCAAGGAAGCTTTGTCGAAAGACCCTCACAACTACCGAGCCGTATCGAGACCACCTCTCCTATAAAGTCCGTTCACGCAAGGCTTACCTATATCCGCGGTGGTCTCGATGCGGCTCGATAACTGCGAGGGTTTTTCGACAAAGCTTCCTTGCCTACTCGACCACCGGACCGGGCATTATCGAAATAAGGTTATTACGAATGCTGATCCTGACCATTGAAACCTGCACGGAGACGAGCACGCTGGGGGTAATGCGCGACGGAGTGGTGCTGGCGGAAGCGGCGTTTCCCAGCCGCTATACGCTGGCGAAACGGCTGCAGTTGCGTATCAACTGGTTGCTGGCGGAGTGTGAGGTGAACAAAACGGCGCTGGATGCTATTGCAGTGTCGCAAGGCCCGGGGTCATTTACCGGGGTGCGCATCGGGGTCGCGGCGGCCAAGTCGCTGGCCTACTGGCTGCATATCCCGCTGGTGGGCGTGCCTACGCTGGAAGCGCTGGCCTATCCGTTCCGGAAGGTGCCGGGAGCGCTGCTGGCGCCGATGATAAATGCCCGCCGCCAGCAGGTCTATACGGCGCTGTTTCACACGGAGGGTGGCAGGCTGCATCGGCAGACGCCGGACCTGCTGCTTTCCGCCGGACCATTCACCGAACTGCTGCACGGGCAGGCGAGCGGCGACGGCCCGCTGCTGTTCATCGGGCAGACTGACGGATTGCCGCCGGCCTTCCTGCACGATGCGCCGCGCCCACCCGCGCCGGTGCGCAGCCTGGTAACGCCGCACGCGCTGGCCGCGCTGGCGCAGGTCCGCCTGGAGCGCGGCGAACAGGATGATCCGTTGACGCTGTCGCCCATCTACCTGCGCAGCGCGGCGGACTGAATCGGGTGTTGGAGATGGGGATTGGGTGATGGGGATTAGGGATTGAGGTTTTGTATCGCATGTGACCAATACCCAACACCCAACACCCAACACCCAATCCCCAACCCCCAGGAAAAGACATGCACAACCTGGAAAATGACATTCGACTGGACTACATGCGGGCCGGCGATGTGCCGGTCGTGCACACGCTGGAGCTGGAGTGTTTTTCCAGCCCCTGGGATATGGCCTCGTATTATCGCGAGTTGCAGAACTCGTCCGCGTTTTATATCGTGGCGCGCAAAGGGGAGCGCGTGGTCGGGTATGGGGGCATGTGGTCGATCAGCGACGAGGCGCATATCGTGACGCTGGCGGTGCAGGGAGCTTTCCGACGGCAGGGCGTGGGGCGCCGCCTGCTGGAGGCGCTGATAAAAGAAGCCCGCCGGCGGCACGCGGAGCGCGTCACGCTGGAGGTGCGAGTGGGGAACCAGGCCGCGCAACATTTATACACCGCATTCGGCTTCCGCACAGTCGCCTTCCGCCGTGAATATTACCCGGATAACGGCGAAGATGCGGCGGTGATGGCACTGGAGCTGAAGTGAGTGTAAAAGGTTGAAGGCTTTCCGGGAGTTATTTGGTTTTTTTACGAGCACCGCTAAGATTGCCTCACATCACCCAGGTACAGAGACAGTAAGCCAACCGACTCCTCGGCACGATTTGACGACTACCCTCGAAATCTCGGATAATTCACAGGAGTAGCGGGGCGGGCGGGAACCGCACCCGCGCGATGAGGTTGATATGACACACGACGCAACGGACACCACCTGGCGACGCACGAACGGCTGCGGCGAATTACGCACGGCGGACATAGGCCGCACGGTCACGCTGATGGGTTGGGTGCAGACGAATCGCGACCATGGCGGGTTGATCTTCATCGATTTGCGCGACCGCTCGGGCATCGCGCAGATCGTCTTCAATCCGCAGGAGGAGCCGGAGGCCCACCGTACCGCGCAGTACCTGCGCTCGGAATATGTCATCGCCATGCAAGGCGAGGTGGCGCCGCGGCCCGAGGGCACGGTGAACCCGAAGCTGCCCACCGGTGAGGTCGAGGTGCACGTGAGCCGCGTCGAGGTGCTCAGCCCGTCAAAGACGCCGCCGTTCCCCATTAATGACGAGAATGCGCCGGAGATAGACGAGAACGTCCGCCTGAAATACCGCTATCTCGACCTGCGCAGCGCGCGGATGCAGCGCAACCTGACACTGCGCCACCAGGTCGCGCAGGCGGCGCGCATTTTTTTGAATGAGCACGGCTTCCTGGAGATCGAGACGCCGTTTCTCATCAAGTCCACGCCGGAGGGTGCGCGCGACTTCCTGGTGCCATCGCGGCTGCACCCCGGCGAATTTTACGCGCTACCGCAAAGCCCGCAGCTCATGAAGCAGACGCTGATGGTAGCCGGCTTCGAGCGGTACTATCAACTGGCGCGCTGCATGCGCGACGAAGACCTGCGGGCTGACCGACAATACGAGCACACGCAGATTGACCTGGAGATGTCCTTCGTGCAGCGCGAGGACGTGCTGGAGCTGGTCGAGGGGATGATGCAACGCTTGCTGGTCGAGATCGGCGCCGAGATTCCGATCCCGTTCCCGCGGCTGAGCTACCGGGAGGCGATGGACCGCTTCGGCAGCGACAAGCCGGATACCCGCTTCGGCCTGGAATTCGTCGATCTGTCCGGCATCTTCGCCAATACCGAATTCAAGGCCTTTGCCGGCGTGCTGGCAAGTGGCGGTCAGGTGAAGGGGATCAACGCGAAAGGCGCCGCCGGGCTGTCCCGCCGCGAGTTGGACGAGTTGATCGCCTTCGTGCAGGGGTTCGGCGCAAAGGGATTGGCCTACTTCCAGCTCACACCGGACGGGCTGAAGTCGCCCATCACGAAATTCCTGTCGGACGAAGCGCAGGCTGCGCTAACGGAGACGATGGGCGCCGAGGAGGGTGACCTGTTGTTGCTCATCGCGGATACACCGGCCATCGTGGCGGATGCGCTGGGCCGGCTGCGGCTGCGCCTGGGCGAGCGGCTGGGGCTGATCCCCGCGGGGCAATGGAACTTCCTGTGGGTGACGGACTTCCCGCTCTTCGACTGGAACGAGGAGGCGCAGCAGATCGAGCCCATGCACAATCCATTCGCCATGCCGAAGGCGGAAGACTTGCCGAAGCTGGAGACAGACCCGCTGCAGGTGCGCGGCGACCTGTATGATCTGGTGCTCAACGGCAATGAATTGGGCAGCGGCAGCATCCGCATCCACCGGCGCGACATTCAGGAGCGCGTGCTGCGCATCATCAACCTTCCTATCGAGGAGATCATCCAACGCTTCGGCTTTCTGGTGGAGGCCCTCGAATTCGGCGCGCCCCCGCACGCCGGCATCGGACTGGGCTTCGATCGCATCATCATGCTGATGCTGGGCGAAACATCGATCCGCGACGTCATCGCTTTCCCGAAGACAGCCTCCGGTATGGACCTGATGATGGACGCGCCGACACCGGTGGATCCGATTCAGTTGCGCGATTTAGGACTGGGTCTGCGGAAGAAGTAAGAAGTGATAAGTAAGTTAGTAGTGAGTAGTGAGTAGTCTTATGCATGGTCACGGTTCGGTGGTCGAGTAGGCAAAATGGGCGCTAAGGGTGTGCGACGGTGCATCGCCGCAAGGGTGGTCTCGATACGGCGCGAGAGCTATGAGGGGTTTCGACAAGGCTCTCCTGCCTACTCGACCACCGAACGGGCTCTTATTACTTATCACTTATTACTTATCACTCGTTGCAACAGACGAGTAAGCGATACCGATCATGACGACCGACCCGACAGCACAATGTGAGGCGCTGCAGCAACGGCTGGGCATCAGCTTTGCCCGGCAGGATTTGCTGGTACAGGCGCTGACACACCGGTCATACCTGGCGGAGGCGGTGGGAGCGGTATCGAACGAGCGGCTGGAATTCCTGGGCGATGCGGTACTGGATCTGGTCGTGGCCGAAGAGCTGTTTCGTAAGCATCCGGATTGGCCGGAAGGCGAGCTGACCAAGGCCAAGGCATCGGCGGTCGGCGAGCGGGCGCTCGAGCAGGTGGCACGCGAGTGGGATCTGGGCGCGTATATGCTGGTGTCGCGCGGCGAGGAGCAGTCCGGCGGGCGCGAGCGGCGCGCGATGCTGGCCGACTCGGTGGAGGCGCTGATCGGCGCGTATTATCTGGATCGTGGGCTGGAAGCCTGCCGGATCTTCGTGCTACGAGCGCTGGCATCCGCGATGGACACCATCGAGCGTCGCGAGCACGAGCACGATTATAAAACCCTGCTGCAAGAATTGTTCCAGGCGCGCTATCAAACGGCGCCGCTCTATGAAGTGTTAAATGAAAGCGGTCCGCCGCACGACCGCACGTTCGAGGTAGGCGTAATCTTCGCCGGCCAGGTGCTGGGGCGCGGCGAAGGCAAAAGCAAGAAGGAAGCCGCCCAGCACGCTGCCGAAGAAACGCTGCGGACCATCCCGGAACAGGAAAGTCCGGCGGAAGATATACAGGAGCCTGCGTCGGACCAGTCCGACCGGTTGGATGGTGCGGAAAACTAATAAAAATTTTTCCTGTTGACGGCAGGCCATTTGATTGCCGAGCGCGAAAAGAGAGATACCGGGAATCCGGGCCCCACCTTTCTACCGACTGCCCGTTACGAAGCACTGGAGGTTATTGTGGCTAAATTGCGCCTGCTGCCGCGCGATGAAAAATTTTTTGAACTCTTTGAGAAAGCCGCCGGCATTGTCCTTGCCGGAGCGGAAACACTGCTGCAGATGCTGAATGACTTCGATAACGCCGACCTCTATCGTAAAAAAATCGGCGATCTGGAGCATGAAGGCGACGCCGTGATCCACGCCGTCGTCGATAAGTTGAACCGCACCTTCGTCACGCCGTTCGACCAGGAGGACATCCGCGCCATCGCCAGCCGGTTGGATGACATTATCGATTACATTCAGGCGGCTGCCGAGCGTCTGGTGCTCTACCAGGTGAAGGGGCCGTATCTCGACAGCATGGAGTTGGCCAGCGTGCTGGTCGAGACGGTGCGCCAGGTGCAGGCGGTCGTGAGCATGTTGCGCGACCTTGGTCAGCGGCGGGCCATCCTCGAACGGTGCATCGAGATCAACCGGTTGGAAAATTCCGGCGATCGGTTGTATCGCGAAGCACTGGGCCGGTTGTTTGCCGACGGCAACCTGCTGGAGCTGATCCGCTGGAAAGAAATTATCGAGCAGATCGAGCAGGCAGTCGATGAGTGTGAAGACCTGGCGGATATCATTGAGAGCGTGGTGGTGAAGCACGCCTGATGCCGGGCAGACCGAGCGAATAAATATATGGCAACGAACGATCCTGAGGTAGTAGCGAAAGATGATGAGCGCTCTATGGTGACCGAGACGACAACCCGGATTACCTGCCCTTCCTGTCAGGCTCCGGTCAGCGAGCAGGAAGACAGCATCGCCTGTTCCCAATGCGGGAGCCGGACGCACCGCAATTGTTGGGAGCACGATGGCCGGCAATGCATGTCGCCGGAGTGCATCTCCGCGCGCTTGAAATATTATGCCGTGCCCGGCGCCTCGCTCGCTGACGCCTCCAGGCTGAAACTGCCGGCCATCGCGGTGTATGAAGACGACCGCACGCTCTGGCTTCTCGTCGCTGCGGGCATTATTGCGCTCCTCGCCGCCGCGTTTCTCGCCTACGCGCTGGGCGTACCGACCAACACCATCCTGGTGCTGGCTGTCGTTGTCGCGGCGCTCTCCTTCGATTACGTCAACGGCATGCATGATGCCGGCAATGCGATCGCCACCGTTATCTCCACCCGCGTATTGACGCCCGTCACCGCGCTGTTGATGGCAGCCGTGCTCAACCTGGCCGGCGCCCTGTTTTTCTCCGGGGTCGCGAAAAGTATCGCCACCAAGTTCGCCGATATGCAGCAGGTGGAGGCGCTGCATCTGCATATCGCCCCGGTGATGATCCTCTGCGGCCTGATCGGCGCCAGCGCATGGAGCTTCCTCACCGCGCGCTGGGGAATGCCGGTCAGCACCTCGCATTCGCTCTTCGGCGGCTTGATCGGCGTCTTCCTGCTGAGCGGCATCCCGCTGAACTATAAATACCTTGGCCTGATCGGTCTATTCATGGTAGCGGCGCCGCTGGTCGCCTTCATTGTGGGCTGGCTGCTGATGATCCTTCTCACCTGGGCCTTTCGTCATGCTGCCCCGCACCGGTTGAATAAGGGTTTTCGTATAGCGCAGTTGTTCTCCTCGGCGTCGGTGGCCTTCTCGCACGGCGCCAATGATGCGCAGAAGGCGATGGGCATCATCACCCTGGCGCTGGTGAGCGGCGGGTTTATCCACGTTGCCGATATAAGTCACGTCGAGGTACCGCTCTGGGTGAAAGCGGCCTGCGCGCTGGTCATCGCGCTGGGCACCGGCTTTGGCGGCATGCGCGTGATCCGCACCCTCGGCAATAAGATCATCCGGCTGGCGCCCGTGCATGGCTTCACCGCAGAGACGGTGGCGGCTGCGACCATCCAGATCGTCACCCACCTCGGCATCCCGGTCAGCACCACCCATATCATCTCCTCCTCCATCCTGGGCATCGGCGCCTCGCGCCGCCTCTCCTCGGTCCGCTGGGGCCTGGCGGCAAACATCGTGCTGGCATGGATCGTGACCATCCCCACCACCGCGCTCGCGGGCGCGCTGCTGTACCAGATCGTCAAAATGGTGTTTCATCTGCACTAAACCGTTGCCGGCATAGCCCAGGGGAATCTGTCTCGCATTGTTCCCATATGATCCGATAAACTGTCCGAAGCTGCGCCTGTCCTGTCAAACCTGTCTGCTGTCGAGTTCAACCGGAAAATGCGTGACTGTACCCCTTGGCACACGCTGATGGAGTCTGACCGGAGCAAGCGTAAAAACAACACCGGTGTAAAACTGGTATAATAGCCCCGGTATGATCGACGCCCACTCACACCTCAACGACCCGAAATTGAGCGCGCAGATCGACGCGGTGCTGGCGCGTATGCGCGAAGCCGGTGTATCTGGTGCGCTGGTGGTCGGCACCGACGTACCCTCCAGTTGTGACGCCGTGGCGCTGGCCCGCGCCCATCCTGAACTGCGCGCCGCCGTCGCCATGCATCCCCACGAGAGCAAAGACCTGGACGACGCGGCACTGGCGGCGCTGGCGGCGCTGGCGCGGCAGCCGGAGGTGATCGCCTACGGCGAGATCGGGCTGGATTTCCACTACGACTTTTCCCCGCGCGACGCGCAGCGGGAGGCGTTCCGCCGGCAGCTCCGGCTGGCGCGCGAACTGAACCTGCCGATCGTCATTCACGAACGCGAAGCAGCGGACGAAGTGATGGCTATCCTCGACGCGGAGGACGGCTGGGCGCGCGGCGGCGAGTGGCACTGCTGCACCGTGGAGCCGGAGCAGGCGGTGACGATCACAGAGCGCCTGTATATCGGCATCGCCGGTTGGGTCACCTTCCCCAAGGCAGAGAACATCCGGGTGCTGGCGCGCGCGGTCCCGTTGGAGCGCATCCTGCTGGAGACCGACGCCCCCTACCTGGCGCCCGTGCCGCACCGCGGAAAGACCAATGAGCCGGCCTTTGTGCGGATTATCGCACAGGCGCTGGCGGAGCTGAAGGGGATTTCCTGCGCGGAGGTCGAACGTATTACCGATGAGAACGTCACGCGGGCCTTCCCGCGCTGGACAGCCGGGTGATTTTCAGGCTTTTACTCGATGTCGGACCAGTCCGACATGTCCGACGAGTCCGACATGTCCGACGGGTCCGATATGTCCGACGGGTCCGATATCGAGAAAGCGCTTGATCTCTTGAAAAAGGAGTAACCTTATGCCCGAAGACTGCATTTTCTGCAAAATCGCCAATCAGGAGATGCCGGTCGAGCTGGTCTACCAGGATCACCTGCTGGCCGCCTTCCGCGACATCAATCCGGCGGCGCCGGTGCATATCCTCATCGTGCCGAAAAAGCACATTGCCAGCATGTTGGAGCTGACGGACACCGACGCCGAGATGCTGGGGAAGATCTTCGAGGTTGCCGCTGACCTGGCGCGCCAAGAAGGCATCGCGGAGAGCGGCTTTCGCATCGTGGTGAATACCGGACCGAATGCCGGCCAGAGCGTGCCGCATATCCACTTCCACCTCCTCGGCGGGCGCGAGATGGCATGGCCGCCCGGGTAGGGGAGTGATCAGGAATAAGTAATAAGTGCTCGGTCCCGTGGTTTCGCTACGGCACGGAAGCGGTGGAAAGAACCGCGCGGCTGCCGTGCCGACTCAACCACCGGACCACTCACCACTCACTACTTATCACTTATCACTTATCACTATCTACTCATCTCCGCTTACTGGCAGTGCGGGTAGGGGCCTCCAGCGGGAAATCCAGGATCAGCTCGAGCTGCGGGGTGATCATGATCGACCGCTTCTCCGCCGGCGGCTCCTTCGCATGCGCGGTTTTCGCGGCGGCGTGGGGCGGTGGCGTTACGGTCGTACGCCTGGGCGCAACTTCGGGTTTTGCCGTCAATTCCAGCGCCGGCGCGGCATCCGGCTTCGGCGCTCGGGTTTGACGGCGGGCGGGTGGAGCACCTGTCGGTTTCATCAACCGGATTTCGCTCGACGGCGCCTTTTCCGGCAGAACTTCCGCGGCGACCTTCGCCGGTTTCTCCCGGGCTACCTCAGTTTTTTCGGGTTTTTTCGGCGCCGGTGCGGCTTGCACCATGGGTGGAGTTTCTATGGCCTGCTTGCGCGGCTGTTCTTTCGCTGCGACTGCCGGTGTGGGGGCAGGAGCCGTCTTCACGTGCGGTTTCGGTGGAGTGGCGGCAACCGGCGCCTTCTCGCGGGTTTTGTGTGCCGCGGGTGCGGCATGAACCGGGAGGATTTCCTTCACGCGCGGCTTTAGTGTGGGCGTTTCCGCTGGCTTACCAGCGGCTTTCGGCTCCGGTGCGGCTTCCGCCGGCAAGTCCAGTGTCGGGGCGCCGGCCTGCCGGCGTTTACGCACCACCTTCGCATCCGGATTGAGCGCCAGCTTCACCTTCGCCTCGCGGGCATAGCGCTGGGCGAAATCAGGCATATCGAGCAATGGCTGTACGTAATCGGTAAAATACTGGCACGGCTCGCCATTCACCACCGTGCAGGGCATGCGCCCCTGGCAACCGTTGCGAAAATTCGCGCACTCCCCCTTCGCCAATCGAGCATGAATATCCGAGCTGGTCACCTTCGCACGCGCCATCAATTCCCTGCACTTTCATCGAGTAAGCATCTACCGGTATTTATTCTATACTATCGAACAATAGTTTGTCAACTGTGTCGTCCCCTCCTGGAAAGACGCCGCCATCTCAATTCGCGCTCCGATGGCCGCTCTCCTGCACGAACAATGGAAAAGCGATGAACGTGCGACTCGCAGTCCGAAGGGTGCCCGACCACAGGTAAGCATTGCAGGCCATCTGCCTGTGGGCAGGTCACCGCTCCGGACGCGCCCGCAGCGTGCCGTCGGCAAAACGGATATCCAGCGCCTCTTCCCGCTCGGCCTGCTCGGCGGTGGGGAGGAGGGCGCCATCGGCCGGGCGGGTCACCAGGACGTAGCCGCGGGAGAGGACGTTGCGGGGATCCAGCGCGTCCAGGCGGCCTTCCACCAGTTGCAGGCGGCGGGCTGCTGCCTCCAGTTGCCGGCGGATGCGCTCGCCAATACGCTCGCCCAGGTAGTCCAGATCCTGCCGGCGCTGGCGGACAAGGACGAGGGGATTGCGCAGCGCCGGATGCGCCAGCGCGCGCTCCAGGTCGCGCTGACCGTGGACGATCAGGCCGCGCGTCCGGTCGAAGACGCGCCCCTGCAGCTTGCGCAGGTACTCGGATACCCCGTGCATGTCGGGCACGATCAACTCAGCGGCGGCGCTGGGGGTGGGGGCGCGCAGGTCGGCGACGAAATCGGCAATGGTGAAATCCGTCTCGTGCCCCACCGCGCTCACCACCGGGATAGGCGATGCGGCGATGGCGCGCGCCACCGATTCGTCGTTGAAGCCATTCAGTTCCTCGAAGGACCCGCCACCGCGCGCCAGCACGATCACATCTATGCCGGGAATGCGCCGGGCCAGCGCCAGTGAGTGGACGATGCCCGCCGGCGCGCCCGGCCCTTGCACCGGCGTCGGCACCAGCACAATATGCCGTCCGGGCCAGCGGCGGCCGCTGACGGTGACGAAATCGTGCGCCACCGCGCCGGTGGGCGAGGTGAGCAGGGCGATGCCGTGCGGCACATACGGCAGTGTCCGTTTCCGCGCAGGCGCGAATAAGCCCTCCGCCTCTAGCTTTCGCTTGAGCTGTTCGAAAGCCAGGAACAGGTTGCCCACACCCTCCGCCTGCAGTGTGTGCGCGTAGAGCTGGTATTGCCCCGCGCGCTCGTAGACGGCGATCGACCCCTCTGCGGTCACCTTCATCCCATCCTCGCACCGGAACGCCAGCGCCTGCACTCGGTCGCGCCACATCACGCAGCGCAACTCACTGGCATCGTCCTTCAGCGTAAAATAAAAATGCCCGGAGGAGTGGTACTTGCAATTGCTGATCTCCCCACGCACCACCACCCGTTGCAGCGTGCCGTCGCGCTCCAGCAGTGCCTTGATATAGCGGGTGAGCTCTTTAACGGAGAAGATGTATGGGCCTGGCTGCATAGGGAGTATTGTGCGAGCGGCGGGCGATTGTGTCAACCCTGGGAGCGCCGGCATCTTCTGCCGGCTGATCGCGCGCTCGCTTTCGCCTTCAGCGCCTGTCGCGCACCGGCTCTCGAAAAGCACTGAAGGCGAAGACGGGCGCGTGATCTGCCGGCAGGAGACCCCGATTGATCGGGGCAAGTTGCCGGCGCTCCCAGGGAATTTATTTCCGCGCCTTCCACGCCGCCAGCATGAACTGCGGCAGCGCGGCCATACGCGGGAGGCGGGAGGGCTGTTGCGCGAGGCGGTAGAGCCACTCCATCCCGGAGCGCTGCATCCAGACGGGGGCGCGCTTGAGCTCGCCGGAGATGACATCGAAGCTGCCACCCACGCCGATCATCACCGGCACGTCCAGCGTGGCGAAGTGGTGGCGAATGAATTGCTCCTGTTTGGGGATGCCCAGCGCGACGAAGAGCACGTCCGGACGCGCGGTGGCGATGTCGCGCACCACGCGCGGCTCGTCCTCCGGTTTGAAGTAACCGTCGTGAATGCCGGCGATGATGAGGCCGGGGTAGCGCGAGGCGAGCACGCCCGCCGCTGCCTGCACCACCGTCTCCGACGCACCCAGCAGGTAGATGCGGAACCCTTTGCGGGCGGCAAGCGCGCTGGCACGGTCCACCAGATCTACGCCGGACACGCGCTCGGGCAGGCGCATGCCTTTCATGCGGGTGGCGAGCAGCACGCCGGCGCCGTCCGGGGTAACGAGATCGGCACGACGCACGATGTCCAGCAGCTCCGGCTCCTCCCGCGCGCGCATAATGCCGGAAGCGTCGGCGGTGAAGATATGGTGCGGCTGACGCGACCGAATGAACCCCTCGATACGTTCCAATACTTCGTCCATGGTCAGGGGATCTACCGGCACGTCGAGCAGCTCCAACCGCCGGTCGGCCACCGGCATCCGCCGCCAGCGCCGCACCGCTACCGCGCCCCCAA
>Ga0172368_10004154_pt1 | contig 16959 bp, 16 predicted proteins | sample Lak11m_FD_114540 | JGI IMG/M metagenome (GOLD analysis project Ga0172368, IMG submission 114540) | Freshwater microbial communities from Kabuno Bay, South-Kivu, Congo - kab_022012_11m | ecosystem: Environmental > Aquatic > Freshwater > Lake | place: Democratic Republic of the Congo: South-Kivu...
CAGCATCACGTTTTTCACCGCGCTCAGCCGCGGCAGCAGATTGTACGACTGGAAGACAAAGCCGATCTTCAGGTTGCGGACGATCGCCAGGTCGTTGCGATCCAGTTGGCTGACATCTTCGCCGTCCAGATGGTATTCGCCGTCCGTCGGCCGATCCAGACAACCCAGGATGTTCATCAGGGTGGATTTGCCCGACCCGGACGGCCCCATGATCGCCACGAATTCACCGCGTTTGACTTGTAGATCAACGCCGGCCAGCGCATACACCATCGCGTCTTCCATACCGTAGACCCGCGTCAAGCCCCGGATTTCGATCACATTTCCATTCGACTCCATATCATCGCCCCTTGTCCTGCAAAGAGTTGGCAACTGTCGCACAGTTGCCAACTCTGCCCACGCTTACCTGGTCTCCACGGTTCCCGTGCTGACCACATCGCCTTTGACCACGCCGCTGACGATCTGGGCGTTGGCGAAGTCGCGCAGCCCCACCGTCACCGGCCGCATCTCCAACTGACCATCAGTCTGCACGATGAACACGGCATAGGCGCCAGGGGCCAGCTCGCGCAGCGCCTGCACCGGCACGAGCAGCGCGCCCTTGGCCTCGCCCGCGATGATCTCCACCTCGGCGGTCAGGCCAGAGAGGAGCTTGACCGGATGCTGTGCCAGATCAATGCTGGCCCACGCCTGCACGGCGGGCGTGCCATCCACGGTGACGAGCGCCGGATCCACGCGTGCGACTTTGCCGGAGAACTCCAGATCGGGCAGCGCTTCGAAGATGATCTTCACGGGGTTGCCCGGCGCCACGCTGATCAAGTCGGTTTCCTCGACCCAGAAGCGCACTTGTGACGCATTCAGGTCGGCCAGGGTGATGAGCGGCGCAGTGCCGACCGTTTCGCCGGCCTCGGCGCTCACCGCCAGTACGGTCCCGGCGGTGGGTGCGCGCAGTTGGGTATTGTTCAACGCCCGCTGGGCGTTCTCCAGATTATAGCGTGCCAGAGTTACGCTGAGTTTGGTGGCTTCCAAATCGTTGGCGCTGGCGCCGGCCAGCAGCGCATCTAGCTGCGCCTGGGTCTGGGACACCTTGGCCTCGGCGGCCTTCACCGCATCGGCATCCGGGGCCGCTTTCGCAGCATCCAGTTGGGCCTGTGCGACGGCCACCTTGGCACGCGCCGCAGTGATAACGTCCGCGGTTGGACCCGCAAGGGTTTCCTCGTATTCGGCTTTGGCCTTCTCATAGTTGGTCGTCGCCTGCCACAGGTCGGCGGCCTCCTTGGTCGCGGCCGCATTGTCCCGGCCGGCGATCTTATCGTAGGCAGCCTGAGCCGCGCGCACGGTGATCTCGGTCAGCGTCAGGCTGGCTTTGGCCGCCGCGAGCCTGGCCGGATCGGGACCGGCGAGCAAGAGGGCCAACGCCTCCTGGGCGCTGCGGAGGTTTTCCTGCGCCCCCAGCAGCTCGGCCGCGGTCGCCGGTGTAACCAGTTTGCTCAGATCGGCCTGGGCCGCGGCCAGGCTCGCGCGTGCGGCCGCGACCGCAGCCGGGTCGGCTGCCGCGGTCAGGTCCGCCAGTTTGAGTTCGGCCAGGCGCAGATTGGCTTCGGCCTGGGCGACCTGGGCGCGTGCATCCGCGTCATCCAGCCGCGCCAGCACCTGACCGGCCTCTGCCTGGGCCCCTACCTTTGCTGCCATCTCGGCCAAAAGGCCGCTGGTGCGGAAGGCCAACACCGTTTCGCTGGCGGGCAACAGGTTGCCGGTTCCACTGGCGGTGATGGTGATATCGCCGGTGCGTACTTTCGCGGTTTGCAGCGCAGGAGTTGCCTGCGCGGGGGCCACCGTCGCGCGGCTGCGGGCATAATACCAACCTCCAGTCGCCAATGCGATCACGACTAACGGTAACACGACGAATAGCCAGCGTGGCTGGCGCCGATTTTTCCCGACCTGCTTCATGATCTCCTCCGATACACTTGCTTTGGGTTTTCCTTTGCTGCCCAGGGCGCGTACAACCGCGCCCTGAGTAACACAACCCGAGTATAGGCGTAAGTTGTGCGGGTATGATGTACACACTGTGAAGATTCCATGAAGTTACTCAGCAGCGGCCTGGGGTGGCTCTCGCCCCCTGGCAGGCTCGTTTGCTGGCGGGCGCTCAGTCCGGCGGAAGTGAAGCCGCCGGTGGATAACGCCGACACGTGCAGCGTGCAAATCCTCGCCACTCCTGCACAGCCTTTTCGTCAGCGTTTCACATCCCCGCGCGATCCTGTGGACGAGGTCGCCGAGGGCAATCGTGGGGCGGGCGGACCGAAGGGCAGCGCGGTTACGGCCGCGGCCGGCAGGTCAATGCTGCGCCGGCCACCGAGCAGGACGCCGTCCCCAATGTGGGCCAGACGGGCGTGAGCGAGTGAGCCGAGGTGACGGGCGTCGAGTTGCGCGCTGCCAACGGCCGCCCCGGTTGGTCTGGACGGGGCCGGCGAGGGTAGGCTGGCGCAGCCGAATAAGTGAATAGGTGGACTTCGGGCGGGCGCTCTGACCAGAGCGCCCGCCCGCCGCGTCAAGGGGCGCGGTGTTCGTGGCCGTGCGCTGGTTCGGGCTGGACATCCTCTGGGTTTTTCTCGGCGGGCTGGCGATGTGGGGTGATCTGCTGGCGTCGGGGCTGACGTAATTGGGAAACTTCACGGATTTCCCGTAAGTCCTTCACACGCTCTTCAAAGTCGGTTGCTATACTCAGGGCATCAATAGATGATCCGGCAAGCAGGGAACGCCGGGTCACACACATCAAGACAAATCAGGAGAGATACCATGAACATCAAGAACAGCAAGTTGGCACGCCTGGGCGCGGCGGCGCTCGTGCTCGGGGGATTGTTGATCGGGACGTTGACCGGCGCCGGCGCGGCCTCGGCGGCCGAGCTGGATCGCAGGGGCGGGCCGAGCGGCCGGACGACCGCTCCCGCGGCGGGGACCTATTGGGGCACGGCGGCCGCACCGTTGGATGCCGCCGAAGTGACGGCGCTGACTGAGGCCATCAATGAGGAGTACGGTGCGCTGAACACCTATCAAGCTGCGGTAGAGCAGTTCGGGAACGTCTATCCGTTCAGCCAGATCGCCCGCTCGGAACAGCAGCACGTCAACGCGCTGGCCCGGCTCTTCACGAAATACGGCCTGGCCGTGCCAGCCAACCCCGGCCTGGCGAGCACACCGAGTTGGAACACCGTGGCCGATGCCTGCCAGACCGGCGTTGATGCCGAGATCGCGGATGCCGCGCTGTACGATGAACTGAAACCGGCGGTGGACAACGCCGACATCCTGCAGGTCTTTGCCAACCTCCAGGCGGCCTCGCTCAACAGCCACTTGCCGGCGTTCGAGGTCTGCAACTAACGACCTCTCGCGGCTAGAAGACCAAAACTCCGCCTGGGCAAGCCAGCAATGGCTTTGCCCAGGCGGAGTTTTTTCGTAGCCAACTCAGTTGTGTTGTCGCACGCACCATACCGTGGGATTACCACGCTACGGCAAACTGCGCGGATACAAAAGGCTACGGTTGAAAAGGGGGTGGATCCATCACTTGATGCTGGTTGACACCTCCTTGGCCGTTGTCGCCACGTACCTGGTCGCCTCCGGCAAGCGCGGGCATTGCCGTGGCAAGCAAGAGCAAGGCAACGATCACTAGGTTGGCGAACGTCTTCTTCATCGGGAATTCCTCCTTGTAGTGAAAGAGATGTGTACCGAACCAACTGGTTGCATGCTTTCGATGCATGCAACGTTTGATGTGAAATGCTAGGCGCTGACGGTGTAAGTCAGGACATCCATGCCGAAGAAGCGGCGCAAGTACAGGCGGAGGATGCCAGCTGCAATCTTAGCCATCACGCGTGCACAGAGTCCCTCGACGGTGCGAGCCAATGTATGCTCGACCGAGCGTCCGCCTTCTTTCAGGATGTCAAAGGCGCCTTCGATGCGTTCGCGGACGCGGTTCAGCAGGCGGTCGAACTGCGGTGGGTTTTGCGTCTTTTGGTTTGCACGTTTGGTCGTCCAGACATGGACGCCGTGCTGCGCCCAGTCGGTCTGCCACTCGGCATCGATGAAGCCTTTGTCTGACCAGGCGTTGCTGTCTGGCGGGAGGGTCTCTAGGATTTCGTCTGCGGCGTCGCGTTCGTCGGTGTTGGCAGGCACGAGTTCAAAGGCATACGGTGTGCCGTCCAGCGTCGTCAGCATGACCAACTTGTAGCCGAAGTATTTCAGCCGGCGGGCGGCACAGTAACCGTAGTCGGCGGAACCGCGAAAGTCGCTACGGCTCTTGTCCCGGCGGTAGCCCATGGCGATAACGGGTGTGGTGTCGAGCAGGAAGTGGCGCTCGAACTGCACACCCAGTTCTGTCGCCCAGTCTTGGCGCAAGGCGTTGAGCACGTAACGCAGACTCCGGGCGCGCCGATTGTACTGGCTCTGGTCGAGCAACTTGGGAAACAACGCCAAGTAGTTGGCGCGGATGAAGGCGACAAAACGCCGTTCGCCGGTAAACTCAAAAAAGTCGATCGCCAGCATCAAGGTCAGCATCTCACTGTCACTGAAGACCGGCTTCGACCCCACGGTGCGACCCACCAAACGGGCGCCTTTGCGTTGATACCAGTCGTCGATCAGAGAATAGGTCACCAGCATCAAGTCTGCGACCGTGATGTACATGAGACACCTCCTGCCCAAGATAGCGCTACTTTACCCGATTTCGGCAAAGGTGTCCAGCGATCATTTCACATCAGACGTATGCAACTAAATGAACGCGGCAACCGCCCAACAGATACGGGTTGTATCGACCACTGTTCCAATGAAGCCCCAGGTGGACAACGCCGACGCCCCGCTGATCTTCCTCAACCTGCAAGCAGCCCTACAGTATGCGGTCAAGGTTTGCCGGGGCCGGGCGTGCGGGTCGGATTTGGCCCGCCGGGGGTGCCGCTTGGTCCCGGCGTGACGCTGGGCGTGTGCGATGGGCCTGGCGTGACGCTGGGGGTGTGGCTGGGCTGCGGGGTGACGCTGGGCTGCGGCCCGGGGCCACTTTGCGTGCGCGTGCGCAGCCAGGTGGCAATGCGCACGCCGTTCTGCTGCTGTAAGCCCCCAGCCTCGACCGGCTCACCCAGGCGGATTTGTTCGGCGCCATGCAGGCGGGTCTGGCGGGTTACTTCGACCTGTTGGCCGGCAATCGTCCACGTGCCCATGTCCCCATTGCCGGGCCTGGCCTCGACCGTCCCCGAGAGGTGGAAGTTGGCTTCGCTCCCGGATGGGCTGGACAACACCGAGATCTGGACGGCCACCGTGCGCTCCGCGGTCTGCACACCGGCGATGCGGCCGGCGGCGGCGCCCTCCGCGGTCTGCCAACCAGTGACGTACACCTGGGCGCCGACCTCTACCAACCCCTTTGCCTGGCCGATGGTCGTAGATGCAGTGACTTCGACGTCGCGGCCATCCACCTGCCAGTGACCGTTGAGACCGCCGGTGGGCAAGCTCTGCACGGTACCGGTGAACTGCACCTGCGGCCGGCCGCTGTTCGGCTCCTGCCAGAGAGCCTTCACCACCAGCCCCAGCAACGTGCCATCGGCTTGCAGGAGCGCGGCGGCGTGCGCCAGCAACCCCACCTGCGGCTCTCCGGCGATCAGGGTTTCGGGGGTCACGGCCACGGGGATCGAGCTGAGGCGCCAACTCGTCTCGCTGAATGCCTGGAGCGCGCCGAAGACCTCCACGTCCTCCTGGAGTTCGATGCCGCGCAGCCGGCTGACCGTCAACGTGCCGGCCGGCTCCTCCACGGCGTAGACTTCGACCCAGTAGCCCACGTCCACCGGCCCCCCGCGCTGGCTGATGGTAGTTTCGGCCGTCACCCAGAGGGTCTGCCCGGCGATGCCCCAGGCGCCGATACCGCCTTCCGGCTTGAAGACCACCGGCCCTTTGACCCGGACCTCTGGGGGTCGCACAGCGATGTGGAGCGCCAACAGGCTATCGTCGGCCTGGCGTTGGGCGGTCACATCGGCCCACGTGCCCGCGGCGGCCGGGCCACAGGTCAGCCGGACGCGGGTGGCGGCGTTGACCGCGAGTATCTGGCCGGCGATTTCCCAGGGTTCACCGGCAGCCGCCGGTACCGCGGTGATGACGCCGGAAAACTTGATATCCAGGGCCGTCTGCGGCGCGGCGAGGGTCGGCAGCACGGACCAGAGTACGGTTGCAAGCAATAAGGCGCTTGCGATCAGCCAGCGGATGGCTCGAGATTGGCGATTCATTGGGATCCTCCTGTGATGCTGAGATAGGGAAGGTAGTAGCGTGCAAACACCTTGTGAGGCGTCGCGGTCGGTGTTACGGTCGGACAGGAGGTCACGGTCACCGTTTGGGTCGCACCATTCGTGGCCGTGCTGATCGCGGTGCGTGTTGCGGTGGGCGTGGCTGTGACGGGCGCCGTAGGCGTGGCCGTTTGAGTTGCGGTGCGTGTGGCCGTCGCGGTGGGCGTGACGGTGGGCGTCGGCGACGGCGTAGATGTGGCGGTTGCGGTCGGTGTCACGATCGCCGCGCAGGCCATCACACTGACGTCGTCCAGGTAGAAGTCGCTGATGTTGTTGGCGTCGGTGCGGGCCGCGAACTGGATGACTACGGTTTGTCCCGCATAGGCGGTCAGGTCGAGGACAATCTCGTCCCAGATGCCCACCGTCGCGCTGTTGTCCACGGTCAGTAGATCGGCCAGGGGCGCGCCGCCCGGCCCGAGCAACGAGACGGTCATCGTGTCGAACGTGCCGGCGATCTCGGCGGTCGCCAGGAACCACCACGCGCTCAGGGTGACGGTCAGCGCAGCCGCCGGCACGATGATCGGCTGGCTCAACCGGTCGTCGGCGTTGTTGACGCCGGCCAGGTAGATGCCCAGGCTGCCCGTGCGCGGGTTGAAATCGCTGACCAGCTCGTAGCCCTGGGCGCTGAATTGCTGCCACCCCAGCCCGCCGGCCTCGAAGCCGCCATTCTGCGCCAACTCGGTGCAGGTGGCCGGCGCAAGGCTCAGCGCGTGCGCCGGAATGAAGCGCCCGGCGCAGCAGAGCACGAGGAGGGTCAGGCCCAGGAGTCGGCGGCTGGCTGTGAGTGGTGTTTTCATGCTGCCTCTTGGCGGCACGGTCGGAGACCGGCCTGAGCGATGGTGGCGGCACGATCGGAGACCGGCCTGAGCAACGATTGATAGGCGCTATTGTGAACCGGGCGTCGGCGTGATCGGGGTGGCCTGAGCCGTGGCAGTCTGCGCCAGGGCCGTCGCGCGCCGGCCCGGCGCCGGCGTGCCGGTGGCTCCGCTGGGCCGATCGGTCGGCGGCGGCTCGGGCGAAGGCGTGGCAGTGGGCGGCTGGCCCGTGGCAGTGGCGGCCAGAGCCGTCGCGCGGCGACCTGGCACGGGTGTGTTCACCGGGCCGCCGGCCGCGGGTGTTGGCGTAGTCGTCTCTGCGACGAGCGTCGGCGTGGCGGCCGGCGTCAGGCTGACCGTCGGCGCAGTCACGGTTGCGGTCTGCGCCAGGGCGGTGGCCCGTTGGCCGGGAACGATGGCTCGGCCGGTGGGCGTCGGCAACGGCGTCGGCGTGGCGCCGCTGCGTTCGGGTTGGGGCGCCGCGGCCGGCGTGATGTCGGCGGCCGGCGCGTCGCCGAGAGGGGCAACCGTCGGTGTCGGCGGTGAGGTCGGCTGCGCCGGGGGCGTCGGAAGTGAGCCAGAACCGGGCGAGAGGCGCTCGGCGAGCGCGGCCGCCTGGGCGGCCGCCTCATCCAAGGTCAACTCGGCCGCGCCCGGCCCGGCTGTCCGCGCCAGGGCCGCGAGCGTCTCAGCGTGGGCGGCCACGCGCCGGGTGATTGCTTCGCGTTCGAGTTCGGGCAGGGCCACCGCGTTGGCGGCCGCGGCCTGGTCACCCGCCAGGAGCGCGTCCACTGCGGCCGGCGCGACCTGCCCCGTCGTCTGCAGATAGCCCGTCACATCGGCCAGCCGGCGTTCGGCCACTTGTAGCTCGGCCGCGGCCCGGCCGGCCGGCGAGAATTGGAGCCACGCGGGCGCGCGTTCCAGGGTCACACGCACCGGATAGGCCACATCGCCGGGCCGGCTGGCTGCGACGGAGGTGACGCCGGCCGTTACGAAGATCCCGAGGATCAACATGGCGGCCACGGCCAGCCCGCGCGCCTGACCCCACCAGCCGCGCCAGCCCAGCGACTTGCTGGCCGCGCGAGCGCGCCGCTCGGCCAGGGCCTCCCGCAGGGCCACCTTCGTGCGCAGATGTTGGCCGTGGGTTAGCCGCTGCGGCCCCACGCCTTGCAGTTGCATCGCGGTGGTCAGCAGGGGCGCCAGTTCCGCGGCCTGAGCGCCGTAACGCGCCAGGCAGTCAGCGATCGTTTCGCCGGCCTGCAGGCGCTCGATGCAATCTTCCAGGATCATTTCCCGTGCTATCTCAGTCATAGTTATCTCTGCTGCTGGTCCACGGCCTGCAACAGGCGGGCCAGGGTTCTCAAGGCCCGGTGTTGCAGTGATTTGACCGCGCCTTCGGTCTTGCCGAGCCAGGCGGCGATTTCGGCGTTGCTCAACGCCTCCACGAACTTGCCGGTGAGCACCAGCCGTTGTTCTTCGCTGAGGGCCGCCATGGCCTGCGCCAGGCGGGTCCACTCCTCATTTTGTTCGGCCCGCCGTTCCGGCCCCGGTTCGGCAGTCGGGTGCAGTAAGAACTCCTCCAGGCTGACCCAGAGCGTGCGTCGCTGCGCCCGGTAGTGTCCAGCGACCAGATTGGCGGCGATGCGGTAGAGCCAGGCGCTCACCGTGGCTGCCGCATGCTCGCGGTCGAGCCGAAAGTCGCCGATGTGCTCGATGACCCGCAGGAATAGCTCGGTGGTCAGATCGGCGGCCGTGTCGGCATGCCCCAGGCGCACCAGCATGTAGCGGTAGAGCCGGTCGGCGTAGAGGTCGTACAACTGCTCTACGGCGGCCGTCTCCCCGCGCTGGCAGCCTGTCACCAGGACTATGATGAGGTCATCGGCGATTATTGGTTGCATGGCCATGTTCACTTAATAGAATGCGAAAAGCGTCACCGAGATACGGTCAAAACACAACGCTCTCATTGCATTCCTCGACAGCGTCTGCGCGAGATTTTCTTCCGAATGTAATAGGTAGGCCGTATCTCTGCGGCCAGGCCGAGCATTTATGGTAGTGAAAGACGGTGGCGCTTCCCAGGAGACGCTGGCCGGAAGCGAATAGCGGGAAGGCCGCCAGATTCTACCATCAAGCCAAGGAGAAATGCCATATGAAACGCAACGTTCGCCGCATCATCATGTTGAGCGCCGTGCTGGCGCTGATCGGCCTGCTCGTGATTAGCACGGCCGCCTTCGCGAAGGGCCTCGATGGCGCCACACAGGCGCGTTCCCAGCTACAGCCGATCGGAACGCAGGCGCAGAACGGCTCAGGTTACGGGCCGGGTGACGGCACAGGCCCGATCGGGGGCGGCGGCTTTGGCCCCGGACCTAAGGGCCAGTGCATTGATCTGAACAACAACGGCATCTGCGACTGCCTGGAATAGGCATCGTGGCGCCCGGTGCCGGCCATCGGGCATGAAAAGACCCTGCAAGGAGTCCATCTTGCAGGGTCTTTTCATTTGTGGGCATGGGAGCCCGCGCTGCGATGATTCGGATGGGTGCCAAGTTGTCCGATAGCTTATCGGCAACTCGATCCATCACGCCCCAAGTCGTAGCTCAAAAAAACACGAAATAGCGCGGCACCCGTGCTGTGAAAGCCCGATAGGATTCACCGTATCGCCTCAGGCATACCTCTTCCTCGGCCAGGATGCCAAAATGCTGCAACAGCTTGGACATCACCAGCATGAATAGCGCCGCCCCTGAACCTATCGCGACACAAATCCCCAAGAAGATGACAAACAGCGCGACGATCTGAGGATGGCGCGATATCCTGTAGACCCCCTTCGTTACCGGCTGGTTTTGGGGGGTATCTTTGAAGTTCAGCATCGCCGCCACGAGACCAGCCAGGCCGATGGCATACAGAATCAGCCCGACGATGAACACACTGGAGTGGATCTTCAAGGGCGTCAGGATGATCAAGATCAGGCAGGCCAGGGAGAAAACCTTGCCGATGATGGTGAAGCTGCGCTGCTTCGGGCTCCAGCCGGATCTGTCAAACAGCCGAGCCACCACGTCCTTGGGAAAGATCAGCAGCAAGGAACCTTGGATCAGAAAGTCAAACGCCAGGAGAAGCCAGCCGTTGAGCCAGCCGAACTTCAGTGCAGGTACTAGCTCCATGAGTCACCTCCCATCCTTAATCGTTTGGCCGAAAGCATCGTTTCGATAGTATCACCACCCCCCAGGTCATGAGAAGCGGTATTCCTACCATGATCGCGAAATGATAACCCTGTGCGGGTATCCCCCTCAGGAATTCTATCTCCCGTGGCGGAAATGCCAACCCCGATAGGATAGCTGAGTAGCTCGATCTGCAGAAGGTGAGGATGGTCGAGCACGTGAACAAGCCCAACAGGATCACAGACCCCCACCACGCCCACAGCCGTCGCAGTAACGTGCCCCAGGTGATGCAAGCCAGACCTGCGATGGTGATATCGAGCAAAACAATCCCCTGAAGACCGTACCGAAAGACGCCGAACACCGGGTACATCCCGTTGAACAAGATGAGGATGTGGAGCATGATGACGTAGAACGCATACAGGCAACTCAACACCAGGATGGGCGTGGGCACACCCTCAATCCAATACGACCGGGGGTCCTTGGTCGCCAAGGTTTGCCTGACATCTCGGCCGCGGTAGAACCGGATCAGCAGCCCCGGCAAGACCAGATAGGACAGTGCGAGAAGGACCAGTGCCAGCAGCGCCGCGAGCAGTGACAGGTCTTTGGTGGCGAGCAGGATGAAAGAGACCACGACGATCAAAGGTGCGCCGACGATCAGCCAGGCCCACAGCAGGGCCAGGGTGAGCGGCCTGACCCAGCGCCGCATCTTCAGGTGGCCATAGCCCAGGGGGATGAGCAGGGCTGCGATCAGATAGTAGCCCACGATTTGGGCTGCGATGTTGCCGAACATGAAAGAGCCGAAGCCAAACCCCGCGTAGTGAAAGCGACCGCCCTCAGAAAAGAGGTAGAAGCAGTACATTTCAAGCGGGCCCAGAAGGCCAACGGCGATGCCGCTCAACAGCAGAAGAACCCCGCTGACCTTGAACCATCGGGTGCGATCTTGATATGTCGAATTGTTGGTATTCGCATCCATGTTTCTTCGGATCCTTCCTTAGCTGCCGAGACCAAGTATGTTCCCGACTGCGAATGCGATCCAGAATACACCCGGAAGCACACCGGCTGCCAGGCCGACCCATGTCGGCCAGAAGCGATCATGGCTCAGAACAGCCCTGATGCCGATCATGACCGCGGCGGTTGCGCAAGCGATGGACGCCAGGTTGCCGCCCATTCCGGCGTCCGTGAACATTCCAACTGCGAAAGTCATGGCGGCTATGACTCCAAAGGCAAGAGTCAGCCAGCCGAGCACCATTGGTCTTGCGGATGAGCCGACAGGGCCGGGTTCACGTGCGCGGAAGACAGCGAGCACGACTCCAACGAGAAACGCGATAGTTGCCCACATGATGCACCCCCTATGTTGGCGCCTCCGCATGTCCTTCAGCCTCGGATTTGCCTCTCCCTGGAATGTAACTACCATACCCCCGGCAGCAAGCGATAGCGAACCTGCTGGCTATACGCCTGATACCCCGGCAGCTCGCGCTGCAGCATCCTGTCCTCAAGCGCGGTGCGTAGGATGACGGCCGCGATCATCACCATCCCCACCGCCAGCCCCCACCAGGAACCCAGCACCAGCGGCACGCTCACATCGTAGCAGATCATGCCTGCATACATTGGATGCCGCACGTACCGATACGGTCCCGCCGCGACCACCGTATGCCCCCGCTCCTGCTGGATCCGCACGCGGCTCGACAGGTACGCGTTCACCTGCGTGGCCCACAACGGCAACCCGAAGGCGGGGATGAACCCCAGCAGCCCCAGGCCGCGCACCCCGAGCGGCACCTCCGACCAGCCGTATCTTCCGGCGTCCAGTCCGATCACGGCAAACAACACCAGACTCAACAGCAGGTTGAGCATCACGAGCAGGTTGTCCCACGACTTGACGTTCTGGCCCGGCCGGTCCCGTTCCTGGGTCAACTCGGGGTTCGTGCGCAGCATCCACAGGGTGGTCACGAGCGCGATCAGGAAGTAGACGATCAAGAAGGCCCACGCCATCCACCAATCCAAACGGCCGGCGGCGAGGAACAGGATGCCGCCGATGACGAGAAACATCACGAGCACCTGGAACAGATGCGCCGCCACGAAACGCGAGGACAGCCTGTCGGTTGTTGATGGAGCCATCGCATACCTCCGTCTATCTCTCCAGCAAGAATCCCAACGCCCTGTCTCGAATCTCCGCCATCGCTTTGACTACGACATTGTCTTCGACGAATTCGATGACCAGGCTGAGTTTGCCGGCGCAGGTCACCGCTCCCAGCACCAGATTGAAGTTGACCAGGGGAAAGCCTGCGCCCGGGTTCATGATCAAGCGATCGAGCTCCAGCGCCCCATACTGGCGCGGAAAATCGAGCCGGCCGAGGTTTGTCACCGCCGTGCCCGTGGTGATCCTGTCCAGCGAATCCATCCGCTCGCGCTTGAGGATGGATCGGACGACGTCATCCCGCCGGCTGAAAGCGGCCAGCTTGCCATGCCGGGCAGAGCTTGCAGGGACAAGACCGCCGAGCCGCTTGAAAGGGATGGCCTCTACGATGGTGGGGTCGAGATAGCACCACAGGAGCAAAGCGCCGAACAGGTTTTTGTCGGTGAAGAGGGGGCGCACGGCACGGTGAAACTGCCGGGCGTTGTCCCAGAAGCCGCGACTGCTGTTGTACCGGAATTTCGGAGTGACCGATCCGGCATAGAAGCCCATCGCCTCTCCGGGCGGCCTCGGCAGACGGTCGCGCAGGCTGCCGGCAACGAAGACGCTCGAATGGAAGGGCCGCTCCCCTTGAACGACGATCTGCGCGGCCACAAAGGCAGCGGACAGCGCCGAGTTGACTGTCACCTCGTTGTTCCTGCACCGCTCGACCAGGGCGGAGGTCTGCGCCGCGGTCAGCTCAACGGATAGCATCTCATGCCGGTACTTTGTCCAGTAGGCGCTGTTCAGGTCGCGATAGTCCTCCTGGTCGAACACGACTTTCTCGCCTGCCCAGCGCTTGTTCATCCGCCCGACCACGAACCTGACCAGCGCATTCGCAGACACGTCCGCCGGCATGTTGTCTCGGTCAATCGGCATCGGATCGGGCAACGGCTCTACTTCTCGAGCCGGATCTCCGAGGTGCACCAGCAGGTCGCGTGCCAGATAGGCCAGCGACAGCCCATCGCAAAGGATGTGATGGCATAGGATGACCAACTCGGACGCGCCGGCGGACTGCACCAGGATGAAGCGCACCGCCGGCCGTGCTGCGAACTCGAAGGGGATCTGGGACGACTCCTGAGCCACGCGGAGCCAATGATCGTCGGACTCGCGCGGCACGGTCGCCACCGTGATCTCCCCGGCCCCTTCCGAGGTGAGCCAGGGCGTCCCGTCCTCATCCTCGATAATGCGAGCGCTGAGATTCGGGTGGCGCTGCCGCACCTTTGCAACGGCATCCCTGACCATGCTCTCGGTGACGCTGCCCCGAATTCGGGCGACCATGGTCACGATGGCGAAAGGGGAGCGCGTGAAGAATCGCTCGATGGGCGTCAGTCGTCTGCGGTATGCCTTGCTGCTGTGATTGTCTGACATGACCTTCCGCTCCCTTCTACAGTTGATCAGATGGCGCACATCGGGTGGGTCATCTGCGGATAGCGACGTGCGAAGACCTGTGCGACGAAGCCGCGGTAAGAGCCGCCTATCACGTGCGCCTGCGCGCCCCCTGCGCGGCGCAAGATGGCCGCGATACCATCCACCAGGCCAGTCATCGTCGGCACGGGCGGGTAGGCTGGCACGATCACCGTTACGGCAGCAGGCGCGCGACCTGGTACACAACGATCCCCGCCGCATACGAGACGACCAGCAGCAAGCCCAAGCTGGTCAGCGTCCAGCGCCAACTCCGCGTCTCCTGCCGCATGACAGCCACCGTGGCGACGCAGGGGATGAAGAGCATCTGCACCACCAGGAAGGCGAGCGCCACGCTGGTGGTCATTGACGCGGCCAGCACCGTGGCGAATCCCTCACCCCCGTGGCCGTAGAGCACGCCCAACGTCGCGATGGAGTTCTCCTTGCGCACAAAACCGGCCAGGAGCGCCACCACCATCTGCCAGTTCAGCCCCAACGGTGCACCCACGGGCGTCAGGAAGCGCCCGACCGCGGCCAGGTAGCTCTGCTCGATGTCGCCGCCCGGCAGCGTGTAAAGCGCCCAGAGCACGACCGACATCACCAGGATGATGGTCGCGGCCCCCTTCAGGAAGTCAATGATCCGGTCGCGTACGGAGATGGCGATGTTGCGCACGTCCGGCGCGTGGAAGACCGGAAGTTCCATGATGAAGGCGATGTGCTCGCCCCCCAGCAGCAGCTCGTGCAGGGCGAACCCGATCAAGGCCAATGCCGCCAAGTTAAGCACCGCCAGCCCCACCGCAACCAGGGGCGCGGACGCGCCGAAGAAGATGGGCGCCAGGAACGCGATGACCGTCAGTCGCGCCGGGCATGGGATGAGCGGCGCCAGCAGGATGGTCAGGAGCCGCGCCGGCCTGGAGTCGATGACGCGTGTGGCCATCACCGCCGGCACGTTGCAGCCGAAGCCCATGAAGAGCGGCATGAAGCTGGTGCCGTGCAGCCCCATGTTGTGCATAAAGCGGTCCGTCACGTACGCCGCGCGCGCGATATAGCCGACATCTTCCAGGAAGCCGAGCAGCGTGAAGAAGATCAGGAGGACCGGCATGAAGGTCAGCACCGTGCCGGCCCCCGCGATCACACCATCGGTCAACAAGCCCACGAGCCACGCCGGCGCCGCGCTCAACGTCGTTCGCAGCCACTGCGCCAGCCCGTGCACGACGTGCGCCTCCAGCCACCCCTGCATCGGCGAGCCCAGGGCGTAGGTCAGCCAGAAGGTCAGCCCCAACACGGCGAGTAGCGCGCCCAGACCGGCGACCGGGTGGGTCAGCACGCGGTCGAGGCGGTCGGTGAGCGTGATCTCGCCCGCGTGTGGCCGCCGCACCGCTGCGCGCACCATGCGGCCGATCCACTGGTAGCGCCCGCTGGCAACGGCCAGGACCGCGTCCTCGTGCTCCCGCAGGATCGCATGGACCGGCTCCCAGCGTTCACCGAGGCGTTCGGCCACCGCGACCGTGACCTCGGCGTCCCCCTGCAGCAGGCTGAGCGCGGCCCAACTCTCCGGGTAGGGCGGGGGCACATGGCCGGCGATGAGCCGCTCGATCTCTGCCAGCACCTCGCGATGATCGCTGCGAATTTGGGGGCGGCGGGGCGCGTAGGGTGCGCCATGCGCCAGCTTGACGGCCACGCCCATCAACTCGGCCAGGCCTTGCCCCTTGCTGGCGCTCATCGGCACCACTGGCAGGCTGAGCGCGGCCTCCAGCACGTCGGCGTCCACCTCGATCCCTTGCTGCTCCGCCACGTCGAGCATGTTCAGGCCCAGAACGACGGGCGCCGGCAGCGCCAGCAGCTCGGTCAGCAGGTAGAGGTTGCGTTCCAGCGCGGAGGCGTCGGCGATCAGCGCAATCACCGGGGGGCGCTCGGCCAGGATGTAGTCGCGCGTGATGCGTGCCTCGGGCGAGCAGGAGGTGAGGCTGTAGGCGCCCGGCAGGTCCACCACACGGACGACCCCGCCCGCATTCCGGCACAGGCCTTCCCGCGGCTCGCTCGTCTTGCCCGGCCAGTTGGCCACGTGCTGCGAGAGCCCGGTCAGCGCACTGAAGATCGTGGACTTGCCGACGTTGGGCTGGCCGACCAGCGCCACCGTGACCATCTGCGTCTCAGCCATGCGCCTGCTCCGTTGGGATGACCAGCACCTGGCTCGCCTCACCCGCGCCTAGGGCCACCCGCGTATCGCGCAGAAGCACAATCAGCGGCCCATGGGCCCTGGCCTGCAGCACCTTGAGCTGGGTCCCCGGGGCAAAGCCGAGGCCCGCCAGCCGCGCTCCGAGGCCGGAGCCCCCGGCCAGGCCGGCGACCACGCCGGCGTCCCCTGGCTGCAGGCTACTGAGGGGCGTCGCCAGCCCCGCTTTGCGATCCTGCGGGGTTTCGCCCAGGGCAGGCGGGGCTTCTTCTCCGGGCTCCTGCGCTGCGTGGCACCCGGCGCAGAGGCCCATCAGGTCAATACTGACTTCCTGCACGTCGTAGCCGTACTCAGCCCCCACGGAGGCCGCCAGCTCATCCGCCAGGAAGGTCGAGAACTCCGTCACCCGGCCGCAGCCGCGGCAAATCAGGTGGTGATGCGCCGTGGCCGGCTTCAGCTCGTAGTGGTGATGATCCTCACCCAGGTGGACCTCATCCAGCAGGCCCAGGTCGCGCAGCAGGCTCAACGTGCGGTAGACCGTCGAGAGGCTCAGGCGTGGGTTCTGCTGGTGCGCGAGGGCGTAGATCTGGTCGGCGTCGAGGTGTTCGCCGTGCGCCCGGATAATCTCCAGGAGCAGGCGGCGCTGCTCGGTGACGCGGCGGCGAGTCGCGTGCAAGGTAGTTTCCAGGGGGCGCGGGGCGGACATGGCAGCCTGGCCTTATTAGGAAGAATATGCAATTACAATCATACCGCGCCCGGCGACAGGGCGAAGTCATTGTGTGACTGATTGACGTAGTGGCAGCCGGGGTAGCAAAAGCATGGCCTCGGCAAGCTAGTTGAAGAAGGGTTCCATCGGTTAGAATCCCGCTGATACCCATCAGAAGGAGCATCGCACCGATGGAACGCTTGCAGTCTACCCTGTTGGCGCACCTGCGCCAAGTTGCCG
>Ga0172368_10004155_pt1 | contig 16953 bp, 11 predicted proteins | sample Lak11m_FD_114540 | JGI IMG/M metagenome (GOLD analysis project Ga0172368, IMG submission 114540) | Freshwater microbial communities from Kabuno Bay, South-Kivu, Congo - kab_022012_11m | ecosystem: Environmental > Aquatic > Freshwater > Lake | place: Democratic Republic of the Congo: South-Kivu...
GATGGACCCCTCGGACGGCGGGGGAACCTGCGAATGCGCGGATTGCGCGGCGCTGGGCAGCACCACCGACCGGGTGTTCTCGCTGGCCAATTACGTGGCGCACGGCTTGCGGGAGGCGATCCCCGGCGCCTGGGTGGGGTTATATGCCTACAGTTCGCACCAGATGCCGCCGACGATTCAGCTCGAACCGAATATCCACGTCGAGGTGGCGATGGCCTTCAATGATACGGGCCTGACATATGACGAGCTGATCCGGCAGTGGGGCGAGAAGGCCGGCTCGATCGGCATCCGCGAATATTACGGCGTTGAAGCCTGGGACTGGGGGTTGCCGGGGCGGCTGCGCGGCGGGAGCGTGGCGTATCACCGGGAGACGATCCCCAAATTCCTGCAAAACGGCGCCGTCTCGCTGAATGCCGAAACCAATGCCAACTGGGGGGGACAGGCGCTCGGGCTCTATGTCGCGGCGCGCATGCTCTGGGATCCGAAGGTCGATGTCGATGCCGTCGTGGATGAATTCCTCAATGCCGCTTATGGTACGGCCGCGCCGCAGATGCGCAAGCTCTACGCGTATTTCGACACCTTCGACATGCACTCGCCGGTGCTGACGGTCGATGAGCGCAAGCAAATGCTCGACATGGCCTTTATCGCCCTGAACGCCACCACTGACCCGGCCTGCAAGGCGCGCATCGTCGATATGCTGGCCTACCTGGTCTACGTCGATCAATACACCCGCTTCGGGACGGGGCAGAACAGCACCGGCGACGATGCGTATTATGCCCGGTTGAAGGAGCTGATGACCTACGCCCATCGCATCGAATCGCGCAACGTGGTCCACACCTACGCGCTGGCGCGCAGGCTCTGTAATGGGTGGGTGAAGAACAGGATGGAATTCCATTTCCAGAACAAAGACTGCGTCTGGAAGGTGGGCGAGCAGTATACCGATGCGGAGATTATCGCACTGGCGGAGAAGCTACGGGCGGAGTATGCGGCCGAAGCAGGAGATATACATTGAGATATCGATTGCGCTTATTTCAGGAGCTAATCGGCGGGACATAGCCGAACTATCTTTAAGGAGCTTAAACAGGTATTAGGAGAAATGCTATGAAACTCACATCCAGAATTACGATAACGGCTATAAGCATAGCAGCAATATGTATTATTATCCAGTATTTTACATCTCATCATTCAAACAATCGAATACACTATGAAAATATGCCCGATAATAATGAAATGCAGTTCTATCATAAAGTAAGTGCCCATCAAAGAAACTATCTTCCATTGTTGTTAAAAGATACAGATACAGTTATTATTCGATCATCACCTAAACAGATAAACACATTCTATATTAAGATAACGGATGGAACTCTAATTCAACGAATAGTTAGTTCTTCATATATTGATTATTATCGAATACTTCAACCGGATAGTTTATTACCGGATATTTCGATAAAATTTTATAAAAATAACTCGTTATTGACTACTGTTGATTATCAGGAAGGTGACAATTTGTTGATATATGGGAATCCATGGGGAATTACAGGTTATCCATCTGTAGAGTTACGGGTAATTGTTGACGGATTGATTAAACGTAATCAGTGATGTGATCGTTCTATTATTTGCCTATGTTAACCCGGATTATTCATGAACCGCTCGTAGCCGCATCCCTTTACGGGTGCGCGAGCGGTTCATGAATAATCCAGGTTAAGAATATGCTCTGTTAATTTCCTGGACTGACCAGTGGGGAGTACAGATGAATTCCTTGGGACCCAAAGGAGATCGACGATGACCAAAATGTTGCACCCCCCAGATGCAAATGCGACGGTATATATTGAGTAACTGCCGTGTATCCCGCGGACCTTCACCGGTGAAGGTCCGCGGGAGTTTGCCGGCTGCGCGATACGTTTATGCCCCGGGTGTAGAGATTGCTCCGGCCGGTCGGTATGGAATAACCGCGGGCGAAAGCCGGTCACGCCTGCAGGCTGGCTTTGCTGCGCGTCATCTGTAGTTGAACCTCCGCGGTGCGGCGCTCGAGCTGAGCGCGGCTGAGCTCGATGACTTCCTCGGCTTCGTAGGGCGACATAGTGCCGATGGTGACCATGTCGCAGTCGCGCAGGGTGTTCCAGACGAAGGCTAACCCGGTGGGGGGCAGCAGGCGGCCCGCGGCGAGGGGTTTGATGGTCATCACCGGCTTTTTCGCGTCGCGGATAACGCGGCTGATCCAGTCGGTCTCCACCTGGCAGAGGAAGCCGGCGGCGTTGTAGGGCTGAATATAGGAATCGACCTCCACGTCGGTGTTGTCCGCGCAGACCACCGATTCCGGCGTGTGAGTGCTCAGGCCCGGCACCAGGCCGAACTCGCGCACGACGCGCAGCAACTCGACCAGTTCGGGCATCAGGCGCCGCTCGCGCCGGTCGAGCAGGACGTCGGTGGTGCACTGGTGCGGGAAGCAGAACTGCCCGCGCAGCCCTTTCACGATTTCACAGGTGCGCTTCCAGTCATCCAGCGTGCCGGGCGTGTTCCACTCGCCGCTGTGCGAGCGCCAGTGCGGGGTGACGATCCACAGCATCTCCTGCCCGGTGCGCTGCTCCACCTCGTCCAGCGCCTGGCGCACGAAATCGCTCTCCATGCTCATAAAGGCGTTGCATCCGTGGCGCGCGAACACTTCGATTACGGCGGCCACCTTCGCCGGCGTGTCGAACAGCTCCCGGATGAGCCGGTCCTTGGCGGCGCTGGTATGCGAGAAACCGAGCAGCCAGTTGCTGCCACAGATGAGGCGGGGCAGGGAGATGCCCCCCACCGTCGTGCGCGGGAAGTCGGACATGGAATGCTCCTTAGGATTGACGTGAAACCACTGATTACGCAGTGTCACAGATAATGTCGCTTCGCGAACTGCTCGACTCTCTCAAAAACAACGCTTCCAGTGTCCCTGGCGAAGCCATCGTCTGCGAAATTGGCGGTTTCACGACATTTTTCTAATTCAGATTATTCCGATAAGGATATTGCATTATCGGCGCTGATATTCGTATTATAAGGGTAAATTGAAAATGTTGCCATCGCTCTTTATAGCTTTGTATTAAATAACCCCGTTTTGGCGGGGTATGAACAGGATCGATCCAGATCGTCATGCGGCAAGCACCGGGTGGTTCAAACGGCGAGCGGCGAATTCCAAGCATGCCTGAAGGTCTTCGGGTTGAAGGTCAGGCATCTCGGCCAGCAGGGCGTCGCTGCTCAATCCGGCCGCGAACAGGTCCAGCACATCGGAGACGCGAATACGCATCCCGCGGATGCAGGGGCGCCCTCCGCACTGTTCAGGATCGATCGTAATGCGCTCTTGCAGTGATGACATGCATACCCTCATTCTTCGCCAAGGATACGTTCATTATACGAGATAACGCACATCCTGCACAGGGCATTAAGGTATCGCGAAGACGAAAGGAACTGCCAAAACCCGCATAGATATTACTCATCGTGTTTTCGTGTGGATGAAAACAGACTGAGGTGTATTGTATCCGTTTTTTCGCTATACTGAAAATGGAGGGCATGAACGAATGGTGGTGAGGGTTGAGGAGGAAGGGGCGGTCGGGGTGGTCGAGACGCAATATTTCGACTATCCGGGCGCGCTGGTGCTGGAATCCGGGCGCGAGCTCGGGTCATTGCGGCTCGCGTATGAGACCTACGGCACGCTGAATTCCGCGAAGGATAATGCCATCCTCGTCGTGCACGCGCTCTCCGGCGATGCCCACGCGGCCGGATACCACGCGGAGGATCTGAACAAGCCGAAACCCAAGCCGGGCTGGTGGGACATAATGATCGGCCCCGGCAAGGCATTCGATACCGACCGCTTTTTCGTGGTGTGCTCGAACATCATCGGCGGCTGCATGGGCAGCACCGGGCCGAACACCATCAATCCGGCGACCGAAAAACGCTACGCGCTGGACTTCCCCATCATCACCATCGGCGACATGGTGGAGGCGCAGCGGCTGCTGATGGACCACCTGGAAATTCCGCGCTGGTACGCCGTCACCGGCGGCTCGATGGGCGGCATGCAGGCGCTGCAGTGGGTGGTGGCCCATCCCGACCGCGTCGCGCGCTGCATCCCCATCGCCACCACGCACCGACTTTCCGCGCAGGGTATCGGCTTCAATGCGGTAGGCCGCGCGGCGATTATGAGCGACCCCAACTGGCACAACGGCGAATACTACGACGACGAAGAGCCGGCCAGCGGCCTGGCGGTGGCGCGCATGATCGCGCATATTACCTACTTGTCCGAGCAGTCGATGCATGACAAATTCGGCCGCAGCCTGCGCAACGCGGTAGAATATACCTGGAACTTCACGCCGGAGTTCTCGGTGGAAACCTACCTGCAGCACCAGGGCGACGAGTTTGTCAAACGCTTCGACGCCAACGCATATCTCTACATCACGAAGGCGATGGATTATTTCGACCTTGGCGCCTGCGCGGAGTCCTCCGCGGAAGGCTGCGGACTACAGGCGGACTCGCTGACCGCCGCCATGGAGGATGTGAAGGCGCGCTTCCTGGTAATCTCCTTCAGCTCCGACTGGCTCTTCCCCACCGTCCAGTCTCGCGAGATCGTGCGCGCCCTGCGCATGAACGGTATCGACGTCAGCTTCGTAGAGATTCAGTCTTCCTACGGTCACGACGCCTTCCTGCTGGAAGCGGAGGAGATCACGCGGCTGGTGAAAGGGTTTTTACGCTAGGCTGGGAACAAACGACTGCTCGTCAGCTTGCTTTTCCAGGTGATCCGTTGTATGGTAGATATAGACACACTTCAGCGGGTCGTTCCGGGTGCTCTGGCATCAGGTTTCTCCATTCTCTTTGCGAACAGGCAATGACATGGGATCATGGAAAGGCTACGCGTTATTCGGCATCACGCTCTTGGTGCTGGCGTTGCTCTACCCGGGATACCGCATCGGCGGCGAGTCGCATGCCGCGGCGGGGGTGACCGAGGTTCATTTTCTCGGGCCGGGATGGGCGTGCAACGACCCGGCGCTGCTGGATGCCGTCCAGGCGTTTGAGAGTTGGAGCCGGGAACGGCATGCGCAAGACCCGCGCCGGCATATCTACAAAGTCATCGTCAGCCAGGATGTGCAGCAGGATTACGATGCCGATCCCACCCGCTTCCTGGTCAGCGTGGCGGGCGGATCGCCCCCGGATGTGATGTGGTTTGGCCGCCACGCCGTGGCCGAGCTGGCTGCGAAGGGCGCCTTCGAGCCGCTGGATGGCTACATTGCGCGCGACCTGGCCGCCGGTCAGCGTGACCCTGTTCCCCCGACGCGAGACCAGTTTTTCCATACCTGCTGGGCGGAGGGGAGCTATCAGGGGAAGACCTACTGCATCCCGAACTCCATCGATTCGCGCGCCCTGATTTATAACAAGGACTTGCTGGTCCGCAACGGCCTGGTCGATGCGCGGGGCGAGGCGAAACCGCCGGCCAACTGGCAGGAGCTGCGCGACGACGCCCTGATCCTCACCGAATGGGAACCCCGCAAGCCCACGCGCCCCGCCGACGTCAGCCGGCAGCAGGAGCTGGCATTGTTGCGCGCGTTGGCGCGCAACGGCGGCCATATCGGGAAGCTGCCTGCCGCTCTTGCCGCGCTTGACGCGGCATATCTGGCGAAGATGGGGCACTGGGACGCGGATCCGAATCGCCGCATCACCCGCATCGGCTTCATCCCCAATTTCGGCAACGCGTGGTTGTATTTCTACGCCTGGATGAACGGAGGAGAATTCGCCAGCGCGGACGGTATGCGGATCACCATGAACGACCCACGCAACGTGGAAGCGCTGCAGTTCATGAAGGATATCTACGACGATCTCGGCGGCTACCCGGCGGTGCTGGCGTTTCAATCCGGCTTTCAAGGCGGCGAGCTCGATCCGTTCATCCAGGGCAAGCTGGCCATGCGCATCGACATCGACGCGATGATCACCGGGCTGGCGAACTTCGGACGGGATATCAATTTCGGCGTCTGCCCGGCTCCGCTGTCACAGCGCGAGATCGACCGCCGCCGGCGCGTAAAGCAACCGGCACTGTTAAGCTGGTCGGGCGGCTTCAGTTATGCTATCCCGGCCACCGCCAGAAATAAAACCGGCGGGTGGGAGTTCATCCGCTTCATGACCAGCGAAAAGGCGATCCTCATCGCCTGCGAGTCGGGCCGGGCGCAGGCAGAAGCCAACGGGCGTATTTACATTCCGCCGCAGCAACCCCGCGTCGCCGTCAACACGCTGATGTACCACAAATACGTGGTGGACAACCCGCGGCTGCCGGAGCGCTTCAAGCGCGCGATGAATATCTACAACAGCTTGCTGCCGTATTCGCAATTCCGCCCGGTGTTGCCGGTCGGTCAGCTCCTCTGGAGCGAGCATGTGCGCGCGGTCGAGAATGCGATGTATCCCGAGAAGACGGGGTTGACGCCGCAGACATCGCTCGACCGGAGCACGCGGATCATGCAGCGCGAGCTCGACAAATACCTTCACCCACCGCGGGGACAGCGCGTCACCGGTTGGCGGTGGTTCTTCGTTCTGTATGCCCTGCTGGTGATAGCACTCGGCGCCGGCATTTATCTGTGGGAGACCCGCGCCGGCGTGCGCCGGCGCCTGGGACGGTGGCTCGGCCTGTCGCGGCTCGCTGCCCGTGGCGGCGTGGGGGATGATGCCCATGCGCTGGCACGGCGTGAATGGAAAAGCGGGGCAGCCTGCGCGCTTCCGTGGATCATCGGCTTCCTCATCTTCGGCGGCGGGCCGATGCTGTTCTCCCTCATCATCAGCTTCACCGATTACGACATCCTGCACGTGCCCGTGGTGACCGGTCTGCGCAATTACGCGCTGATGTTCACCGAAGATAAGCAGTTCCCGGTTTCCCTGCTGAACAGCGCCTACATGCTCCTCGGGGTGCCGTTGGGCATGGCGGTCAGCCTGACCATCGCCCTGCTGCTGAAGGCGGAGGTGCGCGGCATCGCCGTCTGGCGCACCCTGTTCTACCTGCCGGCGATCGTGCCGATGGTAGCCTCGAGCATCCTGTGGCTGTGGATCTTCAATCCGCAGAGCGGGCTGCTGAACGGTCTGCTCGACGTGCTGCATATCCGGCACTGGCTGGTGCAGGCGCTCGCCGTGGCCGGGGTGCAGGGGGACATTCGCTGGCTGCAGGACCCGGTGCTGAGCAAGCCGTCGATCATCATCATGGGCCTGTGGGGGGCAGGCGCCGGCATGATCATCTGGCTGGCGGGATTGAAAGCGATCCCCCATGAGTTGTATGAGGCCGCCAGCGTGGACGGCGCGAACGAGTGGGTGAAGCTCTGGCGCATCACCATTCCGCAGTTGACGCCGTATATCTTCTTCAACCTGATCATGGGCCTGATCGGCACCTTCCAGATCTTCGGGCAGGCGTTCATCATGACGCAGGGCGGGCCGGCGGACTCCACGCTGTTTTACGTGTATCACCTGTTCAATAACGCCTTCCGTTACGGGAAGATGGGTTACGCCTCCGCGCTGGCCTGGGTGCTCTTCGCCATCGTGCTGGTGCTGACCATCTTGCAGGTCAAATGGTCGAAGCGGTGGGTGTATTATGAGTCGGAATAGGGGTCGGGAAAAGTGGCAAGGGGCAGCGGCGAGTGTGTGAATGGGAAAAGCTCCGGTGGTTGAGTAGACAGGTAAACTTTTTCGACTCTTTCCATAACTACCGAGCCATATCGAAACTACCGCGTTTATCGGTGAACCTTTCGTGAACGGGCTTTATAGGAGAGATGGTTTCGATACGGCTCGGGGGCTGTGGAAAGAGGCGGGGAGGCTCACCTGCCTACTCAACCACCTCTGCGGCGGTACTCCGCCGCACAAGCGGGCGGTACTCCGCCGCACAAGCGGGCAGTATGAAGGAATTACAATGCGATTCCTTTCACGTTTCTTAACTAAATCGGCGATCTACACTCTGCTCATTGCCGGGACGATTGTCTTTTCGTTCCCGTTCCTCTGGATGGCGACAACGAGCGTGAAGGTGAATCGCGAGCTGTTTACCGATAAAATCACCATTCTGCCGATGACACCGCGTCCGCGGGTGAAAAGCCCCTATGTGGACGACCGCTGTTATCCGGTGCCGGCGGGACCGCGGGCTGTCGAGCTGGCAGGAGTGATTCGCGCGCTGGTGCGGAAGGTGAAGCCCGACTATCCGGCGGAATTGTCACGGGCAGCCGCGGAAGAGGCTGTAGTGCGGGGATTGTATAAACGCCTGTCGCTGCGCCTGCCGGCGGAGGTGTGGGAAGCGCCGCGCGATGAGTTTTCGCGACAGGCAGCAAAAGAAATCACCGGGGTGACCATCGCCGAAACGCTGAATGGCGCCCGGCGCGAACTGGCATTCGGATTGCTGCTGGCGCGCAGCCGGCATTTCGTCGAGCAGCACCTGGGTGAAGGACTGCCGGTCAGCCGGCGGATGGACAATCTGACGCCCGGCGTCGCTTCGATGAAGGACGACACGGTCAACGGGCAGCCGATGGCGGTGGTGCATTACGATTTTCGCAAAGACAACAGTATCCGTTGGCAAAAGACCTTCGCCACCACTTTCGACGTGCGCGACCTGCAGCGCGTGCAATTGTATCTGCAGTCCGACGATACCTGGCATGAGTTGCGGCTGATCGTCGAGAAGGATGGGAAACGTTATCGCGCCGAACGGCCTATCTTTCTCGCCGATACGAGCTGGGCCACGGTGACCTGGCAGGAGCGGCGCGGCGGAGAACAGCCGCGGTTGAAAACCTGGCTCTGGCTGGATCCGGTCCGGGGCGCGACCAGCGCGGTGACCGATCCGCATCATTTGCGGTTGACTTTCGAAATCCGGCGCGTCTCGACAACCCGGGCGTGGCTGAATAAGCTGCGCAATAACTACACCCTGGTGATGGAGCAGATCCCCTTCGCGCGCTATCTGCAGGTCAGCGTCTTCCTGGTGTTGGCCAATATCGCGCTCACCCTGCTGGCATCTTCGCTGGTGGCGTTCGCCTTTGCGCGGCTGAAATGGCCGGGCCGCGACTTCGTCTTTTACCTGATGCTGGCAACGATGATGATTCCCGCCCAGGTGACGATGATTCCGCATTTCCTCATCTGGAAATCGCTGGGCGGCTACAACACCCTCACCCCGCTCTGGCTGGGCGCCGCCTTCGGCAATGCCTTTTTTATCTTCCTGCTGCGGCAGACCTTCAAAGGCATCCCGCGCGATCTGGAGGATGCCGCGCGGCTGGACGGCTGCGGCGTGCTGCGCATCTACTGGCACATCATGCTGCCTTTCGCCAAGCCCAGCCTGGCCGCTATCGCCATCTTCACCTTCATGGGCGTATGGAACGATTTCATGGGCCCGCTGATCTATGTCGCCGATCAAAGGCTCTATCCGATGGCATTCGGCCTGTATGCCTACTCCGTCGCCATCGGCAGCAATCCCGCCTTGACGATGGCCGCTTCGCTGCTGGTCACTCTGCCGGTCATCCTCATCTTCTTCTTCACCCAGAAATACTTCATCCAGGGGATCGCGATGACGGGAATGAAATAACCCCGGCGCTTACTTGAAATCCATGTATGGGCCCAGCACGGCAGTAATGACGCCGGCGCCGTTCTCCCGGCCGTGACCGCGGGCGACGGCGCTAATGGAGGTCGCGGCGCAGCCATGGTCGCGACCGGCGGGGAAGGCCTGCCGCGCCAACGCGAAATAGGCGCGGGCCAGATCGAGCGCCGCCGTTGCCAGGTGATGATCACCCAGAATTTCCGCCGTCAGTCCGAGCAGGATTGGATTGCATCGCCGCGGGGCGCCGTCCTCGAACCAGTCAGGCGCGTCTGAGCGCTTGCCCACGCCGCGCGGGCGCTGTGGGCGGCGCACCTGCGGGTTCAGCGACAGGGTGCGGATCGCCCATGGGTCCATTCCCTCCACCGCAGCCAGCACGCGGGCATCGTACTGCGTGTCGCCGGTCGCGCGGCGGTAGGCGCGGACGGCATTGGCGGCGGCGCCGGCGTCCGGATCGGCAAGCTGGGTGGCCAGCACGTCCAGCAGGCGCTCTGCGGCAGCACGATAGTTCCCCTCACCGGTGAGTTGCCACAGCCGCAGCAGCGCTCCCACCGCGCCGGAAGCCAGCAGGTTTTCCGCGCGGTCCACCGCATCGTCCAGCGCACCAGCCATGCCCGCGAAGGCGCGATACGCTGTCTCTGCCTTGCCGACCAGCGTGTAAACCGGGCCTTCCGGCAGCAGCCCGGCGGGCAGCGCCTTACCGGCCAGGATGGCGCCCGCCCAGCGGGAAGCGTGCGCGCACGCCAGCGCCAGGTAGCGTCCCTCCCCCGTCATGGCATGCGCCAGCAGGCTGATGTTAATGCAGCGGAAATGATCGGCCACATTCATCGCCTCGCCGGGATCCTCCCGCACCTCATGCGTGCCGAAGTGCATCGCGCGGAAAAGACCGGTCTCCCAGTCGAACCAGGGCGGCGCCGCCGTCGACCAGTTACCCAGGTGCTCGGTGGCGTCGACGAGTTGCGCCACAGTTTCGCTGTCGCCGGGGTCAAGCCGCCACAGCGCCCCCAGGAACAGCTCGAAGTGCTCGGTGCCGTGGTGAGCCTCAAACATCGTCCAATAGCCGTGCACCCACTGTCCTGTGGTCACGAAGTGGGCGCGGATGCGGTCGCGCTGGCAGCGCAGGAAGACCATCACTGCCGGGTCGGGCCGCGCCACTAGCCACGGCGCCCAGGCGGTGGTATAGGTAACCTGATCGTGGATGTCGGTGGCCGGGACATCGGCAAAATCGCGCATACAGTCGCCGGCCCACGCTCCCACGTCGTCCAGCAGCCGTGCGCAGGCCGTGCCGGCATCAGGCGAGCGATTGATGATGAGATGCAGCATGGCCTCCTCCCGGCGTGAGCGTTTCTATGATTGTGACAGAGATGGGGGAGAAGGGCAAGGACAGTTTGTGGGAACTGGTGAAGTGCTCCTGTGTCCGGACCTATAAGAACCGTTCAGGGCTGCGGCCCACCAAATTTTTCAGCTCCTCCTAGCCAGACCCGGTGAAATTTGTTATCATGCAATGTGTTAGACGATGACCGCGAATTCCGTCGTAGAGACCGCGCCATCGTTTCACGTATTGGGGAACGCTGCCGGATGCAACGAATTGTCTGCCGCTATCGGAGAGAGTTAGACGCGAGTGCGTTGAGTTTCGCCGAGGTGCGCGCGGCGTTGCAGACCGCAGCGCGGGAAGCCGGCCTTCCGCTGGGGGACGATCGGCGTGCGGTGCTCATGGGACCACCGTTACCGCCGGGAGCCGCCAGCGACGATGAGCGGGTCGTATTCGAATTAGACGAAGCGTGCGAGCCGTCCGAGGTGCGTCGAATCATCAACGAGCACCTGCCGGACTGTTTACGAGTAGATGCGGCGTGGATCGCCGTGCCGGGCAGTCCGGACGAAAATCCGGCCAACCTGGATACGGCGGTATACGATGTTGACTGGCAGGACCCACCGTCATTCGGCGAGCTTTCCGCGCGGCTCCGCGAGTTTTTCGCGGCGGCTGAGGTTCCCCTGGTCAGAACACGAGAAAAGAAAACGCAGCGGTTGAACGCGCGGGCATTGGTCCGTAATCTCCGCGTGCTCGGCGGGCGAATGCATCCAGCCTGCCTGCAGATGACTCTCACGATCGGGCCCCAGGGCACGCTTCGTCCCGAGGAAGTACTGCAGGTGCTGGGTTATAACCCCGCCGTGAGCGCGATTCATGTTCGCCGCACGGCGTTGTTACCGACTTCCTGGCGCGCGTCCCGTCTCGCGCAGGCGATGCAGCGACGCCGCCAGGGGTAAACACAGCTTTCGCTTCGGCATGGGTTCGGAGCAGCTCGGCAGCGCGCGCCAGCGCGCACCGGGCGCCGCCCTGCCGGGCAGACAACGGATTAGGCACCAATGACAAAAGAAATTATCGTGAATGCCGGCGAAATGGAATCGCGCGTGGCGATCCTGGAAAACGGCCGGTTGATGGAACTCCACGTCGAGCGCGATCCCAAGATCGTCGGCAACATCTACAAGGGCCGCGTGACGAAAGTGTTGAAAGGCATGGATGCCGCCTTCGTTGACATCGGCATTGCGCAAAACGCCTTCCTGTCGGTGTCCGATGTGGTGTCCCAGGAAGACGACGAAGAGAGTGGCAACGGGCGGTTCCACCGCCACGAACTCCCGCCCATCACCCAACTGCTCCATGCCAACCAGGAGATCCTCGCGCAGGTCGTCCGCGCCCCCATGGGCACCAAGGGCGCGCGCATCACCACCCGCCTGTCCCTGCCGGGCCGTTACATGGTACTCATGCTGCACAGCGGCGCCTACGTGGGCGTGTCGCGCAAGATCGAAGACCCCAGGGAACGGCAGCGGCTGCGTGGTATCGCGAATGACATCCGCCCGGAAAATTACAGCCTGATTGTGCGCACCGAGGCGGAAGGCAAAAGCGAGGAGGAGCTGCACCAGGACCTGACCTTCCTGCTCGACATGGCGCGGAAGCTGGAGACAAAGGAGAAGCAGGTCAACGCCCCCGCGTTAGTGCACGGCGACCTGAATCTCATCCTACGCCTCATCCGCGATGCCTTCACCCGCGATGTGAACCGCCTGGTGGTCGATTCCTCCAGCACCTACGAAAACATCCTCGAACTGGTGGCGATGATCTCACCCGGCCTGAAAGGCCGCGTCTTCCTGTATGATGAGCCGGCGCCCATTTTTCATACCTACAACATCGAGACCGAGATCGAGCGCACGTTGCGCCGCAAGGTATGGCTGCCCTCCGGCGGCCACCTGGTGGTTGATCAGGCGGAAGCGCTTATTGCCATCGATGTGAATACAGGCCGCTTCGTGGGCTCAGTCGAGCTGGCGGAGACGGTGCTGACTACCAACCTGCAGGCCGCCGAAGAGGTGGCGCGGCAGTTGCGGCTGCGCGACCTGGGCGGCATCATCGTGGTGGACTTCATCGACATGGACAATCCCCGGCACCGGCAGCAGTTGATCAAAGCCTTCGAGGAAGCGCTGAAGCGCGATCGGGCGAAGATCAAGGTGCACAACATCTCGCCGCTGGGGCTGGTGGAGATGACGCGCAAGCGGACCGGAGAGAGCCTGACGCGGATGCTTACCGAGCCGTGCCCGTATTGCAGCGGCATCGGCCGCGTGCAGAACGCACTCACCATGGCGATGCGCATCCAGCGCGAAATCGCCGCCACCATAGTCGAATTTCCGGCCACCGAGTCGTTCGCCATTACCGCCCACCCGCGCGTCATCGCCAGCGTGCTCGGCTATGAAGGCGAAGTGCAACTGGACCTGGAGAGCTATATCGACCGTCCCGTGTACCTGCGCGCCGCGGAAGATTTTCACCCGAACACCTATCTGGTGGAGCGGATGGCGCTGGAGCAGGCGCTGGTCGCAGTGCCGCACCTGGAGGAAGGCGATGTCGTGGAAGGCCGGGTGGTCAACCCCGACCCGACGCTGTCGCTGTCGCCGCTGGTGATGGCGAAGGGCATTTACCTGATTGTGCATGAGCTGGACGCGCCGGTTGGCGCGCTGGTGAAGGTGCGCGTGACGCAGACCGGCACTTCGCTGGCCTTTGCCGAGCCGCTGGCGGAAGAGCTGCGCGGCGTACGCGCCGGGGAGAAGCCACGGGCGTATGAACAGCCCCCGCTGCTGCCGGAATCCATCCTGCCGGCTTATCTCCGCGAGGAACGCGCTATCCATCCACCGCGCGAGCTATCGCTGCTGTCACCCACAGCGCGGCTATCCTTCGAGGAGGAAGTGGAGCCTGTCGTCGAGCCGGCGGCTGAGTATGCCACGCGACGGCGGCGCCACGGAAAACGCGGCAAAGGGCAGCCGGAGACGGCAGCGGTTGAGCTGCCGGAATACCTGCCGGAGGAAGAGACGCAACTGCCGCTGGAGATCGAAGCGGAACCCGGCGAAACCGCGGCCGTCCTCGATACCACAGTGGACGAAGAGCCGGAGACGGCAGCCAAACACCGCCGGCGCCGTCGTCGCCGCAAACCCGCGAGAGCAGCAGGGCAGGAAGCCATACCGGAGGCGGCGGCAGCAATGGACGAGATGGAGGAGACTACCCTTCTGCCCGAAGAGGAAGTCGAGATTTTCCCCGCCGTTCCCGCAAGGACGGAGGAAGCTGCCGCGCCGGCGGAAATCCCGCCGGCAACCGAGGAGGCTGTCCCGGAGGAAACCGCGCAGCGCTCGCGCCGGCGGTCGCGCCGCCCGCGGCATAAGACGCGGGAAGGGGCGCCCGAACTGCCGAACCTGGAGCCGATCCGCGAAGTCATCTCCGCCGAGCGGGCTGAAGAAGCGCTGCAGCAGATGCTGAACGCCATCCCGGCGGAGGAACACACGCCCGCCTACTTGCCTATCCCGGAGGCGACGCCGGAGGCGATCGCCGCGCTGGAGCTGGCGACGGAGATGCTGGATGCGGAAGAAGCGACGAAACCGCGCAAACCCCGCCGGCGCCGCACTCGGCCTGCTGCGGAACCGGCACCTGCAGAGGAACCGGCTGTTGCCGAACTCATGGCCGCGAAACCTGAAGTCACGGTAGAACTGGCGCCCGCGGAAGAACCGGCCGCAGAACCGGTTCCTGAAGCCAAACCCACTCGCCGCCGTGCACCGCGCCGTCGCGCGAAGGCAACACCGGAAGCAGAGACGCCCGAGGCCGCTGAATAGGCAAATCCCGGCGAGTAGTGAGTGGTAAGTAGTGATTGGTGAATAGGTAACTAAAAGGCTGACCTGCCTCTCACCACTCATAGGCGTCTGCTCATGCTCATGCTTAAAAAGCCTTCTCGCGACCAGCACGCCTTTCGAGAAATCATTATTGTGAGGCGTGGATATGGGTGGGGTGGAGAGGCTTTTGAGCATGAGCATGAGCATGAAACTACAGCCGTTAACCGTAACATGACGCTTATGCTCCTCCCCCCTCGCCCCTCACTACTCACTACTCACTCATTTATTACTTATCACTCGCTCCCGCAGTGCCTCCGCAAACCGCACGGGGTGCAACAATCCGGGCTATTGCCGGGTCAGGTGGCGCGCAATCTGCGCGGGGTCGCCGCCGTGCCCGGTGAGCCAGGCATCGGCTTCGTCCACCGCCGTGCACAGCCGGCAGCGGCTGACAGCGGGCGCCTTTGCTTCCGGATTAATGCCAGCAAACCTGTCAATTTACACTTACAATATCAAACATATAATATTCATCATTACTCAACAGTAGAATATCAGCAAAGGTTGACGGATCAGGAGAAAACAGGCCGACGAAGAAGGCGGCGATGGCTACGGCGAATCAACAGTTCCACGTCATTACAGTCACTTCTCCCCGGCCCCCGAGCTTTATCTCCATGAACGGGCACGCGCCTGCACGGCGCTACTACGAGCCGGGCCTTCCCTTTTACTTACGAACGGGTTTTAGCTTCGTGAACGGGCTGGCGCTGGTGAGCAATTGCAAAAACCCTGACTCACCACTGTGTAATGCAAGTTGAATATGGTATAGTATAACTAGACATCCATGCGAAAAGGAGTACCTATGCGAGCGATCACACTCATTCTGTCGGGACTGCTGTTGACGGTGTTCGTCGTGCTGGCCGGCTGCGGTGGCGGCAGCGGCAGCAATAGCGGCGCCAGCATGGTGCGGCTGGTGGTGGGCGATGCGCCGCTGCATATGGGCAGCGGGGCGGCGGTGAGCGCGGTGAATGCCGACATCACCTCAGTCGAATTGATCCAGAGCGACAGCCCGGATAGCCCGCGCGTGATGCTATTCGAGGGCAGCGAGGTGATCAATCTGCTGGCGCTGGCCAACACGCCGGTGGCGCAGTTGCCGCAGCTCGGGTTGGCGGCGGTGCCGCCCGGCACCTACACGCAGCTCCGCCTGATCGTGAATGAAGCGAACAGCAACGTGGTGCTGGAAGACGGGACCGTCAAGCCGCTGAAGGTGGCCAGCGGGCCGCAGACCGGGCTGAAGGTGGTGAATCTGAACCTGACCGTCGAGCCCGGCGCCACGCAGGTGTTCCTGCTCGATTTCGACCTGACGAAACTGCACCAGAACAACCAGTTTATGCTGACGCCGAACGCGGTGCGCATGGTAAGCATGGCTGATGCGGGTTCCATCATCGGCACGCTGGCGCTGCCGGCGAACGCGACGGGCACGGCGACGATCACCGATGTCGTCTCGACGCTGACCCTGCACCATGCCGGGTCGCCCGACGCCGTCGCGCTCACTCAGGTGGTGCTGAATTCAGCCTCCACCGCGCAGGTCTTTACCATCAACGGCGTCCCGGCGGGCACGGATTACGTCGTGACCTCCGACACCGCCTACCAGGCCCAGACCTCCACCTTCGACATTCCGCCCACCCCGGCCACGGCCACGGTCAACGCCGGCGCCGTCACCAATCTCGGGACCACCGAGGTGCAGGGCATCACCTTCTGATTCATCGGGGGAGAGTCAGAAGCGCGCGGCGGCGGGGGCACTCCCGCCGCCGTTGCCATTTATGGATGAATGGGGATGGGGGAGTGGGAGCTTAGATCTCCCACTCCCCCATTCTCCACTCCCCACACGCCTCCGTCACTCCACGGCATTCCCGCACCCGCCGCAAAAGCGCGTACCCGGCGCGATCGGCGCGCCGCACTGGCCGCAGAAACGTTTGGCCGGCTCGGGAACCAGGCCCACCTCCAGCGCGGATTGCCAGTCGGTGAGGGTGGGATTCCAGACCAGGGTGTCGGGCAGCAGGCGGCCCTCAGCGAGCCAGCCCTTCAGGACATCTTCGGAAATCGGCCCCTGCGGCTGCCCCTGCGATAAGTAATGCCAGGCGATGGGAGCCGGCGATACGGCGGGGGCGGGCGCAGGAGGAGGCTTGACCGGCGCATGAGGCGGCGAGGCAAGCGGCGACGGCATTGCAGCCGGCGTGGATGGCGCCGGCGCGGGTGCCGGGAATTCCGAC
>Ga0172368_10004156_pt1 | contig 16950 bp, 16 predicted proteins | sample Lak11m_FD_114540 | JGI IMG/M metagenome (GOLD analysis project Ga0172368, IMG submission 114540) | Freshwater microbial communities from Kabuno Bay, South-Kivu, Congo - kab_022012_11m | ecosystem: Environmental > Aquatic > Freshwater > Lake | place: Democratic Republic of the Congo: South-Kivu...
ACTATTTTCAATTTAGTTTTTAATAATTGAATTATATGATTGTTCTTCATATTGATTTGAACCTTTTGTCTTTAGCCTTTTTTCTTTTGTCTTTTTTGAAGTTTATGAATTAATCAAGTTAAAAATATTGTCTATTGAGAATAAAAATTTATTACGACAAAACCAAATTCAGGGTAAGAAACTGGAGAAAAGTTACTAAGGTACTACATGAGGTCATCGGGAAAGAAGAAAAAATTTCAGGTGACCTTAATTTTATTATTACTAACGATAATGAGATTAGAAAAATTAATATCGAATTTCTTAAACATGATTATTACACAGATGTTATAACATTTAATTATAATGAAAATAAAAAGATAAACGGGGAGATTTATATAAGCATTGATTCAGTTAAAAAAAATGCTTTGAACTATAATGTTAGTTGGAATAAAGAAATAAAAAGGGTAATAATTCATGGAGTACTTCACCTTGTAGGTTATGATGATAAGACTGAAGAACAAAAGGATGAAATGAGATGCCAGGAAGATTTCTGGCTCGAAATATTGAGAAGTAAATATAATGGATTATAAATACGATATTATTGTTGTTGGGGGGGGGCATGCGGGTTGCGAAGCAGCCCATGCAGCTGCAGTGATGGGGGCGAGAACTTTGCTTATTACTATGGATATGACTAAACTGGCTCAGATGTCTTGTAATCCGGCAATGGGAGGAATAGCGAAAGGGCAGATTGTCAGAGAAATTGATGCATTGGGTGGAATGAGTGGATTGGTAACTGATCGTAGTATGATACAGTTTAGAATGCTAAACAGGTCAAAGGGGCCGGCTATGTGGAGTCCACGGGCACAATGTGACAGGCAGAAATTTACTCTCGAATGGAGAAAGGTATTGGAAAAAACAGATAATCTGGGGATATGGCAAGAGCATGCGAAAAAGCTGATTGTAGAAAATGATAGCGTAATAGGAGTAGAAACATCATTTGGAACTAAATTTTATGCTTCAGCAGTTATACTAACTAATGGCACTTTCCTGAATGGATTAATGCATATTGGTTTTTCAAAGATAAAAGGAGGAAGATCTGGTGATCAGGAATCGACAGGTTTAAGTGAACAATTAGAACAATTAGGTTTTACTGTCGAGCGAATGAAGACTGGTACCAGCGCCAGGATTGATGGAAGAAGTATAGATTTTTCTGTTATGACTGAACAAAAGGGGGATGATGAAGGAAGAACGTTTTCAAATCTCGATGATGAGAAAAGAGTTCTGGAACAGAGAAGTTGCTTTCTTACCCATACTAACGAAGAGGTGCATGAGGAATTAAGAAAAGGATTGGAATTTAGTCCGCTTTTTACGGGAAGAATAAAAGGACGTGGCCCTAGATATTGTCCTAGCGTGGAAGACAAAATTGTTACGTTTAAGGATAAAACATCACATCAATTATTTATTGAACCGGAAGGCCTGGATACTGTAGAATATTATATAAATGGATTTTCCAGCAGCCTCCCGCTCGAAGTGCAGCTGAAAGCTCTAAGGAAAGTGAAGGGGCTGGAAAAAGTGGAGATGTTCAGGCCGGGATATGCTATAGAATATGATTTCTTTCAACCAACTCAGTTAAAGCACTCGCTGGAAACAAAAAGAATCTCAAATCTCTATTTTGCAGGACAAATTAACGGGACAACAGGTTATGAAGAAGCAGCAGCTCAGGGTATGATAGCTGGAATAAATTCTGTTTTAAAAATAAGAAATAAGAAACCATTCATTCTTGGTAGAGAAGAATCATATATAGGGGTGCTTATTGACGATCTAGTAACAAAGGGAGTTGATGAGCCATACAGAATGTTTACATCAAGGGCAGAATACAGGATTTTGCTAAGACAGGACAATGCTGATGAAAGGTTGACAAGAAAAGCCCATGACCTGGGAACAGCTTCAAAAATTCGAGTAGATCGACTGATCGAAAAAGAAGAGATGGTTTCGGAGGTAATTGAGTTCTTAAATTCAATTAGTGTAAGCGCGCAAGATGTTAATGAATTTCTTCATAATGTTAATACTGCAACTATATCGCAAAAAGTGAAAGCCGTAACACTGGCTTCTCGACCACAAATTAAAACAGAAGCCCTATTGGCGGTATTAAAGGGGGGTACGGAACTTAAAGCATACAAATCAAAAAGATTTAAGGAGATTGCCGAATCAGCTGAAATAAAAATTAAATATGAAGGATATATTGTAAGAGAAAAAATTGTTGCAGAAAAAATAAAAAGACTGGAAGCTTTAAAAATTCCAGATGATATAGATTACTCAGAGCTTGTTTCAATTTCTACAGAAGGCAGACAAAAACTTAATAAGATAAAACCTGCTAACATTGGGCAGGCTGGAAGAATAAGCGGAGTATCACCTTCTGATATCAATATTTTATTAATGTACCTCGGACGGTAAAGTGTTCCACGTGGAACAATATTTTGAAAAATCAAAATTAATATTTTATGAAAATCCAGGGAATGTTGGTGGATATTCATTTAAGGAATATTTATCCGGCAATTGTAGAAGTAGCAAACGGGATAATAGAAAACATTATTATGGCCGAAAAGGCGCCTCCGGTTTATATTCTACCGGGATTGATAGATTCTCATATACACATCGAAAGCACTATGGTCACGCTGGGTGCTTTTGCCATAGCAGCAGTAAAGCACGGTACAACAAGCGTGGTTTCAGATCCACATGAGATTGCAAATGTACTTGGAATGGATGGGGTAAGGTTTATGATTGAGGATGGTGAGAAAGTACCTCTGAAATTTAACTTTGGAGCACCTTCTTGTGTACCTGCCACAGAATATGAAACTAGTGGAGCCTCTTTGAGGGGCAAGGAAATTGAAGCATTGCTTAAACTAGATAAGATAAAATATTTATCTGAAATGATGAATTTTCCGGGAGTAATATACGAAAATTCGGAAGCGAAGGAAAAGCTTGAAATTGCAATGCGATACGACAAACCGGTCGATGGACACGCGCCTGGCCTCAGAGGCAATAATCTAAAAAAATATATTGCAGCGGGCATTTCAACCGACCACGAATGCAGTAGTATGGATGAGGCACTGGAGAAAATTTCTCTTGGAATGAAGATTTTAATAAGAGAAGGAAGCGCGGCAAGAAATCTTAATTCTTTGAAGGCACTTTTTGAAACCAAACCCGAAATGGTAATGTTATGCAGTGATGACCTTCATCCGGAAATGCTGAGAGAAAGACACATAAATAAGATTATTGCCAGACTCATTTCATCGGGAAATAATATATACGATGTATTAAGAAGTGCTACTATAAATCCTGTTCAGCATTATAAAATTAACGGTGGCTTGCTAAGAGAGGGAGATCCTGCAGACATAGTTATTGTTGACAATCTGGAAACGATGAATGTTCTTGAAACCTGGATCGATGGTGTCTTAGTTTACGGAGATGACAAGGTCCAGTTCATATATAACCCTGGTAAGGCAGTTAATAATTTTAATTGTTCTGAAATAGGAGTAGAAGATATTTGCATTAAAAACCACAGAGGTAAAATCCGTGTTATAGAGGCATTTGATGGCGAGCTCCTTACAAAAGAGATAAATATAATGGCTGATTCTTCTGAATTTATAAGTTGTAATATCGTAGATGACATTCTTAAAATTGTAGTAAAAGACCGATATAATGATGGTAAACCTTCGGTCGGGTTTATTAAGGGATTTGGTTTGAAAAAAGGCGCATTTGCCAGCTCAATTGCTCATGATAGTCATAATATTATTGCAATAGGAACAAATGATGATGATATAGTTACTGCAATTAATCAGATTATTTCTTTAAAAGGCGGACTGGCTGTTTCCTGCGGTGGAATAACAGACTCAACAACCCTGAATATTGGCGGAATAATGACTACCAGATCGTGCGACGAAGTGGCAGATGATTATGAAAAGCTGAATAAGCTTGTCTCAGCATATGGATGCACTATGAAAGCCCCTTTTATGACACTTTCATTTATGGCCCTGCTTGTAATACCGGAGTTAAAGATAAGTGACAAGGGGCTTTTTGATGGAAAGAACTTTGAAATGGTTAATTTGTTTGTCTAATTATGACCCAATATGCCAACTGAAGCAAATCTTAAACAACTACTCTCTTTGCTTCCTGACAAACCGGGGATTTATCAGTTCCTCGACAATAACGGGACTATTATCTATGTCGGTAAGGCTAAGAATCTTAAGAAACGCGTAACTTCATATTTCGCTAAGAACCAGTCAGGGAAGACAGTTGTGCTGCTTCGAAAAGCTACTGATATAAAGCACATTATAGTGGATAATGAGTCAGATGCTCTACTTCTGGAGAACAATCTTATAAAGAAGCATCAACCACGGTACAATATATTACTTAAGGATGACAAAACATTTCCTTGGATCTGCTTAAAAAAAGAGCCTTATCCGCGGATTTTCAGTACAAGGAATACCATACGAGACGGATCTGCCTATTTCGGACCATATACCTCGGGGCTAATGGTGAAAACACTTATCGCACTCATCAGGCAGCTTTATAAGTTACGCACCTGCACACTTAATCTTTCAGAATCAAATATTTCTGATGGGAAATTCAAAGTGTGTCTTGAATATCATATCGGTAATTGCAAAGGTCCGTGCATTGGTCTCCAGGCAGAATGCGACTACTTGGAAAATATAGCTCAGATTAAAGACATCCTTAAAGGAAACATTTCTACTGTATTGGATCATCTTAAAAAACTGATGAACAAATATTCCGCCGAACTGAAGTTTGAGGACGCCCAGCTGGTAAAGGACAAAATTGAGATCTTGTCACGCTTCAGAAGCAAATCCACTGTGGTCAGCAACACTATCAAGAATGTTGAGGTCTTTGGTTTTGCCCAGGAGGCAGATAATGCCTATATTAACTTCCTTAAAGTAGTCCAGGGAGCTGTAATTCAGGCATATACGCTCGAAATTAAGAATAGGATAGATGAAGAAAAAGAGGCAATTCTTGGGATAGCAATCACTGAAATACGTCAGAGATTATCAAGCGATTCATCTGAAATTATTCTTCCGTTTAAGCCTGATATATTGATAGATAAGGTTAAATATACCGTTCCAAAGGCTGGGGAAAAACTTAAGCTTCTTGAGCTTGCAGAACGAAATGCTATTTACTATAAACTGGAACAAAAGAAAAAAAGACTTGAACACTCCCCGCAGGCAAGAACTGGTAAAAACCTTGAGAAGTTAAAAAACGACCTCCACATGCCTGACCTGCCTGTACATATAGAATGTTTTGATAATTCTAATATTATGGGAACGAATCCGGTGGCTGCATGTGTGGTTTTTAAAAATGCCAAACCAAGTAAAAGTGATTACCGGCATTTCAATATTAAAACAGTAACCGGGCCGGATGATTTTTCTTCAATGGAAGAAATTGTTTTCAGGCGCTATAAGAGGATGATAGAAGAGGAGAATGGCCTTCCTCAGCTTGTTATTATTGACGGGGGCAAAGGCCAGCTGTCGTCGGCAATGAAAAGCATTGACAAACTGGGTCTGCGTCAAAAAATTACAGTGATAGGTATCGCGAAAAAACTTGAGGAGATTTATTTCCCCGGCGACTCGGTTCCTATATACCTCGACAAAAATACGATCAGTCTGAAAATTATTCAGCAGCTCAGAAACGAAGCTCACCGATTCGGAATTAATTTCCATCGCGATAAACGTTCGGCAGATATGATCAAGTCAGATCTCGATCAGATAAAAGGAATCGGACCAAAGACAAAAGAGATTTTGCTTAAACATTTTGGGTCTGTTGAAAAAATCAAAAGCTCATCGCGGGAGGAGCTTGAAAATACAATCGGCTCAGCGAAAACGGCGGTTTTACTGGAATATTTCTCAAATTGACTCTGGTTTCCACGTGGAACAATCGAATGCTAAATGTTGGATAAATATCAGATATAGAGCTGATTAATATCAATTATCTTATCTCTTAAGTCCGGCAGGATTGAAAATTTTACCTCGCTAAGCCTTCCGGCCATGAATTCCGAATCCTGGAGACGTCATTGCGAGGCCGACGAAAGAGAACACGAATCCAAATTAAGTGTCCCGTCATTGCGAGGCCGACGAAGAAGGCCGAAGCAATCCTTCTGTCTAACCACAATCTATCTTATCTTGTTTTTCCCGGTATTATGGATTGCTTCGTCGTTCCTCCTCGCAACGATGGACTCAAATGCCCTAAAACTCCACCCTGAAATTGAAAACCGGAATTATTCCAAGACTTAAAACATCACTCGATACAATTCCTCCGTTTTCCCAGTTAAACCTTCTTCTGAAAACATTTTTATGATTAGCAGCATTCTGAATGTCTAGCATAATTATCCAGGAGTAATGATTATGATTCCTTCTGAAATTTATTCCGGCATCGAGTCTCCAGAAGTCGGGAAGCTGCCCATCATAATAAGAACTGTTATTGTAGATTATTCTTTTTGACTTCATTGACTTCTTTATATCAACCGGAGTAAATCTGTAACCTCCCCTGAAAACATATTTTGCATTTATCCCGATAGAATTCCTCTTGTTCTTACCTACATAGAAATCTTTTCCCGCCAGCAGGTTAGAAACATATTTTGTATTATAGTATGTGCTGTATTTCCTCTGATCTCCGGCTTTATACCACGAATCAAACAAAGAACCTGTAAAAAGGAAATAGTAATTCCTGGTAAATGCTTTTTCCACTGTAAGTTCAACACCGTTATTCATTCCTGTGCCTTCGTTTTCAAGCAGTGCTTCCGGCAGCCGTTCAGAACTGTTAATTGTAGAGTACTGACTTGTTATTTTATTAACAATGGGGATGTTATACAAATATTGAATATATCCTTCAACTCTTAATCTGATATCTTTAGTAACCGAAACATCAAATCCTGCAACCCAGTGCAGGGCTTTGGAAAAGTCCATCTCTCTGTTGAGAGCAGACCGTACTCCGGTATTATCTTTGATTAGAGCATTATAGACCGCAAGGGATTCGATTCTTGAATGCATCCCGAAACCTGCCATAAATGATCCCTGCGGAGTAACCTGCCATCGTAATCCGAATCGTGGTTCGATGCTTACCTGTCTGTTTAGTGAAGATTCAAGTATATGTACTCCGGAGTTTAGTTCAAGGTCCGGGGCCGGACGATATTTCCACTGAAAATATCCCTGTATCAGATTTCCTGTAGCCGTAGGTGCTACTAACGTATCATATTGTCCGGTAGAATTTATTTTGTTGTTTGTCATCTCAGCAGACAGGAAATTAAGATTTATTCCAGCCCTCACAGTGTTCTCCGGATTAAACTTGTGATTAACAAGTATTGAACTCCGCTTCGAAGGGTATAAGTAACTATAGGTATAACTGTTTGCTGTCACAAGGGAAGAATCTATGTAACCCTCCCTGTATCTGCTTGTGAATGAGGTATATGCCAGTACAGTTTTAATATATGTTTTTGAGTTTTTAAAAGCATACAGATGTTTAAGTCCCGTTGTTCCCGATCCCTGTTCCTCCATCTCCTCCCATCGGTCAGATAAAGTCTGCCATTCTGATATATTATGAGAAGGGATCCTGCCCAGAGAGCTTGCTCCATAAATTCCGAATATGTTAAAGGTTCCTGCTTTCTTAGAGGGAAAGTTAATATTAAAACCCAGATCTTTTGTTCGGGGAGCATAATTGGTTTCGCCCAGGTCAATTAGGTCCAGATCGCTCAGAATTTTAAAATTAGTGTATCGCGCGTTCAGGAGAAAAGACGCACCTGACCGGGCAGAGAATGGTCCCTCCATCGAAACCTCTGCTCCAATCATTCCGGTCTGAAAGGCAAATTCATGTTTATCAGCGTTGCCTTTTCTTAGGTTTAAATCCATTACCCCTGAAAAAGCGTTACCGAATTCAGCGGGAAAGGCGCCGGTGAAGAAATCAAAATTGGAAATGATATTTGATGTTATAGCTGAAAATGCACCACCACTGCCGCCCTGACCATCGCTGAAGTGATTGGGATTCGGAATCTCAATGCCTTCAACCCTCCAAAGCAGTCCCCTGGAGGAATTACCTCTTATCACGATATCATTGCTTTGGTCACTGTTAGCAGTAACAACACCTGCAAATGCATTAACGATACGGGATGGATCATAAAATCCTCCTGCATATCTGAGTGCGTCATCTGTCCTGATCGTGTTTGTGCTTATTGTTGCCATCTGGTTGATGTTCTTTCTTCCGCTTTTATCCGACCTGATTACAACATCAGAAGTTTGAACCACCTTTTCAGTCAGAGCAATTTCAAAATCCACCTCTTTACCGGAAGCTACAAGAATATCCCTGATTACCATTTCCTCATATCCAAGGAAGGATACTTTTATAGTAATCCTTCCGATTCCGGTCGTAATTCTGAATTTCCCGTATGTATCTGTCACAGCTCCGTTGGGAGGAGAGGAGTTGAGTTCAACAATATTTGCCCCGGGAAGAGCAATTCTGGTGTCATTGTCAATGACAATTCCTTTTAATACCTGGGTAATTGCTTGAGAATGAGAATCAAGAGCTCCTGCGAGAAGAAAGATAAATATAACAACACCTTTTCCCATAGAAATATCTGTCTGACACCGGTGTGCAGGACAAAAGTATATAAATACTATACAGTTGCCGTAGCAAGTGCGTTTTCTATTTCTTTTGATATGCCCAATGCCCCGAATGTTACAAGACCATTCATACCTGCAGTCTCTGCTGCACTCACATTAACTTCAAGGTCATCGATAAAAAGGCACTGATTGGGAACCAGATTATATTTTTCAAGCAGAATTTTATATATTTTCAGGTCTGGCTTGGATGATTTTGCTTCTGCTGAAATAACTCCGCCATCGAAGTATTTGAAAAAATAGTAACCTGTTTTTACTTCTTCAAACAGATCCATGGGAAAGTTTGAAAGAAAGTATAGCTTGTAACCCTGTTTTTTTAGCTCTGGAAGCAACCGGACGTTTTGGTCGAGGGGAAATATCAACTCTGTCCGTAAATTGAAAATATGGGCTATTTCTTCTTTTTTAAGAGTCGACTTTGAAGCTATTGAGTCAATCGCCTGGTTGGTATTTATATCTCCGTTATCAAGCAATAACCATTCTTTACTTCCGAAAATGTCAGAAAGAATTTTTGCTTTTACGCTTTCAGGGTAATCTTTTTTATCAAAAAATTCAGCAGGTTTAAAGCTGATGAGGACATTCCCCAAGTCAAAGACAAGATTTTTTATCATACTATGGATTCTTCATGCTTATTGGCTGGCCCGTAGCTTCAAGAACGTTCCACCATAATTCTCCCTGAACATCAATTTTTTTCCGTTTCGCCACTACCATTGGTATTGGTAGAAGGGTGAACTGGTCATTCCAGAATCCTACTACAAAGTCAGTCTTCCCAGAGAGTGCTGCGTGTACAGCATTTTGGGCCAGAAGATTACAAAATTTGCTGTCGTTTGCATTGGCAGGAGCACTTCTGATTATATAGCTTGGATCGATATATTTGATTCCATGGGGAAACTGTTTGGCATTGAACTCTTCATGTATTTTTTCCTTGAGATATACACCGATATCTTTATGCTTTATATTTCCGGAGGCATCTTTCTCATGGCTTCCTGATTCAAAAAAATCCTGTCCTGCCCCTTCTGCCACAACAACAACAGCATGATGTTTCTCTTCAAGTCTGTTTCTCAGTATCTTTAAAAAGCCTCGCTGACCATAGAGATCAAAAGAAATTTCCGGAATCAGAACAAAGTTAACCTCCTGAACTGACAGTGCTGCGCTTGCCGCAATAAAACCTGAATCGCGCCCCATTACTTTAATAAGAGCGATTCCGTTATGTGCACCTTCTGCCTCATTATGTGCATTTCGGATTATATCATTCGCAATTGAAAATGCTGTCTCAAACCCAAAAGATTTTTGTATAAGGTCAATATCATTATCAATAGTTTTAGGAATTCCGGCAACTGCGATTTTGAGATTACGTTTTGATATCTCCTCCAGTATTGCGTGAGCACCGCGTAATGTTCCGTCACCCCCAATACAGAAAAGGATGTTGATATTCATAATTTCGAGAGTGTCTACCATCTGGCCAACATCCTGGTTGCCCCTGGAGGAGCCCAGAAAAGTACCTCCGGTAAGATGTATGTCGCGAACCATCTGCGGAGTGAGCTCTATTACCGGATGGTTAAACTTAGAGACAAGGCCCTCGTAACCATATTTAAATCCAATAATCCTGTTTATTCCATATCGGTAATGAAGCTCATTTACAAGGCTCCGGATAACATTATTGAGCCCGGGGCACAATCCCCCGCAAGTAACAATGCCCACCTTTGTTTTGGCCGGTTCGAAAAACAGATTCTCTTTCGGACCAGCCTTTTCAAATGAAACCGGAGTTTCTCCCGTCTCAATAGAGTTATGAAAATTTGAGACAGAGACATCATATAGGATCCTTTCGGAATCGTCAACAAATTTATAAACGGGACTATCTTCTCTTTGTTTGTTTTTAAGAGGCGATACTACGTTTCCCTTTCCTAATGACCGGACCAGAAAATCCTCGTAAATCATTTTGTAAGAATTAGTAATAATATAAAAATGACATATGAAAAACAATTAGTTTTACACAGGCCCAAATTTATATAAAATTTTGATTGATTGTCAAATAACCCGAATCAGATTATCTGTTTAATCCTTCCTACCTGACCGTTTTCGAGCATAACTTTTATTCCGTGAGGATGATTTGGAGACGAGGTAAGGATCTCTTTTACTTTACCACCGGTGAGACGTCCGGTGCGTTTGTCTTCCGCTAATTCAACCATAACAGCAATTCCCGGCCTGATATCAGCTCTTCTTGTTCCTTCCATAGCTATTATTAAAAAAAATAAAGTGCAATTATATGAAAATTTACTTGTGCTAAATTTTTATATGACATATGTTATTAACATTCACCTTAACCTGCAGTTCCCTTGACTTTAAGCCTGATTCTGTATAGTCCTTTGCTGGCTGTTATAAACAGGCTTTTCATATCCGGACCACCGAAACAGACGTTTGCTGTCCAGCTTTCAGGCACAGCAATGTTGCCAATCTGCTTCCCTGTTTTGTCAAATACGGTTACCCCTTTTCCAGTCAGATAAATATTTCCTTTACTATCAATTGTCATTCCATCTGAACCAAGATTGCAGAACAAGGTTTTGTTGCTCAGGCCGCCGTCTTTGTTAATTGTATATGACCAGGTCTTGTTCGCCCCGATATCAGCAACAAATAATTTTTTCCCGTCGGGAGTGCCAACAATACCATTTGGCTGTATCAGATCTTCTGCGATTTTCGTTATAGTCTTATGATCAGAAGACATCATGTAAACACATTGCTTTTCCTGAGGCTTATTGCTGTGGTCCCACCAAGATCTTATGTAAAATGGATCAGTAAAATATATATATCCGTTTTTGTGTATCCATAAATCGTTTGGCCCATTCAGTACTTTCTCTTCATACCTTGAAGGAATTACCAGGATTTTTTTATCTGGTGCAATTCTCCATAACTCATTTTTCTCATCAGCACACGACCAGAGGTAGCCCTCTTTGTCAAAAGATAATCCATTTGACCTTCCACTTGGTTGCATGAATGTTGACAGCTCATCGGAGAGGCTCCACATCATAATACGATCGTTTGGTTGATCAGTGAAATAGACGTTGCCTTTCGCATCTGCTGAAGGACCTTCGGTAAACATGAAATCTCCTGCCAGCTTTTCAAGTTTTGCATTTGACTCCAGTATATTATTCAAATCATTCTCCTGAAAAAAGGCTAACCCGACCCATACAAATGGCAGTGCAAAAAAGAAATTGGCATACTTCATAATTATTTGTTTTTATAGACTTTACAGACTTTACAGACTTTATGATTTTTTTACTTTTTCAATTCTTCCGATATAATTGTCTATTTGTTCCGGCAATTCAAATCCAACTATGATCATGTCAACAGTACCCAGATCGAGTACATATTTGAGAGAAGCATCTATTTTGTCAGAATCATTTCTGAATTTTCCGTTTCCGATCAGTTTCATGCCAATTACACCTTTCCCTGCTTTGTGGAGTTTCTCAATTATGGGAATTACCTCTGCAGGGTCTTTTCTGTCCATAGATTCTCCAAATGGATTTATCCTGACATGAACAACATCAACCCAGTCACTTTCTGAAGCAGCTTGCAAAGCTTCAAGCGAATGGACAGACACTCCGTGTGCTCTTATTATTTTTTTTGCTTTCAATGATTCCAGAACGTCCATTTGCCTTTTCTGCTTGTCTGTCCAAAGAGAATCTGTCATGCAGTGTATCTGAACAACATCAAGATAATCTGTATTCAGCTCTTTTCTGAATCTGTCAATAAGCACATCAGCATCAGGTCTTTCAGGTTCAGGTATGCCTCCCTCGCTAACCCATATTTTTGTGCTGAGAACATAGCTATCTCTGGGAATTCCCTTAAGGGCGGCTGCTGTAAAAGGATGTGTACCATAACTATCTGCACAGTCGAAGAACCTTATTCCCTTGTTAAATGCTTGTTTTATAAGGGGTTCGGCAACGCCGGCACGAGTGATATTTGAAGATCGATTATAGCCGCTGAAACCGGTACCCATACCGAGGAGGGTTGTTTTAATTCCTGTTTTTCCGAGCGTAACCTGCATAAACGGATCTGCCGGCGGAGGAGAGACAGATCGTGGAAGAGCGAAGGCTGCACTCCCCAGCAGTACTGCTCCTGTTCCGGCCGACACTGTTGTCACAAACTGGCGGCGGGTTATTTTGTTCTTCTTCATATGTAAAAAATTTAAATATTTCACGGTCATTGCGAGCCCGACGAAGGAGGGCGCGGCAATCTTTTTGTCTTTTGTCTTTTGTCTTTTGTCCTACACCAACCCAAGTTGTTCCACAATCTTCCCCGGCGGCACCGGCCTTCCGTTCTTTGTTGCCACACCGGTAACTTTGGCTTTTACAATTAGTTTTTTGTCGGGTAGCCTGTATATCTCCTGAGAAAACACAAGCCTGGCATTGCCTTCTCTTTCAATACATATATTAACAATAAACCTATCCCGGCTTCTAAGTGGATATTTATAATCAATCTCCACCCTTGTCACAATCAGATCGATACCTTCGTTATGCAGTTCGAAAAAACTTATACCCTTCGATATCAGAAACTCATGTCGGGCGTGCTCCAGATAATGTTGGTAGTTAGCATTGTTAACAACCCCCTGGAGATCACATTCATAATCTCTGACCATAAACTCTAAACTATAAATTTCCTTGTCTTCTGACATCCACATAACCCTATTTAGGAAAACTACCGAAAATTTTTTTGATACTCCCGTGTAACTTATGAATACTACGTGGTTTATAATGCATCAGTATGCACTGTCCTGTAATATAACTTATATCAGACCCTTTTAGTTCATCAAGAGCTTCTTTTGAATCGGAAGATTGCTGTATCCAGATCTGCTTTATCCCCTTTACTTTTGCCTCCCTCACAACAGTTGCTGTTTTTTCTTTCTTAGTCATAATAAGAATGCTCTTCACTTCAGCAGGTAATTTGCCTACATTCGGAAAGGATTTTTCACCGAGAATCTGATCGGCTTCAGGATTAACGGGAATAATCTTCATGCCTTTTTCTTTGAGTTCTTTGAAAACAGAATATCCGAATTTTTTTGGATTACGCGACGCCCCAACCATAGCAATAGGCTGGGAATCAATAAAATCATGAATTTGTTTAAGGGTTGTCATAATTTTAACTTATTGTATTATTTGACGAATGAAAATTAGCATTTATTTCAATTCAATGTTGGGTATGAATTAATATTAACTCTAGACACTCCGAACGCCAGCCACTTTAAGTACTTTTATGTTACACTAAGTATAAAGACCTAAAAACAAGATAAAGATAACAACTGATATTAATTTTTATTTACTTGGTGAAGAGGATTTAATAACCACGATCTATATGAAAAAGTCAGAAGACCGCACAGTTTATCTTTTTTCAAAAGGTTACTCTAATTATGTTTTTGTTCTGCTCTTCCTGTTGTATATGTTCGATTATATCGACAGGATGGTTGTTACTTCAATGTTTACCACAATTGAACAGGAATGGGGTATTACTCATACCCAGAGTGGATTGCTTGTTTCAGCTGTTTATTGGGCAATTGTACTTCTAACTTTTCCCATTTCAATACTTGTTGACAGATGGAGCAGAACAAAGACCGTAGGAGTCATGGCAATAATGTGGAGTATTGCAACAGCTCTTTGTGCCCTGACAGGGAATTTTACCCAGCTTTTTTTGGCCAGACTTCTGATAGGTGTTGGTGAGGCGGGTTATGCACCGGGAGGCAGCGCAATGATTTCAGGCCTTTATCCTATTGATAAAAGGGCCAAAATGATGGGTATATGGAATGCTTCAATACCTCTTGGATCGGCAATTGGCGTTCTGCTGGGAGGAATAATTGCTGCAAAACTCGGATGGAAACACGCATTTGGTATTGTGGCTCTTCCCGGGATGATAGTTGCTATACTCTTTCTTTTTGTAAAGGATTATAAAACTGTCGATCTCTCGTTTCTCGACATCAATAAAAACAAAATAAAAATGGAAAAGAAAGACCTGCTTAAGGAATTTCTCTCCAAACCCTCTGTATTGTTTACATACTTCGGTATGGCTGCAGTTGTTTTTGTTACTACATCACTTCTGACATGGCTCCCAACGTATTTTCAGAATACAAGAGGAGTACCTCAGGATAAAGCAGGACAGATGGCAAGTTCTATTATGGTCCTGGCCATTGTAGGTGCTCCCCTCGGAGGTTTTCTCACTGACAAGTGGCGTAAGTACAGAGTAGATGCACGACTAATGTTTCCGGTTGTTACTACTGTGCTTTCTGCAATTTCACTGTTTGTGGCACTGACCCTGGTTAAGGGAACAATTCAATATGCTGTATTTCTGGTTTTCGGAGTACTGGTTCTGGCCTTTATTTCAGGTGCTGCTGCGGTTACTCAGGATGTTATACATCCCGGATTAAGAGCGACCTCTTATGCAATTGCTGTCGTTATTCAGAATCTTCTAGGGGCATCAACGGCCCCAATAATCATGGGTAAAATTTATGATCTGACAAATATTCAGACCGCCTTATCTGTTCTTCCGCTTATATTGTTATTGGCGGCATTTCTCTTCTGGCTGGGATCAAGATCTTATGTAAATGATCTCGGGAAGGTTGCAAAGATCGAGCTTGAGGCAGCCGAATAAATAGGTTATTTTTTTCTGGATGAAGTGTAATTAACATACTCTCTCAGAGACGCTTTGACTTCAGTGTCGGGATAGGAATCAAGTACTGCAAGTGCTTTATCACGATACTGATTCATTTTTATTTCTGCATATTCAAGTCCTCCATTGTCAGTAACGAAGTTAATAACCTCTGTAATTTCTGATTTGGTTTTCTTTTTGTCTTTTACAATGGAAAGAATATGTTTCTTTTTTGAGGAAGGAGCCTGTTCCAGGGCTAGTATTAATGGTAGAGTAATCTTCCTTTCCTTGATGTCGTTCCCGACTGTTTTTCCTGTCAATCCGGTACCTTCATAATCAAGTATGTCGTCTCTGATCTGAAATGCAACACCTATATTCTCTCCGAATTCTTTCATTAAAAGAATAATATCAGAATCATCAGTAACTGACTTTGCTCCACAAGCGGTACAGGCCGAGATGAGGGCAGCAGTCTTACACTTAATTATCTTGAAATAGTCTTCTTCTTTTATGTTTTGTTTTCGGGCTTTTTGTAGTTGTAGCAACTCACCTTCACTCATCGATTTAACTGCATCAGAAACAATTTCAAGCATATCAAACCGATTCTTTTCAACGCTGATAAGCATTCCCTTTGATAAAAGGTAGTCGCCAACCAGAACAGCTATTTTTGAGTTCCAGAGAGCATTTATTGAAAGAGCCCCCCTTCTTTCGTGTGCGTCATCAACAACATCATCATGAACAAGAGAGGCTGTATGAAGCAACTCAATGAATGTCGCTGCCTCGAATGTTGGTTCCCCGATATTTCCATTAAGTTTTGCTGTCAGGAAAACAAGCAAGGGCCTCATCTGCTTTCCTTTACGTCGCAAAATATAATTAAGAATTATATTCAGGAACGGGATCTCACTGCGCATGGTTTTAGTGAAGTAGGCTTCAAACTGAGCCATCTCTTTTTCAACAGGTTTTTTTATTCTTGTGAGAAGAGGCATAAAGAATTTATTTCGGCCAAAGATACTAAAATCAGCAGTTCGAATTTAACTATTGATTGATTTACTTTATATTATATGTAAGCTTTAATCATATCAACATATTTATATATATTTGCACGACAAATGTTTATGTAATGGAGTTTAAAGAACTTAATCCGGAAAGTCTTGAGAAAGCTGCAAACATGCTCAGAGCGATTGCACATCCTGTAAGAATTTCAATTGTTGGCTGTCTTGAAGACGGGAAAAAGAAAACTGTTACTGAAATACACAAACAACTGGGGATAGAGCAATCAACGGCCTCACATCATCTTGGGATACTGAAAGACAAGGGTGTTCTTTCTTCAAAAAGAGAAGGGAAAAACACCTGGTATTTCCTAAAGCACGAAAACCTTAAAACTGTTTTGAATTGTGTTAGTATCTGCTGTCAGGAGTAAGAATCAGGAAAGATCCTTAAACATTCTCTTCTGAAAGAGAATTATAGATATCACACCGCAAGTTATAGATGAATCTGCAGCATTGAACACAGGCCTGAAAAAGATAAATGATTTACCTGCATTAATTGGAAACCAGTCGGGCCAGTATGTATTAATTACTGGGAAGTAGAACATATCAACAACCCGGCCATGTAAAAATGAAGAATATCAACCTTCAGCCGGAAAGAGAGTGGCTACCTGATTATA
>Ga0172368_10004159_pt1 | contig 16942 bp, 15 predicted proteins | sample Lak11m_FD_114540 | JGI IMG/M metagenome (GOLD analysis project Ga0172368, IMG submission 114540) | Freshwater microbial communities from Kabuno Bay, South-Kivu, Congo - kab_022012_11m | ecosystem: Environmental > Aquatic > Freshwater > Lake | place: Democratic Republic of the Congo: South-Kivu...
CTGGATGCCGGTTGGAACGACCTGGGGGCTTGGGATGCCGTCTGGAATGTCTTGCCAAAAGACGAAGCTGGTAATGCGCACTTTGGTGACGTATTGACCACAGACAGCAAAAACACCTTGGTGCACGCCACCAGCCGACTCGTCAGCCTAGTGGGGGTTGAAAACCTGATCGTGGTGGAAACACCCGACGCCGTGCTGGTGGCCGACAAAACCCGCAGCCAAGACGTCAAACACATCGTCACCCAGCTGCAGAAAACAAAACGCGAAGAGCACACGCTGCACCGCAAAGTGCACCGACCCTGGGGCTGGTACGACAGCATCGACGAAGGTGGGCGCTTCAAGGTCAAGCGCATTCAGGTCAAGCCCAAAGCCAGCCTTAGCTTGCAAAAACACCATCACCGCGCCGAGCACTGGATCGTTGTGACAGGCACCGCTGAAATCACAAACGGAGATAGGATGTTGACCCTGACAGAAAACCAGTCCACTTACATCCCTCTAGGTGAAGTTCATCGCCTTGCCAACCCGGGGACGATCCCTTTGGAAATCATCGAGGTTCAGTCGGGCAGCTATTTGGGCGAGGACGACATCGTCCGATTTGAAGACACTTACGGACGAGTAAGAAAATGAGGTCATAATCAATAAAAAACGATGCTGGCCATAAAGATAATTTGTATTTACATAATCATTTGCGGCATGCGCTTTGCGCATCGGAGCATGATTCGCCTTGCGAAGAAAATAAATTAAAGACATTATTATGAAAAAAGTTTTGCTAATCGGGACGAGTTTTAGTGCTGTTCCAATTTACTTTGCCCTTAAAAGACGCGGATTTCATGTGACTGTCTGCGGTGGGGTCAAAACAGATCCTTGTCATCAATATGCAGACGCATCAATCTTCGTTGACTATTCGGACCCAGAGGCGCTCTTAAACGCAGTAAAAGAAGTCGACTTTCAATATATTGTCCCCAGTTGCAATGACTACTCGTATCTTTCAGCAAGTCACGTGGCAAACAAGCTAGGCTATCCTGGCTACGATACAACTGAAATAACAGCGATTTTGCACACAAAGAAGTTATTTAGAGAGAAGGCGGCTAAATTCGGTTTGAAGGCGCCCAAAGTCATTACTGATTTAGGCAACTTAAAGTGGGAGCATTTGCCATGTTTAATAAAACCAGTAGATAGCTTTAGTGGTAGAGGTGTTACTAAGGTTGAATCAATCGCCGAAATATCTACGGCAATTGACGTAGCAAAAAAAGTATCACGGTCTGGTGAGGTTGTTATTGAACAATTTATTCGAGGATCACTTCATAGTCACTCAGCCTTTATTTCTAAAGGCGAAGTAATAGCCGACTTCTTCGTTGATGAGTTCTGTACGACCTATCCATATCAAGTTAATTGCTCAAATTATCCTAGCATGATTCCTAAAAAAATTCAGTTGGGAGTTCGATTGGAAATTGAAAGGCTTGCTAAAGAGTTAAGAATTACGGATGGCTTACTACACACTCAATTTATGTCGGACCAGAATGATTTTTGGATTATTGAGTGTATGAGGCGTTGCCCCGGCGATTTATATGGAAGCCTAATTGAGAGGTCTACAGGGGTTGATTATGCGGATATGTTTATCAGACCATTTGTAGAGATCTCATATTCTAATGAAACGACACGCAGCCATGAATATTATTATGGCCGGCACACAGTTTCTTCTCAAGAGTCGGCAGTTAATTTTTCATTCAGCCCAAAACTACAAGGGGTCGAACTTGAAATAGTGCAGTTAAAAGAAAGCGGAGAAAAATTGGAACCTGCACCATTTGATAAAATGGCAATTGTCCTAATCAAATTTACGGATTTTGAAACGATGATCTTGGTCACGCCAAAGCTCGCCGATTATTTTCAAATCAACTCTCATGAAAAAAATTATTAAATGTGTGAGAAGTAAAAATTGCATTAAAGGCATATCATGAATAAACTAAGAATCGCAGTTGTTGGTGTTGGGCTTGGTGGGCAGATTCACATAAAAAGAATTAAAAATAGCAGTGAAGTAATTCTGGACTCAATCATCGCGCCGAATCGAGGTGCCAACATTGAAATTGCCGCAAAGGAAGGTGTGCCTATTTTCCACACGATCATCGAATGTATTGAGAGAAGTAAACCTGATGGCATAATTATCGCATCTCCAAACCAGGTGCATGCTGAACAAACCAGGGTATGTATAGAAGCCGAGATTCCTGTGCTTCTAGAAAAGCCAATCACATCTAACCTAGATGAAGGGCGAGAACTTTGTGACCTGATCGAAAGGTCAAATGCCAAAATATTAATTGGACATCACAGAGCTCATAACCCAATACTTAAAGTCGCTAGAAACGCAATCCTTGAGGGTCGACTTGGTAGGCTTGTCTCTGTTGTCGGCAGCGCTCAATTTTATAAACCAGATCATTATTTCGAAGATGGTCCTTGGAGAAAAGTACCAGGAGGCGGTCCGATTTTAATTAATATGATTCATGAGATTGATAACCTCCGAAGACTTGTTGGCGAAATATCACAAGTACAAGCAATTACATCAAATAGTACAAGGGGCTTTGCGGTTGAGGACACGGCAGTTATCAATATTGTTTTCAAAAATGGAGCGCTAGGCACATTTACTCTATCAGATACAGCCGCAACCGCAAGAAGTTGGGAGCAGACCACGAAAGAAAACCCTGGGTACCCCAGTTACCCTGAAGAAGATTGTTATTTGATTTCTGGCACGAAAGGCTCACTAGCCATACCTACAATGAAGTTAAAATATTATGCAGATGGAACAACGCCGTCGTGGTGGACGCCATTCGCAGAAGAAGTTCTCCAGTTTAGCAGGGTGGATCCGATCGAACTTCAACTCAGTCATTTCGCCGACGTGATTAATGGTCACTGTCTTCCTTTAGTTACAGCACGGGACGGGTATAGAAATCTGTTAATTACAGAGGCTATAAAAGAATCCGCTAAAAAAAGATTAATCATTGACGTTTCTGAGTAAAAGACATTGGATTTCGAAAGCGAGGATTTATGAATACAGGCCATGATCAACTCTCCTTCGAGTTCTGTCAGATCTACTTAAATGCAAATCCAGATCTCAGATACGTACTCGGAAGGAATGTTTACACCGAATCGATTATTAGAAGTATTTCAATATGTGGGGTTGTTGATGACTATACAAATGAGTCAAGTTTTTGCGGCGTTCCAGTAGTGAAGACAACGGATTTGGGGAGAAATTCTCTAGTTGTTAACGCTTCAGGGGGTAGACCATTTACTGCAAAGGCTGCGCTCGATAAGAAGGGCATTCGGAATTTGGATTATTTTTCGTTCTATCGGCATTCAGGTCTTGATCTGTGTGATGTTGTTTTTAATGAAGGATTTTCTGAAGATTATGTAAATCACAAAGCTGATTACGAATGGATTTTTACAAGACTATCTGATCAGATATCAAAAGATGTGTTTTCGAAGCTGGTCGGTTTCCGCAATACACTTGATATTAATTATTTAGAGGGGTTTTACTACAATGAGCCTGCTCAGTACTTTGACGACATTCTAAAATTGAACGACAAGGATGAAACATTTGTCGATATTGGATGCTTTAATGGGTTCAATTCTTTGGAGTTTGCACGACTAGTGCCTGGTTACCGAGCGATCTACGCATTCGAACCAGACCCCTTAAATTTTAGAAAATGCGAAGCAAGTTTGAGTAAGCTACGTAACGTTTTTCTCCATAATATTGGAGTCGCCGACTCTCAAACCACCCTACGCATGTCGCAAGGTGGGTCAGGGTCAAAAATAAATCCAGATGGTACTGTAGAGATACGTGTTGATCGTCTTGATAATTTTAAAATTCTCGATCCAACATTTATCAAGATGGACATTGAGGGGGTTGAAGTTCAAGCAATCCAAGGTGCACGAGAAACTATTGCTAAAGCCCACCCACGATTGGCGATCTGCGTCTACCACAATGTCGGTGATTTTTATCGAATCCCGCAGCTAGTATTAGGGATTCGAGATGACTATGATGTGTACATTCGACATTACACTGAAACAATCTACGAAACTGTAATGTTTTTTATTCCCAGAAAATGAATTATCTGGTGAGCCAATCATGTCAATAGAATCCGTAAGAATCATAGATCTGCCGAAAGTCACCGACAACCGAGGCAATTTGACTTTCATTGAGTCGACTAAACACATACCATTTGATATCGCTCGTGTATATTATTTGTATGATGTGCCTGGTGGAGCTGAACGAGGAGGGCACGCGCACAAGGATCTTCATCAACTCATCATTGCCATGTCCGGTAGTTTTGATGTTGTTTTAGATGATGGAAAAGAGAAAAGGCGCTTTCATTTGAACCGCTCTTACTATGGACTTTACGTTTGCCCAATGATGTGGCGTGAACTTGACAATTTTTCATCAGGTTCCGTATGCATGGTTCTTGCCTCTAATTATTATGATGAGTCTGACTATTACCGAGATTATCAAGATTTTCTCAAGGATGTAAACAAAAAATGAGCATTCCATTTCTTGATCTTAAAGCTTCATATCTAGAACTCAAGAATGAAATAGACACTGCTGTCGCCAGGGTACTAGACAGTGGTTGGTATATTCTTGGTTCAGAAGTTGAATGCTTTGAAGAGGAATTTGCTTCATTCTGTGATACAAATCATGCTATTGGCGTCGCAGATGGCTTAGATGCACTTCATCTTGCTTTACGAGCTATGGATGTTGGTCCAGGTGATGAAGTTATTGTTCCATCGAATACCTTCATTGCGACTTGGCTTGCAGTTAGCGAATGTGGTGCTACCCCTGTGCCAGTCGAGCCGGATATGCTGTCATACAACCTTGACCCAGCTAGGTTAGAAGACGCTATTACTCCAAAAACAAAAGCTATTATTCCCGTTCATTTATATGGACATCCTGCTGATCTGGATCCCATATTATCAATCTCACAGAAATACAATCTTTGGGTTTTAGAAGATGCAGCACAAGCGCATGGTGCTCGTTACAAGGGTAAAAGAATTGGTGGCCATGGTGATGCTGCTGCATGGAGTTTCTATCCAGGGAAAAATCTAGGTGCACTCGGAGATGGCGGAGCAGTAACCACACGGCGTGCAGATTTGGCAGAGAAAATACGAGAATTACGCAATTACGGATCTAAGGAAAAGTATGTACATAATGTGAAAGGCTTCAATAGCCGACTTGATCCTATACAAGCAGCAGTTTTGCGCGTAAAACTTGCAAGGCTTGTTGATTGGAATGCACGACGCAAGGAAATCGCTAATAACTATCTTTCAGGTATAAGCAATCCAGCGATTATTTTACCTAGAGTTGCAGAATATGCTGATCCAGTTTGGCATCTGTTTATTGTTAGGACCGAGCATCGGGTGGCATTACAAAAACACCTTACAGATGCAGGTGTATCGACACTCATACATTACCCAACCCCCCCTCACCAACAGAAGGCTTATGCGATGGATGTAAGTCTTCCACTAGCGGAGCAACTAGCTAGCGAAGTTCTCAGTCTGCCTATTGGACCACAATTAAGTCATACTGATGTATTGAAGACTATCCAAGCCCTAAATTCTTGGGTTTACTGAGCTTATTAAATCTTAATGACACTTATACGAACGAGCCTGCTTAATGCCATTGCAGTCGGAATACGTCTGCTCAGTATGCTCGTACTAAATAAAATACTCGCGCTAGAAATTGGTCCGAGTGGTTACGGACTTGTAGGTCAGTTGCAAAATGCAATCACTTCGATTACTGCCATCGCGAGTGCCGGAGTAGGCACAGGTGTCACTAAGTATACGGCAGAATATAACAGTCAGACAGCTACACTACGAGAAATCTGGGTTACAGCAAGCTTTCTTGGTTTTATATTTTCTTTGTTAGTTGCAACGCTCCTCATTATATTTAGAAATGAATTGTCGTTGAAGTTGTTCAAAACAGATGAATATGCAGATATATTAATATGGGTGGCTGTATGCTTGGTTCTTTATGTTTTTAACACACTATTGCTATCAATAATTAATGGACTCAAAGAGATAGGTTTATTTGTAGCTGCGAATATTGCCAACAGCTTGGTCGCACTGATAGTGACTGGCATACTTGCTCGGCTTTATGAGCTTGAAGGTGCGCTTATCGCTTTAGCAATCAATCAGTCAATTGCGTTCATTGCGACAATATTCTTGATACGAAAGAAAATATGGTTCAGGTATGACAATTTTGTTGGCAGACCCAGCAGTGCCACAATATTGAGGCTATCTCAGTACAGCCTCATGGCTGTTGCGACATCAGTCTTGGGCCCACTATCAATGATAGTGGTAAGGGACATGCTTATTAGCAATGCAGGTCTATCTTCTGCTGGTTATTGGGAAGCAATGACTAGAATCAGTAACATGTACTTAATGCTCATCACGACACCATTATCGGTCTATTATTTACCAAGATTGTCTGAAATAACAGATAAAATGGAATTGCGCTCTGAGTTAACCCGTGGCCTTACTTTACTTGTACCCTTAACCATTACAATTGCGCTAATCATTTATTTTTTGAGGGATTTCATCATCGCGCTACTTTTTTCAGACACCTTCATGCCAATGAAGGATTTGTTTTTTTGGCAGCTTATAGGCGATGTAGTACGCGTAACAGCATGGCTATTCTCGTTTTATCTAATTAGTAAAGCTTTGACGAAGCAGTTTCTAATCGTTGAGGTTTTTGTGACACTGACTTTTATTCTTCTTTCACATCAGCTCATTCATTACCATGACGTGCTCGGCGTGACAATGGCATACGCCGCTAATAACTTAATTTATTTATCAATACTAGTATTCGTAGTCAGGCTTTCATTTAAAAGGCTTTAGTGTGCATATTTACATCAATTGGCATCGGTCGTGCTTCTACGTAAATTCTTAAAATATGACAGATTCCTATAGACTTACAATGGCTGTTGTGCTGATAACATATAATCAGCAGGATTATGTTGTTGAGGCACTTGAGGGCATACGTTCTCAATCTCGCGAACCAGATGAGGTTGTTATTGCTGACGATGGATCTAGTGACAGAACCCAGTCACTGATAAGGGAATATGTTGAAAAATACAACCTTAACGGATGGACCCTCTTGCTTTCCCCAAGTAATCGGGGGATTAATGAAAATTTGGCGCACGCAATAATCAACACGACTGCTGAGGTAATCATTGGAATGGCTGGAGATGATATTTCACTCCCGAATCGTTGTCAGGTCACAGAAGACCTTTTTCTAAAAAATCAAAACATTTCAATGATCGCAACAAGTGGGCTTGTTATAGACGAATCTGGCGTGATCATTGGTAAAAAAATTGAACCAGATGGATATGTCATAAATGATTTTACTAGGTTAGTTAAGAATGGATTTACTGGCCACAATCCTGTTGGTGCAGCCTTAAGACGAGAAATTTTTTTCAATTTCCCGCAGCTATCAAAGCGAGTCCCAAATGAAGATGATCAATTATCCTTTAGAGCCCTTCTACTAGGTGGAATATACTGCTCATCTCAAATTACATACAAGTATAGAAAACATGTTCATTCTATAAGTAGTTGGAATTCGACGAGATCAAAAAATAAACAAGAGTATGCAGACATGCTGTTATCAAATCTAAAAATAAGGGCGGAAAACTATAAAATTTGGATTGAGTTATGTCAATTATACAGAGACAATGAAGGTCTTGAATATATTGAGAAAATGATCAAATCCAAGATTGAGTTCCTTGTATGGTTGTCGGAAGTCGATAGTGCGACATATTTTAATCGAATTAAAACTGTATTTCTATATCGAACTGTTCTATGCAAAAGAGACTTTTTTTACGCTATAACAGGCAAAAATGGGGTAATTGCATGGTCTCGAATTAGAGATATGTTGGAACAAATCAGGTCAAGGTGTGTTTAAATGAATTCGAAAGCGAACCGTCATCAAATTCGTTGCCCATCATGCAATACGGTTGTTCATGTTCGTTATGTGCATGAAGAGGTAAATGACTATTTTTTTCATTTTAAGGGTGCGTGGGGGTACTCTCAATGTGAGATCTGTTCAACATTGATTCAAAACCCAAGTATCAGCGATGAACAACTTTCCAAATCTTATGCTACATACTATACGCATCAGCCTGAGTCCAAAAAAAGTTTAATTTTTGATTTTTTGAAGCGATGCAGAGACGGCTATCTTGCAAGGAAATATGATATACATATAGATAAATCAATTGCATTAGGGTATTACACAATTCGAGCGCTTCCATTTGCCAAAAGTGGAATTGATGCTCATGACTGCAGACACATAGAAAAGTGCCATTTAGTCGATAATTCTTTACTTGACTTTGGATGTGGATCCGGGAAATTTATGTCTTTTGCATCAAAGTTGGGCTGGCGGACTGTAGGGTATGATCTTGATCAAGGTGCAATTGATACTGCGAGAAAAAAAGGATGTCATGTAATTCAAGGTGATGTTAACGCACTGTCCGTAGTTAACGACAATACCTTTAACTATATAACCTTGAGTCATGTTATTGAACATGTTAGAGATCCTAACTTATTACTGCAAGAGTGCTATAGGCTACTTTCGGATAATGGCACCCTTTGGATAGAAACCCCCAATTGCAATTCAATTGGCCACACTATATTTGGTAAATATTGGCGCGGCATAGAAGCCCCAAGGCACTTATTCATATTTAATGACAAATCATTGACCAATATGCTGACAAGATGCGGATTTCAAGATGTTAAGTTATTGCATCGCGGGGGCGTGGTATCGGATGTATTTGCGCAAAGTCTTCAAGTATCCAAGGAAAATAAAGCAGCGACTTTGACTAAGATGATTATGTTTACAGTTATAACACCACTTGTTGAGTTATTGGGTTTCGCGTACAAGCCCAAAGCGGAGTTTGTTACGCTTACCGCCCGAAAGGTAATTAAGTGAACATCTGTCCCATAATTTTAAACTATAACACTTACCTAGAATCAATTGAGTGTGTTAAATCTATTTTGAGTGGTAGCAAGATTCCATCGCTTATTTTCATTGTTGATAACAATTCTTCTGACGATTCTGAAAAAAATATAATTCATTATCTCGCGTCCATTTCGCAGACCATCGCCGTAGATACGATATTTGTCGGAATCAAATCCTCATATTGTTTTAAGCTTGCATCAACTACTATTTATCTTATTGGTGCCGAATCAAATGAGGGTTATGCATGCGGCAACCTATTAGGAGTTACTTTTGCGGAGGCTTTGACCACTGATATCGACTATTATTGGATGCTCAATAGCGATACAAGATTGAAATTCGAAAGCTTTTTTAATCTAAATAAATATCTGCACAGCAACCAAGAATTTGAACTACTCGGAACAGTTTTACTTGACCAGGATGGAAATACAATTCAGAGTTGTGGCGGTAATTTTAGTTTTCTCAATGGTCGAGCATATCATCTAATGGAAGGCATGCCCATTGAATCGATAAATTCTGAGTATGATATAAGTTGGGCGACATATCCTGTAGGTGCATCTATGGTAGTTTCAAAGAATCTGACTAAAAGAACCGACTGGATACGTGAGGATCTATTTTTATATTATGAAGAAATTAATATTGTTATCAAGAGGGGAAAGCCTTACAGGGTGCCCATCATTACCAATGTACTGGTTGAGCACAAGTGTGGAGCATCTACAGGATTTTCGCATGAGCCAATAAGTAGACCCCCTCAACTTGAATACTATCTATATCGAAACAAGCTCCTTACTGCTTATTCTCTTGGTGTTCCTTTTGTCATTTCCTATCTCTTTTTTTCCATAGTTGGTCTGGTCATAAAACTGCCCAAGTACAGTGGGCCACAAGCCCGGTATGCTGTTCTCGGTATAATTAATGGTTTGTTAAGAAGAAGCGGTAGAACACTTGAAATTAATCATCATTGATGGTGTGAATAATGGACAAAACTAAATCTAAGACCAAAATAATATTTGACGCGCGCCCTGTCTCTGGTATCTACACAGGTTTGGGGCGCTTCACTGGCGAGCTTGCTATTGCTCTAGTAAAGCACGTTATGGTCGATGATGGCGTAGATTTTGTGATCATATTTCCAGATAAATGTCCTCAGAACAGATATGTTAGGGCTGTCTTAGATATTCGGTCTAATAATGTCTCAATTGTTTATAGCAATGTGAAGTGTGTCTCTCTGAGAAATTATTTATTGTTTGGCGGCGTTGTTAAGAAGCTAGATGGTGATATTTATATATATCCACACTTTGACCTTCCCTTGGCCTTGAAGACTATGTCGATGATAGTTATACATGATCTTTTTCCGTTGGTCGTTGATAACTATTTTCCAAAGATGCACTGGTTAAAGTCTAAAATATTTTACTTTATTACGCTGGCTTCCTGTCTTAAAGCGCGAATCATTTTGTCAGTTTCCAAAACGACTAAACAAGATATAGCAAGACTCGTTTCACCTCTCTGCAATGAAAAGACAAAGGTAATTTATGAGGGACTAACATTAAAACTTGATCAGAGTTATAGCAATAATACAGATCTGATGTTATCAGCGCCAAGTAGACGTTTTTTGCTTTATGTTGGCGACCGAAGACCTCATAAGAATTTGAGTAGAATATTGGAGCTTTATAAAGGATTGGTCAATGATAATTACTATGATGGGGACCTAATCATAGTTGGTGACAAAAGAAAATTTGATTTCGACTTAGAGCAACATTTGCATCAAGGGGTAATATGTGTTGGTAATGTTGATGATGCAATGCTTGATATGTACTACCGAAATTGTGATGCTCTAGTGTTTATGTCAAAGTATGAGGGCTTTGGACTTCCCATTTTGGAGGCTGCCTCAAGGGGGCGACGTATCATTACCTCCGATGGTGGAGCGTTGGCCGAAATTGCGCCTCGCTGGGCTTATGTTATCAAGAATAGTGAGCCGCTATCTGAGCATTATTTAAGCCTTTCGCGATATCTTAATTCAAACATCGATACATCAAATCTTACGCAGTATATGCAGAATTACAAATGGGAAGTTGTCGCTGATAGGATTTTTACTCACCTCGATGAGTTAATTGTGAATCGAGATCTGCGTGTGGTCCGATGATAGTCCTCAATATAATTGAATTTATTGCTGCTGCTCTCGGATTGGGCTACTTTATTTTAAGGACTGGAAGTCATTTTGTAATTGGGCGAACAGCATTCGCCCTCGCCGTTGCTTGCTTATTTACTGTTGTTATGGGATTCGTCAACTATGACAATGAGTCGAGGTGGCTATTTATTAAAGTAGTGCTTTTTGTTTTGGTTACTGCTTTGTCTGTTCGGAGGCCGCAATTTTCCATCTTAATTTTAATTGCGGTTGTGCTTTTCCAGGTTAGCACAAGTGAGGGCAAGTCAGCAACATTTCCACTACCGATACTTGCGCTATTGACAATATATATATTTCCGCGTATTAAAGCATTATATTCAGTTATTATTTTTACTTTGGCTTTTCTTATATTGAGTTTGTCTTCCGGTCTTCGTAGTGGGGTTGTGTTTGGTCTTATTGCCATTTCGATTGCCGCGTTACCACCTGTAGTAAATAAAGGACTGGTTCGACTTATTCCACATATCATGTTCATTTACATAGCTGTTATGGTAAGTGCATTTGCATTGTTCATTGCTGATTTCATGCCCCAATCATTTTTTACGGCAAGCAATATTGAAAGATCTTCGATGATATTTCGGGCCGTGACGATGTCGCCAGAGTATATTTTTAAGGGGCCACGACTTACATTTGATTCTAGTGTATCTGAAGTTATCGATGATACTGGGGTTACATCATTGTACGAGTCTGATTATGGTGTTGATCCACATAATTTTATTCTTTCTCTTTGGAAGGACGAGGGGGGGCTTGTTGCTCTTATTTGGTTAATTGTATTTGTTAGGTTAATGAGCTTCATTGTTAATAAGCATTCTACCGATGCTTCAACTCGAACCCTTGCTGTTATGGCTCTTCTTGTATATCCGGTTGTTCATTTTACATTATCACCACCGTCAACCGACAATCGGTTGATGATTGCTGCATTCATTGGATTGTCCTATTATATCCTTGACAAGCGCCGCCATTCTTAGGGATTGTCTGAACAATTACCCCAGCAGAAATTTCGGTTACGAAATTTCAATGGGTTGCGTGACATGCAAACAATATCCTCCAGATATTCAGGCTATCCTTGGATTTCACTTATATAGTCCCCTTGTTTTTTTGGCAATCAATTAATTGTTATGAAAAAAATTCTAATTCTTGGTGGGGCATTCAATGAAGTCAAGAACTTCAGAATTGGTATTATATCTCAGATGGTTTTGGATGGCTTTGATGTCTATGTTCTTTCTCTTGATTATACTGAGGATGACAGGTTGCTTATAAAGTCAGTTGGTGCTGTTCCTGTGTCATACACTGGAAGACGTGGCGGGTTGAATCCATTTCGCGAGCTATCGAACTTTTTAAAGTTAATTAAAACCGTTAGGAGTATTTCTCCAGATTATCTTTTTTCTTATTTTACGAAGCAGGTAATTATGGCTGGCATAATTACTAGACTTTATCCAGTCAAAGTTTCGGTTGGTTTGATAGAAGGTTTGGGATATGGTTTTGGATTGAATATTGGTAGTTTGTCTTTAAGATTGCATCGTATTTTATTAAAAATTATCCAAATCACCTTGTACAACATATCTTTGCATGCCCATTCTCGGGTCCTTTTTCTTAATTCTGATGATCCATTGGATTTATCCAAGTTTTTGCTTTTTAGAGCAAAAAACTTTGAGGTTTTAGGTCCAATCGGCGTAGATTTAGTGAGACTTGTGCCTAAGCCTTTTCCTGATTTTGGTACAATTCGTTTTATTTTTGTTGGTCGATTGCTTGTGGAGAAAGGGATTGTTCAGTATATCGAAGCTGCTGGTTTGATAAAACGGCGATTTCCAAATGTTGTTTTTACTGTGGTTGGTGGTATTGATTATGATAACCCAAACTGTATCAGTCGGAATCAGCTGAATTCTGCTATTTCTAATGGATTGATTGAGCATTATGGTCATGTTCACGACCCGTGGAATTGGATTTCTAATTCGCATGTCTTTGTTTTGCCATCATATTATAGGGAGGGTTTTCCTAGGAGCACTCAGGAAGCTATGGCGCTTGGTAGGCCTGTAATAACTACCATGTCAGTTGGTTGTCGGGAAAGTGTTATTGATGGATTTGATGGATTTCTCGTTGAGCCCCTCTCCTCAGAGAAGCTTGCGGAAAAAATGGCTTTTTTTATTGATAACCCATGTTTTATTGAGTTATTTGGTGCTAATGCCAGACGGTCTGCTGAATCAAGATTTAATGAGATAATTTTTAACAGTAAGTTATTAAAATTGTTCAAACTATGATTTTGGGAGATTGCGAAATGCGTCCTTTGCTTGTAACAGGCGGCGTCGGCTTCATCGGAAGCAATTTTGTGCTCGATTGGTTGGCTCAGTCAGATGAGCCTGTCGTCAACCTCGATAAGCTGACCTACGCCGGCAACCTGGAGAATTTGGCCAGTCTGCAAGGGGACCCCCGCCATATCTTCGTGCAAGGCGATTTGGGCGATCGCAATTTGGTTGACCGTCTGCTGGCCGAACATCGCCCACGAGCCATCGTCAACTTCGCCGCCGAAAGCCACGTCGACCGCAGCATCCACGGCCCTGAGGACTTTATCCAGACCAACATCGTCGGCACCTTCCGATTGCTGGAGTCCGTGCGGACCTATTGGTCGTCGTTGCCCGAGCCTGAAAAGTCGGATTTTCGCTTTCTGCACGTCTCGACCGATGAGGTGTATGGCAGCTTGGCCAAGAATGATCCGCCGTTTGCTGAAACCAACCGTGTAGAGCCCAACAGCCCGTACTCGGCATCCAAGGCAGCTTCCGACCACCTGGTTCGCGCTTGGCACCATACCTACGGGCTGCCTGTGTTGACCACCAACTGCTCCAATAACTACGGCCCCTACCACTTTCCAGAGAAGTTGATCCCGCTTATGTTTGTTAACGCACTGGCCGGCAAACCCCTACCAGTGTACGGCGATGGGCAGCAAATCAGAGACTGGCTGTACGTGAAAGATCATTGCAGCGCGATTCGTAGTGTGCTGGAAGCCGGCCGCCTTGGCGAGACATACAACATCGGTGGCTGGAACGAAAAGCCCAACATCGAGATCGTGCACACCATCTGCGCGCTGCTTGACGAGTTGCGCCCCAAGGCCGACGGGAGCAGTTATGTCAGTCAGATCACTTACGTCACGGACCGCCCCGGCCACGACCGGCGCTACGCCATTGACGCCCGGAAAATCGAGCGCGAACTGGGGTGGAAGCCAGCCGAGACCTTCGAGACGGGTATTCGCAAGACGGTGCAGTGGTACTTGGACAATCCGGAATGGGTGGCCCACGTCCAAAGTGGTGCCTACAAGGATTGGGTCACCATACAGTATGAGGGAGCAGCAGCATGACACGCAAAGGTATCATCCTGGCTGGGGGTTCAGGGACGCGGCTGTATCCCGTAACCCAGGCCGTGAGCAAGCAACTCATGCCTGTGTATGACAAGCCCATGGTGTACTACCCGCTTAGTACCTTGATGCTTAGTGGTATTCGCGATGTGCTGCTGATAAGCACGCCGCAGGACACCCCTCGCTTTTCTGATTTGCTTGGCGATGGCAGTCAATGGGGCATGAACATTCAGTACGCGGTGCAGCCCAGCCCTGATGGACTGGCGCAAGCCTTCATCATCGGGCGTGACTTTGTGGCCAATCACCCCAGCGCACTGGTGCTTGGCGACAACATCTTCTACGGTCACGACCTGGCCAGGCAATTGAACAGCGCGGATGCGCGCCAGAGTGGCGCGACGGTATTTGCCTACCATGTGCATGACCCGGAACGCTATGGTGTGGTGGCATTTGATGCGCAGCAACGCGCCATCAGCATCGAGGAAAAGCCTAAGGCGCCCAAGAGCAACTATGCGGTGACCGGTTTGTACTTCTACGACAAGCAGGTTTGCGACATAGCCGCCAGCATCCAGCCGTCTGCGCGCGGGGAACTGGAGATTACCGATGTAAACCGGCGCTATCTGGAACAAGGCCAGCTCAACGTGGAGATTATGGGCCGGGGCTACGCGTGGCTGGACACCGGCACCCATGACAGTCTGCTGGAGGCCGCGAGCTTCATTGCCACATTGCAAAAGCGGCAAGGTCTTCAGGTTGCCTGTCCCGAGGAGATTGCCTTCCGTCAGGGCTGGATTGGTGCCGAGGACTTGCTCAAACTAGCCGAGCCTCTGAAGAAGAACGGCTACGGGCAGTACTTGCTGAGCTTGCTGAAGTAACGTGGGTTGAGAACGACCATGGCGTATACAGTAATCAAGACCAATTTGCCCGAAGTCCTCGTCCTAGAACCCAAAGTATTCGGCGATGCGCGAGGGTTCTTCTTCGAAAGCTACAACCAACGCGACTTTCAGGATGCTACTGGGTTGGACGTTGGTTTTGTACAGGACAACCATAGCAAATCCAATCAAGGCGTGCTGCGTGGCCTGCATTACCAAATACAGCATGCGCAAGGCAAGTTGGTACGCGTGACACAAGGTTCGGTCTTCGACGTGGCCGTGGACTTACGCCGCTCCTCACCACATTTTGGGAGGTGGGTAGGCGTAGAGATCTCAGCTGAAAACAAGCGTCAGATGTGGATTCCGCCTGGATTTGCGCACGGATTTCTGGTCACCAGCGAATCGGCCGAATTCTTGTACAAGACAACCGACTACTGGCACCCAGAGCACGAGCGGAGCCTTCTCTGGAGCGATCAAACGCTAGACATCGACTGGCCGCTGGACAAACTACCCGCTCGTCAGCCGTTGCTGGCGGCAAAAGATGCAGCGGCGGTTCTATTGAAGGATGCGGAGATGTTCGAGTGATATCGCCAATACCAAAAATGCTGCGGGTGCTGGTTGTCGGCGGCGCTGGATATATCGGGTCCCACATGGTGAAGCTGTTGGGGCAGCTGGGCTGCGTCGTGACGACGTTGGATGACCTCTCCAGTGGCCACCGCGATGCGGTACTGTGCGGCGATTTCGTGCAGGGCAACTTTGGTGACCGTGCTGTGTTGGAGGCTGTGCTGTCGCGTGGTTTTGATGCGGTCATGCACTTCGCCTCTTTCATCCAGGTAGGCGAGTCGGTGCAGCACCCCGACAAGTACTACCGAAACAATGTCACCTATACGCTGGGCCTATTGGATGCGATGCGTGCGCATGGGGTGAACAAGTTCATCTTCTCGTCGACCGCCGCCACCTTTGGCGAGCCGCAGTACACACCGATGGACGAGCAGCATCCTCAGCAGCCCATTAACCCCTATGGCCGAACGAAGCTGATGGTCGAGCAGGCTTTGGCGGATTACGACCGTGCCTATGGCTTTAAGTCGGTCTGTCTGCGTTACTTCAATGCCGCCGGCGCCGATCCCGAAGGGCAGTTGGGTGAGCGGCATGACCCCGAAACGCATTTAATTCCGCTGGTGCTGCAAGCAGCATCCGGTAAGCGCCCTAGCATTTCTGTTTTTGGCCGTGACTACGGCACACCAGACGGTACTTGCATTCGCGACTACGTCCACATCCAAGACCTGTGCTCTGCCCACTGGCTGGCCTTGCAGTCGCTGATGAACGGTGCCGACAGCCAAGCCTACAACCTGGGCAATGGCAATGGGTTCTCGGTACAGGAAGTCATTGACACTGCTGAGAAGGTAACCGGTCGCACAATTTCAATTGTGAATGGCCCCCGCCGTGATGGCGATCCAGCTCGATTGGTTGCCGATTCACGCCTAGCCCGCGAGAAGCTGGGTTGGCAGCCGCAGTATGCGGACTTAGCTACCATCATTGAACATGCCTGGAAGTGGGAGACC
>Ga0172368_10004160_pt1 | contig 16941 bp, 12 predicted proteins | sample Lak11m_FD_114540 | JGI IMG/M metagenome (GOLD analysis project Ga0172368, IMG submission 114540) | Freshwater microbial communities from Kabuno Bay, South-Kivu, Congo - kab_022012_11m | ecosystem: Environmental > Aquatic > Freshwater > Lake | place: Democratic Republic of the Congo: South-Kivu...
CTTCCCAAGTACAAAGCCGCGGCGTAAAAAAGCAAAACAATAAGAGCCATTGGAATTCCTATAACAGTTAAAAACAACACAATAACGACAAGAGGAGTCGCAACAAAAGCTCCAATGCCCCACAATATATCCTTAAACGGATTTTTCATTGACAAAGAGACGAATCTTGATATCTGCTTTGGAAAAACACTCACAAAAACCATTCCAACAACAAGAGAACCGAAAAGACCTATAAGCCACAAAAACCAACCAAAATGTCCGTTTGAATTTCTTTTTTCTATTTTATTGTATTCTGTGTCTCCGACTATCACTCCGTTTTGCTCAAAAATCTCGGAATCTATTTTCGCGGATTTTTCTATCGTGCCGTTCATGGTAAATCTCTTGGCGTAAATCCTCGCGTCTCCGTATATCTTGGCGCCCCGCCTTATTTCAACTTCTTGAGCCATAATTGAAGCATTGCCCGCGATTTCCGAATCAATTACGACTTTGTTTGCCAAAGCCATAAAATCTCCGCCGATATCAGCGGATGAATAAATAGTGCCGCCAGCGACAAAAACATCTCCAAAAACGTCTTCGGATATGTTTATGCTTCCTCCTGCGCCGATAAAATCTCTTTCAATTGGGGTCAAAGTCTCCACTTCGGCGCCAAACCTAAAAACATCCTGAGGATCTGTCTTCTCAAGCGAAGAAGAATCCTGAGCCAAAACGAAAACCGGATAAAAAAGTAGCAATAAAAAAATATATATATATTTCATATGATATAATTTTAACCTTAAATCAAGGCTTTTGCAAATAAAAAGCAATAAAAACACCCTTAAAAAAACAACAATCTTTGACAAAAAATATCCGCAAGCTATTATTAAAACTATCCGACAAACAAAAGCCTTGTTTTGATTTTTTAAACAGTCGGCCAATCAAAATTAAAAACCAACAATATGGGGTATTTATCTCAATTTGATCCGGAAATGTCAGAAATCATAAAAAACGAAGTCAAAAGACAAAGAAAAGGTCTAGAGATGATCGCTTCTGAAAATTTCGTCTCCAGGGCTGTTTTGGAGGCGCTGGGCACGCCTCTTACGAACAAGTATTCGGAAGGATACCCCGGCAAAAGATATTATTCCGGAAACGAATACATAGACTGTTCGGAAAACCTTGCCATAGAAAGAAGCAAAAAACTTTTTGGAGCGGAACACGCGAACATGCAGCCTCATGCCGGATCTCAGGCCAACATGGCGGCCTACTTCGCGCTGGCCGAGCCCGGTGACAAAATAATGGCCATGGATCTTGCCATGGGCGGACACTTGACTCACGGATCTCCTGTGAATTTTTCAGGAAAACTTTTTAAAATAGTCCCCTACGGCGTAAGAGAAGATACTCACATGCTGGATATGGACGAAATAAGAAAAAAAGCTCTTGATGAAAAACCAAGAATAATTTTGGCAGGCTATACCGCTTATCCTAGAAAAATAGATTTTCAAGCTTTTTACGAAATAGCCAAAGAGGCGGGAAGTTATTTTATGGTTGATATGGCTCACATAGCCGGCCTTATCGCGGGCGGTGTTCACCCAAGCCCGTTCCCTTACGCGGATGTTATCACAACCACAACCCATAAAACGCTAAGGGGACCAAGAGGCGCGGCGATATTCTCAAAAACAGAAGACAGGCTCAGAAAAGACGACAAAAAAAATCTCGCTCAAAAAATAGATTTTTCAGTATTCCCGTTTATGCAAGGAGGGCCTCTAAACCATTCAATAGCAGCGAAAGCGGTTGCGTTCAAAGAAGCGCTTGACCCTTCTTTTAAAGAATACGCCAAAAATATAATAGAAAACAGTAAGGCTCTGGCTGACTCGCTTTTGGAAAACGGAATAAACCTTGTATCAGGAGGAACCGACAATCATCTGATTTTAATAGACTCCTCAAACACGGGTCTTTCCGGAAAAGAATCAGAAGCGCTTCTTGATTCGGCTGGAATATATGTCAATAAAAATATGGTTCCTTATGACAAAAGAAAACCGGCTGACCCGTCAGGACTAAGGGTTGGAGTTGCCGCAATCACAACGAGAGGATTTGTAAAAGAAGAAATGAAAACAATAGGAAAAATCATATCTGAAATACTTTTTTCAAAAGGTGGACAAAACGAAATTGAAAACGCGAAAAAAATAATATCAGAGATGACTCAATCACACCCGCTTTACGAAGGTCTGGATTATTGAAAATAAATATGGAGAAAAAATCATCAATAATAGACGGCCTTAAAATAGCGAAAACCATAAGAGAAAAAATCGCGGACAAAGTCGCCAAAGAAAATCTTTTTCCCGGGCTTGGGGTTATAATGGTTGGCGACGACATGGCGAGCAAGCTTTATGTTTCTCTCAAAAAGAAAGCCTGCGCCGAATGCGGGGTATTTTTCTCTTTATATGAATTTTCGGACAAAACACCGCAAGAAGAAATAATAAACACAATAGAATGGCTCAATAATGACCAAGAAATAAACGGAATTTTAGTTCAGCTTCCGCTTCCTTTGGGTTATGACGAAGATGAAATAATTTCAAAGATTGATCCCGAAAAAGATGTGGACGGATTCCATCCTCAAAATATTAAAAAATATCTTAAAAACGAAAACTCCCGTATGCCCGGGCTTGTTGAGGGAATAATAATACTTTTAAAAGAAACCGAACAAACAATAAAAAACAAAAAATCCGCAATAATAGCCAAAAGCGACGAGTTTAAAAATTGTTTGGAAAAAGAACTTGAAAATTTGGGAGCCAAAGTTGAGAAAATTCATCCTGACGATAAAAACATTTTTGAAAAAACAGCCCAAGCCGATATAATCATCTCTGCGATCGGAAAACCAAAACTGATAACCAAAGATAAAATAAAAAACGAATCAATATTGATAGATGTCGGAACATGCAAAATAAATAACAAAACGGTTGGCGATGTTGATTTTGAATCGTGTTCAAAAAAAGCGTCTTGGATATCACCTGTCCCAGGCGGAGTCGGCCCCATGACTGTTTCAATGCTTATAAAAAACACTGTTGATCTTTTTATTGAACAAAAAAAACTTAATAACAAATAATCAGACGTATAAATTCTTGACCGATTATTTTGCTATGATATAATTTTATCTGGTTCTTTGTTTTATTTTGGGTTGACTTGAAATCGCTAATAGCCCTCATTTGGCTTACACGATAAAATTAAAGTTGCTCAAACAACAAAACACCCGATCAGTCGGGTGTTTTGTTAATATCAAACACTTATTATTTTTTACCCGGATGCGCCGCTTCAAAATTTTCCAAAACATAATCACGAGGCAACTGAACTCCAAGCTCTTCCATTCTCAAATATTTTGCTCCGAATTTTTTAGCTTCAGAAAAAGAAACCATCCATATATCGGCTCTATAAGTATATCTGGCATTCATTCTATCCTCAACAACAAAAATTTTATCACCATACAAATCAGGAAACCTGACCAATGTTCCTTTTGGCAAAAAATTCAAAGCAACCACGCCATCTCTTACAGGGGTCTGCCATGCGGTGGTAAAAGGCGTGCTATCTGTTTGGGCTACGTCAGAAGAATAAGCAGTAACAGTAATCCATCTCTCCGAGACAACAGACAACTCTTCGTCGCTTGGCAAAAATCCTGTTTCTTGGTTTATTGATTCCGGAGAATTTATTTTTTCGTTTCTTGATAAAACCATCTCATAAGAATTCAAAGCCGGATAAGAGCCTAAAACACCATATTCAAAAGGGGTGGATTCTCCGCTTTTTAAAGCTGACCAATTTTCATGAGCAGCCAAAGACATGTGCGGCATTCCAAGCTCAAACACAATTGAAAAAACAACCGCCAAAAGCGAGTTTTTAATGATTTTCCATTGTTTCTTGGATAATGTCATATTGCTTTTAGACCCTTTAAATCAAAGGTATAAAAGCAAAAAGACACCGAAATATTATCAATATCATCGGTGTTTGGTCGGGTTGTTCTTTTGAACTGTATTTAGTATAGCATATCTACCAAAAAAAATCAAGCCCTTGTTTTATTTTTTCATATCTGACCCGAAATGAGAATAAGCGAGCGACGTCGCCATCCTTCCTCTTGGGGTTCTTTCCAAAAATCCAACCTGCATCAAAAACGGCTCATATATGTCCTCTATGGTTTCCATCTCCTCATTTGTAGCCGCGGAAAGAGTATTCAAACCAACAGGGCCGCCAGCAAATTTTTCCATAATGACATGAAGAATTTTTCTATCAACGCAATCAAGCCCGAATTCGTCAACCTCAAGCATCTCAAGAGCATCGCCTGCCACGGCGTCTGTGATTATTCCAGATGCTTTTACTTCCGCGTAATCGCGTACTCTTTTCAAGAGCCTGTTCGCCACGCGCGGAGTGCGTCTTGATCTTTGAGCTATTATATCGCTTGCCAAAGTATGTATACTTATTCCCAAAATCGAGGCTGATCTATTTACTATTTTGGAAATCTCATTTTCTTCATAAAAATTCAACGCGTAAACAGCTCCGAATCTGTCTCTCAAAGGAGAAGACAAAAGGCTCATTCTTGTAGTCGCGCCTATAAGAGTGAATTTTGGTAAATCCAATTTCAAGACTCTCGCCGACGGTCCTTTGCCAACCACAAGATCCAAAGCGTAATCCTCCATCGCCGGGTAAAGAATCTCCTCTATTGTTTTATTAAGCCTGTGTATCTCATCTATAAACAATATGTCTCCCTCGGAAAGATTGGTTAAAATCGCTGCCAAATCTCCGGCGCGCTCTATTGCAGGGCCGCTGGTTATTTTTATATTGGAATTCATTTCGTTAGCTATAACCCCGGCAAGAGTTGTTTTTCCAAGTCCAGGAGGACCATACAAAAGAACATGCTCAATCGGCTCGCCTCTTTTTTTGGCGGCCTGCATAAAAATTTCCAAATTGGCCTTCACCTTTGACTGCCCAACATATTCAGATAAAAATTTAGGCCTTAAAGTAATGTCTAAAACAGCGTCTTCTTGGTTTTGGGATGATTGTGATATTATCCTTTCTTCTTCCATATTATATTAGAATACCATACTTGAAACCAAACGAAAACGCTCCCAAACAGGAGCGTTTTAAAAAACCGTCAGGACAAAAGATTAAAATACAAAATCGCGATTATTTGCTTTTTGGCTTTTTATTTCTACAAAACCTGTCAAAACCAGAACATGCGACTATCTCAACACCTCTTTTTTCAATCTTGTCAAAAAGCAAATTAAGCCCAAGCGAATCAGAAGAAATATGTCCAACCATAACCACATTAAGATGATTTTTGGCAGCCTCTTCTTTCCACTCTTCCCTAAGATGCATGGATAATACAGTGCCAACTCCGGCGTGAGCAAGTCTTTCGTAAAGCTCTTTCGCGCCATCGGTTCCTCCGGTTATTTCAGTCACGGCTATTTTGCCGGCAAAGCTATCCGGCGACCCGGCAAAAATCATTGGTCCTGCTTTTCGTTTAACAGCTTGCTTATACTCCGGAATTTCAAGCAAAAAATCCATTATATCCTGAACATACACAAGCTTTTTTTCGCGTTTTTTTATTTCTGATACCAAAAAATTAGCAACATGATTATCTGCAGGAGTATGTATGCTCATTATAGGTATATCCAAAAGCTTTGCAGCATCAGAAGACTGGCAATGGTTTGCTCCGGAGACAGATCTTGAAACCTCGCCGATCCTCTTTTTCATTAATTTTTCAGCTATGTTTATAGGGACTCCATATTTCGCGTAAACCTCTGCTTGCAATTCCATTACCTCATGAAGTCCAGCCAAACCATAAGAAATCGGGTGATGAGAAATTATCAAATCAATCGGATTATCAGGGTGCCTTCTGTTTATCTCGGAAGCAAGGAGCACCTCTGCTGTGTCAATATCTATTCCTATTAAAACTTTTTTTATTTTTTTGTCCAAATCGCCATGATAAACTCTTGAATCAGAATAAGGATTTACAAGGCTTTCTTGATCAAAATCAGCCTTTTTTTCCTCTGAAAGCTTCTTAAATTTGTCGTTTTCTCGTCTTAATATCTCTTTTACGCGCCCATCGCCCCTTATGTCGTTTTTTATGCCCTCTTTTATGGCAAAATCGTAAATTTGCTTTATTGTCATCATATTTTCTTTATTAATTGATTTAATTTACAACAGGGCTTGACATATGTCAACAGATGTGATAAGATATTCTATTAAAAATTAAAACCCTCCTAACTGCAGTCACGACAAGCATGGGGATATTATTTCAGGTCCAAGACGGCTTCGGCTATCTTTTTCCTAAAAACTATCTTCTTGACTGCAGTTAGGAGGGTTTTTAAATACAAAAATCTCAATTCTAAAATTGAACCTACTCTAAAACTTGACTTTGGATTTCAAAAGACGGCGCGACCTCTGTGTTTGACGAGTCTTGTTTAAGGGTTTCATCATCTACTTTTTCGGTCAATTTTTCAACTCCAACAAGACAAACTTCTTGCCAAGGCTGATAATGACTGAAAAAAGTTTGTTCTTTTTGTTCGCCGCTTGCGTAAGTTATTGAATAATCAAAAGACGCCTTCATCCCTGCGTGAGGATGCTCTGTGCATTTTCTTTCTCCGGGCTTCAAAGAAAGAGTTTCAACATATTTTGTTTCCGGAGCCGGAACCCTGTCCCAAACAGAGACATCTGATTGAACGGAAGATCTGCCGTCCTTTTTACCCCAAAATTCAAAATACAAATTATCGCCCTCAATTCTGCTTATCATTAAAATATGCGATCCTGTGTCGTTTAAAAACCTAAAATCAGGATGCGGTATGTAAATGGTAGCGTCTTTACCGGGTTTGCCGTTTTCGTCAAAATAATAAGACACCATATAAGAATGAGGTCTGCGTTCCGTTATCGGCAACGACGAATTAAGAGCGGCGCGGAAAAGAGTTGTGCCTATCTGGCACAATCCTCCTCCGTATTCTGGCACGGTCTTGTTTCCCTTAATAACAAGCTCCGGAAGATATCCTGACTCCTTGTCAATATTTCCAAGAGAAGAAACCAAAGAAAACTCCTCGCCCGGATCAATAATCATTCCGGTCAACGTGTTTGCTCCGTTTGAAATATTGTGTCTTCTGTTTTTTGGGCTTCCGGCAAAATTTGTCATGCCAATTCCCAAAAGATCCGATATTCCATATTCGTTTATATCAGATAAATTTTTACCGGCCTTAGCCTCTTCTATAATTATTTGTATTTTTTCAGGACGTTCTTCGGTTTTTAATAAAGCTTCTTCTATATATATTATATTTTTTTCAAAATTGAGCTTCTTGCCGTCAACACCAGCTTTAAATTCTTTCACTTTTTCATTTTCAAGCGCAAACCTTGGTTCCTGCGGCTCAATATTCACGGCAACAGCGATCGGCGCCAAAAGCTTTCTTAGTCCTGCCTCGGAAAGCCCAATTTCCAAATCTCCTTCCTCACCCACTCTTATCTCAAAAAGCTTGTTTACTGTATCATAAGACCAATACCAAGAAAGATTTTCATAAGTCAACGAAACTCCTTTTTTATAAATCAAATTCTTCGCGTCCTCCAAAAGGAAAATCGCGTCATCGTAAAAGACAGTCGGTTCGTCCGGCTTGAGTTTGAATTCTATTGGATAAAAAACCAAATCCAAAAGCTGTCTGTCCGCCTCGTCCAAAGATTTTTCATAGTCAAAAATTATTCCGCTTTGCTCTTTTGTGATTTTTGGTTCAAAATTTTCTATAACCAATTGAGCGTTTTTTCCCGGATGCTCAAAAGAAGAAAGATTCTGTCTCAGAATATCATAAGCCACATCCTTATCCCACTCAAAATAAGGATCTATTCTTTTTCTCTTAAAAATTCCGGAAAGTCTTTCAACCCACTGTTCTAGCCCCAATCCGGTCCTTCCATAATCAAACGCAGCTGATAAAGTTTTTGGAATATCGTATTTTATAATTTCATAAGAAAGATCAGGATCGTCTGTTGCGACCGTTGCCACAGGAATCGTCACGCTCCTGTCTTTGAAAAAAAACGAAATCCCATTTTTGTTTAAATAATCAATTTGTGATTTTATAGTTTTTTCAGCTTCTTCTCTAGAAAGACCACCAACAGGAAAAGAGCCCACCATTACTCCGGGATATATTTTATCCTTATAAGATTTTTCATAACTCCAAAGCCCATACCACACTCCTCCGGCAAAAACAAAACAAACGGAGAAAAAAATCGCCGCCTTTAAAATGTTTTTTAAAATCCGTTTGCTTAACATATACTAAAAATCTTTATGCAGATCCGCCCAAAAGATAATTAAGTAGTCTTACCGCGCCAGAGCTCTCGTCGCTTTCTTGTCTTGGTATCAAAACAAGTTCGCCTTGCTTATCCGCGACTAAACTTTCTCCGATTTCGCTTTTTAAAATTTTGAAAAATTCTCCGTTCGGTAAAATTACTTTGGCGATTTTTTCATCTTCTGACTCTATCTTTACAATCATATTACTCTTCTTTGACTCGTATGGAAATGCTTTGCTTTTTTTTCGCTCTCGGAAGACGAACCGTCAAAACTCCGTTTTTCAAACTGGCATTAACTTTGTCAGCTTCTATTTCCGCCGGAAGTATTATTGATCTTGAAAAACCTCCCCAATAACACTCTTGATAATAATAATCATCTATTTTCTCGTCCCTATCCTGAGATCTCTCGCCTCTTATGGTGAGCATGTCATTGTTTATTGATATGTCAACATTTTCCGGTTTAACTCCGGCTATTGTTGAAACAACAACAATCTCGTCCTGAGTGCCATAAACATCTACAGAAAGCTGGCCTTCGTAATTTTCTCCTAACCAATCTTTTTGATCTGATTTTTTTTCCGAAATTTTAGAAGCATCAGACACAAAAACATCCTCACCAGAAGAACTATTTTCAGATTCTTCTTCTGAGTATTGATTTTCTTGGTCGCTATCTTCTTTTATTCCGGCTAATTTATTTAAAAAACTTGTCATAGTATTTCAATTATACTAAAAAAATAAAAAATCAACAAGCATTAAAAACAAAGCAACGCAGAGCAAGAAAGTAAAGTTTTTATAAAAACAAAAAATCGCGCCACAAAAACGCGAGTTTGGTACCGCTACGGGGAATCGCCCGCCATACGGCGGGTAAAAACCCCTTAACATTGGTACCGCTACGGGGAATCGCCCGCCATACGGCGGGTAAAAACCCCTTAACATTTGGTACCGCTACGGGGAATCGCCCGCCATACGGCGGGTAAAAACCCCTTAACATTTGGTACCGCTACGGGGAATCGAACCCCGATTACCAGGATGAAAACCTGGCGTCCTAACCATTAGACGATAGCGGCTAAATTGAAAATTTTTTAAATTTCAAGTCAAAAACATCCCTGATTATATATACTTTTTGCTATCAAGTCAAATATTTTAATAACCAAAACCTTATTTTAAATCTATTTTTAAACAATTAATCAACAGGTGTGGATTTTTAAATATTGACTCGCCAAATCCGATTGTTATACTTAAAAAAGTTTACAATTAATTGAAAGGAAAATCAAAATGACATATTTCCAAGACGAAGATTTTGAAGAAGAAGGAGATGGAGAAGAGGAAGAAGATTTTGAAGAAGGTGAAATGTAAGAAATAAAAAGGGCCCGTCAAAATACAACAAACGGGCTCTTTTTTGTTTGATTTTAAAAAAAATACAATATATTATAGCTGTATGACAAAATCTTTCGTATATAATGACAAATACGCCAAAAAAGCCAAAAGAGAAGGATTTTTGGCGAGAAGCGCTTATAAGCTTGAGGAGTTGCTTGATGAAACAGGAATAATAAAGCAAGGCGAAAAAGTGCTTGACATAGGCTCTGCTCCCGGAAGCTGGCTTCAGGTTGTAAGCCAAAGAATAGGCAAAGATGGCCTTGCGATAGGCATAGACTTAAACGACACCAAAGTAAGCGGAGAAAATATAATCACCATTAAAGCCGACGCGTTCTCGGAAGAAGTGGAAAAAGAAATCTTAAAATACGCTCCTTATGATGCGATAATTTCAGACGCCGCTCCAAACACAACAGGAATCAAAGACAGGGATCAAGCACTTTCGGCTCAAATCGTTGAGAACACGATTACTCTATGCGAAAAGCATCTCAAAAAAGGAGGCTCAATGATAGCCAAGATTTTTGAATGCACGGAAGCAACAAAAATACTCGCGCGCGCAAAACAGATTTTTGAAAAAGCGCACTACACAAAACCAAAAGCTTCAAGAGACAGAAGTTTTGAACAATATATAATAGGAATTAAAAAAAACAAATGATAATACTAGGAATAGAAACATCTTGCGACGACACTTGCTCCGCTCTTGTGAAAATTTCAGCCGGAAAAGTAAGCGTGCTAAAAAATATCGTATCTTCGCAGGCGAATCTTCATAAAAAATACGGTGGAGTGGTTCCGGAGATGGCCGCCAGAGCGCATATAGAATCAATAATTCCGATAATATCGGAAACTGTTGGAAATAAAAAAACAAAAATAGACGCAATAGCCATTACAACAGGTCCGGGGCTTATAACATCTTTGCATGTCGGAGTTGAAACCGCCAAAACTATTTCACTGGCATGGAAAATTCCAATCATAAAAACAAACCACATAGAAGGTCACATATACTCATGCGCGCTTGAAAAAAATTACAACCAAATAAAGTATCCGGCCATGGCTCTTGTCGCGTCCGGAGGGCACACGGAATTGATAGCAATAAAAAATCCCGGAAAATACTCTCTTGTGGGCAGAACAAGAGATGACGCGGCCGGCGAAGCTTTTGACAAGTCAGCCAAAATGCTCTCGCTTCCCTATCCCGGGGGACCGGAAATATCAAAAAGAGCGCTAACCGGCGACCCAAAAGCTTTTGAAATACCAAGACCCATGATAAAAGACGGGTTTGAATTTTCTTTTTCCGGAATGAAAAACGCCATAAGGCTTTTAATAGAAAAAGAGAAAGCCAAATCAAAAAAAATATCAAAAAAAACAACAGACAATATCTGCGCTTCAGTAGAACAGGCCATAGTTGACGTTCTTGTTGAAAAGTCAATAAAAGCGATTGAAAAATTCAAGCCAAAAACTTTTATAATAGGCGGAGGCGTAAGCGCTAATAAAAAAATAAGGCTTGAAATTCAAAACAGGTTTCCAAAGAACATAAAAATAATGTTTCCGGATGAAAAATATTGCTCCGACAACGCCGCAATGATAGCAGCTGGCGCGTATTTCAAAGCAAAAGATAAAAAATTCAACAAAATAGAAAAAATAACAGCTGACGCAAACTGGGAGCTTGTTTAAATTTTGTGTCAAAAAAGAAGGGCAAAAACTCTTTTTGAGAGTTTTTTTTAAATTGACTAAACAAAACAAAAAAATGTATTATAAACGCATGAAAAAACCAAACATGGAAAAAACCTACGACCCGCAAAAAACCGAGGACAGAATCTATGAAAAGTGGGAAAAGACAGGCGTTTTCAAACCGGAAAAAAATTCAAAAAAAGAATCTTTTTCAATAGCCCTACCTCCCCCTAATGCGACAGGAACACTTCATCTTGGTCATGCCGTAATGCTCGCGATAGAAGACATAATGACAAGAAGGGCGCGCATGGAAGGCAAAAACGCGCTATGGCTCCCCGGGACGGATCACGCCGCCATAGCGACCGAGAATAAGGTTGAAAAAATTTTAATAGAAAAGAACCGCAAGACAAAACAAGAACTCGGAAGAGAAAAATTTTTAAAAGAAGTTGACGCGTTCGTAAAAAATTCTCAAGCAACAATAAGAAATCAGATGAAAAAAATCGGAGCTTCTTGCGACTGGTCAAGAGAAAGATATACTCTGGACAGCGGGCTTACAAGATGCGTGCAAGAAATTTTCGTCAAAATGCACAAAGACGGATTGATTTACAAAGGCAACAGAATAGTTAACTGGTGCACAAGATGCCAATCAACGCTCGCGGACGACGAGGTGGAGCACAAAGAACAACAAGCATGTTTGTACACTTTTAAATACGATAAAGATTTCCCAATATCAATATCAACAACAAGGCCGGAGACAAAGCTTGGCGACACAGCGGTCGCGGTTCACCCTCAAGACAAAAGGTATAAAAAATACATAGGAAAAACAATAAAAGCCGATTTCTTGGGAACCCCTCTTGAGATAAAAATAATAGCCGACAAATCAATAGACCGAAAATTCGGAACAGGCGCACTCGGGGTAACACCGTCTCACTCAATGGCGGACGCCGAGCTTGCGAAAAAATATTCATTAAAAATGATTTCCGTTATAACGGAAAGCGGAAAAATAAAACGAGGCATAAGCAAATTCGGCGACCAATATGTTTTGGAAGCGCGCGAAAACATGGTTTTGGAGCTCAAAGAAAAAGGCCTCTTGGAAAAAACAGAACAAATAACAAACAATCTTTCGGTGTGCTACAGATGCTCAACTCCAATAGAACCTTTGATTTCGGAACAATGGTTCGTATCCGTTGACAAGCCGTCAGTAAAATGGAAAAACAAAAAACTTTCAATGAAACAAGTCGCCAAAGACGCGGTCAAATCATCAGACATAGAAATAATACCCAAAAGATTCAACAAAATCTATTTCCAATGGATGGATAATCTTCATGATTGGTGCGTATCAAGACAAATATGGTTCGGGCACAGGATACCCGCTTGGTATGAAAATGGAAATAAAACAAAACTCAAAGTATGCGTTGAAAAACCCGGCAAAAACTGGATACAAGATCCGGACACTTTGGACACGTGGTTTTCAAGCGCGCTTTGGACTTTTTCAACGCTTCTTGATAAACCCAAAAAAACAGATACTTTTGAAACTTGGATAAAAAGAAACAAAAAACCGGGTAGCGATTTAAAATCATTCCACCCAACAAGCGTGATGGAAACAGGCTATGACATATTGTTCTTTTGGGTTTCCAGAATGATACTCTCCACAACATACGCTCTTTCCGAAATACCATTCAAAAAAATATATCTGCACGGACTTGTAAGAGACAAAGAAGGGAAAAAAATGTCAAAATCTCTTGGCAACGGAATAGACCCCATAGACATGATAAAAAAATACGGAGCCGACGCCACAAGGCTTTCTCTTGTGATAGGAACAACGCCGGGCGCGGACTCAAAACTTTATGAAGAAAAAATAGCCGGATACAGAAACTTCGTAAACAAGATATGGAACATATCAAGATTCGTTTTAACAAATCCAAAGGAAAAGCCATCCCAAAAAGACGAGACCCTCTCTGACAAGTGGATAAGAATAAAAATGGAAAACCTCATCACAGAAACGGAAAAACATTTCAATGATTTTGAGTTTTCGCAAGCCGGAGAAAAAATATACGATTTTCTATGGCACGATTTCGCGGACTGGTATCTTGAAGTATCAAAACAACAACAAAAATCCGTTGCTCAAGAAATTTTAATCAAATCAATAAAGCTTCTGCACCCGTTCACGCCTTTTGTGACGGAAGAGATTTATTCATTGATTTCAAAAACCGGTCTTTGCGGTGAAAAAGAAAAATTTTTATGTTTGACAAAAGTGGAAAAAGCCAAAAAACCGGACGCAAAAACAACAAGAGAAAATAAAAAAACAGAACAAGATTTCAAATCCTTCCAAATGCTTGTCTCATCGATAAGAGATTTAAGGACTTCGCGCAATCTTGGATTTTCGGAAACAATAAACGCAGTAATTGAGACAAAAAAACATAAAGCAATGTTCCAAAAAATGGAAACCGTGACTGAATTTTTAACAAAAACAAAAATACAAGTCCTGCCGTCCGCTCAAGCTGAATCAGAAGATTACATAAAAGCTGATTTTGAAAATTTTTCCGTATACCTTAAAATAAACCAAAAAACATCCGCGATTGAAAAAGAAAAGCGCGACAAAGAAAAACTTTCCATTGAAAATTATATCGCCACGCTTGAGAAAAAACTTTCAAACAAAGCGTTTTTGAAAAACGCGCCAAAAGAAATAGTGGACCAAACAAAAGAAAAGCTTTTGAAAGCGAAAGCAATGTTTGAAAAAATGTGATTTTATCTATTCCGCGACTCTGAAAACTTCTTCAGGAGAAGTTATTCCGTCAAGACATTTCAAAATACCGTCTTGGACCATTGATATCATTCCCGCCTCTTGCGTGATTCTTTTTACGTCCCCTTCCGAAACCTTTTGCTCCAAAACCATTTTCTCTATTTCGTCGGTCATGACAAAAATTTCGTAAATCCCTATCCTTCCTTTGTATCCGCCGGAGCACTTATCGCAACCTATTGGTTTGTAAAATTTAATATTGGCCAAATCAGGAGAATATCCGGAGTTTTGAGGTATTGCCTCAATGATTTTCATCACTCTCGCGAGCACATCTCCGGCAAGCTCGGTCTCTTGTCTGCAATTCTCGCACAATCTGCGAACAAGCCTTTGCCCCACAACCGCGTTTATTGCCGGCGCGAGCAAAAACGGCTTTACTCCCATGGAAAGAAACCTTGGAATCGCGCCTGCCGCGTCGTTGGTGTGAAGAGTTGATAAAACAAGGTGGCCTGTCAAAGCCGCGTTTATTGCAACGTCAGCGGTTTCCAAATCTCTTATTTCCCCGACCATTACCACATCAGGATCTTGGCGCAAAATGGATCGCAATCCTTTAGCAAAATCATAGTCTCCTGATTTGTCTATTTGGCTTTGATTTATTCCTTGCAATTTATATTCTATAGGATCTTCCAGAGTTATTATTTTGGCGCTTTCATTGTTCAATTTGTTCAAAACAGCGTAAAGAGTAGTAGTCTTGCCTGACCCTGTCGGACCGGTTGTCAAAATCATTCCATTTGGCCTTTCCACTTCTCTTTTCAAATCATTGAAAGCTTTTCCTCTTATTCCAAGATCTTCAAACCCAAGCCCAACCGAAGAAGATCTCAAAATTCTCATTACAACGCTTTCTCCGTAAGACGTCGGCAAAGTTGAAACTCTTATATCAAGTTTATCATCCGGCAAATCTATGCTTATTCTTCCATCTTGAGGCTTGTCATCTATATTCAATTTCAACCCGGACAAAAGCTTGACGCGCGAAATAAGCTGTTTCCACATATCAACTCCAAGCTCGCAAACATTTTTTAAAACTCCGTCAACTCTCAATCTCAATTTTATTCCACTCTCTTCGGCTTCTATGTGTATGTCGGACGAGCCTGTCTCTATAGCGGAAGAAAGAATTATTGTCACAACATCCGTAAGTGGTATCTCTTTTATTTTATTTGGGAGCTCGGAAAGATTCTTTACTTCGTTTTTGTATTTTTCCAAATCACCCGCTGTTATTGTGACCTTCTTTTTGATTACCGGTTTTTTTGGAATATTGTCATATTCTTTAAGCGCTTTTTTAAAACTTTTCTCTGAAATCAAATAAAGCCCTGATACAGCATGATTTTCTTGCGCAACTTCTTCTAGTTTTTGTTTTGCATCTTCGGAAGGATCAACACAGCCCATTCTTACTTGTCCGGATTGATTAAGAAAAAAAACACATCCCAATTTTTCCATTTCATTCTTTTCCAAAATAGGAAGAGCTTCTCTGTCTATTATTGTTTTTTCAAAATCAACATATCCGAGTCCAAGAACCAATGCTTTTGCTTGAACTATTTCTTCCAAAGATTGATTTTTAACTTCTGTCATTTTTTCTTCCAGTTTTTCTTGCGCATTCTCTTCTTCGTCTTTCGCTTCGGATTTGACTTGTTGAGATAAAAAAGACGCCGTCGCTTTGGAGGAAGAAGCATCTAAGTCGCTTTGTTTCGGCATCAAATCTTCTATTGAAGGATTATCAGTGCTCATATGTGATTATTATACATTTCAAAAACAAACAAGGCAACAAAACCATGCGAATACTCTTGTTTTTCAATTAAACCAACAACAGGCTCGCGAGCCCCAAAAAACAGAAAAATCCCAAAACATCAGTCGCGGTCGTGATGAATATAGTTGCAGAAGCAGCCGGATCCTTTCCTATTGATTTCATTACAAGAGGAATTAATGCCCCAAAAAATCCGGCAACCACCAAATTAAACACCATGGAAACACCAACAACCAAACCTAGCATCGGATTTTGATTCCAAAATAAAGCTATAAAAAACACTATAAATCCATTTATCACTCCATTTATAAAACCAGAACCAGCTTCCCTTAACACAAGACTTGCCCCGTTTTTCAAAGAAACCTCTCCAAGCGCTATTCCTCTGACGCACACAGCCAAAGTCTGAGTTGCCGCGTTTCCACCCATTCCGGCAACTATTGGCATATACATCGCAAGTATAACCATTTTTGACAAAGTACCCTCAAAGAGACCAACAACAGAAGCTGCTAAAAACGCTGTAGCCATGTTTATTATAAGCCACTTGTATCTATGCGCCACTTTGCTGAAAACTCCATCAAAAACCCTCTCAGAACCGGAAACTCCGGCGAAATTATAAAGCCCTTGAGCAAACCCCCCGCCAAAAAGAGCGGTCGCGTCGTCCGAATATATTATTCCTATAACGCTTCCGTCATCGTCTGTCACCACTATTTTCGCGTGTTTGTGTTTTATAAAAGAGTTTACTATCTCGCTTGGTTCTGTTTTGTAAGATACGGCGTGAATCGGAACAACATAATTTTTAATCTTACTTGAATTTTCTTCCCTAACAAGAGAAGACATTGGCACCTCTCCGCAAAGCTCGCCATTTTTATGAACCAAAACTTCAGGCAACTTGCCTTTTTCCCTGTAATGCTCTTCTATCTCGTCCGCCGCCTCCCCTATGGTCAAAGATTCAGAAAGGAACAAATAATTAAAATTCAAAAGCTCCAAAGCCGCCTTAGGATGAAAACTTAAAAAAATTTCCGCTTTTTCTTTTAATTCTTTTTTAAGATTTTCTATTATTTTTTTTCTTCTTCTTGCGTTTTTTATCAAAGGCAAC
>Ga0172368_10004161_pt1 | contig 16936 bp, 17 predicted proteins | sample Lak11m_FD_114540 | JGI IMG/M metagenome (GOLD analysis project Ga0172368, IMG submission 114540) | Freshwater microbial communities from Kabuno Bay, South-Kivu, Congo - kab_022012_11m | ecosystem: Environmental > Aquatic > Freshwater > Lake | place: Democratic Republic of the Congo: South-Kivu...
AACATCTTGGGAAGAATGATGTCATTCGCTTCAACTCTAGAGTGGGAAGTGGCTTCGGCAAGAATATCGCTAATTGGATCGGTCGAGACAAAGCTTACCCCTCTAATGTTCTTCACCTGGCAACAGTAACAGACAATAGAAACCACAGCGCAGCTTTTCCGAAAGCCCTTCCAGAATGGTTCATAAAACTCTTTACAAAAGAGGGTGACTGGGTCCTAGACCCTTTTGTTGGGAGCGGAACAACATGCGAAGTAGCACAGAAACTTGGCAGAAACGCGGTCGGCATAGATATTGCGCAAGAGTATGTAGATCTTGCTCAAAAGAAGATCAAACCGGTTTAATTGGTGTTCTTTCAACAAAAGGTGGAATATGGGAAACCTGATAAAGGGATTTCGTAAGCGTTCGCCGGGGTTTTTTTTTTCGTTTTTCATAGTCGCGCGATATTGCGTCTATTTCTCATCATTCTCTTGACAACATATCAGAATTGGTTTTTGGCCTGATACATATCAAGAAAATAGAGGAACTTGCATTATCAAGCACCCTGTGCTATATTAGAAGATGTACTACAGGGACAAGAATCAGGCAACCCTCAATTTATAGGGCTGAAAGATATCCCGCTCCAAATTTTTCCGCTTGACTTTTCCAAAAAAATATGGTAATATGTTCTCCATCATAATCGGGAGATTGCTCATGCCGCTGCAATTAACTGGAGTAAATGACTTTGTTGGACTTCATAGGGTGGAAAATGTAAAGTTCTTGGGAACGCTTAGAAACATCGTTTCGATGGATGCGGTCCAGTTCCTTAGTATGTCAAATCCAGAGAACAAGGCGTACCTCCTATTTTGTAGGCGCTCTCTTGGGTGGGGTAACTTGACTATGATGTATCGTACTAATAGTGAACTTCTTGAAACCAGTAGTCGAACTGGTTTCGGTGTTGGTCTTTGTCCATCTGAGGCATCCCGCGCATTAAAATCACTATTGAAAAAAAATATCATTTTTAAAAGGGTACATGCGGTTTCAAAAACTAGGTTTATTAACATCAATATACCTGGGATACTAAAGCACTATTTAAGAACCGTGGGCCACACATATAACAGCACTGATTTTGGTCTCTCTAATGATGAGATAAAAGCACATCGTGAAGGTGTTGGAAAATTACTATCATATATATCAAATGTATTCGAAACACAATTTCACCTTCCGACCGACGCGCAGCCAGCAGTTATCAACAATGAGATTGTTGCTAATGTCGTTTCCATTGAAGAGATGTTGTGAGATTAGAAGAAGTAATCCAAAAGTCAAAGGCTAGAAGTGCTGATGCAAAGGAGAAACGTCTAGCCAAGAAAGTTGGACAGAACACGCTGCAAGCACTAACAAATACGCTTATGCGTGATTCACATGTTTTTGACTATTATAAATTCTACATCTCCCAAGAACAGGGTAGGGAGGTTGTAGTTAAATCTCAGATGAAGAGGTTTGTAAAAGAGTGTAACTATTTAGGTTTAAATATTTCCAATTTTGTTGAGTTAATGATAAAAAACTGGAACACCATCTACCATTACCTCATTAGAGTTTTTGGGAGAACGGTATCATCACACCCACATATGTTCTTGTTTTCCGATTTTTATACCTTCCGTTACTATATATATGACTTGTTTGGTGCAAACGAATTCAAAGGATTTAAAAAAGCTACACCATTGGATGTGTATCATTATCACTGTGTTGATACACTACCATCAACATTACTTGGGATATCACCAGAATACTCTTATATAAAATTTTATGATGTCACTTATGAGGTGGAGATGGTTAAAAAGAAAGAAGCGGATATTGATGTTGTGTTACCATGGAGCGATTCCAATTTTAAAGGAGATACAGACACGAAGAGTGCAGTGTATAGTATGCTCCGCATACGAGGGTTTCCCATACATCTATACACCAAACCTTGGCCCACACTAGAAAAGCCTGTAAAACGTGTTATGCGTGCATTGTCTTCTGAAAAGAATATACTCATCATTTCGAATAGTGCTGGGCTCCTAACGGAGCTTATCCCACTTATTGGTATTTCATTTTCACTTACACAGAAAAGGTCGTCTATGATTGCTGACCATGGTATGTTGGAAGAGTACGTATTTTCCCGAAGGGAACCGGATGACACTATAATAAATTCTATTAGAAAGACAAATTTACTATTGTTTAATAATATTGAGTGTTATAATAGAAGGGCATCAGACTATAAGGTGTATCTCTCAAACATTATTAAACGAAGATGTCAAATGGATGACACAAAGAATGTGTTCACCATGTATATGGGTACTGTGGTAAACAAAAAGTCAATCTCTGGTATGTTGAGCCAAATGCATAACGATTTGGGTGGTTACTTAATAGATTTAATAGCAGAAAAATCATTAATTCTGGACATGACCACAGACAAATCTGCACTGAGGATAGAAGCATGAGTGTTGGACTTGGTTTCATAAGACAATTGCTTGAGGATAAACCAACATTTTCATACATGGAGGAGTTTGGACTAAGAAAGTCCGACTTTACTGATAAGGAGTCTACATTATTAGAAACTGTGGATAGTCATTTAATCAGATATGGGGCTTTTCCATCTATAGCAATTGTTGAGGCCGAGAACGACTATACGTTTCCCCCCCTCCCAAGTGCTCCTCTAAAATACTGGGTTGATGGGTTAATAAAAAGGACCACCAGTAAGCTGTTGGTTGGAGCTGCAAAGGATATTGAGAACAAGATTGTTTTAGGTAGAGAGGACGAGGCTTTTCGGATACTACATGAAACATATAGCGAAGTTTCAAAACGTAAGTACGGAAAACTGGTGGTATCAATTAATGACTTGGCACAAGATGTGCTTGATGAGCATGACATTCGGCAACGTTCTGCAACCATGGCGGGCATTCCTTTCGGTTTCCCTTTCTTGGATGCAGTATCAGGAGGTGCACAAAAGGGTGACTTGGTTGCTATTGTAGCAAAGACAAATGTTGGAAAAACATACACTCTTCTAAAAATGGCTAATACGGCGCATGAAAACGGATATGTTCCTATGGTTGTGAGTACTGAAATGCTTCCAATCCAGTATGCACGCCGTATCCTCGCTATTAGATCAAATTTACCACCTGAACGTATCAGATTGGGTTTGCTAGGTACCCACATAGGGAGAAAGAAGTTACAGGAGAATATCCAGGAGCTTATCGAGTCACCCACTCCATACTACATTATGAAGAGTTCTTTATCTACAAAGATGGAAGACGTGATTCTACAAATACGTGAGAAAAGACCAGACTGTATCTATGTTGATGGTGCATATCTATTAAAGATAGGTGGGGCAAACAACAAACAGACTAGGTTTGAACAGGTATCAGGCGGTGTTGAAACTCTGAAATTGCTTGCGCAAGAAGTTGGGAGACCCATAATAGCTACTTACCAGATTGGTAATAAAAAAAGTAACACAGGGCTTGATACGGTATACCAATCAGACATCATTGTACAAATCGCAAGTATTGTAATCAGTTTGGAGAATGATGATACAGAACGTGGTGAGTTTTCACCCGACATACCTATAATGGGAGCGAAACGCTCCTTTAAGATTATGAAACTCTTAAAGGGACGTGAAGGAGAGAGGGGTACCCTTCGTATTCTGTTTGATATGTTTAAGACAGAAATACGTGAGTATGAGATACTTGATGGTGTGGTGGAGAAGGTAGATTGAACAAAGACTCGGTAATTCAATATTTAACCGCGCTTGGTGTAAAAAACATACGTGACTCTGGAGGAGATTGGGTAAATTTCTCGTGCCCTTTAGCGCATATTAAACATTCCAGTGGTAGTGATTTTCATCCTAGTGCCGGTGCAAGTTGTAGCGATACCAGTAGGTCTATTTGGCTATGCTATACATGTACACAAGAAAGCCAACCGATTGAGCATCTTTTACACACTTCTTGGCTTTCATCTGGTGTTTATCCATCTGAGGCAGCACGTATATTCGGGTATAATGAGGTGCTATATGAAGAGGGTAGCACGGTTAATAATATATCAGTTCCAGACATATGGGATGGGTGGGAAAATGAGAGATGTAAGGCATCATTACCAGTCCCTGTAGTTCAGTATTTCCCCCTTGTTTCACAACTAAATGGAGATGAATACAGTAAGGTAACTAAGTTTTTGTGTAATAAACGTGGAATAAATCCAGGTGTCTTAGATATATTTGGTGTTCGCTATTGTAAGGAGTTTGATTCGGTTGTTTTTGGTTTGACATTGCACTCTGGGGAGGTGGTAGTGTTACGTATGCGTAACATCACAGAGAAAAGTATGTTAACAGTTACTCCAGATATGTTTGGACTTGAGGACATCGAATTTCCACGTGTTAAAGACACAGGTGCTTGGTTTGGTCTGCATCTTATTGATTGGTTGAAGCCGGTAATGCTTGTGGAGGGGGAGTTAGATTGTATGCGGCTTTATTCGCTTGGGTTCACAAACGTAATCGCGTCATGTACATCTTCTGTGGCACCTAGTCAGATTAAGGCTCTTTGTGGACTCAACTATATCTTAGGGTTCGATTCAGATGAAGCAGGAAAGAAAGGAAACGAAAAAATAATAAAGCAGTTATACGACTTTGTATCGTTATCCATAGCAAAGTGGCCCGATAAAGACCCTGGAAATCTAAAGTCCAAAAGGGAGCTGGAGGAGGTACTTAAATCACTTAAGTTGATAAAAAAGACTTGACTTTTGAAATAAGTTGTGTTATACTTATACGAAACCCTGGGAAGACATAAGAAGGAGAAAAAAATGAGTTGGTATTCAACGGGTGAAGAAGGACAAAAGAAGGCAGAAGAATTTGAAGCCAATCTAGCGCTAATACGTAATGCAAAGAAGAGCTTTTGGTTCCGCCTAAAGCGGGGAGAGACAGCAAAGGTTACATTTTTAGATGACCCTTTATTTTTCTTCAGGCTTCACACTGTGAAGATTGGAGACCGTTACGTTCCGGTTACATGTATCGATGAACAAGAGAAGGGTATTGATTGTCCACTTTGTGAATCTGGTAATTATGCTGGCTATGTTTCTGCGGGTACAATTATCAACCATAATGAGTTTACATCTTCTAAAACCGGGACTACATATAAAAACCAGAAACAGATTATTATATTTAAAGGTATAGCGCGAAAGACACTAATACCAAGACTTCTCAAGAAGCACGGCAGTCTACAATATGCTGTGGTGGATGTAGAGCGAGCTGATGCACCCAAGAGCTTGCAGAGCGGAGATATTTTTGAGTTTGTTAAAAGGCTCTCAGTTGAGAAGATAAAGAAGTTTGCACCGCCAGATGTAAACCCGGATGAATGGATTCTCCCAATTGACTACTCAGAGGAGTTTAAACCTCTTCCTATAGAGGAGCTGATTAAATTGGCAGGAGGTAAGCTACCAGAACGTCCAGCTATCGGGTCTGATGATGATTTGTTGAAAGGTTTTGACGATGAAGATGTAAAGAATGAAGATGAGATAACTGAACCTAGCGACTTGGTGTAACATGGGTGATATCACAAACATTGATGGCAAGGAAGTTCAGATTTCTGTGTCTAGAACATATCTTGGCAAAACCAAGACAAAACAAGAGAAGATAATGGTGCGTCCGTTTGTGACATCTACAGCTACAGTTGGAGTAAAAATAGGGAGGACAATAAATATAGGGAACTACGAGAATGTGAAATTAGAGGTTTTTGTGGCATCTCCTTGTTATAAGGAGGAGATAGTAGAGACATACACACAAGTTAAAAACCTTACAGAGACACTGTTGGGTGATGAAATAGAGAAGATAGTAGGAAGTGACGGAGACAAATAGTGAAGAAGGAAGTAAAAAATGTTACACTCTCAGAGGTAGCTAAAATACACAATTCAACCTACGGGAATATGTCGTGTGTACCTGGGGAGGAAAACAGAGCTTCCACTGCACGTCTCCAAACAGGCATATTTGCAGTTGACTTAGCCACAGCTGGTGGAATACCACTGAACCAAATAACCATCTTTAGGGGACCGGAAGCGGGTGGTAAGACTTCCGCTGCTATAAATACGATGGAAATAGTTGGTAAAATATGCTGGCGATGCTTCAAGCTGCAATGTGCCTGTTCTCTTCCACCAATTCGCATGAAAACATTCTGGGCAGATGTTGAAGGTACATTTGACACCAGCTGGGCAACAGCAATAGGTGCAGACCCAAACTCATACATTCTTGCATATGGTGATGATGGTGAGCAATATGTAGATATGGTGGAAACTGCTGTTCGCGCGTCAGACTGTGGACTTGTCGTAGTCGATTCGTTAGCTGCACTAACACCATCAAAGGTTATTGACGGCTCCGCATACAACCAATACATGGGTATTGATTCTAGGTTTATAACACCCTTCATTAAAAAACTTTGTATCCGTTTGGTCAGAGAAATGAAAATGGACCATCCGGTGGCATGTATATTAATAAACCAAGTCAGGTATAAGATAGGAGAAATGTTTGGGAACCCTGAAACTATGGGTGGGGGGATGGCGCTTAAACATTTGGCATCAATGAATATTAGGTTTACCAAACGAGCACTTACTGAAGCAGAGAAGAAATACAAAGATGAAAAACGCGATATAAACAGGCTACAGAAACACAGTTTTAGCATTGATAAGCTAAAAATGCAGATTTATAGTGAGGCTGGAGAATTTACCAGAAGTAGGGAGACAATTTACAACGATGACAAAACAGTTATGTATCGAAAGGGGGAACTCCTGGATTATAGAACAACGATTCGATATGCAAAAGAGTTTGGAATACTTGTGGCAGAAGGGTCCAAATTCAGAGTTGGCGAGGTTTCTGGTACACATAAGGCAATTGTTGAAGCATGGAGAAGTGATAGATCTTTCTATTTGGACACACAAAAAAACATTATTGAAGCAGCGCGGGCAAGTATAGAGTGCCCGAAGTAGTATGTAGTGGATGCGGCAGAAGGTGGGCTATAAAACAAAAAGAACTCACTTTTTTGCTACGTCCTAACAAGATAGACGTGTGTAGTATGTCATGCTTAACAACTTACCTTCAGCAACTTCCCAGTGTAGAAAATAATTCAGTATATTTAACCTACCACAGAAATGGTGGGAAGCGGCATCAGTTCTGGTCTAGTAAGACGCATGAGAATTATATGTCAGGATTTGAAATGTTTGTGGCAGAAAGTTTATATGATGCTGAACTTCCTTTTGTTTACGAAAAATATTACTTTAATGTGGGTACCACAATTTATGTTCCAGATTTCTATGTAACAACAAAAGACGTGTTCCTGGAAGTGAAGGGTAAGTGGGGAGTGAACTCCAAAAAGAAGTTGTTACAGTTCAAACAGGAAAATCCAACAGTAAACCACATACTAGTGTCATGGTTAGCAAATGATAAGTAGGAAGCTATTTCTTACAAAGGCGCGCAAACATCCGTTAAGTAAGGCGGAGCGTACAGGAGATGCGCACTCTATAACAACAGAGCTATTTGATACCGGTACAGCAATCAATGTCAGAAAAATAAAGTATCCTAGAGCATCTAGTATCTACTCCTGTTGTGTAAGGATGCATGTTATAGCTACTACCATGGGTGTAGAAAAAACAGAGCGAACATTTTTTAATAGACGGCTAACATTTGATATTGGAAACGCGGTGCATTTTTGGCTACAGAATGACCCTTCTTATTTGGGCGACCAACGACGGGGGCAATGGAAGTGCCTAAGCTGTGGCAGGGTATCTTTATTTGGGAAGCCAATAGTTACAAAGTGTCCTTCGTGTGGTGCGTCACCTTCTGCCTATGTTTACAATGAACTAGAGTTAGTTATGGATACTCCATACACAGTTTCGGGTCATCCAGACATGTTTGTTGCACCAAAGAGCAACAAGGATGTCATCCGTGTCATGGAGTTCAAAACTATAAACGGAGAAAAGTTTGAGACACTTAAAGCCCCAATGATTTCACATATTTGGCAATTGCAGACGTATGTTTGGATGTTAAACGAGAATGATGCACTTCTCCCAGCTTCAGTGGACCCAGATTATGGTTATATAGTATACATTTCCAAAAAGGAGAAGTATGGAGAGCTTCCAATTAAAACATTCGTTGTGAAAAAAGATAGGACTATTATCTCCAAAGTGAAGAAAAAACTTTCCACTTATATGGATGGTGTGGCTGGAAAAGGAATGCCACCAGTATTATCAAATTGCCAACGGTCTAATTTTACTGATTATATAGCCAAGTCATGTCCAGTTGCAGACGTGTGCAAAAATATTAAAATGGTAGCTGATAATTCTGCTTGACATTTTGAAAAATATATGCTATACTATATTCATACAATGAAACAGAGGGCCATATGAAAGTTGTAGGATTGGACTTATCTACAAGAAGTATTGGAATAGGACTTGCTTCTCAGGACGGTGTGTGTGCTTACCTTTACAAACCAGAAAGTTCAAAACTATCTACTATAGTAAGTGGAACGCTTATGAGTATTGAGCGTATAATTCCTAAGGATAAAATATCGGCTATTTTTATTGAGAATTATGCATTCGGTATGTTTGGTAAAACGGCATCTGGTACAAAACTAGCGGAGGTAGGAGGTGGTGTCAAATATGTGTTTGAAATAATCAAGATTCCTGTATATATGGTTGCACCCACTTCTATAAAGAAGTTTGCCACAGGACGTGGAAATGCAAAGAAGGATGAAATACGGTTAGCTGTTTACAAAAAATACGGGTTGGAGTATGAAACATCAGATGAGTGTGATGCACTCATGATAGCAGACTTTGGGTACTGTGTAATAACAAATGACCAAAAAAATCTAACAAAGACAGCAATAAAACAAATAACGGAGTACAGGAGTAAATACGGGGTATGAAACGAACACGGGGTGTAAAATATGTTCCAACAGTGACCGATTATCTTATTTCATGCAACCCATGTATTTTCTTACCTACTAATGAAGAGGGTTCTGCATTATATAAGGTGAAGGGCGCAATGCGTGAACTTGGTCAAATTGGAAAAGAAGTACCGGATTTGGCGGTGTGGAAAATAACAACCGGTTTGCTACTTGAAAGTATGGGCTCATTAAAACAAGGTCCACGTGAGTTGGTCCAGGCATTGCAAGAGATAGAGAAAACCACACGTCCACTCATTGGTGTATTCTACAATTTGCGTAGTTTTATTACTATGCCACATGTTATCCAACAACTCCTTGACACCATTAACTCAGCGCGCAAGACATTCTCCACAGTGGTTATAGTAGGACCATACCTAGAACTACCGCCTGAATTGCATGATATCGTAACATTCTGTGAGTTTCCACTGCCAACGCAGCACCAACTTGAGGAGCAAATCCAACAGTTTGTCGATATTTATGAAGATGACATACAGATTGGAGATGGTGAAACCAAAACAGATTTAGTGAAAAAAGCTGCTATAGCCGCATCTGGACTTTCTGCTGTAGCAACTGAAAACGCCGTGGCATTATCGCTCTCCGTGTTCAGCACACTTGACAATGAAATCATCCAGCAGCAAAAAGAGCAAGAGATTCGGAAAAGCGATGTCTTGGAGTTTATCTCTTCACAAGAAAACATGAATACACTTGGTGGTTTTGATGAGCTGAAAAGCTGGCTGTCCAAGCGGCAACGTGTTTTCTCGGACGAAGCACGTGCATATGGACTTTCATACCCAAAAGGTGTGCTGCTTTGTGGTGTAGCTGGGTGTATATCTGGGGATACCACAATTCCAATAGTTCTTGATGAGTCAAGATCACAAATACGTAATATGTCTGTGGAAGCCCTTTATTACAGGACTAATGGACTTCTAAAGGATGGAATAAAAGCAGGTGCTATATCCAGGTACCAAGGTTCATTAATTACACCGATAACGTTGTCTATTAATGAAAAAGACAAGACATTTGTAAAAAACAAGATACGGTCCGTGGTGTTCTCTGGTGTTAAACATGCTTATGAGCTAACCACAAAAAATGGTAGCAAGATAATTGCTACACCGGACCACGAGTTTCTTACTCCAGATAATACATATGAAAAGTTGGAAAACCTAAAATCTGGTGATTGTGTTGTAGTGAGAAGAAAAGGTAGGCTTTGGGATAGCCACGCTTCTGGAAGAAACCGAAACATACAAACACGTGAAATACATGGTGTGCGGCTTCATCCATATGCCAGACGTAGGTATATTAGAGGACTACAATACACATCACACCCACTATGGAGATTAGTGATAGAAGCGGAGATGAACTCGTTGCGTCTGGAGGAGTATCTTTATGCATTGAACTCTTCAATAGAGGGCCTCGTGTTTATGGACCCAGATATGGAGGTACATCATAAAGATAGAGACAGATTCAATAATACACTTCCTAATCTGGAAGTCGTAACAAAGGAAGAGCACTCAAGGCTACATATATTGGAATGTAATCCAATGCTACGCTTTAGGAACACAGCGCGAATAGACAATATAGAATGTATACGTTACATAGGAGAAATACCAACATATGATTTATCTATGGAGGAGCCACATCGAAACTTTCTAGCAAACAACATAATGGTTCATAATTGTGGAAAATCTTTGTGTGCTAAGGCGATAGCATCTTCACTCGAACTGCCGCTACTCAGGTTGGATGTTGGACGCATTTTTTCAAGTTTGGTCGGCAGCTCAGAGGCACGTGCAAGGAGCGCGCTAAAAATAGCAGAGGCTATGTCACCTGCGGTGCTCTGGCTGGATGAGTTGGAAAAAGGACTTGCTGGTGCAAATGCATCAGGAAGCCTTGATTCCGGTGTAACAGCCAGGGTCGTCGCCACAATTCTCACATGGCGGCAAGAAACCACACACCCAGTTTTCGTGGTGGCTACAGTAAACGACCCGCGCTCACTTCCACCAATGGTGTATCGTAAAGGTCGTTTCGACGAGATATGGGCGGTAGACTTGCCGACATTTGATGAGCGATGTGAGATTTTTAATATACACATCGCAAAGCGTAGAAGGAATCCGCAAGGGTTCGATATTAACAACCTCTCACTTAGAAGTGAAGGATTCTCTGGTGCTGAAATAGAGTCATGCATAGAAGACGCAATGTTTTCTGCATTCTCTGAAGGGGAGGACATCACCACTGAGCATATTCTTCACTCTCTAAGTGAGACTAACCCACAATCTCTAGCAGATACAGAGGAGTCCAAGCTATTGCGTGAATGGATAAAGACATATGCACGCCCTGTTTCTAAAAAAGAAGTAAATGTGAAGATACCAACAATTAGAAATTTAAAGAGGAGATAAACTATGCCGGGCTTAACGTTAGAACAACAAGTAGACCAGACACAAAATGTACATTTAGTGGAAACCACGAATATCCGTGAAGAGGTTCTTAATCTCAAGAATACAATTGACAGGGCGTTTATCAAAATGGCACGTATGCTCTATGACATACGTGTAAATGAGCTTTACGTAGGTTGGGGATACTCAAACTTTGAGTCATACGTAAAGGGTGAGCTTGACTACTCATACCGAAAAGCAGCATACCTGGTAGACCTTTGGGAAAAAATGCGTAACCTGCATATCAGTGCAGAACGTGTGGAATCACTTGGTTGGACCAAGTGTGTTGAGCTTTCCCGTGTAATCACTGAGAATGATGCCAGCTTTTGGATTGAGCGGGCTGAGAACCTCACATTCCGTGACTTGGCATATGAAGTAAAGCAGGTTGTAGACAAGACGTATGAAGACTCCCGTCCACATTACACCATCATGAAGCTCCGGTTTGATAACGCTGATATCACGCCAATATCTGATGCATTGGACGATGCAAAGCGTATTTACGAGACTAACGACATTGCGCTTGCACTTTCCCAGATATGTTTAGACTGGCTACAACTCCAAGGCAAAGTTCCACGTGCTTCTACACTTGATGACTATATCCGTTATCTCTACAAGGTGTATAGTGTTGCATTGGTTCCCACACCTATAAGTCAGGTTGACAATCCTGACTTGTTGAAGGTGGACCCTTCGTATGGTAAATCTGAGATACGTAAACCGTTCAAGCGAGAGGACCGACCTGTATTTCAGAAACCTGTGGCACGTGCCAAGAGTGATGAAGCATCCATTGATGAGTTGCTCAATGATGATGATGACGATACTATCTCAAAGGGTGAAGAATCGGACTTGTTGGAGATTCTTTGATGGATTATGTGGAGGGTGTACGACGAGCTTGGCTTAAATCCAACATGCCAGTCTTAAAACACTGTTATGTTAATGCCATATTTCGAAATGAGCATTTTATAAGGTATTATCTACCTATATGGCTGGCTCGCTATACACCCTCACAAGTAATCAACTATCTTTGTATGAGAGTTACTGTGCGGGACCAACTAATACAGGATGCTGCGCGTAGGTCGAGCACTGTGCATCAACCTGATGATGAACAGTATGGTATAATTTTAGGTAGAAAAATTCTTGCGCTGTGGAACAGGCAAGATTTTGCGGTGGGTGATTGTCCAGATACTCAAACACTTTGGATTTTATACAAATACGCAACATCGGAGCCAGTTAACTTAATAGCATATGTATACACACATCTTCAGGACACATACAGTGAGTTACCTTACTTTAACGAGTTGAGGAAGCTATCCTCATTCGACGATGCATTTGCTTTTTTAAGTGCGTTAAGACCAGATACAACGCTTTGCCTCGATGAAATGAAATATCTACCAATGAAGTTGATAGATATACGGACTGTGTGGGCAGCAATGTTCCTAACCAGACAAGAGAACTGGCGATTCATAGATACATTGGATGTGGAGCCTGCTGCGTCGCTGCCATGGTGGGTTATAGATTTTCCAGAACAGGTTATACATAAAATGAACGTGGAGGCAGGATATAATTTGGGGCGGATACTCAAATATATCCATTGTTTCCCACTAGATACGGATAGCATTTACTACAAGTTGTTTTTACGAGAAAAATTTGGTGACAAATTAGAAGCCGCCATAGACATATATCAAAATTACGTTTCATGTTATTTAAAGGAGGAACACTTACTTGGCGAAGAAAGAGAAGTACCCTTTCATATTAGAGATATCGACAGACTCTATTCTCCCGAATCTATACAACCCAAATAGTCTTACCGACACCGAGTTTGACTTGCTGGTTGATAATATAGATAGGATTGGTTTTGTAAGTCCAATTCTGGTGGTCCCATTCGATGATGACGGCACAACACTCTACCGTATTGTAGATGGTGAGCACCGTTGGGAAGCCGCCCGTGTAGAGCGTAAGGAAAAAATTAGTTGTGTAGTGGTAGACCCAGCGCTGTTCGATGAGAAAACCATGAAGGTTCAAACGGTACGCATGAACAAAATACGTGGCTCGTTGGACATCCGAAAGTTTAACAACCTCGTCAAAGACTTAATTGAGAACCATGAAATACCATTCGATGAAATGGCGAACGAGCTTGGTTTTGCAGATGAAGACGAATTTGCGTTGTTGGTGGACGAAACCCGAAAGTCTTTGCCAGTTGCAGCTCGTAAGGAGTTCGATAAAAAAGTAAAGCGGATAAGAAACTATGACGACCTAATAAGATTGGTAGAACAACTCTACGAGAAATATGGTAACACGCTTCCAGCACGTTTTATGGTCCTGGATTTTGGGCGAGAGGAAAGTCTTATGGTACAAATAGATGGAAGTCAATTTTCATTGTTCCAGTCTAAGTTTTTAGAATGTCAAGACAATGGCTACACAGTTGATTCAGTCCTTACAGAAATTATGAAAGGTATTGACATTACTCAATTTATAGAAGATAATAAAACCAGATTAGTAAAGGCAGGTGTACCAATTGACGAAACAACAATTGAAACAGATGCGAGAAGCAATATCACAGATTAGTATAAAAGGTTCATGGATATCCAAACTCAAAGATAACCATCTGTTTGATTTATACGAAATGCTCCATAGCGGTTCCACCATGTGGGAAATAGTGGACCGAGCATATTCCGAATGGCTTCCTGGTGTAGAACACGACAAACACAAAATGCTTAGTGAACTTGCCAAGTTTCGTATAAAAATTATACCCGACAGCGCATTGGTTCGTGTCCAAGCAGAACGTGGGGACCCAGAAGCAGACGAAATAGCAAAACGTCTCTCCACATTCAAATCGAGAATAGACGGACTCGGAAGACTTAGCTGGCTTATTGACCAACAATCATTGCGTTTGGAAGCACTTGTTGAAAAAGAAAAAAAAGGATTGCCCCTTAACATCACGAACGAAGTCGTCAAAACCCTTGGCAACCTTCTCACCAAATACATCCAATTCCAACAAGACATTGGTGAAGTCAATAGAATGCCTACGCAGCACATCGTTGGTGTAAAGGCCCATTTTGAAAAACTTGACGGCTCCGCTGTAGCCAAAGCAACCATGAAAATGCTTGAAAGCATCGAACAACAAGCCGTTACCATAGACCTCGACAAACAAGGTTATCTATTGGAAGAGATAAAGCTCCCAGAAGTTGAGGAGGAACAAGAGCAATTAGTAGCCAATACATATCGATAGACAAAGGACTGGAATTAGTACACAACCTCCGTAAAGAGTTCAGTCTTTCTACACCAGAATCTAAACTTCTAGAAGAAGCAATCATCAATTGCCCAACCATCGAGCAAGACGGTGAACTCTTCATTGAAGCCAAAGTACTCCACGCTGTCATCGAAAACGTACACACCGCGTTCAAGCACGAAGATATGTCCATTCTTACACGTGAGCGTGGTTATCGAGTGGATCCAGTTGGCATCGAAGAGTTCCTTGAATCCAAGCAATACATGGACCTCAAAGGCTTCATCCGTCCAAAAATAAAAGAGAGCCTTGTAAAACTCTTTACTAACATCGACCAATACCAGGAGATAGCTTGTGGTGGAAGCACCGGTCTGGGCAAGAGTTTCTTTTGTGAAATTGGTATGACATACCTCATATACATGGACAGTTGTCTCGTCTCACCACAAGCCGAATACGGGCTTGCGCCAGGAAGCTCTATACTATATGTCTTCCAATCTGTATCAATGACAACAGCAAAGCGTGTTCTTTTCAACCAGATGGCAGCGCGTTTGTCCCGTTCACCGTACTTCCAGTCCCAATTCCCATATGACAAAAAAGTAAAAACGGAAATCAGATTTCCAAACAACATCTCCGTCATACCAGTCTCTGGAAGCCAGTTTAGTGCCTTGGGTCTCAACGTCAAAGGCGTCATCATGTCCGAATGTAACTACATGCAAGTCATCCAAGGTTCCAAGCACGCCGTTGTTGGAGAAACCTACGATCAAGCAGAAGTAAACTACACAACGCTCGTCCAACGTATGAAAGGACGTTTCGGAACCCGTGGCAAAATCTTCCTCGACTCAGCAGCGCATTACCCTGGAGATTTCCTAGACCGCAAATTCGAGGAAGCCAAATCCGACAAATCCATTTTCACCATGAAATACATGCAGTGGGAAGTGCTCCCCGGAATGAGCGAACAAAAATTCTTGGTCGAAGTCGGAAATGTAGAACGTAACTCCAGAATTATATCAAGAAAAGAAGAAGCGCACCCGAGCAGCCAAGTAATTGAAGTTCCAATCAACTACCTCCGTGAGTTCCAACGTAATGTCGAATCCGCCCTTCGAGATTTTGCAGGAATAGTCATTGCAGCCAAAGGAAGCTTCCTTACAGATAGAAGCAAACTCTCCGAAGCCTGCATCAAGCATGAAGACATCTACCTCGGTGAATCATTGTTCACCAAAGATGACATCATCATCCAAGCAGAACTCACCGAAATGGCCCCCGATTTCGCCCAGCTCATCAACCATGAATATATGCAAACGCCTTCATTCAACAAAGATGCAGCCTACGTCATGCACATAGACCTTGGAATATCCAGCGATGCCACAGGAATAGCAGTTGGACACATCCAGGATTACACTGAACTAAAAAGCACCTCCTATTACTCACAACAACACAAATCCTTCATAGAAATGAGTGACCTTCGGGTTCCCATCTTTTGCATCGATGGCATAATGCGTATACGTTCACCACATGGCGGAGAGATTAACATGGACTTGTTGCGTGGCTTCTGTTATTACATCTGCCAAATACTCAATGTAAAGATTGCCACAATGGACCGTTTCGAATCAACAATATTCCGCCAAGGATTCCAACGTCTAAAGGTACGCTCCGGTCTGGTTTCCACCGTTTCAACCACCATACCATACATGGAATGGAAAACAGCATACATCGAAAGTAGAATGCTTCATCCTAAGCATGATATCTACTTGGAAGAAGCGCGTTCCCTCCAATATGACCCCAAGAAAGATATGGTGGACCACCCGACGCAGGGTTCAAAAGATTTGACAGATGCAGTGGCTTCAGTAATACACATACTCCAACACAAGCTTGCACAAATAAGAACACAACCAACTATCACCGGACACAGAAAGATATATTTTCGATGAGGCATCTCAAAGTTTTCATTAGACACACACAGTAATACCAACCGTGGGAATCCTTCCGTCCTTTTTATTGCTGTGTGTGTCTATAAAACCATAATGGGAAAATCCCCTAAAAATTTTCCCCAAAATTTTTTCGGTTTCCAAATTTCCCCACTTTTTCTAGAAAACGCCAGTCGATAAAAATTTACCGTTAAAACGTAGTCACCATTAATATTTTACTGGTGAACGTAAAAACATGAAAAAAGTAGTCCCCATATAAGTGAGGTAATCCGCTGGCGCAAGGAAGGACGGCAGTTTATGATGTTTACTAATCCGGTATTCTTTACTAATCCGGTATTCTTTACTAATCCGGTATTCTTTACTAATCCGGTATTCTTTACTAATCCGGTATTCTTTACTAATCCGGTATTCTTTACTAATCCGGTA
>Ga0172368_10004164_pt1 | contig 16930 bp, 16 predicted proteins | sample Lak11m_FD_114540 | JGI IMG/M metagenome (GOLD analysis project Ga0172368, IMG submission 114540) | Freshwater microbial communities from Kabuno Bay, South-Kivu, Congo - kab_022012_11m | ecosystem: Environmental > Aquatic > Freshwater > Lake | place: Democratic Republic of the Congo: South-Kivu...
TACCAAAAGTTCCGTCGGTACAAAAAAACAGTCGGATGGGAAATAAAGCGGATGAGTCGGTGAAAAAAAGATAATGTTAACTGCTCATAATGGGTAGTTGCGTGCAAAATTCAGGTATTAACTGCAAAAAGTGAAGCTCCCCGCCCACAGGGCGGGGCTTCCCGGCAAGTAACTATTTTTATTAGATACCTGCCATTTCATCTCCGCTTATAAAGCGTGGCTTTCACGGCAGGGTACCGGTAACGAAGTTTTTAAATTGATTTAGATGAGCCCAACAATACTCAGAATTAAGGGATATAGATTCTATTTCTTATCCAATGAAGAAGAGAGAATGCATGTGCATATAACATGCGCAGATGGAGAAGCTAAGTTCTGGCTTGAACCGCTGGTGGCATTGGCAGTATATCATGGATTGAATCAAAGAAGGCTGAATGAGATTCAAAGAATCGTCGAGGAACACAAACATGAAATTATCAAAGCGTGGTACGAACATTTCAGTAAGCGTTGAAAATATAACCCCTTTGGGAATATGGATTTTTGTTAAAGAAAAGGAATACTTTCTCAGTTATACAACCTTCCCGTACTTTAAGGATCAAACAGTACGTGCAATACACAATGTCCAATTACTCCATGGGTATCATTTATACTGGCCCGAATTGGATATTGATTTGGAAATTGATAACATCGAATCTCCCGAAAAATATCCATTGAAATCAAAGCCAAAAAAGCATCTAACAAGCCGCTCAGGTGAACGGATAGTTGCCCGCCGCTGACATTACTTGCCACCAAAAAAGCAATGGGGTCTTCATATAAATAAATCTGTTCCCTTTCTCTGTAAATAGGCGCTGTTTCTATTTCCTATAATTATTGCTCTTTATTACTCTCCTCAAACTTCTTCCTAATCCCTGGTAACATACTATCAATAAACGTCTTAGTTCTCTTCTTTAACTCCTACCTGAGACAATCAAGGACAACTGCACCCGAAAATACCTCCCCGATAATAACGGCTTGACATCGAGACTATTATTTTTTAGTGTTATTTAGTTTATAATTTATATTTTTATAATGAAAATATAATTCAAGAAAGGAGGAACAGAAATGAAAAAGAGATTATTGAAAATAGGTCTGTGTATAGTAAGTGTGCTTTTGTTTATTTCTAATGGACAAGCAGATGAAGTATGCTGTTGCAATATAACATGTTTCTACGAAACAATATTTGGGGCAAGCAAGGAAATAACGGTAGATTATTGTCTTGAGATAGGTTTTGGTGAAGGCAAGGTTTTTGATTGCAGTGAAGATTCTGCCTGTATGAGTGCAATAGAGTTCGGCTGGATATATACGAATGATTGGACAGGTTCGGGATGCAGCCTTAAGGAATCATCAGATCTCTGCCCTGCAGAATATTTACTGGGGCCACAAAGTCCGGAACTTGATATACTCAGGCAGTACCGTGATGAAGTATTAAGCAAAACACCTGAAGGCAGGGAAATAATAAGGCGATATTATAAATTGAGTCCTGCGATAATTCAGGCAATGGAAGAAAATGAGAAGGTCAGGGAACTTATGCAAGAAATGGTTGATGGCCTTCTGCTCGTATTGACTGATGAAGGTATGGCATAGTTTTTTATCTTCCTCACTCATATTAATACTTTATTACGATTGTTTTGTCCCAATCCCCTGCTTTACACAGGGGGCGGTTAAGCGGATTAACCCCCATAGGTTTTCTGAATCAGCCGCGTCCATACCTTGCGACGAAGCCGGTGAAATGTCGTCGGGCACAATGGGCCGGGTTGCTGAAGTATATACGGAATGTTTCATTGTTTATTTTATTTAACCTGAAGCAGGGAGGGAAAAATGCTGAAAAATACCTCACTCATAATGCTGTTGTTAGCCGGGGCGCTCTCGTATGCCGGTAATGCCTTGGCAACAGTGGAATGCTGCTGTGACCCTCTAACCTGTACCTTCAGGCCCTCGGCCTGGGGTAAAATGTTCGGCGTCGAGGATAAAGATGTGCCTGTTAACGACTGCTATTACTGGGAAGATGATAAGTCCTGGCAATGCGACGAACGCCTTGTCTGTATTGCAGAGATTGCAGCAGAAGAGCCGCTGTATGCATTAAAATATGACTTGGAGAATATTATCGTCGATGGTCTGTGCGACCTGAACTTGAGCGATGATGCCTGTGAGTCTGAATATGTTTTGGGTGCCAATCATCCGGGGATTGCCACTCTGCGCAAGTTTCGCGATGAGGTGCTCAGCAAAAGCGCCAAGGGCAAGAGGCTGATACATGCCTATTACCGCTATGGGGATGAATTGATTAAAGCTTTTGCAGAAGATCCCGCGCTTATGCTTTTTACTGCCGGAATACTTGAACGAACAATAGCGCGGCTGCAGGAAACTCAAAACGGTGATCAGGAACTGTATGCCGATGATATTAGTGCTGATATAGAAATCCTGATTGATGAGTTGGGGAGTATAATTAAAAACCAGAAGCTTAAAAAAGTGATGCAGCAGATAAAGAAGGACCTTAAGGCAAAAACACTGTTCTAATGCGTTATACCGGAAGACAAGATGGGAGGCAGGCGGTTCTAACCGTTCTGCCTTTTTTTCAAACCGGGTACCGTTTGACCAATAATTGATAGAGAACTTGATTTCGAATAAAAAAAGTATAGGCCAGTGAATGAATCAACAAAAAACTCATCGCAATATATGGGCAGAGGTTGTTCGGACAAAAATCAACATCTTGTGGTAGGCATAAAGGGAAGAAAGTGCTGCTTATGTATCAAATGCAGAAGGAGTAATTCAAGGTAACTCATTCCAGACTTTAACATGAAAGCTATTGTCAAAGATAATCAATGCGCTGGATTAAAAACTGCCAGGCCAAGTCTAAAAATCTATCTTTTACCGACGCATGCCGACAGCGACGCGGTCTATTTAAGGCGCGGGTTCCCGCCGTTAACCCACCAGTCCCCCTTGTCCTTGAACCACCACGATGTAGAATCCGTCTCAAGCACAGCACGGGCAAGGTCCTGCGCCCGCCCGGTTTTGAGCCTCTTAATGGCGAACGCCAGCCACTCGTCCGCATAGGCGTTGCCCAGATCCTTGTACTCCTTCAGCATCAGAATAAGTTCAAGCTGGTCGGCATCATTGGCAATCTGTGCCTCCCGCGTTTCGGCACGGTTAAATTCCTCAATGGTGCTTTCTATATCATCGCCGAACGGAATGGTTTCCGCCAGGTCGCGCACGGCCTTCTTCTCATCAGCAGCCACATATTTCTTGTTCACATAGTTCAGGTCTCCCGTGCGCGCCTCGGGAAGGTCATGGAGAAAGCACATCTTGAGCACTTTCATTTCATCAACATCAGGATCGAGGCGGGCGAGCGCGTAGCCGATATACACCACGCGGAAAATATGTTCGGCAACCGACTCATCGCCTGAGCCTAAAAACTGCAGGCCGGTACGCGGCGTCCGTTTCAGCATCCCCACTTCAAAAAGAAAATTGGCAATATTCTGCATGTGATTCTCCGTTGTATCGTTCACCGCCGAGAACGCCGAGCTCGCAGAGGCATAAAACAAATTAAAACCCGGATAACCAATTCAACGAATTAAACAATTATTAATTATCTCCGCGTTCTCCGCGTACTCGGCGGTGATAAAATTTATCAGCTCATCAGATAGGCTTCGATGAAGCCGTCAAGTTCACCGTTCAGCACCGCGTCAACGTTTCCCATCTCCCGTCCGGTGCGGTGGTCCTTCACCATCTGATAGGGCTGAAGGATATAGGAGCGAATCTGGCTGCCCCAGGCAATCTGCTTCTTTGACGCGTGGAGCTTATTCATCTCTTTTTCCCGCTCCTCCATTTCCTTCTCATACAGGCGCGCTTTCAGGAGCTTCATGGCCGTGGCGCGGTTCATGTGCTGGGAGCGCTCGTTCTGGCACTGCACCACAATGCCGCTGGGAATGTGGGTAATACGCACCGCAGAATCGGTCTTGTTGATATGCTGCCCGCCGGCGCCGCTGGCGCGATAGGTGTCAACCCGCAGGTCCTTGTCGTCAATTTCTATGACCACATCGTCTTCTATGTCAGGATAGACAAACAATGAGGCAAACGAGGTGTGCCGCCGAGCATTGGCATCAAAGGGGGAGATGCGCACCAGCCGATGTATGCCGATTTCCGCCTTCAAATAACCATACGCATAATCGCCATTCACGATGAAGGTTGCGCTTTTTACGCCCGCTTCTTCGCCCTGCAGAATATCAACCAGCTCGGTCTTGAATCCTCTTTTCTCTGCCCAGCGCAGATACATCCGGAGCATCATCTCCGACCAGTCCTGAGCCTCGGTGCCGCCGGCGCCGGCATGAATGCTGACGATGGCGTTATTAAAATCATTCTCGCCGCTCAGCATCTTCTTGAACTCCAGCTCCGCCACCTCCTGCTCGATCCGGCCGGTGCTCTGCTCAACATCAGCGGCGACGTCCTCTTCAGCCCCTTCCCGAGCCAGGTCCAGCAGTACGTGGCAGTCTTCGACTTCCTGTTTCAGCTTGTTCCACAGGGCGAGAACGTTCTCGATGGTTTTTCGTTCCCGGGATATTTTCTGCGCATTCCTGGTGTCTGCCCAGAAATCCGATCGTCCGATCTCCTTATCCAGTTCCTGGATGCGCGTTTTTTTCTGAGCTATTTCAAAGATAACCCCGCAGCGTTTCCATTCTCTGCTCTAAGGAACTGATTTTTTCCTCCCACTGATTCAGCATGTCTGTTCTCCCTTGGTGTTAAAATTGATGGCCTCGTAAAAAGTAGAAAAACTCCCCTCTCCCTTGACGGGAGAGGGGAGGGGTGAGGGTGTAATTACAGTATATTATTGCTTCCCCTCCCCTTAATTCCCTCCCGCCAGGGGAGGGAAAATTGACTTTTTACGGCTTCGTCAAAATTGTTTTGGCCGGCCCCGTGCCGTGATGAACGTTATGCCCACTACCGCGCAGCTCAGGAGCGTGCACAGAAGCGCAAAAATATCCCCGCGCTGCGTATAAAAGGTCATTTCCCTGTTCAATGAAATAATACCAGTTAAAGATGCCGGAGTAAAGAGTTTGCTCTGCTGCGTGATTCTTCCGCTGGCGGCAATTATGGCGCTGATGCCGGTGTTGGCGGCGCGGGCCACACAGCGGCGGTTCTCAACTGCGCGCAGGGCGGCCATGGACAAATGCTGATACGGCGCAGCAGTGCTGCCGAACCAGGCATCATTGGTTATGTTGACCAGAAACTCGGCGCCATTTTTTGCAAAACGGCGCACCAGGTCAGGAAATATTATCTCATAACAGATGAGGGTACCGAAGGTGCCGCCGGGGAAATGCAGGTTCTTGACCTCGCTGCCGGAACTGAAATCCCCGATACCCACCACCATCTTTTCAATGAACGGAAACAGCGGCTTGAGCGGGACGTATTCACCGTACGGTACCAGATGCATTTTATCATAGCGCCCGGTGATGGTTCCATCCGGGGAAACCAGAAACGCGCTGTTAAAATAATACCTTTCCTCACCGTCAGAATCCCACGCCGGGCTTCCCAGCAGCAGATATGACCCGGCCCTGCGCATAATCGCCGCCACTTTCTCCTGATAGGTCTTTTCGGACTGGAAAAAGAACGGGGTTGATGCTTCCGGCCAGATAACAAGCGCCGGCTTCTCCGCGGCAGCCGCCAGGGTCAGACGGCTGTAGATGGTCATGGTCTCATCAAGAAATGACGGGTCCCACTTTACGTCCTGGGTAATGTTGCCCTGTATCAGCGCAACCGTCAGCTTTTCACCTTCCTGCCGGTCGAAGCGCTCCAGGCGCGCCCGGCCATACAGCAATGAAGCTGCCAGCAGCAAAACCGTAACAACAATCAGCTTATACGGAACGGTTTTTTTCAACGCGAAGGTTTCCAGAAGAACAAAAATGACTCCGTTGACCAGAACCAGCAAGAAGCTGATGCCATAGACACCGGTTAGGTCCGCAATCTGTATCACTGGAAGCGCTAAGAACTGGGAGTAGCCGAGGTTCTCCCAGGGAAAGCCGGTAAGAAACCACGATTTTACGTATTCACTTGCCGTCCAGAAAAACGGCAGCGTCGCGGTGAGCGCTATTCCCCGCCTGCGTTCCACATAGCAGCTGCACCACACCGGAGCCGCGATGAACAGGCTCAGATAGGCGGCAAGCAGTACGAGCACCACCAGCGAAAGCGCTGCCGGCATTTTACCATAGGTGGTCATGGATACCGTCACCCAGTAGATCAGCCCCAGGTTAAACACCAGCCCGGTGACTGCGCCGAGAATGCAGCCCTGTGCGGCGTCCCTGCCCCTGACCGCATAGAGCAGCGGAACAAGGCTCACCCAAGCCAGAATAAACAGGTCCCATTGGGGAAAGCTGAGAATCAGCAGCAGGCCGGACAAAGAAGCCAATAAATAGTCTTTTACCTTCATGACGCTTGAAAAATACTTGCCATCAGGACTTCATCTGTATTAGAGTGTAAACCCTGTCGCAGACAATCGGGCGCTGACCTCCAGACCATTCACGTCCGCGCTCACAATATTACAGGAGTCGTTATGATCAGTAAGCCCTGGCTCTCATCCTATGACCGGGAGGTGCCTGCAACCGCTGAATATCCGGACCTGCTCATCCATCAGCTCTTCGAAAAAGCAGTTCGCCGGTTCCCCGACCATACGGCACTCAACTTTTTCGGTCACATAATAAGCTACCGCGAGCTCCAGGAAACCATCGAGCGGTTAGCCGGCGCCCTGCAAAGTCTCGGCATTCAGCCGCGGGACCGGGTCATTCTGTTTCTGCCTAATACCCCGCACATGGTCATTTCTTTTTACGCCGCGCTTTCCATTGGCGCTATCGTGGTGCCTACCAACCCGCTCTATACCGAAAAGGAGCTCGAGTTCCAGATACGTGATGCCGGGGCAGAAACACTTATCACACTGGACCTTCTCTATGCAAGAGTAAACAGCATACAATCCCGCACCCCCCTGAAGAGGACCATCGTGGGGAAAATCGAGGACTACCTGCCGCCGCTGAAGAAAATTCTCTTTCCCATCGTAAGCAAACGGGGCGTTGATGTTCCGGCCATAGAAGAAAACGAAGAGCTGTTCCTCTTCCAGCATCTGCTGCGCAAAAAAACCGCCCCGCCGGTCACGCCGGACACAAAGCCGGGCGACATCGCACTGCTCCAGTATACCGGCGGAACAACCGGCACTTCCAAGGGCGCCATGCTCAGCCACAGAAACATTGTAGTAAACAATGCGCAAATGCGCCACTGGTATTTTGTGGCGCGGGAGGGACAGGAGACATTCATTTCAGTGCTTCCCTTTTTCCATTCCTACGGCATGGCAGCGGCCATGAGCCTGCCGCTTTCACTCGGCGCAGCCCTTGTCCTGATGCCGCGCTATGTTCCGAAAGATATCCTGAAGGCGATCGAGCATTACCAGGCAACGTTTTTCCCCGGCATCCCGGCGATTTATTCATCCCTCAATGCGTACAAGGACATAAAAAAATTCGATGTCTCAAGCGTCGGCTACTGCATTTCCGGATCAGCCCCGCTTCCTGACACCGTGCTCAATGATTTCGAGCGATTAACCGGAGGCATTATTATTGAAGGATACGGGCTCACGGAAGCCTCGCCGGTGACCCATTGCAATGCCATCGGCAAACGAAAAATCGGCAGCATCGGGCTGCCGGTGACGGACACTGACTGTAAAATCGTCGACATTGAAACCGGGCAGGAGGTCCCCCCCGGTGAAGAAGGCGAGCTCTGTATCAGGGGGCCGCAGCTCATGCAGGGCTACTGGCAGCGGCCGGAGGAAACCGCCCAGGTGATACGGGACGGGTGGCTCTACACCGGGGACATCGCGCGCATGGATGACGAGGGATTTTTCTATATCGTGGAGCGGAAAAAGGACATGATCATATCAGAGGGCTATAACGTCTACCCGCGCGAGATTGACGAGTTTCTTTTGACCCATCCCAGCGTGCTCGACGCTGCCGTCATCGGCGTGCCGGATGAACTGCGGGGCGAAAAAGTTATTGCCTGCGTTGTCCTGAAAGAGGGCGCTCATGCCACCCAGGAGGAGATTATAAAATACTGCCGGGACAATCTTGCCAAATACAAGATTCCGAAGAAAATTATTTTTAAGAGCGAGCTCCCCAAAACCATGGCCGGCAAAGTGCTGCGCAGGGTGCTGCGCGAGGAGGAGTACAATAAAGCTGCTGCAGAATAAATTCTAGCAGGGTGTTGAAAAAGTAGTTTTCCTCAGGCTGGTCAAAAACATCCAGATACAAGGCACGCGAAATCCTGAGGAATGAGGCGTACTTTGTGGTACGCTGCAATGACACCCCCCTTCATCCCCCCTTGGCATTATAAACGGGGGACACAGGGGGTAGCGTAACGCAGCAGATGGGTGTTTTTCAACAGCCTGCTAAGTGTAGCTGCCCGGCCTGGGGGCCGGCAGCCGGAGTACAGCCATGATAGATCGCTATGCACGCGACATAATGAAAAAAATCTGGTCCTCGGAAAACCGCTTTCAAAAGTGGCTTGCAATTGAGATTGCCGCCTGCGAAGCGCTCTGCGCGCTGGGGCTGGTGCCGGAGGCATCGCTGGCAAACATTAAAGAGAAGGCGCGCTTTGACATCCGGCGGATTGATGAGATTGAGCAGGTGACCCGTCATGACGTTATCGCCTTTACCACCTGCGTCGCGGAATATGTGGGTGAGGATGCCCGCTATATACACTGGGGATTGACCTCTTCGGATGTTCTGGATACCTCTTTTTCCCTGCTGCTGCGGGAATCAGCGCAGGTAATTCTGCAGGATATTGACGATTTCCTTGCCGTGCTCAAGGACAAGGCCCTGCAGCATAAGAATACCGCCATGATCGGCCGCACCCACGGCATACACGCCGAGCCGATCACCTTCGGCCTGAAGATGGCGGTCTGGTATGATGAGATGAAGCGGCACCGCACGCGCATGGAGCGCGCCCGGGAAACCATCAGCTACGGCAAAATCTCCGGGGCAGTGGGCACGTTTGCCTACAATCCGCCGCTGGTAGAGCAGCATGTCTGCGAAAATTGCGGCCTCAAGCCCGCCCCGATCTCGACGCAGATCCTGCAGCGGGACCTGCACGCCGAGTTCTTCACCACCCTGGCGCTTATCGGCAGCTCGCTCGACAAATTCGCCACCGAGATCCGGCATCTGCAGCGCACCGAGGTTTCCGAGGCATCGGAGTTTTTTTCCGCCGGCCAGAAGGGCTCATCCGCCATGCCCCACAAGCAGAACCCCATTCTGTCGGAGAATATTTCAGGCCTCGCCCGCATCCTGCGCGCCAACGCGCTTGCCGCCATGGAGAATGTGGCGCTGTGGCATGAGCGCGACATCAGCCATTCTTCCGTTGAGCGGGTCATCGGCCCCGACAGCACCACGCTGCTTGACTTCATGCTGGTCCGGTTCACCGGCCTCATTAAAAACCTGCTCGTCTACCCGGAGAAGATGACGGCGAACATGAACATCACGCAGGGGATATTTTTCTCGCAGAAACTCCTGCTCGAGCTGACGCGGCGCGGAATGACCAGGGAACAGGCGTACCAGCTGGTGCAGAAAAATGCCCTGCAGGCCTGGCGCGAGCAGAAGGATTTTAAGGATATGGTAACAAGCGACCCTGAAATTACCCGGATTCTTACCGCAGAAGAAATATCAGCATGCTGCGATTTGCGCTTCTTTTTCCGCCACGTCGATGAAATTTTTAACCGGGTTTTCGCGGAAGGATAATGACGCGGGCGGTATTTCTCGACCGGGACGGCACCATCAACACCGAGGCCGGCTATCTCAATCACCCTGACCAGGTGCAGCTTATACCCCGCGCCGGCGCGGCAATAAAGCTGCTGAATAAGGCAGGCTTTACCGTGATTGTCATTACCAACCAGGCCGGTATTGCCAGGGGTTTGGTTCGGGAGGAGCTGCTGCCCGCGATTCATGACCGGCTCAGGCAGCTTCTGCAGCAGGAGGGCGCTGCAATCGACGGCTTCTATTATTGTCCCCACCATCCGGAAGGGACGGTGGAGCAGTATAAAATTTCCTGCGACTGCCGCAAACCGCTTCCCGGCATGCTCCTGCGGGCTGCCCGGGAATTCAGCATAAATATTGCAGATTCCTATGTCATCGGCGATAAATCCTGCGATATAGAGCTTGGCTGCAATGCCGGCGCGCGCTCCATTCTGGTGCTGACGGGGTACGGCATGACCGAACTGCCGCGGCACCGTGAAGCGCTCCTGGCCCCTCCCGACCATATCGCGCCGGACCTTTATGATGCTGTGCAGTGGATTCTCAAAGAGAGCGGCTGAGAGCTGCCGGAGGGCAGATAAACGGAAAAGCTCTGCCGGATGAGGAGCGTACACACAAAGGAGAACTTATGGCCGTAAGCAAAGACTTACTTGATATTCTTGCCTGTCCCCAGTGCAAAGGAGATATTCGGTTAAATGAAAAACAGGATGGCCTTATCTGTGATACGTGCAAACTGCTCTATCACATTAAAGACGATATCCCGATCATGCTGATTGATGAGGCAACGAAGCTGGGATAAAGGCAGCCATCAGCGCACAGCTATCAGCATTCAGCTGTATTTTTAAGCTGTCAACTGATAGCTGACGGCTGACTGCGCGATCAGTATGCCGGATAGCCCAGCCGCGTAGCCGGTTTCATCATATTGATGGCCTGCTCGGGGGTAAAGCGCGCCAGCTTTTCAGCGAGCTGCGGCCGTTCTTTTTTAATGCGTTCAACATGAGGCTGGACCCCGCGCATGATATGCCCGTAGAGATTAAAGGGATTGAGAGACCAGAAAAGTTTCTGGGTAATAACCTTGTGCAAATAATTTAATTCATCCTCGTTAAAAATGCGGAAAAAGACCGGGTAGCAGAGAAAATCTTTATAGTCATGCGTTTCCGGCCAGTTCTTCTGCCACCACTCAATGTAGTCCAGAACCCCCTCCCGGTCGGCCTTGCCGATATGCAGCGCTTTGCTCACCGCATTGGCCGCCTTGTGACCCGATAACAGCGCGCCGGTATTCTCCGCCTCGGCAAACCAGCAGCTGTCGCCCACAAACAGCACATTGTCCTTGAACGGTTCCCGGGCCGGGCCCCAGGCATTGATCACGGCGCAGCGCTTGTGCGTTACCTCGACCTTGTTGAACCATTTTCTGAAGGTGCTTTTCTGGGTGAAAAATTTAAGCTTTTCATCCCCGGCAACATAGAGCCAGTATTCATCATCACGGTAAACGCTCGGCAGCATGCAGAAGTGCACCGCACCCAGGCCTCCCTCATGGTCAAAGGCATTTCCCATGCAGATCATCTCTGAGCGGTCGAATGTAACACCGGTGACGTAGTAGCTCACCGAGCCCGAGGTGAACAGAAAAACCCGCTCCCGGTTCAGGCCCATTTTCCGCGCCAGGCGCGAATTAATGCCGTCGGCGGCGATGCAGAAGGTGCCGGTAATTTTTTCCCCGCTGCTGGTGATGACTTCGATCCCGGCGGCAGTTTTGCGCGCATCCACCACGTTGCGCTCAAGGTAGTAGGTGACCCCTGCCTTCTGCCCCTCCTCAAACAGCCCCTGCAGCAGGGCTTCCTTGTCAAACACTGCAGCGGCAGTTCCTGTGCCTGAGGCATTAGCTTCATAGTCGCCTATTTCAATCCGGTCTTCAGCATTCGGTGCAATAAAATGGGTGGCATAGAACGGGCGGTAGCCGCCCTTGTAATTCACCGAAAAATTATTGGCCGGGAAAATCCACTTCTGCTGTTCCCGGGAAAAATACATCCGCTCATTATAGAACGAATCCATGTTCATCAGAAACATCTGGGCGCACGCCCGGTACACGAGGGCAGGATGGGTTTTCCTCTCCAGCAAAGCCACGCTCAATCCGTTTTCAGCTGCGGTCTTTGCAGCCTGCAGGCCTGATGTACCTCCCCCGACAACAACAAGATCATAATTTTTGCTCATGGATAAACCTCTCTGAAAGTATGTATCCTTCTGCCTGCCCCGACGAAGCCTCGTGCGAAGGCGGGTCCTCTGCCTGCCCCGAGCGCAGTCGAGGGGTGCCTTCTGCCGTTAGTAATTCGGATACCCTGCACGGGACGCCGGTTTCATCATGGTCGTTGCCATCTCGGGTCTGAACATGGCAATTTTCCTTGCCAGTGCCGGGCGCTCCTGCCTGATCCGCGCAAGGTGCGGCTGCATGCCCGCCATTACCCGCTCGTAGAGCTTGAACGGGTTCATGGTCCAGGGCAGCTTCTGCGTGACAACCTGATGCAGGTAATTGTGCTCCTCTTCCGTAAACAGGCGATTGAACACCGGGTAGCAGAGGAATTCCTTGTAATCATGGGTTTCAGGCCAGTTGCGCTGCCACCACTCGATATAATCAAGCACCCCTTCCCTGCCGACCTGACCCGTGTGCAATGCCCTGCAGACAGCGTTTGCGGCCTTGTGGCCCGACAGCAGCGCGCCGGTATTTTCCGCTTCGGCGAACCAGCAGCTGTCTCCTACAAAAACCACATTGTCTTTGAACGGCTCACGGGCAGGGCTCCAGTTGTTTATAACCGCACATCTTTTGTGCGTCACCTGGACATTTTGAAACCATTTTTTAAACGGGCTGTTTTGAGTAAAAAACTCAAACCGCTCCTGGCTGGGTATGTAGAGCCAGTACTCGTCATCCCGGTAAACGCTCGGCAGCATCGAAAACGGGAACGTGCCGTGGCCGCTGGGATCCGGACAGATACCGAGGAAAATAACCTCGGAACGCTCGAATTTGACCCCGGTTATATAGTAGCTGATAGCCTTGCCGGTATTGCAGAACACCCGGTCCTTATTCAGACCAAACTTGCGCGCCAGCCGCGAGTTCGCGCCATCCGCAGCAATGCAGAAGGTACCGATAAATTTTTCGCCGCTGGCCGTCTGAACCTCCACACCCCGCGGGATTTTGCGGGCATCTATCACGTTGCGCTCAAGGTAATAGCTGACCCCCGCCCTTTTCCCTTCCTCGTACAGGCCCCCCAGCAGGGCTCCTTTGTCAAAAACCACGGCAGGGATTCCCGCGCCGGAGGCATTGGCTTCATAGTCGCCGATTTCTATCCGGTCTTCTGCATTCGGCGCGATGAAATGACAGCCGTAAAATTCCCGGTAGGCGCCCGGGTAGTTGACTGTGAAATTATTTACCGGGAATATCCATTTTTTTGTTTCGCGGGAAAAATACATCCGCTCATTATAAAACGAATCCATGTTCATCAGAAACATCTGGGCGCAGGAGCGCTGAATCTTCCCGGGATCTGTTTTGCGCTCCAGCAGGGCAACCGCGAGTCCGTTTTCTGCCGCGGTTTTTGCAGCTTCAAGTCCCGAAGTGCCGCCGCCCACCACTATGAGATCAAACGTTTTCGCCATAAATTTAAATTCTACCTTTTTTCAAATGTTTTTACTGTATATCGTTATAACCTTTTACACCATACCACAGCCATGCGGGGTTAAAAAGTACAATTTACAGCCTGCCTCGCCGTAGTCCCGCGCAACGGGACGAAGGCGTGTTGCCTGCTTGCCCGCCGTAGCTTTATGAGAAGGCTGATTACCTGCTTGCCAGCCATAGCTTTAGCGACGGCGGGCTGCCTGCTCGCCCGCCGTAGCCTTGTGCGAAGGCGGGTTGCTCAACTCTTGCCTAACACCCGCTCTATAGCCCAGCGCAATTTTCGCAGCCGGAGAAACAGCCGCATGCGCATGAAATCTTTTCTCAACCTCTTTTTGATGCCGGCGTCTTTTCCCCAGTAGGATTCCAGAAAAAAAAGCTGGTCGCGCTCTGTCAGCGCAAGGCCCTGCTCCCGCAGTTTTTCCATGGAGCGGCAGCTGCGCACCATATTGCTGCTGCGCAGGGCAGAAGAAATATTTTCCTGCGCCCGCGATTTATCCCAGTCAATTATATAAACTGTCTGCTTCTCCGCATCAATGAGGATATTTTTCAGGTTCAGGTCCCCGTGGTAAAAGCCCCGGTCGTGCATGACGCGAACAGCCCGCGCAACGCGCGCCAGCAGCGCCCGTTTATTTCTGAACGCTTCTTTTGCTGTTCCCGCGCAAGCGGAGCTTAAAAATGACGGCAGATCCCTGCAGCCGGTAAGTTCTCTGGTTATAAGATAGCAGCGGTGCAGCGGGCCGTGTGCCTTGAACGCGACCGCGGCCAGTACCGCGGCGGTGGGAATGCCGGCCTGCAGGGCGGCTGCGCCCACCCGCAGCTCATTCAGAGGCCGCCGGTCCCCCCAGTACAGGTCCCGTACCAGAAACCTGAGCAGTCCGCCCCGGCGATAGGGCCGCAGTATCATGCGCTCCGGCGGCCTGGAGGTTATGGGAATCGCCGGCGTTGCGCCTCTGCCGGCATAGCGGGCAGCGCTGTCGCTGCACAGAGCAGAAAGCTTGTCAGGATTGTCTATGCCCTGCTGCAGCAGCGCTTCCGCATAGTCTTCCCGAACGACCAAGGTTTTATGGCTGTCCCTGATACCGGTAAATCCGGAGGGGCACGTAACAGCTGATTTCATTAGCACGCCTGCCAAGGGTATTAATAGTTCTGCTGCAAATGAAGCAGCACCGCCTGAGCGCATAATAAAATCCCGCTGCCGTCTCTGTCAAATACTAAAATCAACAGACCCCGGCGCAAGAAGGCCGGGGCCTGTTCCATACCCATCCCATTGTTGCCCGGTTTTTGCGATTCCGGAGGTAGTTCATTCCGCTGGCAGTATCCTGCGCGACGGATTCAGTTTCGCTGCCGGATTAGTCTTGTTTTTCGAACTGCGGGTCCCCTTCAAATTTTATAGACTCAATATGAATACCCTTTATGCCGGCGTATCCGGGGTACACTTCTCCGCACACCTCTACTTCCATTCCCACCAGGGGTACCAGCGTGGCCCACTTGTTCAGCTTTGGTCCTTTTTTCTGCTCCTCCGTTAAGACTCTGGGGATACGGGGAGAATTCATGCTCTGGGAAATAAGCTCCCCTTTTGGCGGGGTCGGGTAATACAGGGTCCCGTCTTTGGTCAGGAGAAAAACCTTGCTGTTCCGCTCCGCGCTGAATTTTACCGGCCGCCGCTCTTCTTTCGCATAGGGCTTTTCATAATTATTCTGCGGGGCAGTAGTGCCGTTAAAAAGGGAATTTCCCTCCACCAGAATACCTTTCACGTTTTTGCCCGCCTGCTCGGCAGCGAAAAACTTGTCCTCTATAATCTTCATGCGTTCTTCATACGTAAGCTTTTTGGCTGCCGCCTCCTCTGCCCGGACTGATGGTACAAAAAACAGACATGCCGCTAATATAAATATGTATTTCCAGTATTTCATGTTCTCCTCCTTAATACTTTAATAATTGAAGTAAACCGTGCCTGGCGTTCTGCAATCATACGATATCCTTTGCTTCCAGCATTTCCTTTTTTCTCTTGCGCAGATCAGTGACAATCAGATAGGTTGAAACCGCAAAGCCGCCGATAATGACCGACATGATGGGCCAGTTGATGTGCACCCAGGGCTCCTTGAGCATGCCCCACTTGGCAAGAATTTCAACATCATTCCACAGAATGGTCACGGTTGGAATTGCGTACTTCAAATTGGGCCCGAACTTGTCATAGCTCAGCAGTTTATAGCACAAATAGAAAAAGACCGAGAACGAGGCAAGAAACACGAGATAGGTGAACCAGGAGTAGGCGCCAAAGAGCTGCTCATCATAGCCCAGCATCAGGAGCACGTAAAACGTCCAGGTTATCATGATGTATTCGAAAGCGGTACGCGGCCCGTAGTTGTCAATCTTGCCGGTGGCAACCACCCCGCGCATGAGCCGGAGTTTTCTCCGCAGGAAGTAAATGAAATTACACCGCACGCTTTCCTGATACATGAGGTAGGTAAAAACCATAAACAGGGCTATGACAGACCACTCCATCATACGGTATTCCGGATAGCTGCCGTTCCAGGCATAGGAGATCCCCATGCGTTCCCCGCCGTACATGAGGCTGTACTCCCAGGAAAACCACATACCGAACCCGCCCATGATGCCGATAAAGCTCTGCCACCCATCGCTTTTTAAAAAGCGCGTCAGGTAAATAATTATGATACCAGCAACAAAACAGCCTTTACCAAAATTAAATTTAATTGCCGGGTTGTTCTTTTCAATCAGCACCATGACAATGTGGCCGATTGCTGAAAGCCCGAATATCCACACCAGCGATACCGCTGTGTAAAAAATAGATTTTCCTGAAATTATTTTTCGTGCTGCCATGGTTTGTATTTCCTTTCTTAAAAAATATAAAGCTCGTTAAAAACTGTCAGAAGAGCAACAATCATAGGATTGCTCCAAAAAGGAACAAAGCTGATGCTGACAGAGAAATGGCGGGTGATCTGAACAATAATTATAGAAGCAGCTGCACGGTGGTGGTAATTGAAAGACCTATCGGCTGGCACTGCGGAGGACATAGCGGCCGGCGCACTTCTGACCCAAAATAGGCGATGGCAGGAAGCGGGGTTTTTAAGAAGAACGGGGCCTGCGGGGATTGATATTCATTTTTTACCAGTTTTTTGTTTTTTTTAAAATCATCCTGATGTATCAGCAGCTTGCCCCCGTGGCCGGCAGTGATAATTTCGGCATAGGGACACAGCATCAGCGAGACAAAAGAAAAGAGCAGTAAAATTCTGAGGAAGCGCCTGCAATGGTCCTGCATACCATGTGCCTGTTGTTTATTTAGATTCTTACGTAGCCTAATCTGAGAATTTTGCTCTCACATTGTGTATCGTTAGGCTTCTGGTGAAAGCAGTTACGGGCGGTGCGAGCACAGATTCCGGCAAAAACACAAATTGTTCCAGCGAGCACTTAGCCCGAACAAATGAACCAGAAGCCTGACAATAAA
>Ga0172368_10004166_pt1 | contig 16926 bp, 12 predicted proteins | sample Lak11m_FD_114540 | JGI IMG/M metagenome (GOLD analysis project Ga0172368, IMG submission 114540) | Freshwater microbial communities from Kabuno Bay, South-Kivu, Congo - kab_022012_11m | ecosystem: Environmental > Aquatic > Freshwater > Lake | place: Democratic Republic of the Congo: South-Kivu...
CCAGCCGTTGTGGAACATGCTCAGGGATGGATCCAACCCGGAACCAAACATAAAGGGAAACTGGAGCGGACCTGTGCCCTCGATCTTCCAGTATTTATAAATGGCAGTGATCAGATTTGGACCAGTGTCCAAACCCGAACCGATCATCACAACACTGCTCGAGAGTTGGCGCTGCAGCGTCAGAGGCAGCAGCAGGAACAGCCAACGCGCCCCGCCAGCGAAAGCCATGAAAACCATGGAGACAGCCCCCGCCAGTTTGCTGCGCGTGATGCGCACCGCCACCATGCCGCCATACGCCAATGTCAGGGCCAGCGTCAAGCCGCGCGCCAGGTCAAGCGCCGTCCACGGCCCGGCACCCGCCAGGCGCACGAATTGTGAGGCCACCAGCAGCAGGAAATAATGATAGCCAAAACGCAGGTCAGGGTTGTAGGAAAAATGCGGTGGGACATCACCGGTGGCCATGATAGAAACCGGCGCCAGGTTCTGGTGGTCGTCAAAAAAACCGAAACCGCGTCCGATCAGGGTAAACAAAACCACAAAAACAATAAAGATAATCCACGAACCCGGCTGAAAGGCAGCGCGTGGAAAAAAATCGCGTTTTAGTGGCCAGGCCAACGCCGCGCCAAGCACCACAGTCAGGAGCGCCGCACCCCAAAAAGCATAGGCTGGCGGCATGAAACGCGCCAACAAGTTCGCCAGCCAGGTGCCCAGCACCAACCCCACACCCAGGCTCACCAAGCCGAGTTCGTGGGCCGGAAGGTCAAAACTGCGGATGCAGATCAGCCAGCCACCGAGAGTCCACAATGCCAGCAGCAGGAGCAGGGGGAAAAGGTTTAATTCGCTGAAGAGATACATTTTGATCTATTGGGCTGATTTTTTTGAATGATTGAGGGATAAAATCCCGGTGAATAAAGTTTCATACTGCAAAACAATGGCTGGCAGGTCAAATTTTTGAGCCATTTCGAGGCTCCTGATCTGAGCTGATTGTAGCATGGACGGGTTTGTCAACAGCCTCTCCAGCCGGTCAGCCAGCCCGCCGACATCCCCGGCCGGGAACACGAACCCATTTTCACCATCCTGCACCAGCTCGCGGTTACCGCCTGCATCACTCAGAACCATTGCCAACCCCATGCCCAATGCCTGCACGCCCACAACCGATAACCCTTCCGAACGCGATGGCAGCACAAGCAGGTCACTGAGCGTAAATTCACTTAACACGGCATGGGGCGAGACCCAACCCGGCAGGCGGAAACGCTCCGAAAGTCCACATTCGACCACATCCCGGCGCACCGCTTCCAACAGGGGTCCATCACCCAGCATGACGCAATTCCAGGGCAGGTGCCGCAGGCGCACCAGCGCCCGCACAATGTCGGCCGGGTTTTTCTGGTCCATAAAACGTCCTGCAAACACGATTTGCACCGGGCGGCCAGGTGAACTGCTTGTTGGCTGACGTCCAGGCAGTGCGCGTAAATCCACACCGTTCGGGATGACATCCACCGGTACGGCGTAATGACGCAGAGCCATACTCCGCGTGAATTCGCTCACCGCCACCACCCTGGCAGCATCGCGCCAGATGGGTGGTGTGAAAGGGAAGATCCACTTGAACCAGCGGTCGGTTTTCTCGGGTACAGCGCCGGGAACATCGCCCAGGTGGACCGTCAATACATACGGAATACCGGTCAACCGGGAAAGCACATAGGCCGCGGCTCCGGCTGGAACTGCAAAATGGGCGTGGATCAGGTCCGGCTGCCAGGTACGGATAATATGCCGCCCTGCACTGACCGCCGCCCAGTTGTAGTTCGCCATCTCACCCAATTCAGCCCGGAAGGCAGCCTTGCGCTTGGTTGCAATGCGCTCCACCTGCACTCCATCCACGGTTTCTGAATCCGGCAAACCATCCAGATGGGCTGTCAACACCCGCAGTTCGTGACCACGCGCTGCCAGTCCCCGGGCGATGTCCTGCGCAACCCGACCACCGCCGCCACCCACCGGGGGAAACTCGTGCGAGAGCACCAGGATTCTCATGACCCGGAGGCCTCATCGGGTATCGCAGCCCCGGTCAGTGTTGAAGACAGCCAGATCGAACCCGGCAGAGTCGACAACACGGCCAACAAACGCGTCACCAACGCCAGAGTGGAGGCTTGCTCGATGCTCGCGCCAAGAGCGGTATACAGGGTGGTATAAGCCACTTCGCGCAGGCCGTAACCGTTGACCGAGATCGGCAGAACCGACAGGAAATAGGTTATGGTCTGTACGCTCAATACCTGCCAAAACGTGACATTCAACCCCAATTGGTGAGCCAACAGGTAAGCGGTTGCCATCGGAAGCAAATTTGATGGCCAGGCTGCCAGGAATGCGCAGCCCAGGGCCCACGGCTTGGATGCCCACAACTTCAAGGCTGAGACGAATTTCGGGAAATATTTCTCGAATAATTTTTGCAATCCGGCAGGGACGGTAAAACCGGTTATACCCCGCACAATATCTGGGACGCCTGCGGGAATTACGGCACCCCCCGATAAATTACGTAGTGTGTTGCCAAAAATAAGGAGTGGAGCTGGAATGAGGCAGGCGTAGGCAATCATATTGATGATGCGATCGAGAGCCACCGAGCCGATCGAAATGGATTTTCGCCCGGAGTATGGGTGGATCGCCAGCATGCGAAATCCATCCCCGCCGATGGTCGAGGGCAGGAAATTTGATGCAAAATTCCCCGCCCATGTGATGCTGTATGCCCGCCAAAACGTTATATTGACGCCCTGAGCCCACAGCAGGATGCACCAGCGCAAGGTGTTGAATGCGTAGGAAAGCAGGAAAAAGAGTAAGGATAACAGGATGGCCCACAGGGCAATGCCTGCGGCTTTGGCGAGCACCATGTTCCAGTTTTGGCGCGAGATCAACCACAGAAATAACGCCATGCTGACAAGCGTCCCGCCCCAGCGCAGCAGCACAGGCAGGTTAGGCCTGCCGGGTGTTTTCTTTGGCGACGTTTTATCCATTGGCCACGCCTTGCTAACCAGCCAGCCACGCGGACAGATCCCGCTCGATCAACCGGGAAAGTTTTTCGATATCCGGGCTGAAATGCTCCAACATGCGCGCCCGCAACGCCGGGTCCAGCGTGGTCCGCGTGGTCCGCGTAGTGTTCAACCGCTCCAACCGGTTGTAAACGATCGAAACTTTTTCCATAAACCCGGTGCCAAACAGGGAGATGAATTTTACAAATGCCCGGTAGACAGGCTGTGGTGGGTGAAAAAAACGCGCCAGGAAGGCTGAACGGTTCTCGAAGTTCGCATTTATTTGCGGAAAATCCGAGCGGCCATCCGAAGGCACATTGATAAAAGCCAGTGTCTGTTCATATACTGCTCGCGGATCTGCCTTGAGATCATCGAAAAGGTAAATTTTGATTTGTTCGCGCGGGAAAATGGCGAACAGCTTTTCAACATAGCGGCTGAACTGTCCCAGTTCGCCGTACATCAACAATTCGACCTGGCGGGCGCTTTTGGGGATGAGTTCCCCTTTGCGGCGCAGTGCCTGCAGATCCCAAGCTTTGGCCAGGTCAGCCTGATCCTCCCGTAAAAGGCTCAGGTTCAAACGATGATAGGATTCAATAAAATCGACCGGATGGCGCAGAGTCAGGATAATTTTTGCCCCTGGATCATAATCATGCATGTTTTGAAAGGCCACCCGCGAGAACAGGTAGAAGGGCGAGGCCTCCCCAACAGCCAGGTGCTGCGGCCCGGCTTTGGCAAAAACCTTTTGATAATCAGCCACGGAATGAAAGGCAATTTTTTGAACATTTGGAAAATCGGTTGCAAAATAGTTGAGTTCTTTCACTTCCGACATAAAAATCTGCGTGTGTTCAGATAAATAAGTATATAGCGCCGTGGTTCCACAGCGCGGAGCGCCTGAAATAAAGAAATTTGGTTGTTTCAATTTCTTGTGGCCTTTCTGGTGAACTATTGCTTAAAACTTTGCCGGGCCATCAGGGCCTATGGGCAAACTCCCGGGGTTGTCCTCGGCACATAAAACTCGATGCGGCTCTGGTCAGCTTCGATATAGGTAAGCGGCTCGGGGGCGGTAACCATTGTCACTGGCTCGTAATAACACAAAATAAAGGGCGAAACCCGCTGGTTCCAAACGTTGTTTTCTTCAGCGAAAGATCCTTCTTCCTTGATCACGGTGTTCAACTTGGCAGTCACGATCCCGGCAAAACGGTGATTTTTCAGATCATTGTAGAACTGTTGCAGGTACGGCTGGTTGTTCGACATGGCCATTTCCATCAAACTGACGGCTTCATACTCGGGAACAAGCGGCACATCAACATCATGAAAAGTAACCAGGTGACGCTCATTGATAAACAACACCGCACCATCCTGCCCGGCCTTCTCGACCAGTACTTTTAGCTGCGCAAAAGCCTTCTGGTTACCAACTGTATTAAATTTTTGAATGGGCGAGAGCTGCGGAACGATAAAGATGAGTGGGATCAGCAGCGCAATTGCAACCACAGGCCAGGACAGGGCTGCCTGTGCTTTTTGACCGTCTTCACCAACCACTTTCCCTCCGATAAAAAAGGCTCCCGCCACCCCAATTAAAACGGCATAGGCATCCACGTTGTGCAGATCGCCGCCGCCGCCTATCTTGACACTTACCACCAACCCGCCCGCAAACAGCACGGCCAACATTCCCCACAGCCCCACCCAACGCAGAAAATGCAGCTTTCTGAAATTGTCACGCGTGGAGAGGGCCAATACCACCAGCAGCGGACCGCTCACGATCAGGATGGCCGGTACAATGCCGAGGGCGTAAGAGTCGTTCGGCCACAAACGATACCACAGCAGTTGCGAAAAGAAACTGGATGCAAATGCCCAGGCATTATCCCCATTTCCTGAAAGCGGAATATAGGCTGCCTGCGCAGCCAGGGCCGTCCCCAGACCGACCACTCCCCACAGGGCTGGCTGAGCCAGGTAACGCCAGAGTTTTTTATAATTGGAAACGGGTTCTTCCACCAAGTAGATCGCAATCGCAATCATGGCCGGCATGGGGAACCAGTTGACCCGGCTTATGCCCGCCCAGGCCGAGGCAAAGATAACCGCCGCCAGCGAACGCCACGGGTGTTTCCCGGAGACAAATATAATCGGAACGAAAACCATCACTTCAAGGTGGTAATAAACGCCCACCCGCAGTAGAAACAGGAAACACCACGCCGCAAACAGCCAGCGCAGAATCGGCTGGTTTTCGATCTGCCCCACGGAGTTATCCTGCGAGCCAGTTTTCTTTGAAAATACTCTCCACGCCAAAAACACAGCCGTGGCACCGGTCAAACCAATCCACAATGCAAATTGCCAAAAACGGCTGGCAGTCAATCCCAAGCTGGGAAACAGGAAAGGCAGCGCCTGTAAGAGGTACCGGCTGGGGTGCAATGTCGATAACGGCACTTTCATGCCGTAAATGGACTGCGCAAAATAGAGCGACCCATAATAAAACCGGCTCGATTCAGACCAATCCATCGAGAACGGGTAGGTCGTCACCTTATGAAATCGCACAAATATCTCGTAACACACCCCCAGGATCAGCAGCGCGCCGGCAAATCCACCAGCCCAGCCGGTTTTAAGGGTTACTTTCAGCGCACCTGCCGCCAGCAGCACCAGCCACCACACCACCCAGTAAAACACGATCGTAGTCAGGACCGGGTCCTGTGTGGATTTTTTTACCACTTCCCCGATGCGAAAGGTGAATTTCAAGGCCGGGATCAGCGGGAGGATGGACATGAAGATCAACAGTGCCAGGCTCCTCCACGCACTGCCGGTAAACCGCTCAAGCTCCAGGAAAGCAAGCAAGCGCTCCGCATTGCCCCGGCGGATCCACAAGAAAAACCAGACACAGCCTGCCAGCGTGGCAAGGTACAGACCAAGCGGAATGATCCATATTGATCGCCACATTATCACTTTGAGTTCGATCCAGCGTGAAATCGACCAGACCAGGACAGCCAGGTTGACTATGATGGTGAGGGCAAAAGTGGTTTGCCAGAAGACTGCCGATGTGACTCGTTTCACAGCTTTGCTGCCCCGGAACGATCCATTTTCGCCATGACGCCCGGCAGGGTAAATGCACCCGGCAGGCTGAACAGCATCATCAATAACCGGTGCAAAACAGCCACAGTTGCGCTGACCGGCACGCTCACACCGCCCACCTGCGAGAGCAAAAATGTGACCGTCAGTTCCTGCAGGCCATATCCATTGATCGAAATCGGGATGAGTGAAACAAAATAAGCCAGGCTGAATAATCCAAGCACTTTCCACAGTGGCAATGTTTCACCCATACCATGGATAAGGATGTAATTGGCGGAAAATGAAAAAAACATATGCAATAGTGCAAACCCCAGCGCCAGAAAAAGCGCTGATGGTTTTTTAAACCAAATGGAAAACGATTCAAGCGTACGCCGCAGGAAGCCCCACCCTTTTTGCAACAACCCCGCCAACGCCAGCGATTGCATCGTTCCAGCCTGTACCAACTGCCACAACCCGAGGGGGGAAGCCAACGACATGCCCACCATGTTGACCACCCGGTCAGCCGCTATGGAAGCCAGGCACACCGCCCGGTCATAACCCATCTGTATTGCCCCGGCCAGCCTTACCACATCGCCGCCAATGGTTGTCGGCAGGAAATTATTGGCAAATAACCCGGTAAAAACCAGCGAAGCCGTATCCTTGAACTGGATCCTGACCCCACCCGATCGTAATAAAACATGCCAGCGCGCGATGACGAACAGGCGTGAAAGCAAAACGCAGCCAGCCGCCAACGCCAGGTTCACAAACGAAACACGCTTGAGCGCCGCAGAAACTTCATCCCAACCACTCTGGTAAAGCAGGATCCCCAGCAGGCAAATGGCCAACAGGGTGCCAACCGCACGTAAAACCAGCTGGCGATTGGAACGCAGCCATTCTTTCACGTCACTCACCCCCGGGATTGTCACGGCGCAGCACTTTTCGGACCGTATACGTTGGCTTTTGCTGGGATTCATGATAGGTACGGACCAATAATTCAGCGATAAGACCCATCAGGATCGACTGAAAACCCGTCATCGCTGACAGGACGGCAATGATGAACAAAGGCGAAGTTAAAATGTTTACCTGAATAAGCAATTTCCGTACCACAAGAAAGATCATACCCAACAACCCCAACCCAATCAGCGCAAGCCCGCCGCCTCCGAACAGATAGATCGGCTTGTTGGCTGCCTGGGTCAGAAACTGCACCGCCATCAAGTCGAGCACCACCTTGACCGTGCGCTCCAGGCCGTATTTGCTCCTGCCAAATTTGCGGGCGTGGTGCCGGACCGGTACTTCCAGGATCTTTGCGCCGACCGAATTGGCATAGACCGGGATAAAGCGGTGCATCTCGCCATATAACTTAAAACCGGTAATGACTTCACGCCTATAAGCCTTCAGCGTGCAGCCATAATCATGCAGATGAACACCGGTCACATTGGATATAAGCCAGTTGGCAACCTGCGATGGCAGATTGCGCGTCAGAGCGTTGTCTTCACGATCCTTGCGCCAGCCGGAAACCACATCGTAACCCTGGTCGAGCTTTTCCAGGATCATGGGGATATCAGCCGGGTCGTTTTGCATGTCGGCATCCAGGAAGATGATCACATCACCGCTGGCATGATCGATGCCGGCGGCGATGGCTGTTGTCTGTCCAAAATTACGACGAAGTTCAACCACCACCACGTGTTCGGAATCCGTGTTTGCCAATCCACTCAATACCACCATGCTGCCATCGCGCGAACCGTCATCCACGTAGACCACTTCCCAGGAAAGGGCGATATCCTTTAAAGCCACACCGATTGCCTGGTGCAAAAGTGGCAGACTATCCACTTCGTTATAGACCGGGATCACAATCGAGAGATCCATCTACTTCCTCCGATAAACGAATGTAGCCGCATCTTCCCGGCATGATAGGGGTGCAGACTGTGCCACCTGTTCAAAATTATCCAACCGTCCACCTGCACCCAGCCAGTCATCCTTGCCCAGGTTTTTTTGCTCAGCGAGAACAAAATCAGCTTCTCCCAGCCATTTCTGCGCCAGGTGTTCGTTCCACCAACCATATTTCACCATGGCATTATCATCTTCACTTATTCTGTATGAATAAATACCATTCAGTTGGGCAGGATAAATTTGCGCCCCGGGCAGGTAGAGAAGCGTAACCGGCGAGTAACCAGCCCAAAAAACCTTCGAACCGGAGGGGATCGTTTTTGCCAGTATGGCGCCGGTTGTCTCGTAAGCCTGGATCACATCACCAGCGCAGTCATACGATCTGTAATCACCCGCCAGGACCGGCACAGGCGCAAATGTGCTGCAAAGCAGGAGGATGCCGATGATACCAACGCTCCATGAAACAGTGCTTTTTTGGTTCACCAGAAATATTTTCAACCCGACAAAAACAACCAGTCCCAGCCCCACCGCCGCTATTACCGGCAGCCAGGTATGGAAGCCATCATAAATTATCCCATAGTCCAGGTGGAACTTATTGGCAAGTACCTGCCAGATCTGTGCTCCGTGCAATCCAGGCAGCGGCGTGGCCAACAGGCGCTTGTAAAAATATTCGCCCAGCATTTGCCCGGCCGCTGATTCGGCACTGTAAGCCATACCTGCCAGCATGACCAGGAAACCGATGGCACTGGACCATTTGCGCCAGGCCGGCGGGCTGAAATTCCAGTCCCCCACCGTCACAACCACCAGCAGCAGCCCGACACCCGCGTAAAAAGTCGTATACGTGGGGAAGCAGAACACGCAGTATTCATTGCCAAGCGCGGCCCAGGCATGCAATAAGAAAAATGACAGCAGTAAAACGGATAAGAAAATGGAGATCTTTTGCTTTTCTGCGCTGATCCTGCCGGTTTTTGGCCAGAAAATCCAGGCGGCCAGCGCCCCGGCCAGCGCGGCAAAATGATAACGAAAGGCCAGAAAGAAACTCGCCACGCGAAAACCAAGGGGATTATCCGGGTTCCAGTTTGGGATGGCTTTTGGGGAAAACCAGGGTTGCAGGAAAGGAAACGGCAGCCACTTTGCCCACAGCTTGAGGATATTCGGCCAATAGGCCAGGTGCACACCGCCGAAGCTGATCAACATCCCGCCCAGCCCCACCAAGGCTGTGTTCAAACCGCGCGCCCACAACAAATAAAGCGCCAGCAAAGGCAGGAGCGGCAGCAGGTTGATGCGCACCATCACCGCCATCCCTGCCAGCAATCCCCCGCAAAAAACCTGCCAGCCCTTGCGGTCCGCACCCAGGCTCAGATACAACGTCCACGCCAGGATGCAGGCCACCAGCCCTTGCGAAGCCGCCATCGTCACCATGCGTGCTGCAGCCGGGTTCAACACAACCAGCGCCACGCAGCCCGCCGCAGCCCAACGCCCGCCCAGCCGCCTGCCCGTCAACCACAAACCAAGCAAAGCCAGCATTCCCAGCACAATGGCCATCATCCGCCCGGTGCGCAGACCCGCGCCAAAAATCATCTCCACCCAACCCGGGATCAGAAAAGATAATGGCATCTGGTTTGTCCATGCGCCGTAATCCTGAAAAGGCGCATATCGCCCTGTAGCAAACAACCATCCTTTGTAAAGGTACAGGCCCTCATCCAACACGGAGATTTGGGTGTGCGCCAAACTCCACAGTAACCAGGCATACATTATCATGCCGGCAACCGAAGTTGTGTCAGCAAGGGCCGGACGGTTCTTGAAAAAGTGGAGAACAGTTCGAACCGACGGGATATTGCTCATGTCAGGCATCTGGGAAGGGAATCCTGCCAGGGATGGTTTCGTCGCGCGCGTCGCGCGCAATCATAACCATCCTGGCATGGAAAGGCATCTACTTTTTGGAGGTCCGTTTCAAATCGGCTTCAACCATCATCTCGACCAGTTGCTTGAAAGTGGTTTTGGCAACCCATCCAAGTTCATCCCTGGCCTTGGACGGATCCGAAATAAGCAGGTCAACTTCGGCCGGGCGATAATAACGTGGGTCCTGGACAACATAATCCTGATAATTCAAACCAATATAACCAAAAGCCAGTTCACAAAACTCCCGCACGGAGTGAGTCTCCCCGGTGCCGATAACGAAATTATCAGCATGAGTGTGGTGCAGCATCATCCACATCGCTTCAACGTAATCACCGGCAAAACCCCAGTCACGCTGTGCCTCAAGGTTTCCAAGTCGCAATTCCTTGACCTGTTCGTATTTGATCCGGGCAACCGTATTCGAAATCTTCCGAGTCACAAATTCGAGACCCCGCCGCGGGCTTTCGTGGTTAAACAAAATACCCGAAGCGGCAAACATATCAAACGATTCACGATAGTTGACTGTGATCCAATGCCCATATACCTTGGCGACACCGTAGGGCGAGCGCGGATAAAAGGAAGTGGTTTCCCTTTGCGGTACTTCTGTCACCTTCCCAAACATTTCACTGGATGAGGCCTGGTAAAACCTGATCCTGGGGTTTACCAGCCGGATCGCTTCAAGGATGCGCGTGACCCCAAGGCCGGTAGCCTCCGCGGTCAGTAAAGGCTGGCTCCAGGAGGTTGGCACAAACGACTGCGCCGCGAGATTGTATACCTCATCCGGATTGAACTCTTCGATCAGCGCAACCATCGAGGACTGGTCATGCAAATCACCCTGGGTGATGATGATGTCATTCTGGATGTGTTCAAGGCGTTCCATCGTTACGGTGCTTGAACGCCGCACCATGCCAACAACTTGATAGCCTTTGCCGAGTAAAAGCTCAGCCAGGTAGGATCCATCCTGACCTGTGATACCGGTGATCAACGCAACAGGCATTTAATACTCCTTCTTAAAATTCAGACAATGAATTATACCCGAGCCCCAGCCCAGTACTATGAAGATCGTGGCTTACCCTGGCTGTTTTGGGCTCGTTTATGGGTAAATCGCTGCCAGAACCAATCACCCAGAACCAGCAGAACGGATAAAGCAATTGCCAGTACCAGTGAGTTGCGAATGCCAATATTAAATCCAACCCCCAGGTAACGCCAGGAGTACCAATGCCCAAACACAAGCAGGATGGTGGCTTCAACAACCAGGATGCGCCAGAACCAGCGCCCGGCAGGGGTGCGTACCCGGAAGTATGCCTGGGCTGCCAGCATGGCCATCCATGCCATCAGGATGACGCGATAACGTGGATTATCCCACTGATCCCCGCCGCCGCGCACGGCCGCAATGATGATCCAGCCCCACACCACCAAGCTCAACCATAACCACTGGCGGCGGTGCGATCCGGTTGCCGGCAGGGTCCATGCCGCGAACGGGGCAAAAGCCACAAAAGGCAGCAGAAGATACCAACCCAGGGCGCGAATGATACCAAGGATCTGCCAGAAGGGGACGGTCGGTTCAAATATGGCCGCCGGCAAGACCGGCTGCAACACGCCGTAAATGGTTACAAAAGGCATGGCCAGTGCGGGTGGCAAGGCCTGGAAAAGGAGCTGCACAATGCCAGAACTCCGTCCAAGCAGGTAGGCATTCCATTTGGCGGTGCCGCGCACCCAGCCGCCAATAATACCAAATATCCCGCCGCCCCTGGCGGCGACCAGCGTATCCCAACTGGCCGCCAGCATCACCAGTGCCAGCAGGAACACACCTGCCGCCACAGCCACCGCGCGCCAGGGAATTTTTTTTCCCCCGCCGCCCGCTGGATTGCCATCATCAAAATACAACCAGCCTGCCGCGGCAACCAGTGTTACCATGACAAAACCTGGAGATATGAATAACATTCCGGCCAGTGCCAGTCCCATCCAGGCCCAGGGCAACCAGCCCGCCAACCGGGCTGGTTTTTCCACGCGCACCGCCCGCCATTCCACCAGTCCGTAGAAAGCCATGGCTACAAAAGTCATCAGGAATGGTTCGCGCATCTGCGCGGCGCCCTGCAGAACAGCCTCCGGGAAAAAGGCAAACACCAGGGCTGCAACCCCGGCCGTTTTTTCATCTGCCAGCCGTTGTGTACTGGAAAAAACAAACAACACCCCAAGCGAGCCTGCCAGCGCCGCGAGCATCACCACCATCAGCGGCAGGTGCGTTCCCCCGCCAAAATAACGGTAGACAAGAGCGCTGATCCATAACAGTCCGCCGTACTGGTCGGATGAAAATTTCTGGTCAAAGGCGCGCGCAAGCGGGGTGCCTGACTGCGCCAATTCCCAGGCCTGAGAATCGCGGCGGTAGGCATCGAAAAACAAATAACCCGCCTGCTGAGGCTTGCTGTCGTGCCCGACCTGCGGCAGCAAAACCGCAGCGCTTACACCCAATCCCAGGCGAATAACAAAAGCAAAAAGAGTGATCAGGAAAACTGTTCGCTTCATCGTTTACCAGCATTCCACTTGATAAATATTTGACACAACCACCAGGCAACCATGACCAGCACGACCGTTTGTAAAGGCACCAGGTAGCGCGGATTATCGCCATGGTCCAGCAAGGTCTGGAGTACTGACGCAGCCCCCACTGTCACCAAAACCAACCATCCGAACAGGCCCATCCCCAACGCGCTGCGCGCTTTTTTCCATAGTGCAGATGCGAGCGAGCCACCAATGAATATCAAATTTGCCAGCACCATCACCCCGCGTTCGCCGAGTACCAGTATCCTGACAACCGGGACCAAAGCCGGGGCTTTGAACATATCGCTGGACCAATACACGGCTGCCCACCAGAACATCCACCAACCCGAAAATACATTCTTCAGGTACAGGTCCGGATGAGCGCGGATCAGGTCCATCGAAATATCAGTCAGGTGACGCGACAGGCCATAAAAACCCAGCCTGCTGTTATTTAACAGTTCATCCATCGCATCCCAGGCAGCGTTGCTTTGCGAACCAGTTTCGGCGATCCTTGCGCTGCGATACCTGATGTAGGTATCGCGGATGATGGCATCACTATCCGGCACATATTCAAAATATTCGCCGGTATGGTTCAGCCAGCGAAAGCCGCCGATCGTGTCAAAACTCAGGATCTTGTAGTTTGAGTTGACAAAATTAAGCCACCAGCCAAAGATCAAAACTGCCGGCACAAGCACAGCAACCGCCAGGGCAGCCCGCTTCGGCAGAGAGATTTTACGGATCGCCAGGCAGAAGATGGAAATCAACACCGGCAGGTAAACAAACAACGGGCGCACCATTCCCGCCAGGCTGGCGGATAAGCCCGCCAGAAAAGCGAAAAACACCAGCATAGGAATGGAATGATTTTCCACAATAATGGCAATGGCTGCGCCCAATGCCGCCATCACCAGGAAAGTGGTCAGCGTTTCGGTCAACAGCGTGGCTTCAAAAAAGAGCTGGCCGATGTTGAGCGTATGCAGCAGGGCTGCCAGCGCCCCAAACCAGGCCCGCCCACTCAAACGGCTGGCGATGTAATACACCAGGATTGTGGTTGCCATCCCGAGCCCCAATTGGGCCGGATATACCCAATCGCCGGTGTATGCCAGGAACAAAGGGTAGCCAGGGGTGCGGGTGGCGTTATAAGCAGAAAACCCGTTATTCAGGATATTGCGGGCCAATTGTAAATAGGTGGGGCTGTCATTATTGACTGTCAGCGGATAAACAAGCCAAAGCCCCAGCCGGACCAGGGCAGAAACCACCACCACCAGCGCGAACCACAGCCTTTCATCCAACACTGGCAGGGAACGACCACCCCAATTGCGACTATCGGCCATTCAATTTACCCCGGGAAGCCTTCCAGGATGCGTTTGGCACGTTCGGTCCACAAGTATTTGTGCGCATCTTTCGCTGCCTGCTTTGAGAGGGCCTCCCGGCGCGCGGGTTCAGCAAACAACAATGCTCCCAGGGCTGCCTGCCATGCCCCGGGATTTTCCGGCGCACAAAAAACAGCATTGTTATCATTCAAGACCTCATGAAAAACCGGCAGGTCCGAAGCCACGATGGGACGACCGGATGCCAGGTATTCAAACATTTTCATCGGGCTGGAGATCTGGGCTGAATGCCCAGCGCCGCTCGAAATTCCGATCTCGCGGCTGTATGGCATCAACAAAACATCCGCGGCAGCCTGGTAAAGCGGCAGCTGCGAATTGGGTACGAAGCCTGTGAAGGTTACATTGGGCATGGATTTCGTTTTGGTCCGCCAGACTTCCACATCCTCAGGTCTGCCGCCCGCCCAGACGAAACCTGCCTGGCTCAATCCCGGCGTGGCAGCCATTTCAACGAACAACTCCATGCCCCGGCCCGGGTACAGGTGACCGGTGCATACCAAGGTCGGGACGTCGCGCAACCCGAGCATTTGGCGCGCTGCAGCCGGCGCTGGCAGGTTTTCAAAGCGTTCGGCCTCCACCCCGTTAGGCGCCAGGATCACATCGGAAGGCTGCAAAAATGAACCGTAGCGCGCTACCAGGGCTTCGCGCAGGGCCTTTGTGATCACAGTCATCCGTTTTTTGCCCTTGAAGTCGCGGAAATAGCGGAACCATAATGGACCGATCCGGCCGGAGGGCAGGTCATGCATCTCCAACACCACCGGCAGGCCATTCATCAATCCCAGCACGGCCGATTGCAGCGGCCAGGCGTAGAGCAAGTCAGGCTTCAGACTTTTCGCCCGCCGCACGGCCGCCAGGAAGAACAAGCGCCGCGACGCGCTCGGCAGGTACTCCACCGTGAACTCCGTCCTCAACCCGTAGAAGCCTGCCAGTTCATCCCAACCGGCCTGGGGCTGGTCAGTGACGGGCACGATCAGGGTGACATCGTGGCCGATCCGGGCGAGCGCATGCACAGCCTTCATGGCTTGCAGGCTGTTGGCCGCACTGGATGGCACCTGGGAGGCTGAGATGGCAACAATTTTCATAGCGCCTGCGATTCTGGATGGATGGTCTTTGATTGCAGGTTGACTTCACTCAACCCTCTCCAGACGATCAATCCGATTGTGATGACAAAATAGGCGGTCATAAGCGCAGCCTGCGCGTTCATGCCGAAGCGCGGAACAATCCATACGCTGAGCAGGATTTTTCCAAACCCAACAACAGCCATGACCGCCAGTGGATAAGCCGGTTTACCCATGGCCAGGATAAGCGGACGGTTCCAGAAAAAGATGTTGGCAGTGCCATAACCGAGCAGCAAGATCAGGGCCGGCAAAAGCGCGGGTACCCATTTGGCCCCATACACCAGGGTGATGATCCACTGGCCAAAGACCAGCAGAACCAGGCCAAAGCCAACTGTCACACTCGCTGAAATGGCTGTCAACCGTTGCAGCAAATTTCGCAGACGCTCCCAGGCTCTGTCCGCCACAGCCCTGGATATCTCAGGGAAGGATGTTTTGATGAATGGGTCAACCGGCATCATCATGAAACCGATGATCGACATTGCCAGTTTGTAATATCCTCCCTGGAGCGGGGAAAGGAAATAATTGATCCAGAGGATATCACTATCGCGCACAAACAGGTTGACGGTGCCCGAGAAATTACTGGAGAAAGCGAACCCCCAAAATTCACGTTGCGGTGGGAGGTGGTGGAATGAAACCCGCCACCAACCGGGTCCAAACAGCTTGTGCGCCCGGGAGAGGGCCAGGATTGCAAACCCCAGCCCGGTGATGACCTTGCCAGCCAGATACGCCACCAGCACCATCTGCAGGCCGCCATTGGTCAGGTACGCGTAAAGCACAATACCGGCGGTCACCACACTTTGGGCCAGGTTGAGAACCGCCTGCGAACGGAAATGCCCGCTTACCTGCAACAGTGCGCTGGAAGATTCATAAATAAAACCCGCCGGGACGATCAACCCATAAAACATAAAATACGGCGCCAGAGCGGCATCCTTGGCAAAGTAAAGGGCGGCCCACGGCGCGAAAACAAGGATCAGCAAATACGAAAGCAGCGAAACACCCAGCTCGGTCAGGGCCGCTGTCTTAAAAACCGCCGCAGCGAGTTCCCTGTCGCCTCTCGTTAGCGCCTGGCCGGTATACTTGATCACCAGCTCGCCGATGCGAAAGGAAAGCAGTTTATCAGCCACCGCTGCGAAAGCAGTAACCGCGGCGAGCACACCAAAACCAAATACATCCAGCGTCCGGGTGGAGAAAACACTGGCAAACACGTTAAAACCAATACTCAAGGTGCTGCTTGAGAACAGGTAACCGCTGTTTTTGACCACCTGCCGCAGCAGGATATCATTTCGCCACACACCCTTCAAGCGCTTAAGGGATGGTGATATCAATTTTTCCCACAGACTCACAGGGTCAACACCTTGTCCGCCCACGAACGTTCGGCCATGTACCACTCGATCAATTTCTGCGTGCCGGCACGCATATCATACTCCGGTGTCCAACCCAGCATTTCTTTTGCCTTTGATACATCGGCCCAATTGGTGAACATGTCGGCCGGGTTGGCCGGTCCGTGGATCACACCAGCCTTTTTGCCGGTCAGGTTCTCGATCAGCCTGACCAGGTTATTAATGGTGATAACCTCATGCCCTCCCAGGTTGATAACTTGGTGTCCAAGCGGTTTCAGCGCTGAAATGATCCCGCGCGAAATATCATCAATGTATGTGAACCCTCGCGATTGGCGGCCGTCGCCAAAGATGTGTACCGGGCGACCTTCAATGATCCACTGCACAAAGCGGAACAAGGCCAGGTCTGGCCGACCGGCCGGGCCATAAACCGTAAAAAAACGCAAAACGGTGGTGTTCATATCATAGAGGTGATGATAAGCATGGGTCATAGCCTCGGCGCCTTTTTTACTGGCGGCGTACGGCTGCAGCGGTTCACTGCTCGGGGCGCTCTCAGGTGTTGGATAAGGCGGGTTGGCGCCATAAATACTGGAGGTGGAGGCCAGTATGAATGTCCCGTTGCCGGTCTGACGGCATACTTCCAGCATGTTCAGCGTCCCGGTGACATTCGATTCAACAAACGCCCAGGGGTTTTCCACGCTAAAGCGCACCCCGGCAC
>Ga0172368_10004167_pt1 | contig 16926 bp, 19 predicted proteins | sample Lak11m_FD_114540 | JGI IMG/M metagenome (GOLD analysis project Ga0172368, IMG submission 114540) | Freshwater microbial communities from Kabuno Bay, South-Kivu, Congo - kab_022012_11m | ecosystem: Environmental > Aquatic > Freshwater > Lake | place: Democratic Republic of the Congo: South-Kivu...
GAATCCAGCGCTTTTTATCTGCTTTCCTTCGCCAGAGAAAATGAGTTATTCGGGGATTATCCGGTTTTGGAACTGCTTCCTCAGCAGGCATTGAAAGATAAGGCCATTTCTTATTCCGGCGCCTCAAAGATGTTTAAAGAAGTCCCGGCAACGGAATCTTCTGCCTGGGAAGAAACGACAGAGGGCAATGGGCAGGTTAGCTATGCCGAAGAAGACGGTTATTTTGTAGTGCGTGTGGATAAGCCCAAAAAACTCAGCAATAGATTCGGCGTATTACTTTATGCCTTCGGGTATAGCAAGAGTACTGTTTTTGCCGCTATGCCAAAAATACGCATTATTGCCGCGGGGAAGAAAACCCGGGTGTTTAACGGCCAGAAAAGAGTAATTGATTCCGGGGTTTTGCTTGAACTGGGCAAGAATTACCTGGTTTTAAGGATTCCGCTTAAGCTTTTGGGGGAACCGGACTATGTGCTCACAGCGCTTAAGGCTTTTCATGGCAATCTGCCTATTGATGTTGTAGGTTTTCGCAAGATTAAGGTTAAGTAGGGGGGATATGTTAGAGATAAAGATAGTAAAAATAGATAAGCCCGATGATCTAAATTTTATTTTAGGCCAGGCTCATTTTATTAAAACAGCGGAAGACCTCTATGAATCTTTGGTTAATGTCCCGGGGGCAAAATTCGGCCTGGCTTTTAGCGAGGCAAGCGGCGCCTGTAAAGTTCGTTGCGAGGGCAATGATATAGCGCTTAAAGAGCTGGCCTGCAAGAATGCGCTTGAGCTTGCCTGCGGGCATAGTTTTATTATCTTTCTTAAAGGGGCTTATCCTGTCAGCGTACTAAACGCTATAAAGAGTATTCCGGAAGTCTGCAATATATATTGCGCTACGGCTAACCCCACAGAAGTAATTATCGCGCAAAGCCAGAGCGGCAGGGGTATATTAGGGGTAATTGACGGCTTAAGCCCCAGGGGGATAGAAACTCCTGAGGATATCGCCTGGCGTAAAGAGTTGTTGCGTAAGATCGGCTATAAGCTTTGACTTTTTATTTACAATTTAAGGCTGGTTTGTTATAATTATTTAACTCAAAAATTAAAATGGATCCTAAGAAAATACGCAAAATCATAAGCCATTTTCTGGCTTGGCTTGGTTTAAATATATGTTCTTTGATAGTAAGAGTTATCCCCGCTAGCTGCCTTTATAGCTTTGCCAAAAGTATCGCCTCTTTGGCCTATCTCTTTGTGAAAAAACAAAAGAAAATTGCCTTAGAAAGCCTGGATATTGCTTTTGGCAAGGAAAAGTCTCATAGGGAATTGGAGAAAATAGCTAAAGATTGTTTTATCTATATGGCTAAAAGCGCAGTTGAGTTGATGTTCTTCTTTGATAAACCGCACCTGTTGGAAAAAAAGGTCGATATTTGCGGTAAGGAGTATTTGGATAAAGCTTTAGCTAAAGGTAACGGGGTGATCTTGGTAAGCGCGCATTTTGGAAATTTCCCTCTGCTTTTAGGCAGATTAGCGGTAGGTGGATATAAAGCAGGGGGGATTATGAAACCGATGCATGACGCTAAGATGGAGGAGCTCTTCCGTAAAAAAAGACATAAATATGGAGTACGTACGATTTACAGCCAGCCGCGCAATGAATGCGTGAATAATACTATTGCTGCCCTGCGCAACAACGAATTAATTTTTATTCCTATCGACCAGAATTTTGGTACGGGGGGGGTGTTTGTAAACTTCTTTGGTAAAAAGGCGGCAACTGCTACCGGGCCGGTGGTTTTGGCCCAGCGAGCCAAAGCAGCGCTGATTCCCTGTTTTATTATAAGGCAGCCCGGCGATAGACATAAGATAATTTTTGAGCCCGAATTAGAATTAGAAGAAGGTAAAAATCCCCAGGATACTGTATTGTTGAATATCCAAAGGCTTACGGATATAATTGAGGCATATATACGTAAATATCCTGCGGAGTGGGGCTGGATTCACCGTAGATGGAAAAGTAAACCCGGTTAAAGGAGGTGTTCAAATGGCAGGAGAAGAGAAAAAGTGTTGTGAAGCGAAGAAGACATTGTCTACACTTTTTAAGGTTGTTTTAGGCCTTGCATTCTTAGTCTTAGGAGGACTGGCAATCTTAAAATGGTGGAAGGCGCTTCTTTTAATTGTCAAAGGATGTATCGGCCTGTTTTTGATTCTGGCTGGCGTAATTACCTTAGCTATAGCGAAAGAATAGTTCAGATTCTAATTTATAAAGAATGGGGGGGTAGATTAAGAATAATGATCTGGTCCCCCATTTTCTTTTTGCTATTATTCAGTTTTCATATATAATGTATGGAAATCTAATTAATTACAGCAATATATAGGAGAGCATATGGAGTCGATTATAAACAGGGAAATTATTACCAATAAAAATATTTGCCGGTTTTTAGCTGTAACAGTTTTTATCGCCTTAACTACTTTATCCGCTTTTGTGCGTATTCCTTTGCCTTTAACTCCCGTGCCGCTTACCCTGCAGACATTATTTGTTTTGCTTTCAGGTGCATTATTGGGCAGGGGGTTGGGCATGCTTACTCAGGCAGGGTACCTGCTTTTGGGGTTGACTGGTTTTCAGGTGTTTACTGGCTTTGGCAGCGGGTCTCTCTATCTTTTGGGCCCTACCGGCGGTTATATCGTAGGTTTCGTTTTAACTTCTTTTTTCACCGGAAACTTATTTTCGGGGAAAAAACATAGCTGGCGGAATACACTTTTAAATTTTTTATGTGCCGATTTTATAATCCTGTTTAGCGGGATGCTTTGGCTTAAAGTTGCTCTTTCCTGCACATTTAGCCAGGCATTCTTGCTTGGGTTCTTGCCTTTTGTGCCAGGCGACCTGTTAAAAGTTGTGTTTGCAGCAGTTGTTTTTAATAAAATACATTCGCGCATAAGAGCGTCTCTTTATTAACCGCTGGGATGCAAAAAGCTATCTTTGATCAATGAAAAGCCTGGTTTTTAAGCTATGCTCTTTGTTTTTTCTTTCCCTGTGCCTTGGGTTTTACGCCAGGTCTTCCGGGATGAATGCGCATCAGGCCCTCTCCATAAGCATATTTTCCGCCTCGATCCTCGGTACCCTTTTCTTCTGGGATTTCCGCCTTAGTTTCGCTTTTATCGGCACCTCCGTATTGTTGATGACTAAAACCGTTGACCTGGAGCATGTTCTTGAATTTTCTTCGCTCGAGGTAATCCTTTTTCTGGTGGGGATGATGGTAATCATCGGCCTGCTTAAGGATTCCGGGGTTTTTGCCTGGATCGTCAGCCTTATTTTGCGTATCCCAAAATTAACCGGCAAAAAATTTGTGCTTATTATCGGAATTTTGTCCGCCTTTCTTGCCTGCACTATTGATGAAGTAACTTCAATTATCTTTATGGTTGTCGCGGTGCTGGAAATCTGCGATTATTTTGAAGTTAATCCCATCCCTTTTGTCATAATTTCAGTATTAGCTACAAATATAGGATCTTCGGCGACAGTATTGGGCAATCCTATCGGCATACTCATCGCCTCAAAATCCGGCTTAAGCTTTGAAGATTTTATTGTTAAGGCCTTTCCTTTGGCGGCGCTGTGTTTGTTAGTTACTGTTTTAATTCTTTTTTTCTGGTACAGGAAACCGATAAAATTTCTTGATGAGCAGATGCAGAGGCTGGGGGCTAATGAAATATTAGTCAGGTTAATATCTGTGCCCCCGGAAACAAGCCTGAAAATAAATTTAGGGATATTCGTAACGATGCTGGTTTTTATATCCCTGCACCGGCGCATGGAAATAGCCTGGTCCCTGCCCGCGAACACTGTTTTGCTGGTTGTGCCACTTGTGGCCAGCGGGCTGGTGATGATCTGGAAACATCATAAGGCCAGGAAGTATATCGAAAAAGACGTGGAATGGTGGACACTGCTTTTCTTTTTGCTTTTATTCGTGCAGGCAGGGACATTGAAATACACCGGGGCAACTGAATTTATCGCCAAGCATATGCTGGCGGCATGCGGCAATAGCCTGGAGCTTCTGACCACCGCCATGCTTTGGATAAGCGCGATAGGTTCAAGTCTTTTAGACAATGTAGTCTTAGTGGCAGCCTTTATTCCCGTGGTGCAGGGGTTTCAGAGTTTGAATGTAAACCTGCAGCCTTTGTGGTGGGCCCTGCTTTTTGGCGGCTGCCTGGGGGGCAATATAACCCTTATCGGTTCCACAGCCAATATTGTGGCCATAGGTATTCTTGAGAAAGAAAAACGTATTAAGATAACTTTCCTAAACTGGTTTTGGGTGGGTTTAAGCGTGGGGTTGATTACTACGCTTATTGTGATGATAGCCTTGATTTTTCTGCCCTTTTATAGATAACTTGACAAATTAAATAATCTATGTTAATTTAATCCTCAATAGAAGGAGGGGATATGATGGATTTAAAGAAAATTATAGCTGTTTTTGTATTTAGTGCCTTAATTATGGTAACTACGCTTATTAGCTTTGCCGCTGAAGAGGTTACGGTAAGCGCGGAAAATCCTGTTGTTAGCCCTGCGGCTCCCGCAGCAGCTGTCTCTGCCCCGCAGGCTCCTTTGCAGAATGAAAATGATACGCAGTGGACATGGGGAGAAGTGGTTAATTTAGACAACGCGGGTAAAGCAATCACCTTAAAATACCTTGATTATGAAACAGACCAGGAAAAGGATATCGTCTTATCTGTTGATGAAAAGACCGCTTTTGAAAATATTAAGGGTTTTGATGAAATAAAAGTTAAAGACACTTTAAGCATAGATTATACGGTTGGTCCAGACGGCAAGAATATTGCCAAAAATATCGGCCTTGAGAGCCCGGATTCATCCGCCACAGTTCCCGCGCAGGCTGTTGAAGATATTAATCAGGTTGATGCGCAAGCAGCTGCCCCGGAACAGCCGGCGGTTAATCCAGAGGGAGCTGTTGAGCAGGCGAATCCGGCAGGCGAAGCATCAGAGCCGGTTACCCAGAAATAGCCGATAGCAAGCAGTTATTTTAACATTATTTTATCTAGGCAGGGCCTAAAAACCCTGCCTAGATTTTCATTATGCAGAACATTAAATTGATTATTTTTGATTTAGATGGCACCTTAGTGGATGCTTATGGGGCCATATGCAGTAGTTTTAATTACGTGATGCATGAACTTGGATTAAAACCTAAAAGCCCAAAGTTTATCCGCCGCCTGGTAGGTTGGGGAGATGTGAATTTACTTAAGCCATGTGTACCCGGGGATGATTTAGCGCGGGCTTTACGCCTGTACCGCAACCACCACAAGCTTAGCTTACTCAGGCAGTCGCGTCTTTATCCGTATGCCAGGATACTTTTGCGTAAACTTAAAGCCCGGGGCTGCAAGTTAGCGGTAGCCAGCAACCGGCCGAGCAGATTTTCATCTATTTTATTAAGACACCTGCGCATAATTAACCTCTTTGATTATGTGCTTTGTGCCGATAAATTAAAACGCGGCAAACCCAGCCCAGAAATATTAAATAAGATAATCAAAAAGTTCGCGCTGAAAAAGCCGGAGGTATTATATGTAGGGGATATGGTTATTGATGCGCAAGCCGGAAGGCGGGCAAAGGTCAGGACAATAATCGTAACCGGGGGTTCAAGCGGCATAGCTGAAATCAAAAGAGAGCGTCCATTTAAGATAATTTCCGGGCTTAATCAGCTTGTGAAAATGGTTGGATAGGGGGATAATCAGGTTTCCCTTGACAGTCAGGCTAATCGGTAATATATTAAAAAGAGGTATGAAAAAAAGCTTTAAGTTATTTGGTTGTCTGGTGTTATCAGTATTTATCGCAGGATGCTCTTCAACCAGAACGCTTCCTGCGGGCAGTAAGTATCTGGCAGATGATCCTTTAGAAGGATACTCCGGGCCTAAGGCCAAAATAGCAATCAGTGATTTCGAATTAAAAACCTCCGGGCTTAATACGGAGCTCGGCCAGGCATTAAAGGAATATTTTGTCAGTATTTTAAGCAATACCAAACGTTTTATAATGGTTTCTCCGCTGGATACGGATTTAATTATCAGCGTGGGGATTATAGAGTTTGTCCCGGAGAATTCAGGCGGTAAATCCGGGGTGGGTGGTGGAGGCAGCGCTGCGAGCAGCTTTATGGGTGGTTTATTAGGAATCCCCTTAAGCAAGGCAACTATGCAGTTGAGCCTGCGTATTGTAGACCGCGCCACTTCAAATGTAATAAGCAGCCGGGACATTCAAAGTCAGGCAGTGGAAAATCCCGGGAATAAAATAAATACCCCGCATGATAAGTTCTTTAAATCAGGGCTAAGCGAATATGCCGGCACGCCCATGGGGAAGGTTATTTATGAATGCCTGCTTGAAGCAGCGCGCTATATCGCCTTAAATGTACCGCAAACTTATTATAAGGATTAAAAATGGGAAAAAGAAAACGTAGAGGAAAGCTTAACTGGCGTTCTAAGAAAGCCAATAAAGGCAGAAAACCCTGTTTAGGTTAATTCCCTATATATGGTTTTATTCTGGATCCTTGCCAGCACAATTTTAGTCAGTCTCATATCCCTGGTGGGTATTTTTACCCTTTCCATAAAGGGGAATCTGCTGCATAAAATTCTTTTTTGCCTGATCGGTTTCTCCGCCGGCGCCCTTATCGGCGGCGCCTTTCTGCATATCCTTCCGGAATGCCTGGAAAATAACAACAGTAACGCGGTATTTTCATATCTTATCCTTGGGATTATAATCTTTTTTCTTATGGAGCGGTATTTGCATTGGCGGCATTGCCATGAGGAGGGGGAGTGTAAAATCCACGCTTTTACTTATCTTAACCTGGTGGGGGATGGATTCCATAATTTCATTGACGGGATGGTTATTGCCGCGAGTTTTTTAGTTTCTTTAAAACTTGGGCTGGTTACTACCCTGGCGATTGTATTGCATGAGATCCCCCAGGAATTGGGCGATTTCGCTGTTCTGGTATACGGAGGATTTACTAAAAAGAAGGCTCTTTTGTTTAATTTTGCCTCGGCGCTTATGGCGGTGTTAGGAGCGGTAATCGGATATTTGGTAACCGATCTGGTTAAGAATTTTGCGAGCTTTATATTGCCGTTTACTGCCGGAGGTTTTATTTATATTGCTACCAGTGATCTTATCCCCGAACTGCATAAAGAGAATGACCTTAAGCGCTCAACCGCAGCCTTCTTGGCATTCTTGCTGGGAATAATATTTATGGCATTAGCCAAGAATTTCTTACCAGAGTAACCAAGCCGTTTAATATTCAATATGCAAATAAAAGCATTAGCACTAATTTCCGGGGGGCTGGATAGTTTACTGGCCGCAAAACTGATAAAAGAACAGGGGGTTGAAGTCATTGGAGTACACTTTAAGATTCCGTTCTGCAAGCTTGATATCAGGAAAACTTTCCCTGATATAGGGATAAAATTGCTTGAGTTTGATTTAGGAGCTGAATTTTTATCTCTCATAGAGAATCCTCGTTACGGTTTTGGTTCTAATATGAACCCCTGCATTGACTGTAAAATCCTTATGTTTGGCAAGGCCAGGGAGCTGCTCTCGGAATTGAAAGCAAATTTTATTGTTAGTGGTGAAGTTTTGGGCCAGCGGCCGATGTCTCAAAACAAACAGGCCCTGAGTTTGATTAAACAGAGGAGCGGGCTTGGTGATTTATTGCTGCGGCCTTTGTCGGCGCAGTTTTTTCCTCCCAGTTTGGCGGAAAGGGAGGGTTGGGTCAGGCGGGATAAAATGCTTAATTTTAACGGCCGCCTGCGTACTCCGCAAATGCAATTAGCAAGAAAATTCGGTATAGATAAATATGCAACTCCTGCGGGGGGCTGTTTATTAACCGATCCCTGTTTTTCTAAGAGGCTAGAGGAGTTGCTCAGGCATGAAGAATTAACCCTGGATAATCTATCACTTTTAAAAGTGGGCAGGCATTTACGTATTGAAAAGAAGGCCAGATTGGTTGTAGGCAGGGATGAAAGCGAAAACAGGCTGCTAATGCAGTTGGCCAGGCCCGGAGATTATTTGTTTTTTCCGCAGAAAGATTTGGCCGGGCCTACTTCTTTGGCCAGGGGGCTGATGACCGAGGAGCTTATTTATTTATCCTCGCAAATAACCTCTTCATATTCCGATACTATTGGCTTAAAAAATATGGAAGTTTCTTACCGGCATATCCCTGAAACTGAAGATAAGGTGTATAAGATCGCCTGTTTGCCAAAAAACAGGTTTGTGCATTTACTTATATGAAAGAAGCCCTGCTTTATACGCATTTAGAATCCGTAAAAGTGCATTGTCAGCTTTGTGCTCACGGCTGCATAATTCAAGAAGGTAAATTTGGTTTTTGCGGAGTAAGGCAGAATATCAGGGGGGTTTTGTATACCCATAGCTATGGCAAGCTGGTTGCCGCTAACGTGGATCCGGTTGAAAAGAAACCGTTATATCATTTTCTTCCCGGAACACTTGCCTTTTCTATTGCCAGCGCGGGGTGTAATTTTCGTTGCGGTTTTTGCCAGAATTGGCAGATATCCCAGTTTGACCCGGTTAATCAACAGCCGGGAGATGATTTTAGCGCGGAGAAGATTATCAGCTTAGCCAGGCAGAATAACTGTAAAAGCATAGCTTACACTTACACTGAGCCCACGATTTATCTTGAGTTTGCCTTAGAAATTGCAAAGCTTGCCAAAAAAGCGGGTTTATATAATGTATTTGTAAGCAATGGTTATATGTCTGCCGGGGCCATTAAGCTGCTTAAGCCTTATCTGGATGCGGCTAACATTGATTTAAAGTTTTTTAAGGACAGTTCTTATCAAAAGATTTGCTCTGCTCATCTTAAACCTGTGCTTGATTCTATCCTGCGGCTAAAGGATGCTGGAATCTGGGTTGAGATTACCACTCTGGTGATTCCCGGTGAGAATGATTCTTCAGATGAGCTCTCCGGAATTGCCGGGTTTATTGCCGGGGTAAATAGGGATATCCCATGGCATGTCAGCCGGTTCCATGCGGATTATAAATTTGATGCTTATCAGGATACCCCGGAACATACCATTAAACTGGCTTGTGATCTGGGCAATGCCGCGGGTTTGCGTTATATCTATGCCGGTAATATCAGCTCCTGGGGGCAGGATACCTTCTGCCCGGCATGTAAAAAACTGCTTATTAAAAGAGAAGGATTCAGGATAGCTGAATTGCACGTGGCGGAAAACAGGTGCATTTTTTGCCAGGCGGATTTAGCCGGGGTTTTTAACCCCGCTTAAGCCATAGATAAGCCCTTTAAGCCTTAAAAATGGGTATTGACAGTTATGGGGCTTAGGGGTAAAATAATTCAATAAAATCGGCTCACCTTAACAATATTACCCCTATAAGGCAATAGGGGTAATATTTTACCTGATTATATGCTGAATAAAAACAATCAATTTAATCCGAGAAAGTGCGTTGTATTCTTTGATTTCGATAACACTATCGCAACCTGCGATGTTTTTGATAATATGCTTTTGCTTTTTTCGCGGGACGACCGCTGGGTAGAATTAGAAAAAAGGTGGAAAAGCGGCAGGATCGGCTCAAAGACCTGCATGGAGGGCCAGCTCAGGGGCATGGAGTTGAATAAGAAATCCTTAGACGCTTATTTGCCCAAGATAAAACTTGATCCTTATTTTAAGACGCTATATAAATTCCTGCAGTCCAAGAAAGTAAAAACCGTAATCTTAAGCGATAACTTTGATTACGTACTTAACCAGATTTTAAGAATTAACGGGGTAAAGAAGCTTAAAGTCCTGGCTAATAAGTTGAGCTTTTCCCGGGATAGGGTTATCACGGATTATCCTTTTAAGAATAAGGATTGCCAGGTTTGCGCGCATTGCAAAACGAAAAACCTGCTGGCAAATTCGCCAAAAGGCTCTATAATGATTTATGTCGGCGACGGCACTTCAGATATCTGTCCGGCTAAACATGCCCATCTGGTTTTTGCGAAAGATAACCTGCTCAGGCATTTTAAGGATAATAAGCTAGATCACATAGCCTTCCATAATTTAAAAGAGGTGTTTAACCATTTAAAAAGGAAATTAGCATGAGCCAAAAACAATTGACTAAAACAATCAAGAATGAAAGAAGCTTAACCCATGATCAGCTCCTGGATTTGGAAGCAAAATACTGTTCATGGGGTGATACGGTACATTATGCCGAGAAATTGAATGTATTCAGGAGCGCCGAAGGCATCTATCTTTATGACCGGGAGGGAGTGGAATTCTTAGATTTGCAGATGTGGTATTCGGCGGCTAATTTCGGGTATAAGAATAAGCGCCTAAACGCCGCGCTAAAAAATCAAATCGATACCTTGCCGCAGCTTGCCTGCCAGTATTTGCATGAGGAAAAGATCCGGCTAGCCACAAAATTAGCGCAAAAGAATGAACGCACGTTTGAGGAAAAAGGCAGGATCCATTTTAATGTTGGAGGCTCAAGCGCCCTGGAGGATTCGCTAAAATTAGTGCGCAACTATTCCGGCAGAAGCCTGGTATTTGCTTTTATGGGAGGTTATCACGGCAGGACATTAGCGGCATCGGCAATCACCTCAAGTTTCAGGTACAGGGAAAAGTTCGGCCACTTTGGGGACAGGGCAATGTTTGTTCCGTACCCCTATTGTTTCAGGTGCCCGTATGACAAGAAGAGGGATTTTTGCGATTTATACTGCCTGAAACAGTTTGAGAAGCTCTTTGAAACCGAGTACCATTCAGTAGTCAACAAAAAGAACTCTAAGTGTGAATTCGTTGCTTTTTACGCGGAGGCTATCCAGGGTACGGGTGGTTATATAATCCCTCCCCAGGATTACTTCTCGGGATTAAAAGAGATACTGGACCGTTACGGAATCCTTTTTATTGACGATGAAATACAGATGGGCTTTTTCCGCACGGGTAAATTCTGGGCGATTGAGCATTTTAATATTACCCCTGATATTATCGTATTTGGTAAGGCTTTAACTAACGGGCTAAATCCTATTTCCGGTATTTGGGCCAAAGAGAAGCTTATTTCACCGGACGTTTTCCCTCCCGGATCAACTCATTCCACATTTTCAAGTAACCCGTTAGGTACAGCTGTAGGGCTTGAGGTAATGAAGCTGATTGAGGAATCCGATTTTTCTACGTCCGTGCCCAAAAAAGGACAGTATTTTATCTCGAGGCTGAAGAAGCTGCAGAAGAAGTATCCACAGATAGGGGATGTGGATGGCCTTGGTCTTGCCTTGAGGATAGAGATGTGCGGTAAAGACGGGTATACTCCGGACAAAGAATTAACCGATAAAATTGTAAATCTGGGCTTAAGCGGGTCTTTAAGTACCGGAGGCAAGAAGCGGGGTCTAATTCTTGATGTCGGCGGATATTATAAAAATGTCTTTACCATTGCCCCGTCATTTTATATCACCGAAAAAGAGATTGACTTGGGCATAGATCTTTTTGAAGAGGCGTTAAACAGGGCCCTGAAAAAATCATAATATTCTTGCTTGCCGTAAAAAGGCAGGAGTTAAATTTCCTGCATGCTGAATAAGAGCATCCGTATTTTAAATTTCGATAACAGTATTATACAACAATCAGGACTCCTTTGCCGGTATCCGGCCCAGGTAGTTGATTTTACTGCTCTGGGCTCCTCTGCCAGGCTTTTTATGTCAGGGGCTGTGCGCAAAAAAATAGCAGATCGTCTTAATCCCCAGGAGAAAAATCACCCCACCTTTTTAGGCTCCGGAGATTTCCACCACATAAGTGAAGTATTAACCAGCCAGATTGAAGAGCAGGCATGTTTGATTGTATTTGATTTTCATCCTGACTGGGACAGCCTGCCGCCGCGTTTTGGCTGCGGTTCATGGGTTGCCCAAGCCCTGAAAAATAAGAATATTTCTAAATGCGTTCTTGTCGGTATGGGGTCTGGAGATTTGTCAGGTTTTTCGTTGCAGGCAGCCAGCCTGGGTGCTTTAGTTGATGACCGCCTGGAGATTTATCCTTTCAGGCGCAAACCCAGCCGGGTTTATTTTAGGCCCATAGCCAAAAACAATTCAATTATTGCCAAGAAAGGTTTTCTCTCAAACAGGATTATATGGCATGAGCTGGCGGTGGAAGATCTAACTGAGTTTACCTTGGGTTTAATTAAGCGGCTGCCTACCCGGAAGGTTTATATCTCAATAGATAAGGATTGCCTTAAAAGCGATTTTGCGCTTACCAACTGGGAGGAGGGCTGCTTAAGCTTAGAGCAGCTCTTAACCATGGTTAGGCTTATGCGTGATAATTTAGATATAATCGGTTTAGATATAACAGGAGATTATTCGTATCCGGTAATCTCGGGCAGGTTCAAAGCCATCATCTCCAGGCTGGATCATCCTAAGGGGTTTACAGCTGATAGCTGTACCAGGGATTTAACCCTTAAGGTTAATGAACAGACCAATCTAAAAATCCTCCAAGAAATATTCTCTTAAGTTTTATATCTTTCAAAGAATGCCACGGTTTTCTCAGCTACCTTATCTCTTTCCTGGTCCGCGGTAATAATGTGGTAAGAATTTTCCAGAAAGATTATTTCCTTTTCCCTGGAACTGACGCGGTTATAAATACAATATGAATTCTTGGGGCTGGTTACGTCATCCTGCCTTGCCTGCAATAGCTGAATGGGGGTACGGATATCTTTGAGTATGGAGATTACCTTCTTAGCCAAAAGCGAGTTCTGGTGCATACAGGATACCGGGATTACCGGATAGCCATAAAGATGCACCTTGCTGTAATTAAAAAGCTCAGCGTCCTTATAGAAATTTTCGACTTTAGAACGCAGGCGCTCGTTTTTCAGTCCGTAAGGGTATTCTTCTTTAAAATAAAGCCAGTATCTAAAAGGTGTTTTATAAACCAGGGGAAGAAAAATCCTGGATTTGGGGTTTCCCCAGCCATCATAGAAGAGGGTAGGCGAGAAACAATTCAGGGCCCTTACTTTATCGGGAAATTCATGTGTCAGTAATATTCCAATTAAAGCGCCGAAAGATAAGCCCGCCACAAAGATGTTGTCATACTCGTTGATGTATTTAAGGAATTCAGCGCGTACAGAATTATAGAGTTCCTGCCAGGTTGTTTTCTTAAGGCAGGAGATGGATTTATCGTGATTGAGCATTAGCGGCACAGCTACTGAAAAGCCCTGTTTATTTAGACGTTGGGCAATGGCCCCCATTTCCTTGGCTGTACCTGTAAGCCCGTGGATCAGGAAGCAAAGGTTTTTATCCCCCGGAAGAAAGAAGCCGGTGTTAGGTATATCAGTAATCTGGCGTCCGTCTTCTTTAAATGAAAAAACAATCATGTTATCTCCTGGATTCTTTTGAGGTTATTAACTATTTTTGTTAAATCCGATTCTTTCAAGAAACTGCTCGTGCTTAAGGTGATGGTTTGTTGCGCTAATTTCCGGGCATTTTCACAGTTTGCCTCAGGAATAATGCCTTTCAAATAATCATAATCCGTAATTGCCTTTAAATACACCTGGGATATCCCTAGCCCTGAATTCTTGAATATTTTCAACGCAGCGTTTCTTTTTCCGGGTGTATCAAGGATTATAGCAAGGTAAGGGTAGCTTGCTTTTGTCTGCGCCAGCTCCGTAATAGGCTGAATCCCGGTAACCCCTTTAAGACCCTTTAAATAGAAATCCGCTTTTTCTCTCTGCTTATTTATTTCTTTGTTCAAGCGGTGGAAATTAAGATACCCTATATATTCTCTAAAGGCAGAAATTTTATGTGTGGAGAAATCAAGCTCAAAATATTCCCCCATTGCCCTCACGGGGTCATTGCGCATTTGCCAGAATATCTGTGGCAGCCTGAAGGCAAACCAGAATAATGCCGGCCGGTAAAAAATACTGTAAGCGAACAGCTCGGCTATTTTTAAAGACTCAGAGAATATATCCGTTCGGAAGATTCTTTTTGAGGTATTCTTTAATAGCTGCGCATATTCAGCCTTATTGGTAATTGCTAAACCGCCTTCGTAAATAGTCAGGCCTTTACCCCTGCAGAGACTGAAAAAAGAAAACTCTCCGATTGAGCCGGTTTTGCTGCCCTGATATTCAGCTCCCAGGCTTTGTGCGCAATCTTCAACAATAAAAATATTATTTTTTCCAGCTATCTCTTTTATGCTTTTTAGTTCTAACGGGACCCCTGCCAGATGCACGGCCAGGATTGCAAGAACATCTTTATCTTTAGAGCAAATCCCGCGCAGTTTATCTATATCAAAATCAAAATTATCCGGGTTTGTATCGCAGGGTTTTATCTTTAACCCGGCCCTTTTAATCGCCAAGGGGACCAGGGGGCAGACAAAAGCAGGGATAACTACAGTTTTTTTTACGGAAAGTTCCTTTAAGCTCTCCAAAATCAGGTAGAGTGCAGCGGTCCCGGAGTAGGTAAGCAGGGCAGAAGGAGCGTTTAAATATTTCTTAAACTCCTCTTGCATTATCCCTTTGGGCAGTTTTTTAAAAAGGGGGGGGATTAAACTTCTGGTTTCAATCGGCCAGCCTGCGGTTGGCGGAACTTCTCTGATTAGGCTCAAATTTAATTTCCTTTTTTCTCACACACTTGTCTATTCTATGCTAAAATAGGCAGAAATTCAAGATAACTCTCGGGAATTTGTAAGCTACCGTGGCTTTGCCTGTAGGAAGGCAAGCCATTGTTCTCTAACCTATGTCTAAAATTACCTATAAGATATACGACAATATTGACAGGATTGATAGAAAAAACTGGGATGCCGTTTTCGGCGATATCCCGGAGAGCTACCCTTTTTATAGGGCACTGGGTAATTCTGAGCTTCCTGAGTTTGTTTTCTACTACCTGGTTATTTATTGTAATAATGAAATCGTGCTTATAGCGCCATTGTTTAGCGCGGATTTTAACTTAGACATCGCTGTTGAGGGGGTATTTTGCAGGATTATTAAGTTAACACGCAAGGTTGTTCCGCGTTTTTTGATCATTAAAACATTATTCTGCGGATCGCCTTTTAGCGAATATGGAGTTATCGGCATCAAGGGCGATTTTAGAAGCGACCCCGGACTTATCGTACAGCTTTTGGCAGGCATAAAAGATTTAGCCTCTAAACTTGGCGCTCCTTTGATCCTCTTTAAGGATTTTCCGGAAGACGGTACTTTATTCTTGGACGCTTTAAAACGCAAAAGATTTACCAGGGTAGAAAGTTTCCCCACTGTGCTCCTGGACCTGAATTTTTCTTCTTTTGAGGGTTATCTTAAGAGCTTAGGAAGTTCAACCCGTAAGAATTTAAACAAGAAGATAAAGCAAGCCTATACCCGGGGTAATATTGAAGTCAGGGCAGTCCAGGAGGCCGGCAGCCAGATTGATCAGATAATCAAGCTTTATGAGAATACTTACCATAGCGGCTCAACCAAATTTGAGCGCCTGAACAGGAAGTTCTTTTTGCAGGTCTCAAACGACCTGCGTGAGCATACGCGTTTTTTCCTTTACTATGTAGACGGCGCCCTGGCCGCTTTTAACCTTTGTTTTGTCTATAAAGATTTACTGATTGATAAATTTATCGGTTTCAATTATGATATATCCAACCGCTATAACCTCTATTTTGTCAGCTGGGCGTATAATATTAAGTGGTGCATAGATAACTCTTTACGTTATTACCATCCCGGCCAGACGGATTATGAACCAAAGATCAGGTTGGGCGGAAAGATTATCCCGCTTTACGCTTATTTAAGGCATAAAAACATTTTCTTTAACCTTTTACTTAAGCTGCTGGCGGCATTGTTAAAGCCCGATAATTTTGATGAAGATATCAAGAAACGCGGCCCCGTGCTAAAGCCCGGACGGAGTGCTTGAAGGCATAAAAGTTATGTTTAAAAAGAAGGTTACCTTAAAAATATTATTATTGCTTCTTGCCAGCGATATACTGGAAACAGCGATACATTTCTTTTTTAAGAAAGGCGCTTTAGCTCAAGCTGAGTTTTCAGTAGTTGACTTACCCGGCGCTTTTGTTTTTCTTAAAGCGGTTTTTTCCTCGCCTTTTTTATGGGCGGGGTTACTCACGGTGGTTGCGGTATTCATCATCTGGTCTACCATCCTTTCCAGGATAGACTTAAGCGTAGCTGTGCCTATTGCCAGCTTTAGCTATATCCTTGTGCCGGTAGTTTCAGTTATTTGCCTGCATGAGCAGATTTCCGCTTTGAGATGGACAGGGATATTACTTATCCTTACAGGAGTTATCCTTGTTTCTTTGAGCAGCGGAGAAAGGATCGAACAGAACAAATGAGAGAAGGGCTGTTGATTACTCTTTTTATGATTTCCCTAACCAGCCTTTGCGATACCATAAACCAGCTGTTTTTGAAATCTGCGATAGACTCTTTGAATTTTGGGGGAAAATTCAATTTTATCAGGATATTTAAATTCATCTTTCAATTACTGATTAAGCCCCGGGTCTGGTTGAGTTTTGTATTCAGCGTGATATCCTTATGTATCTGGCTGCTCGTGCTTTCCAGGGCGGATCTTAACTTTGCTTTTTCCGCCGATAGCATGCATTATATCTTTATCGCCCTGGCATCCAGGTTTATTTTAAAAGAGAAATTCAGCTATTTGCGCTGGTTAGGCACGGGGTTGATCGTAGCGGGCATAGTTTTTGTGAGTTTAAACTAGGAAACCGCAGGATTTAATTTAAGAGGTAAATATGGAAGCAAAATTTATAGCCTTATCAGTTTTTATTATTTCCTATACGCTTTTTATAATCCTTCCTCAAAAACGCACAGCTGTCGCTTTGACTGGAAGTTTCCTGCTTGTTTTGACTCAGGCAATTTCTTTTAAAGAGGCCTTCATAGCGGTTAACTGGAATGTTATGGGCATATTCGTAGGCACTTTAATTATCGCTGATGTGTTTATGCAAAGCCGGGTCCCTGCTTATATCGCGGAAATAATCGTTGATAAAGCCAGAAACACTGCC